>Ga0134121_10000144_pt1 | contig 82273 bp, 64 predicted proteins | sample KB301_FD_96463 | JGI IMG/M metagenome (GOLD analysis project Ga0134121, IMG submission 96463) | Terrestrial soil microbial communities without Nitrogen fertilizer from Kellogg Biological Station, Michigan, USA - KB3-0-1 | ecosystem: Environmental > Terrestrial > Soil > Unclassified ...
ATCGCCAAGGTGGTCTTCCTGGTGGACGGCCAAGCCCAGCTCTCCCGCACCCGGCCGCCCTATGCCGCGGACGTGCGCCTCGCCACCTTCCCCCGCGAGCAGGTGGTGCGGGCCGAGGGCTACGACGCCGGAGGCACGCTGGTGGCCTGGGATCAGGTGGTGCTCAACCAGGCGCGGGGCGGCTTCCGGGTGCTGATCACCGATCCCCGCCGGGGGACTCGCTCCTCCGGCAAGGTGCTGGCCCACGCCGAGGTCGTCGTGCCGGAGGACCACAAGGTCGCGGAGGTCGAATTCCGCGTCAACGACCGCAAGGTCGTCTCGCTCACCCACGCCCCCTGGCAGACCGAGGTGCAGGTCCCCGAGGAGGATCTGGCCTGGGTCTCGGTGGTCGCCATTCTCGACGACGGCACCCGCGCCGAGGACGTCCGCTTCCTGCGCGCGCCGGCCAACCTGAGCGAGGTGGAAGTGGACCTCGTGGAGCTCTACGCCACGGTCCTCGACGGCGGAGGGCATCCGGTGCAGGGGCTCCCGGCCACGGACTTCGAGGTGCGCGAAGGGGGCCGGCCGCAGAAGCTCACGCGCTTCGAGCAGGTGGGAAACCTCCCTCTGTCGCTGGGCATCGCCGTCGACACTTCGTTTTCCATGGCGTCTTCACTCACCGAGGCGCATCGGGCCGCCGCCGGCTTCGTCAAGCACCTGGTGACGCCGCGGGACCGCTGCTTCACCCTCTCCTTCTCCAGCCGGCCGGTGCTGCTGATGCCGCCGGTGGACGACGCCGAGGCTGTGGGCCTGTCGCTCGAGGGCCTCAAGGCGTACGGCCGCACGGCGCTTTACGACGCCGTCCTCGCCAGCCTCTACTACTTCCGGGCCCAGCACGGCCAGCGCGCCCTGGTGATCCTGACCGACGGCGCCGACACCTTCAGCCATGCCACCTGGGAGGACGCGCTGGGCTACGCCCGCCGCAGCGGCGTCGCCATCTACACCATCGGCTTGGGGCTGAAGATGTCCGAGCGCAGCGCGAAGAACAAGTTGATCGAGCTTGCCGACGTCACGGGCGGCCGGGCCTTCTTCATCGACAAGGCGGACGAGCTCGCGACCGCCTACGGCCAGATCGAGGCCGAGCTGCGCAGCCGCTACTACCTCGCCTACCAGTCCGACCGGCTGGCGGACAAGGACGGATTCCGCGACATCGAAGTGCGGACGAAGAAGGGCAAGGCGCGGGTGTCCCGGGGGGTTTACCCGTAGGAGCGCAAAGACCAGAGGGACATAAAGGACAACAGGGACGGCCAGGACAGGTCCCTGAGGTCCTTGTCGTCCCTTTTGTCCTTTGAGTCCGTGTCTTCTGTGCAGACAATTCGCGATACGATGGCTTCCATGTTCGGAGCCCGCACCCCGGTTACTTCGACCCTTCTGGTAGTGATCGCCGCCGTCTTCGTGCTAGAGACGGTGCGCGGCGGCTCGACCGATCCGCGGGTGCTGCTGGCCCTGGGGGCGGACTACCCGCCGCTGGTCCAGCAGGGCGAGTACTGGCGGCTGGTGACCAGCATGTTCCTGCACATCGGCGTGCTCCACCTGGTGCTCAACGGCTGGGCGCTCTACCAGCTTGGCGGTCTTTTCGAGCTCCTCCTAGGCTCCAGCCGGCTCCTCTTGGTCTACTTCGTGAGCGGCATCGTGGGCTCGATCGCCAGCAATCTCTTCACTCAATCCCTATCGGCGGGTGCCTCGGGGGCCATCTTCGGCGTCATGGGCGCCATCATCGCCTTCCTGGTGAAGCGGCGGGAGAACCTCACTCCCCAGGCGAAGTCGCTGCTCATGCAGCTCCTGCTTTGGGCCGGCATCAACGTCTTCCTGGGCTTCACGACACCCGGTATCGACAACGCCGCCCATCTCGGGGGATGCGCGGCAGGCCTCGCGATCGGCTTCTTCCTCAAGGAGCGTCCACGGTACGTGCCGGTGCCGACTGTGCCGGGAATGTGACGCTTCGCCGTAACGATTTGCTACAATGGGGTCTTAGTCAGGCTTTCGCCTGGCTTCCGCGTTCTACTGGAACAAGCCCGCACAAGCTCGACCGGGTCTTGGGGTACCGCCTAGGCGGCCGTGCGAGACGGCACGAGTTTTCCCCGACCCTGGAGGATCGCAGAATGGCAGCACGACGTTTGATGAATCGCCTGTACTACTTCACCATCGAGGATGAGAGCATCCTGGCGGAGACGTTCGCCCAGTTGGACAAGGAGGTCTACGCCATCTCCTACAAGGTTGCCGGCACGGAGGACGTCTTCGTCACCACCAGCGAAACCAAGGACGCGATGGACCGCAACGATATCCCCTACAACCTCCTCGCCGAGGAGGATGGAGCCAAGATCTCCGTCTACCACTCGCCCCTGTCGCGGGAGGAGCTGGCGGACTACGAGGACGCCATCCGCGCTCTGGCCCTGGCCTATCGCGCTATCGCGGTGGCCTGCGTGGGGGTCAACGGCGAGGCCAACCTCGGCTTCGACCTCTCGGGAGGGGGCTCCAAGCCCTACACCTACTTCACCGCGCCGGCGGGCCACACCTTCATCTGGCGCCTCTTCCGCGAACGTGACGAGGCGGTGGACTTCCTCAGCCGGTTGACGGCCGGCGAGAAGAAAGCCGTGGAGTGGGCCGAGTCCATCCCCTTGAGCTCGACCAAGGAGCTGAAGTCGTATCACTGAGGACACGGAGCCGAGACTGACCTCCTTTCCCCTGCTCGAGCCCACCTACAGCGTCTCCCAGCTCTGCGGCGAGGTGCGCGAGCTCCTCGCCGAGGCGTTCTCCGCCGTGTGGGTGGTGGGCGAGGCCCAGCGGGTGCGCCCGAGCGCCCGCGGGCACGTCTACTTCGAGCTGGTGGAAAAGGGCGCGCGCGACGAGATCGTGGGCAAGCTCGACGCGGTGATCTGGAAGGGCGACTTCCTCAAGGTGCAGCGCCTTCTCGCCGCCTCCGAGCAGCGCCTGACCGACGGCGTGCAGATCCGCTGCCGGGGGAGCCTCGACTTCTACGCACCGGCCGGCCGGCTGCAACTCTCCGTGCGCGAGGTCGATCCGGCCTTCACCCTCGGCCAGATGGAACGGCGCCGGCGGGAGACCCTGGCGGCCCTGGCCGCCGCCGGCCTCTTGGAGCGCAACCAGGGCTTGGCGCTCGCCGACCTGCCGCTTTCGATCGCCCTCATCACCTCCGAGGGGAGCGCGGCCTACCATGACTTCCTCTCGGGGCTGGCGGAGAGCGGTTTCGGCTTCCGCGTCCTCTTCATTCACGCCGCCATGCAGGGGCGGGACGCCGAGCGCGAGGTGGTTTCGGCGCTGGCCTCGCTCGCCGGCCTCGCCATCGATTGCGCCGTGCTGATCCGCGGCGGCGGCTCGCGCACCGATCTCGCGGCGTTCGACAGCCGGGCCATCGCCGAGGCCGTCGCCCGCGCGCCGTTCCCCGTCCTCACCGGGTTGGGGCATGAGATCGACAAGGCCATCGCCGACCTGGTGGCCCACACCGCTTTCAAGACGCCGACCAAGGTGGCCGAGTTCCTGGTGGAGCGCATGGCCAGGGCCGAGCAGATGTTGGAAGACTTGCGGCGTACCTTGCTGCGAGAAGCCCTGGAGCCGCTGCGCGCCGGCCGCGAGGCCCTGGGCCGCGCCGAGCGGGGGGTGAGGCTGGCGCGCATGCGCCTCGCCGCGGCCGGCGCCCACATTGAGGAGCATGCCAGGGCCTTGGGACGGTTGGGCCGCAGCGTCTTGCGGGACGCCGAGCGCCGGCAGGACGACGTGCGGAGCCGGCTCGCGGATCTCGCACCGCGGCTTCTCGCCGCGGCCGGCCGGGAGCGAGTCCGCCGCGGCGAGCGTCTCGTCGCCGCCGCCCGCGGCCGGGTGCGCGAGACTGCCGCAACGTTGAGCGGCATCGAGCGCCTCTGCCAGCAGCTCGCTCCCGAGCGCACCTTGGAGCGGGGCTTCAGCCTGACCCGCGACCCGTCGGGCCGGGCCATCCGCCATCCTGGCCAGGTACGGCCGGGAGACGTAATCTCCACCCGGGTCGCCGGAGGAGAGCTCAAGAGCCGAGTGGAGGACCGATGATGGAACCGAGCGAACCGAAACAGACCACCCTTGCATCCGCGGCGGCCGAGCCCGCCCTGACCTTCCGCCAGGCCATGGACGAGCTCGAAGGCATCCTAGAGCGCATCGAAGGCGAAGAGATCGACATCGACCAGCTCGCCACCGAGCTGCGCCGCGCCGCCCAGCTCCTCGACGTCTGCCGCGGCAAGATCCGCAAGGCCGAAGTCGAAGTCACACAGATCGTGCAGAGTTTGGAGGGGCCGGAGGAGGGGTGAGGACAGGTCTCCGCCGTCGGCAAACCGGGTGGCGCTAGCCGAGAGTTGACCCGCCCGTGCAAGAGGTCTAGGCTTAGCGTAAAGAGGGCGTAACGATGAACGCTCAGCTAGATCTCTTCACCAACCAAAGCCTGAGTCGCGTGGTAGCATTCTGGCCGGCTTCCGATGAGGCGCAGGGTCTGTCACAAGACACGGAAGGGAATCCGATGAGCATCAGGCGTCAGAAAGCTCCCCTGGAGGAAATCCCGCGGGCAGGTCTCTCTTCTCCATGCCTGACCACGACCCACGGTATCCTTTATCAGGCGGACTGCATGGAGCTTCTGGGCGCTGTGCGATCCGAGTCGATCAGTACAGTCTTTGCGGATCCCCCCTTCAACCTGCAGAAGGAATACAGGAACGGTTTCCAGGACCAGTGGCGGGACGCAGACTACCTGAGCTGGGCGTTTCTGTGGATCGATGAGTGCTGCCGGGTGCTGGTCCCCGGGGGAGCACTCTTCATTTATGTCCTTCCGCGTTTGGCCTTCCATTTTGCAGCCCATCTGGATGGTCCGTTAGAGTTTCGCCACTGGATCGCACTGTCGATGAAAGGCACCTTCCCGCGCGGCCAGAAGCTCTACCCCGCCCACTACTCGCTGCTTTATTTCACCAAAGGAAAGCCGCGGATCTTCAATCGAGTCAGGGTTCCAATTCCGAGCTGCCGTCATTGCGGCGGGGATCTCAAGGACTACGGAGGACATCGAAAGTACCTCAATCCGGAAGGGCTCAATCTGACTGATTTTTGGGAAGATACATCGCCCAATCGGCATCGAAACTCCAAATCCCGCCCCGGCGTCAACGAACTCAAACCGATGATCCCGTCGCGCGCGATCGAAATCTCCTCGGGACCCGGAGACGTCGTCCTTGATCCATTTGGGGGAGGCGGCAGCACCTTCCAAGAAGCGCAACGCCTCGGCCGCTATTGGATCGGAAGCGAGATCGGCCACTGCGACGCGATTGAGCAAAGGTTCCGAGACTTCGCGCCCACTACGCTCGGCCGCAAGCCTCCCCGCGAGGTTTTTGCGGTCCTTTCTGAATAGATCTTAATGCCCAAGATCACAGACCGAGAGTCATTCGACGGCGCCACGGAACGTGTCGTCCGGCTCGGACTGCTGCCTTTGTGGTCGGAATTGGAGAAAATCATCGTAGGCTTCGAGCTTCTCGTGGAGGAGCGACGTAATGCCAACGGGGCGGCGGAGATTCGAGCCCTCCTCGATCAGCGCTTTCGCATCGCTCAGGGATGGACTTCCAGAACCTCGGGAGGAGTGGATTGGACAAAGTGCCATTCGGTAAACGGGACCAGCGTCTGCTTGGGAGTCGAGGTCCAATTCTCAGGCCGCAGTGACCTTTTGATCGTCGACGTCGTGCATCTGAGGGATGAGATTATTGCTGGTCGAATCGATGTAGGTGTCATCGTAGCGCCCTCGGACCGGCTCGCCGTCTTTCTCACTGATCGGGTCGCGCGATACACGGACGCGGTCAAAGCGGTCGAGCGAGCCCGAGCGCAGGATCTTCCTCTCATCGTCCTCGGAGTCGAGCACGATGGCCCCGGTCCCTTCCTGAAGAAGCGTCAGACCCGGCAGGGCAGGTCTGGAAGCACGACCGATCTTCCTTCTGACTGATCCTGTAGTTGCGGATGCAGCTGAGCGCCATCGAGCTCGCGCGGAGCCTTAAGAACGCACAGGTTTCAAAACACAGCGTGAAAATCGTTTTCTCAATGCGCCGGAAGCCAAAGGGCATTGAGAAGATCGTTTTCTCATTGTAGTTGACGGTTTCAACAATGCGCTGGAACGTTTTAGCAATGAGAAACCGGCTTTCCCATTGCCTCGCGGCATTTTTCATTGCCTCGGACGGTTTTTTCTCGCTCAAAACAGCTGTCACAATGAGAAAGCAGGCCAGTTCACAGAAAAAAGAGCTTGCAGGCTGAAAAACCGTCCCGCACATTGTCCCGAACCGTTTTGGCTCGCTTCGAGGCGCAATCAGCGTGAGAAAAGGGGGCGACCCATTGAGAAAACATCCCGGAGCCTGAGAAAAACGCCCCGGAGTCCGAGAAAGCGTCCCGAAGGCGGAGTAAGGGCCGCGAAAGTCGTCGGATGGGCCGCGGTCTGGCGCGGCGGAGCCCCGAGTCTGGTCCGCCATACGGCTGTCACTCGTAGGGATTCCGGGTATAAACTCCACGGGTTTTGCTGCCGCGGCGCGCGTCTGGGTCAGCCGGAGCGCCGGCGGCCTCCTTTTGCTGAGAGGACATGAATGCTTCGTTGCCGGAGAACGGCTCGCCCTGCGCTGGTCCTGCTCGTCGCCTTGGCGGTGCCGCCTTGGGCATGGGGGGCGGATTCCGGTCTCGACGCCCGGGTCGACCAGGAGGCGGGCAAGGTTTCGGCTCAGCTCGTCGAGGTGCGGCATCAGCTGCACCTGAATCCCGAGCTGTCCAACCGCGAGGCGGAGACGTCCAAGTTGGTGGCCGCCCACCTGCGCTCGCTGGGGCTGGAGCCCCGGACGGGAGTTGCCAAGTACGGCGTCGTGGCCCTTCTTCAGGGGGGCAAGCCGGGTCCCCTCATCGCCGTGCGGGCCGATATGGATGCCCTGCCGGTCGTCGAGCAGACGGATCTCCCGTTCGCTTCCAAGAAGAAGGACACCTTTCTGGGCCAGGAGGTCGGAGTGGCCCATGCCTGCGGCCATGACGTCCACACGTCCGTGCTGCTGGGAACGGCCTCAGTACTGACTGCGATCAAGAAGGACCTGGCGGGCAGCGTCCTTTTCATCTTCCAGCCGGCGGAGGAAGGGCCGCCTCCGGGTGAGCGCGCGGGCGCCGAGCTGATGCTGGCGGAGGGAGCCTTCGCCCAGGGCAAGCCTTCGGCGGTCTTCGCTCTCCACTCGTTTCCGGATCTGCCGGTCGGCCAGGTGGGATTCAACCCCGGGCCGACCATGGCGGCCGTGGACCAGTTCCGCATCACGGTCAAGGGGAAGCAGGCCCACGGCGCCTATCCCCACCTGGCCGTCGATCCGGTGGTGATGGCGGCTGAGGCGATCCTGGAGCTTCAGACCATCCACTCCCGCAACATCCCCGCCCTGGAGCCCACCGTGTTGACCGTGGGGATCGTCCGCGGCGGCGAGCGGTTCAATATCATCCCGGGGGAAGTCCACCTCGAGGGCACGGTTCGCACCTACAAGCAGGAAATTCGCGACCTGGTAGAAAAGCGGATGCGGGAGATCCTCGACGGCATCGCCCGCGGCAATGGCGGATCGTTCGACATGCAGTACCAGCGCAACGCCCCGGCGACCGTAAACGATCCGGAGCTGGCCGCTCGCGTGCGGCCCCTCCTGGAGCGTATCCTTGGGGCGGACAACGTAAAAATCGTGGAGCCCAGCATGGCCGGAGAGGATTTCGCCTACTTTGCCAACCAGGCGCCCGGCTTCTTCTACCGCCTCGGCGTCGTGGCGCCGGGCACGACGTCCGGCGGCTTGCACACGCCCACCTTCCGCGCCGACGACAGCGCGGTGCCGGCGGGCATCCGGATCATGTCGCGGCTCCTCGTCGATTACCTATCTGAAAACCACTCTTCGAGGTGATGGAATGCAAAACGAGGGGCCGGCAGTCAGCAGCTTTGGATTGGAGAAACACGGCATCGAGGGCTTCCGGACGGCCTACTGGAACCTGCCGCCGGCGCGCCTCGTGGAACAGGCGGTGCGGCGCGGCGAGGCGGTGCTGGCGGCGGAGGGGCCGCTGGTCGCTGAAACCGGCCAGCACACCGGCCGCTCCCCCGAGGACAAGTTCGTGGTGAAGGACCCGGCGACCGACGGCGACATCTGGTGGGGGAACGTCAACAAGCCCTTCGAGCGGGAGAAGCTCGACGCGCTGCTCGCCCGTGCCCGCGACTATATGAAGGGGAAGGACCTTTTCGTCTTCGACGGCTATGCCGGCGCCGATCCGCGCTACCGCCTCAACGTCCGGGTGATCACCGACGACGCCTGGCGCAATCTCTTCGCCCGCAACATGTTCATCCGCGAGGAGGACCCGGCCGTGCTGGCGGCCTTCGAGCCCGGCTTCACGGTGGTCAACGTCGCCAACTTCGATGCCGTGCCCGAGCGCGACGGCACCCGCACCTCGACCTTCATCCTCGTCGACCTGGCAAAGCGGATGGTGCTGATCGGCGGCACCCGCTACGCCGGCGAGATCAAGAAGAGCATCTTCAGCGTGATGAACTACTACCTGCCCCAGCAGGGAGTGCTGTCGATGCACTGTAGTGCCAATTACCGAGCGGCGGGCGCCTCCAAGGACGACGTCGCCCTTTTCTTCGGTCTCTCCGGCACCGGCAAGACGACGCTTTCCGCCGATCCCGACCGCAAGCTGATCGGCGACGACGAGCACGGCTGGAGCGACGACGGCGTCTTCAACGTCGAGGGCGGCTGCTACGCCAAGGTGATCCGCCTCAGCGCGGAAGGGGAGCCGGAGATCTACGCCACCACCCGCACCTTCGGCACCATCCTCGAGAACGTCGCCATCGACCCCGAGACCCGCCGTCTCGACCTCGACAGCGACGCCAAGACCGAGAACACCCGTTCGAGCTACCCGCTGACCCAGCTCCACAACGTCGACCTCGGCGGCATGGCGGGGCACCCGCGCAACGTCGTGTTCCTCACCTGCGACGCCTCCGGCGTGCTGCCGCCGATCAGCCGGTTGACGGAAGAGCAGGCGATGTATCACTTCCTCTCCGGGTACACGGCCAAGGTGGCGGGCACCGAGCGGGGAGTGACGGAGCCGAAGGTGACCTTCAGCACCTGCTTCGGGTCGCCCTTCCTCCCTCTGCATCCTGGCGTCTACGCCAAGATGCTGGGCGAGAAGCTGAAGCACCATGACGCCAAGGTCTGGCTGCTCAATACCGGCTGGACGGGCGGTCCCTACGGCGTAGGCCGCCGCATCAAGCTCGCCTTCACCCGCCGCATGGTGACCGCGGCCCTCTCCGGCGATCTCGACGGCGTCGAGACCTGGACGGACCCCATCTTCGGCCTGAACGTGCCGGTGAAAGTGGACGGCGTTCCGGACAAGCTGCTTCGCCCGCGGGAGACCTGGGACAGCCCGGCCGACTACGACGCGCGCGCCTCGAAGCTCGCGGACATGTTCGCGGACAACTTCAAGAAGTACGAGGACGAGGTCACCGAGGACGTGAAGGCAGCGGGCCCGAGCAAGGTGCGGGCGTAAAGAACAGCGCCCCTTCGGGACGGACCCTCACCCCCTGGCCCCCTCTCCCGCCCCCTCCCAACCCCCCACACCGGGAGAGGGGGAACACAATGCAAACCCTCTACTTGCTTGCCTCCCTCTTCTCCCGGTGTGGGGGGTTGGGAGGGGGCGGGAGAAGAGGGCCGGGGTGATGAGGGTGCTTACAGATCGTGCACCAGCGGCTGCGGCCGGCAGAGCCAGAAACCCTGGGCGTAGTCGATGCCCATCTCCGTCAGCGCCTCCAGGGTCTGGCGGTTCTCCACCCACTCGGCGATGGTGGTGAGCCCCATGACGTGGCCGATCTGATTGATGGATTCGACCATGGCCCGCTTCACCCGATCCTCCATCATGTTCTGCACGAACTCGCCGTCGATCTTCAGGAACTCGACCTCCAGGTCCCGCAGATAGGCGAAGGAGGAGAGGCCGCTGCCGAAGTCGTCGAGGATGAAGCGGCAGCCCTTGGACTTGAGGATCTTGATGAAGCGGATGGCGCGGTCGAGCTTGCTGATGGCCGCCGTCTCGGTGATCTCGAAACAGATGCGCTGCGAATTCACGCCGCTGGACTCCAGCTCTTCGATCACGAACGCGAGGAATCCGTCGTCGCCGATCGACTGGCCCGACAAATTGATCGCGAAGAGAATATTGCGCGACTGCTCGCCCCGCTGCGCCTCAGCCAAGGCGCGGAAGGCCGTCTTCACCACCCAGCGGTCGATGGAGGTCATGAGGTGATAGCGCTCCGCCGCGGCGATGAAGGCTGAAGGCGCGATCACCTTGCCGCGGTCGTCCAGCATGCGGATGAAGACCTCGCAGAGGAGATCCTGGGGACCGCTTTCAGTGTTCAGCGGCTGGATGAGCTGGTAGAAAAGGCGGAAGCGGCGGTCCTCGAAAGCGCCGTGGATGCGGTGGATCCACTGCATCTCGCCGTAGCGCTCGGCGACCAAAGTGTCGTCCGTCTCGTACTCGTGAACTCGATTGCGGCCGTTGTCCTTGGCCACGTAGCAGGCGGCGTCGGCGCCGCTCATGACGTTGGCGAGGTCGCCGCTGTCGCCGTCGATGGGGACGAGGCCGATGGAGACGCCCACCTCGAAGATCTGCTCGCGCCAGCAGAAGCGGAACTCGCGGACGGTGCGCCGCATCGCCTCGGCGATCTCCCGGGCGTGGTCCAGCGGGCAATCCTCGAGGAGGATGCCGAACTCGTCGCCTCCCAGCCGGGCCAGGGTATCGCTGCGCCGCACCCGGGAGCGCAGCTGAGCGGTGACCTGCTTGAGCATCTCGTCGCCCGCCAGATGGCCGCAGGTGTCGTTGACCAGCTTGAACTCGTCGAGGTCGAGGTAGAGCAACACATGGTGGCGGCGTTCGGTCCGGGCGCTGCCAATGGCTCTTTCCAAGCGCACCTCGAACTCCCGCCGGTTGATGAGTCCGGTCAGGGTGTCGTGGCTCGCCAGGTAGACCATCTCGCGCTCCAGGCCCCGGAGCTGGGAGACGTCCTTGAACACCAGGACGACGCCGAGAGAGACGCCGGCGCGGTCGTAGATGGGCGCCGCCGAATCGCGCACCGAGTACTCCTTGCCGTCGGCGGAGAGCAGCAGGGCCGGGCCGGGTGACTCCACCACCCGCCCTTCGGCCAGGCAGCGGGCGACCGGATCGCCGAGCGGTCTGCGGGTCAGCTCGTCGACGATCTGGAAAACCTCCGAGACCTGGCGGCCCAGAGCCTCTTCGGAATGCCAGCCGGTGAGGCGCTCGGCGACGGGATTGAGATAGTCGATCTCGCCGTCCGGGCCGCTGCGGATGACGCCGTCGCCGATCGAGGCGAGAGTCACCTGGGCGCGCTCCTTCTCCTGGTAGAGAGCCTCTTCCGCCCGCTGGCGCTCGGTGATGTCCACCGCCACGGCGATGCAGCCGACGATGGTGCGGGACTCGTCGCGCAGCGGCTCGACGCGGGTCTGATAGATGCGGCCCTGCGACTCCTGCTCGTAGCTCACCGACTCGCCGCCCAAGGCCAGGCGGTGGGCGCGGATCGGCAAGGCGTCCGGATCGCGGGTGCCGTAGTAATCGAACAGGCTGGTGCCGGGCGTCGTCCGCAAGCCGAAGAAGGCGTGGCCGCTGCCCAGGCCGGGCCGGAACACGAGATCGCAATCGGTGGTCCAGACGATGGCCGGCCTGGGCTCCACCAGCAGCCGCAGACGCGCGACCGTGGAGTCTCCGGGATCGTCGGGCATCGGTTGCAGGGGCAGCCGAGAGTCACTATTGAGCACGTTGTCCGCCTCCGGCGAGTTGTCGGACTCGGCAAGTAGCTTCAAAGTAGAAAGAGTTCGCATAGCGGAGTGTAGCGACCTGATAAGCAAGAAGCGGGCCTGGATTCCATTTCCTCCGGTCCAAGACCCTCATCACCCCGGCCCTCTTCTCCCGACCCCCTCCACCCCCTCACCGGGAGAAGAGGGAGAACAGCCAGAGCTCCCCAGCGGGTTCCCCTCTCCCGGGGAGGGGGATGGGGTGGTCGGGAGAGGGGCAGGGGTGAGGGTCTTGGGCGGGGGTCGCGGGAATTCTCCTAGATCAACGGTTCCGGCATGGACAGGCCGTAGCCCTGGGCATAATCGACGCCGATCTCCCGCAGGGCTTCGAGGGTGGTGCGATCCTCGACGGACTCGGCGATGGTGCGAATGCCCATCACCTGTCCGATCTGATGGATGGACTCCACCAAGGCGCGCTGCACCGAGTTGCCGACCATGTCCTTGACGAAGGTGCCGTCGATCTTGAGGAAGTCCACCCGCAGGTTCTTCAAATAGGCGAAAGACGAGAGGCCGCTGCCGAAGTCGTCGAGCACGAAGTGGAAGCCCATCTCGCGCAGGACGCGGATGAATTGCATGGCCTTGCCGAGGTTGCCCACGGCCGCCGTCTCGGTGATCTCGAAAAAGATGCGCTCGGGGGCGATGCCGGTGGCCTCGATCTCGGCCAGCACGTATTCGAGGAAGGCATCGTCGCCCACCGACTGGCCGGAGAGATTGATGGCGAAGCGGGTGGTATCGCCATGGGACAGGGTGCCGCAGGCCAGGGCGACGAACGCCGCGTGGACCACCCAGCGGTCGATCGAGGCGATGAGATGGTACCGCTCGGCGGCGGGGATGAAGGCGCCGGGGCTCGCGATGCGGCCTTCCTCGTCCATCATGCGGATGAAGATCTCGCACAGCGGGGGCTCGCTGCCGTCGCCGCGAAGGGGGTGGATGCTCTGGCGGTAGAGACAGAAGCGGTGCTCGGCAAAGGCCTTGTGGATGCGGTAGATCCACTGCATCTCGCCGTAACGCTCGGCCATAGCGCTGTCGTCCGGCTGGTACTCGTGCATGCGATTGCGACCGCTCTCCTTGGCGACGTAGCAGGCGGCGTCGGCGGCGGAGAGGACCTGGGCCATGTCGCCGCTCTCCGAGGTGATGGGCACGAGTCCGATGGAGACGCCGATCTCGAAGATCCGCTCCTGCCAGCCGAAGCGGTACTGCCGCACGGCGCTGCGCAGGCGCTCGCCGAGCTCGCGGGCATCCTCCAGATGGGCGTCTTCCAGCAGCACGCCGAACTCGTCGCCGCCCAGCCGGGCCAGAGCGTCGCTCTTGCGCACCAGGGACTTGAGCAACGCCGTGACCTGCTTGAGCATCTCGTCGCCCGCCAGGTGGCCGCAGGTGTCGTTGACCACCTTGAACTCGTCGAGATCGAGATAGAAGAGGGCGTGCTCGCGCTGCTCCTGCCAGGAGCTGTCGAGGCAGAGCTGAAGTCGCTTCTCGAACTCGCGGCGGTTGATGAGGCCGGTCAGCGGGTCGTGGCGCGCCAGGTAGATCATCTCGCGCTCCATGCCCCGGAGCTGGGTGACGTCCTTGAAGATGAGGACGCTGCCGGTGGTGCGGCCCTGGCGGTCCTGAATGGGGGCCACGGAGTCGCGCAGGGCAAACTCCCGGCCGTCGCGGCGCACCAGCATGGAGTAGCCGCTGTGCTCGGTGACCCGGCCCTCGAGCAGGCAGCGCTCGACGGCGTCGTGCAGCGGTTTGCCGGTGGCCTCGTCGATGACGTTGAAAACCAGGGTCACCGGCTGGCCGCAGGCCTCGGCGGCGTCCCACCCGGTAAGGCGCTCCGCCACGGGATTGAGGTAGTCGATGACGCCGGCGTCGTCGGTGCGGATGACGCCGTCGCCGATCGAGGCGAGGGTCACCTGGGCCAGCTCCTTCTGCTGCGCCAGGGCCTCCTCGGCGAGACTGCGCTCGATCTCGGCGGCGGCGCGGGCGGCGAAGATCTTGAGAATCGAGACGGCGGCCAGGTCCTCGGTCGCCGGGTCCGTGCTCATCACCGCGATGTGGCCCAGTAGCCGGGTGTTGCCGTCGTAGAGGGGCACGGCGAGGTAGCTCTCGATGGCCAGCTCGCGCAGGCCGGGGTCGCCGGGGAACAGGCGCCAGGTGCCGCTGGGATAGAAGCAATATTCGCGGCCGCGAACGGTCTCGCAGGGAGTGCCGACCAGGCCGTACTCGAAGGGCTCGCCGTAGTCCGTTCCCGTCCAGAAGGCGCGGATGCGCGCCCGGGTCGCGGGCTCGTCGACGACCTCGGCCACGAAGGCGTACTCGACGTCGAGGGCGACGGCGAGATGGCGGACCAGGGAGCGGAGGAAGTCGGTGCCGGTGGTGGTCGAGGTCCCCTCGACGATGGCGCGCAGGCGCTCCTCGCCAAGCCGGCGGGTGCTGATGTCGTGGGCGACGCCGATGAGGCGGACCGGGGTGCCGGACGAGTCGCGCAGCGCCTGGCCGCGCTCGGAGAACCAGCGGCGCTTGCCGTCCGGCGCCAGCACCCGCAGCTCGAGGGAGAAGTCCTTCTCCCCGCGCAAGCAGTTGCGCAGGGCCTCCACCAGCGTCGGCTGATCTTCCGCCACGACGGCGGCAAGGAACTCCCTCCCCGTTCTCCAGAGCTGTTCGGGCTGGCAGCCGAAGATCTCGGCGGCATGGGGCGACACCACCATCTCGTCGGTGAGCAGGTCCCAGTCCCAGGTGATCACTCCGGCCACCCGCTGGGCGAGCTCCAGGCGGGCGTTGCTCTCGCGCAGGGCCACCTCACCCAGCTTGCGCTCGGTGATGTCGGTGGCGGTGGCAAGGGCGGCGGGCTGGCCGTCGTCCAACTGGATCAAGGCGGAGGTGAGGTCGAGCCAGCGCTCCCGCCCGTCCTTGGTGACGATGCGGGTTTCATAGCGCTCGGGCACCGTTTCGCCGCGCAGCCGGGCCATGGCACGGTCGTGCAAGGCGGCCTGGATCTCCGGGGCGGCGAAATCCCACGGCAGCCTTTCGAGCAGCTCGTCGGTGCTATATCCCGTCAGCTCGGAACAGGCCGGATTGACGTAGAGCAGCCGGTCGGCGCGGAAGACGAAAATGGCCGTCGAGGTGGTTTCGGCAAGGGTGCGGAACCAGTCGTTCGTCTGCCGGAAAGTGACCTCGGCCGGGATCGGAAAAGCTTGTCTCATGGCGCGACGGCAGGTTCCAGGTTCCGGGCTAATGTCTCCAGGGGAGGGAATTCCCTCGTCGGTCTCACCAGACAATCGAATCCTCAGAATACGGTCTCGCCGGTCCCGGCGCAAGGCAGGAGGCGGCGCTGGGACGAATCTGGGGTTCAGGGAGGCGTTCGCGCCTCGACTCCGCCGAAGACCTGAAAGCTGGCCCAAGTCCAGTCCGAGCCATCCGGATGAGCGGAAAGCTCCGCCAGTTGGGAGGTGCGCAGCGCCGAGAGAGCGTCGACGCCTTTCAGTAGCTCCTGATGGAAGCGGACCGAGAGACGCTCGGTGCTGTCGTCGACGACGGGCCACAGGCTTCCCACGACGGCGGGCGCGCCGGCGGCGAGGAAGGCGTGAGCGAGGCTCAGAGAACCCTCGCTCTCGGACACCGGACCCGCCTGGGTGTCGCAGGCGGCAAGCACAACAAGACGCGTCCGGGTGAGTCGCGCCGCAAGGATGTCCTTCACCGAGAGATCTCCCGACCCTCCCCTTGCCGCAGAAAGCACAAGGTGAAAGCGAGTTGAATCTTCTCGATCCTGCTGACCATGGACCGCCAAATGTGCGATGTCATACCGGCCGATGGAATCGAGGACGCGGGAAGGGGTCGCCGCACTTCGTGTCAGGACCCGGACATCGAGGCCGTCATAGACCCTGTCTAGGCTCGCGACCTCCTTCTCCGTTCCCGGCAACGACGGCAATTGCACGGCAACCTGCCGGTCCATAGTGGGATCTCCAACCAGCAGAGCGCTGGAAAGCGGCATAGCCCAGAGTCGTCGGTCTCGTTCAACTGCAGCGATGAACTCCGAGACGCTTGGGGCGATTCCGACCTCGTGATCTTGGACCAGGAAGCGTCCGAAGCCCGGAGCCCGGAGCGCTGCAAACGGCACGCTATAGAGCGAGTTGGTTGGAATGAAGATGATCCGGTCCCCGGCGCGCAGGTCTCTCGACGCGGGTTCTACGAGCTCGCGATAGAGTTGCTCCAGGACATCGTTACGATCTGCCGCTTGGCGTCCCCCTGGGGTTCCCGTCAGGCGTTGCACGAGTGCAGAAATGGGGTGCCACTTCGGCTGGTGTGCCGAGACCGATATTCCAGTTGATCGCACGATCCAGATGATCAACCGGCCCTCTACGACAGCGTAGACGAGGATAGTGGTATTCACAGGCATTCGCTGGCTGAGGTCGCGCCAGCCCAGTGGGGCGAACGGCTTTTCTCCGACCATCCGGTCGAGCAAAGTACGGGCGCGGAAGCGCTCCAGCGTCTCCAAGGCCGTCTCAGGCTTTCCGAGATGTAGTTGCAGTGCCACCATTCTCATGTAGAGCGACTTCGCTTGATCGAAGAAGGAGACTCGGTCGCTTCCTGGAGTGACCTTCGCGCGTTTCCGGTCCAACTCATCCAGGGCGCGGCCAAGATTTTTCCCAGCACCGGCCGCGTCGCCGCGCTGGAAATCAAGGTCGGCAAGAGCTCCCAATTTCGCCGAAGGCTGTAGCTCCAGCGCGATTGCCGCCGCCCGATCTTCACTCTCGTCGATCTCTCTCTGCACGACGTCGAAGCTGGCCGCGAGTGCCTCCCGAGCTTGGTGGACGCCGTCTTTCATGGAATTCAATGCCCGCGAGAAATCGCGTTTTGCCTCCTGCTGCTTCCCTAGAGCGACCTCGATCCGAGCTCTGTCGAGAAGAGCCGCTACAATTTGCCCACCTTCTCCTGTAAACCCTGCGATCCATACGACACAGCTCTGGAACTCGAGAGCTGCCATGGGCCGTCGTTGGGCAAGCGAATCGAGGGTCGCCCCCCTGAATGACCTGAGTGCACCGGCCAACTGTGGGTCGGAAGGTTCCTGATTGCTGCTCAGCGCCAATGCGCGATATCTATATCGAGAAGCCTCTATTGATTTGCCGAGCAGTTCCAGTGCGTCAGCCGAGTCATTCAAGGCAGAGATTTCTCTTGTTCCCGCTGCGATCGACCCGATCACCAGGTGAGGAAACTCCATGCTGGATCGGTTGCCTTCGGTTGCCGAGAGTAGGTTGAGGCGTGCCCGAGTCCTGTCACGCCCAATCGCCAAGGCATAAAGCTTAGGATTGGCCAGGCGGTCGATTCTCATGAAGCGCGATCGAGCTTCGGCAGCCCACGGCGTGTTGGAGTCATCCAACCCGATCGGTAGCGGCCCGAGCATCGCGGGCTCGATCTCCAGGTAACGACCCCAAGCGACACTTGCATTGGTATATAGGAAGAGATGCTCTAGGGCGACACCTCGATTAAACATTGCCTCTGCCAAGCCAGGCTTCAGAGACAAGGCACGATCGGCCATTTCCAAGGCAGCGCCGTAGTCTTCGGGTCGGTCTTTCGTGCGTGCGCGCTCGCAATAGAGCGCAGAGAGGTCAGACAGAAGAGATGCCTCCCCAGGCGCCTTCTGGACCGCCTCTTCGAGGTCGGTGATCGCCGAGTCCAGATTGTTGCGCAGCAAGTGGTAGAACCCGCGGTCACGGAGAGATTGTGGACCCGCCCTTGCCGCCAACTGCCGTTCGAACCTTAACGATTGCTGATCTTTGCTCTGGAAAGGCCGCGTCGGATAGGGCGCAAAAGCGACCCCGGTCATCCTCCCTTCCGTGAGGCGAACCGGACCGAGCGTCGCAGCGAAAGTCTTCATGCCCTCCGCTTGGCTTTCGCCTGGCAGAAACCGACCCGCGCCTAGTACAAGCAGTGTAAGCACGCATCCCAGAAGCGCTCCGCCACCAATGTGCTTCCACGGCCGCATGATCTGTCTCCGGAGTCTCCGCCTGAAGTTGCTGCGAGACTGATGGTACACCTCTATTGAGACGGTCCCCCATCCTTCTTTTCCGCCCCTTCCTCTGGCCTCACCTTTGCCTCAAAGTTCGTCTCCAGGGCCTTTCCCCTTGAAATGCTTGAGCCACAGAGGTTTTGCGGATAACCTTTTGCCTGTAGTCAGGCTGTAAATCTCGGCTTCGGAGGAGCGGATGTTTTCGATTGAAGAGATCGTGGCGCGGGAGATCCTCGACTCGCGGGGCAATCCGACGCTGGAGGTCGACTGCATTCTGGACGGCGGGGTGGGCGGCCGGGCGGTGGTGCCGTCGGGGGCTTCGACCGGCAGCCGCGAGGCCCTGGAGCTGCGCGACGGCGGCAAGCGCTATGGCGGCAAGGGGGTCCGGAAGGCCGTCGGCAACGTGCTGGACGAGATCGCGCCCCGGCTCCACGGCATGGACGCCCGCGACCAGGCGCGCATCGACCGCGCCCTCATCGACCTCGACGGCACTCCGGGCAAGAGCCGGCTGGGCGCCAACGCCGTGCTCGGCGCCTCGCTGGCCGTGGCCCGCTCCGCCGCCGAGGCGAGCGGCCTCCCCCTCTACGCCTACGTCGGCGGCCCCGCGGCCACCGTGCTCCCCGTTCCCCTGCTCAACGTGCTCAACGGCGGCGCCCACGCCGACAACTCGGTGGACGTCCAGGAGTTCATGCTGGTGCCGATCGGTTTCGACCGCTTCGGCGACGCCTTGCGGGCCGGGGTCGAGGTCTATCACGCCCTCAAGGGCGTGCTGAAATCCGCCGGCCTGGTCACCGCCGTGGGCGACGAGGGCGGCTTCGCGCCCAACCTGAAGAGCAATCGCGAGGCCCTGGACCTGCTGGTGAAAGCCATCGGGAAGGCCGGCTACACTCCAGGCAAGCAGATCGCCCTGGCGGTCGACGTCGCCGCCAGCGAGCTGGTGGAGGCGAAGAAAGGGAAGGGGAAAGGGCCGGTGCGCTATGCCCTGGCCGGCGAGGGGCGCTCCGGTCTCTCGGCCTCGGATCTCATCGCCCTCTACCGCGACTGGCTCGGCGCCTACCCGCTGGTCTCCATCGAGGACGGGCTCGCCGAAGACGACCGCGAGGGATGGAAGGAGCTCACCGCCGAGCTCGGAGCCCGGGTCCAGCTCATCGGCGACGACCTGTTCGTCACCAATCCGGCGATCCTGGCCCAGGGAATCGTCGACGGGCTCGCCAACGCCCTGCTCGTCAAGGTCAACCAGATCGGCACCCTCACCGAAACCCTGGAAGCGGTCGAGATGGCCAAGACCCACGCCTACGCCAACATCATCAGCCACCGCTCGGGCGAGACCGAGGACACCACCATCGCCGATCTGGCCGTCGCCACCCGCGCCGGCCAGATCAAGACGGGCGCGCCGTGCCGCAGCGACCGCGTCGCCAAGTACAACAGGCTGTTACGCATTGAAGAGGAGCTGGAGGGTGTGGCGTCCTACCCTGGAGCCAGAGCCTTTCCCCGTTGGACCTCGTGACCCGCGCTGACGCACCAGCCCGGACCGACTCGTTCCGCCCCGTGCTGGGCGCGGCCGTCGTCTTGTTCCTGGCGCTCCTCGCCATCGCGGCGCTGAAGAGCTATCGCGATCTCGCCTCGGCGCGGGCCCACCAGCACCTGCTGGAGAGGCAGATCCATGAGACGGTCGCCCGCAGCGAATGGCTGCGGCTGCGCATCGATCGCCTGCATCACGATCCTGGAATGCTCGAACGGCTGGCGCGTGAAGACCTCGGGATGGTGCGCCCCGGCGACGTGATCATCGAGCTGCCGGAGGGAGCAGTGGCGCCGCTGGCTTCCCGGGCGTCGCGGCCTATGGCCGCGGATCTTGCCGGTCCGCCGGCTCCTCCACCGGCCGTGCCGGCCGTGGCCCTTCCCGCTCCCAGGCCCGCAGGACCGCCCGGTTGAGGGTGAGCTTGAGAGCCAGCGGGGTGATGAGCGTGGTGACGATCACCATCACCACCACCGCCGCGAAGACCGGCGGCGGAATCACTCGCTGACCGTGCAGCACGAGCTGGGCGCCGATCCCCGCGAAGATCAGCCCCACCTCGCCCCGCGGCACCATGCCCACCGCCACCGAAACGCGGTCGAGCCCCCGCTCCAGCACGCCGGCGGCACAGATCATCTTGCCGAGAATGGCGGCGAGCGACAGCAGGGCCGCGAAGCCCAGCACGTTCAGGTGGCCGAAGCTCGCCAGGTCGACCCGCAAGCCCATCAGCACGAAGAACACCGGCACGAGAAAGCCCGCGATGGGATGGATCAGCTCCTCGATGGTGTGCTTGGTGCGCTCGCCAAGGTCCTGGTACACGACGCCATCGAGGATGAGACCGGCGGCGAAGGCGCCGACGATGGTGGCGAGGCCGATGCGGTCGGCCAGATAGGCGAGAAGAAAGCAGGCGCCGAGCGACAGCGCGAGAAGCAGCCCCTGGATGCGGAGGTTGCTCGCCAGCCGGAAGGCGTGGCGGGAGAGCCAGCCGCCGATCAGCAGCGCTCCCACCAGAAAGGCGATGGCCTTGCCGACGAGCCCCAGCGCGTCCATGGCATGGAGGCTGCCGCCCGTGTTCGCGGCGGTGATCATCTCCGCGACCACGGACAACACGACGAGCCCGAAGACGTCGTCGATCACCGCGGCTCCCAGGATGATCTTCGACTCCCGCAGCGAGGACTTACCGAGGTCCTTGAGGACGCGGGCGGTGATCCCGACGCTGGTGGCGCAGAGAGTGGCGCCGATGAAAAGGTGGGCCAGGGTCTCCTCGTTCGGCAGCAGCCAGGCCGAGACCCCCCAACCGAGAAGGAAGGGCGCGATCACTCCCAGCACCGCCACCAGCAGGCTCGACCAACCCACCGACATCATCTCCTGGACGTTCGATTCCAGGCCGACCTGGAACAGCAGCAGGATGACGCCGAGCTGGGCCAGGATCTCCAATCCCGGGTCGGTCGCCAGGAAGCCGAAGCCGCCGTAGCCCACCAGCGACAGGTTGCCCAGAACGATGCCGAAAAGAAGCTCGCCCAGCACCGCCGGCTGGCCCAGACGCTCGAAAAGCTCGCCACCCAGCTTGGCCGCGCCGAGAATGATCACCAGCCCGAGCAGGACCGGCACCACGGGGCCGCCATGGCCCTGGTCCGCGGCGCTGGCTCCGGCCTGGGGATAGAAAGCGAGGAACAATCCCAGAAAGGAGAAGGCCGCGATGGCTTTGCGCATGGTCCTCGATAGTAGACCACGAGGGTGAGCCGGCGACCTCCGCCCGGGCATAAATGCCAGGGCTACGAGCTGCGCCCCCTGAAGGGGGCTTCTAAGCCGGATTCATCCGGCGTCGTTACTAGCCCAGGCATTTATGCCCGGGCGGAGCTGAATGGGCGTCAAGACCGAGCTCTCCAAACCTCTAAACAACGACGCCCCACCGAAAGGTTCCCGGCGGGGCGCGATTATCGAAAGCAGGTAAAAGCAGCTCAGGAGATCTTGACGACGTTCTTTGCCTGCAAACCCTTCGGCCCCTCCACCACGTCGAAAGAGACCCGGTCCCCCTCGCTCAAGGTGCGGAAACCTTCGGCGATGATGGAGGCGTGGTGGACGAAGACGTCCGCGCCCCTTTCCCGCACGATGAATCCGTACCCCTTGGCATCATTGAACCACTTCACCGTACCTTGTTCAGCCATGCTCTTGCTCCTTGCAACAAAGAAACAGGTTTGTTGTTCGCCGCGTCGAGGCGGCCTCCTCCACACCCCCGAAGGGGCAAAATCATAAGGGGCGTCGAAGCCGGCGCGCGGCGACTGCAAGGAGCTGCGCAAAACCTGGCGCGCTTGAGTTCGACACTCCCGAATCTCCTAGGCTCTCTCTCGCCTCCCTCGCTGCCTGGTGATCCTCATATTTCGTACAACTAAGGAATTCATGCGTTTAGCTGGATGCTGCGTGGAGGGGTCCGGGCGGGGGGATGTCTCTTGAAGCCAATTCCAACCGTATTCTGCGCTGTCTCTTAATTTCGGGGGACTATGGCACCTCTCGGGATAAAAATCAAGAGGGCGCCTCAGGAAAGATTCGGTAAGATCAACTCCATGTCGACACGTATTCCAAGGCAGCTCGATCCGGTGGAGATTCGGGTCCTCGGCTCGCTGCTCGAGAAGGAGCAGACGAACCCTGAGACCGTTCCCATGTCCGTCAACGCCATCATCCTGGCCTGCAATCAGAAGACGAACCGCGAGCCGGTGATGGCGCTCACCGAGGACCAGGTGGTCAACGCCCTCGACCGCCTGCGCCAGGACGTCCTGGTCTGGCGCACCGAAGGCGCCCGCGCCGAGCGCTGGCAGCAGAGCGTCGTCCGCCGCTGGGGGCTCGACCGGGCAGGCAAGGCCCTGATGACTTTGCTGCTGCTGCGCGGCGCCCAGACGCCGGGGGAGCTGCGCACCCGCAGCGAGCGGATGCATGCCTTCGCGACGCTGGAAGAGGTGGAAGAGGCTTTGCGCCGGCTCGCCGGCATCGACGAGCCCCTGGTGCGCGACCTGCCGCGCCGCCCCGGCCAGAAGGAGATCCGCTGGATCCACCTGGTGGGAGAGCTGGCTCCCGAGCCCGAACCGAAGGAGATCTCCGAGCCCCCGGAGACGCTCCTCGCCTCCGCGCGCCCGGCCCTGTCGTCCCGGGTGGAGCGCTTGGAAGAGCTGGTGGCGAAGCTCGCCGCGGACCTCGAAGAGCTGAAAGGTCAGCTCGGGGTCTAACACCCAGAGGGCTACACGACTTCGATCCGCGGCGGGCCGGGCAGCACCTCGCCGATCTCGGCGGCGCGGTGGCCGCTGGCGAGGAGAGCGGCGAGAAGCGCTGGGGCGCTCTCGGGCGGGGTCGCGAGCAGCAGTCCCCCCGAGGTCTGGGGATCGAAGAGCAGCTCCCGCTGCAGCCGGTCCAGGCCGGCGCGGTCCTCGAAAATCCCGCTGACGTTGTCCTCGTTGGCCATCGTGCAGCCGGTGGTGATTCCCGCCTTGACCAGCCGATAGAAATTCTCGTGGACCGGCAGCCGCTCGAAGACCAGGCGGATCGCCACGCCCGAGGCTTTCGCCATGCCCATCGCATGGCCGGCCAGGGCGAAGCCGGTGACGTCCGTGGCACCCCGCACGTCATGCTCCAGGGCCAGCCGGCTGGCCACGTCGTTCAGCCGCTCCATCTCTTTGAGCGCCGGCTCCAGCCCCGCCTCGTCGATCTTGTCCACTTTGAAGGCGTTGACCAGCACGCCCGTGCCCAGCGGCTTGGTGAGGATCAAGCGATCCCCGGGCCGGGCGCCGGCGTTGGTGAGCAGACGCTCGGGATCTGCCAAGCCGACGACCGAGAGGCCGTACTTGAGCTCCTCGTCGCGCACCGAATGACCGCCGAGCAGGGCCGCGCCGGCCTGGCCCAGAGTCTCCGCACCGCCCTGGAGGACGGCGCTCAAGGCGGCGGCACCTTCAATCCCAAGCTCGGGAAAACAACAAAGGTTGAGGGCGAAGAGCGGCCGGCCGCCCATGGCGTAGACGTCGGACAGCGAGTTGGCGGCGGCCACCCGGCCGAAACGGCGCGGATCGTCGCACACCGGAGTGATGAAGTCGGCCGTGGCGACCAGGGCGCGGCCGTCGAGCAGGAAGACCCCGGCATCGTCCGCCGTTTCCGGACCGACGAGGATCCTCTCATCCCCTCCGGCGAGCCGGACGAGCGGAGCGATCATCGTTGAAAGGTCCCCCGGACCTATCTTGGCCGCTCAGCCACCGGTGGTGGCGCAGGCGGTGAGGCGGAATTTCCGCCGGAACAGTGCCATGACGGGGATTGTATAGAATCCGCTGCGCTAGACTTGGCGCCGCCAATTCGGCCACCTATCCTTTGAAGGAGGGCTTGTATGAACCCCAAGCTATCGACGTCGTTGGTCGCCGAGTTCATCGGCACGTTCGCTCTGATCTTCATCGGCGCCGGCGCCGGCGCACTGGGTATCGGCGGTCTGGTGGGAGTAGCCTTCGCCCACGGCCTGGTGATCCTCGGTTTCGTCTACGCCTACGGCCACATCTCCGGCACGCACGTCAACCCGGCGGTCACCCTGGGTGTCTGGGCGGCGGGAAAAATGGACGCCGGCCGCGCCCTGTCCTACATCGTCTTCCAGATCGCCGGCGGCATCGTCGCCGCTCTCGCGCTCTCCTGGGTGCTCGGCGGCACGGGGACCGGCCTTGGCGTCACCGCCCTGGCCCACGGTCTCCAGGTGAAGGACGTGACCATCAACGTCACGCCCGCCATCGGCGTGGTGCTCGAAGCGATCCTGACTTTCTTCCTCGCCAACGCGGTGCTGAACTGCGCCGTCAGCGGCAAAGCCGGAAATCTCGCGGGAGTAGGCATCGGCCTGACGCTGACCTTCTGCATCCTGATGGGGGGCCCGCTCACCGGCGCCAGCCTCAATCCGGCGCGCAGCATCGGTCCAGCCATAGCCACCGGCAACTTCGCCGATCTCTGGGTCTATCTCGCCGGCCCCGCCCTGGGCGGCGTGGCGGCAGGTCTGCTGTACAAGTTCGTGTATGAGGAGCACCCGCGAAAAAAGTAAAGCGGTGCGTCCCGTCTCCAGCCGCCTCTCGATTTCTCGACAGGCGGCTCGCTTTTCCCCGCCTCCAGCACACTGATCTTATGGAGCCGCTCCTAACCAGTCGTTTCTGAGAAGGGCACAGTTCCGCCCTCTCAACCATTGCCTCAGGAAGGCAGCTCTCATCGTGAGAGCCTGTCGAGTCCTTTGGCTTCACCGTTAGTTTTGGAGGATGAATTTGATGAGGATCAGAGGCTTGAAGGTTGCGTTCGCCGTCCTTTCCTGCGGTCTGATGGCCGTCGCCGCGAACGCCCAGAACGAGGGGAAATCGAATCATCACATCATCTACACACCGACCAACGATGCCATCGTCGCCAAGGCCGCGAACCTGACGAACCATGGCGGCCCCGTGATCGTCTCCGCCAAAGTCGTCTTCATTTTCTGGGGACCGAGCTTCAACAACGCCGCTTCCCCCGACTTCGCTTATGCCCGGACGTTGCAGGCCTTCCGCAACCAGTTCGGCACCACGGGTGAGTACAACACAATCACGCAGTACAGCGGCAGCAATGGGACCATCGCGCTGGCCAACCTCGGCTCGGGAACCGCCGACTTGTTCGACACCTCGACGCCGCCGACCAACGTCACCGATTCCACCGTCCGGTCCAAGGTCACTTCGTATACGTCGAGCCATGGCGGCAACAACACCAGCACCATCTATGAGGTCGTCATTCCGAGCTCCTCGTATTCTTCGGATGGCTCGAGCACCTCGTGCGGCGGACCGCACCTCCAGTACTGTGCCTACCACAGCTGGATCGGCAGTGGTACCAGCGCCACCAAGTATTCCATCCAGCCCTATCCGAGCTGCAGCGGCTGCAAGGTTTCGGGTTGGTCGGACGTGCAGAACCAGGAGCATTTCGTTTGCCACGAGACCCGCGAGGCCGTAACCGACCCGACGGGCACCACCTGGTGGGACAGCTCCGGCCAAGAGGCCGACGACAAGTGCGCCTGGTCGCCCACGCCATTCATCGGCACCGGCGGTTACAGTTACCAGTACGAGTGGTCGAACGCCGCCCACGGCTGCGTCAGAACGCGGTAAACTTTCACCAAGTACTTCTGGAAGGAGAACCCCGGCGGCTCGCCGGGGTTCTTTTTTTGGCTCAGCTTCAACCTGGCGGCAACACGTCCGGCCACCATCCGCCGGGAACGTTCATGGGCCACGGGCAGGTTTGCTGGATGTTCAGCTCGCGGAACATGGGGCTGTCGTATTTGAGGTTGAAATTGAAGCTGTCCTCGGGCTTGTGGCCGGCGCAGCGGTAATACGGTGTGCCGAATGCAATGGCGATGAGAAAGACGACCTCGGCGACGAGATAGACGCGGGACCCGCGAATCGTCCGAAAGCCGAACCGGGTGCGGAAGAGCGGGCCGGCCCAAAGCACCAAGGGCAGGATGGCGGCGTGAAAGAGGATCACGCCCTGCCACATCATCACCGTCGTGGGAGAGAGTGAGAACACGATGAGGCCCGCCGCGAAGCAGATCCTGACGTAGCCCTTCACCCAGCCGCGGCCGGTGGTGCCGGGAACGAGGCGGCGGCGCCAGACGGCGAGGCCCCAGGCCCGCAGCCGCGCGAGGCGGGTGGGAGCAACGGGCAGGGTTTTTCGCACTCGCCACAAGCGTAGGTTGGCAAGCAGGGGAAAGAGAACCGTGAGTGCCAGGACCGTGGTGGCCAGGAGATGAAGGCCCGGCCCCAGCCAGCGGTCCGCGCCGCCGAGAATCTCGGAGAAGTTGAAGTCGTCGAGCCGCCAGGAGACGGACAGTGAGGCGTATCGCAACCAGTAGCTGACGCCCCGCGGCAGTCCGTAGAGCAGGCCGCGGCCCAGAAATCCCTTCTTGGCCGCCGTTACGATGGCGGGGTGGGTCATCACCTCGAGAGCCCACGGGATCAGGGGGAGCGCCGCCACCAGTCCGCCCAGAACCGCGCCCGGCCAATGGATGCGGAAGAAGCGCCGCAGCCAGAGCAACGCGGAAGCCACCACCAGCAGCAGGCAGGAGGGGTGGATCTGAAAGGCGAGCACCAGACCCGCGGCGTGCAGAAACGACGGCCAGAACCGGGCTCTTTCACGCTGCGCCAGCGCGCTCCAGAGGTGGATCGCGCCGAAAAGGAATAGATAGTTCGGATTCCAGAGGAAGGTGGCGAAGAAGAGCTGCCACGGGTTCAGCCAGTAGAACACCGCCAGAAGCACCCGCTCACGCGGCGCCAGGTATCGTTTGAGCGAGCCGTCCAACAGCCAGTAGGCGGCGATGTGGAAAAGCAGGACGAGGACGGCCGGCGCCCTGTGATCTCGCCAGAGCATCAGCGGCAGGCCCACGAGCACGGTGGTGATACCCCCCGGCGCCTTGCCCCCCGTGGACATGGGATTGCCATAGGGAATGAATTGTCCCCGCGCCGCCAGCAGCCAGCCACGGGCCAGGAGATTGAGCTGATCGCCCCCCACCTGGCTGCGCATCACCATCAGGACGGCGATGCCCAGCCCGAGGGCGAAGAGAGCCCAAACCGTACGAGCGGCGGCCTCCGGAGAGAGCCGGGATGGGGTTGAGGAGGGCATCGGCAGCCAAAGTCAGAACGGAGAGGTGAACTATACTCTGCCGTTCGTGAACCAGGAAAAGACCGCGGCTCCCGCTCTCCCGGCCTGGGCGCTCCCCCTGACGTGGACGGCCGTCGCCTGCCTGTACACGGCGCTCACCTGCATCTATTTCTGGCCGCTGCCCCGGCTCTGGCAGGATCACCTCGGCCCGGAGCTGGGAGATCCGCTGTTCGTTCTCTACGTCCTCAAGTGGGGCGTCCACCAGATCCGGCTGGGACTGCCGGACTTCTGGAACGCCAATCTGTACTTCCCCACCCGGGGCGCCCTGGCCCTGTCCGACCACATGCTGGGGCCGGCGGCCGAGCTCGCCCTGTTCGAAACGGTCATTCCCAACGCCATCGCCGGCTACAACTTCCTTTTCCTCAGCTCCTTCGTGGCCAGCGCCCTGGCGACCTGCTGGGTGCTGCGCCGCTGCGGGCTCTCCTGGGTGGCCGCCGTGCTGGGCGGCTGGATGTTCGCCTTCTCGCCGTACCGGATTTCCCAGACTCCCCATCTCCAGGTGCTGATCGCCCAGTGGATTCCTCTCACCTTGTGGTTCTGGGACCGCCTGCTGGTGGAGCGGACGGTGAAGAACGCCGCGCTCTTCCTCCTCTTCTATCTGCTGAACCTTTCCGGCGGCTGCTATATCGCCTACATGATCCATTTTCCGCTGGCGGCGATCCTTGCCAACCGGGCCCTCGAGCAGCGGCGGGCGCTGATCTCGTTCCGCTCGCTACGGCTTTTTATACCGATTGCCTTGGTGGCCGGTGCGGCTGGGTTCCTCCTGTTCATGCCCTACATCCGGATCTCCCACGCACTCCACCTCACCCGGACGCACGCCGAGATTCAGGAGTTCGGCGCGAACCTGGTGAGCTACTTCAGCCCCAGTTACGAGAACTGGTATTTCGGCAAGCCGACCCGCCAGTTCCTCCGCTCCATCCTCGGCGGGATCGCCGAGCTTTTCTTCCGCTCTGAAAACTCTCTCTTCGCCGGCTTCTTGCCGACGGTCTTTTTTTTCGTGGGAGCCGTCGCCGCCTGGCGCGGCAGGAAGGAAGGACCGCGGGACGTCTGGGCGCGCGGCCTTGCGTGGTCGGGTTTCGTGTGTTTCGCGCTCTCGCTCGCCGTGGTCTACGAGCCCTTGATGCGGGTGATCCCTGGCCTCACCGGAATGCGGGTGCCCGCCCGCTTCTACGCCTTCGTCTCGCTCGCCGTGGCCTACTTTGCCGCGCGCGGCGTGGACCTCTTGATGCACCGGCTGCCCGGATCGCGGGTGCGAGCGGCCGTCGCCGTGGCACTCGCCGCCGTCCTCGCCGTCGAGCTGGCTCCCCGGGCCAGTGATTGGGAGCCCCTGACGAAAGAAGAGGATATGCCGGAGGTTTACTCCTGGATTCGGGACCAGCCCACGATTCACTCCCTGATCGAGCTGCCTATTCGTCAGGACATCCGGGAGAACCAGTACCTGTACGCCTCGACGGTGCACTGGAAACCGATCGCCAACGGCTACAGCGGCTACATCCCCGTGAGCCATCAGGTTCTGTTCGAACGCATTCATTACCTGCCAGGTCCGGGCGGGCTCGATCTGCTGCGCAGTCTGTGGATCACTCATCTTTTGATTCATGCCCGGCGGGCGGATCGTGCCGAGGCGGTGCAGGCCTGGGAGGAAAGGTTCGCGTCCGGGCCAACTCCCCAGGTAGAGCGGGTGTACGCGGCGGACGGTTTCTACGTGTACCGCTTGCTCGACAAGCCGCCAGGGAACGATCCGTGAACCTGCAAAAGGCGACTCCAGGGCGAGGGATGCGGGTTTGGGCCGCCCTGGCCTGCCTTTTTTCGGCTGTCTCCCTCGTCTACTTCTGGCCGCTGCCGCGGTACTGGGGAGATCACATCGGTCCGGATCTCGGCGATCCGCTGTTCAATCTCTGGGTCCTCAAGTGGGGGGTGCACCAGATCCGGCTCGGCTTGCCCGACCTCTGGAACGCCAACATTTTCTATCCCACGCGCGGCGCTCTCGCCTTCTCGGACCACCTTCTCGGGCCGGCGGCCGAGCTCGTTCTGTTCCTGAAGGTTTTTCCCAACGCCATCGCCGGCTACAACTTCCTTTTCGTCACCTCATTCGTCGCGAGCGCGCTCGCCGTCTGCTGGGTGCTGCGCAAGAGCGGGCTCTCGTGGCCGGCGGCGGTGCTGGCGGGTTGGATGTACGCGTTCTCCTCGTTTCGCCTTTCCCAGATGTCCCATCTGCAGATCCTCATCGCGCAGTGGATTCCTCTCACCTTATGGTTCTGGGACCGCCTTTTGGCGGAACGTACGGCGAAGAACGCCGCGCTCTTCCTCCTCTTCTACCTGCTGAATCTTTCAGGCGGCTGTTATTTCGCCTACATGATCCATTTTGCGATGCTGGCGATTTTTCTCAGCCGGGCTCCCGCGGTGGGCCGGGATCTGTTGTCCCTGCGCTCGCTGCGTGTTTTGATTCCGGTAGCCGTGGTAGCGGCGCTGGCCTCGGGTGCTCTCTTCCTGCCCTATATGCGGGTCTCCCGCGCCCAGGGGCTGTCGCGGCCGTCGACGGAGATTGAATTTTACAGCGCGAAACTGGCGAGCTACTTCAGCCCTTCCAACGAGACCTTCTACTTTGGCGAAGGGGCGAACCGGCTCTTGCATCAGGCCCTGGGAGACTCCGCGGATCGATTTTTCCGGCCGGAAAACTCCCTGTTCGCCGGCTTTCTGCCCACGATCCTGTTCTTCGTCGGGCTTTGGGCGGCCTGGCGAAATAGAAAGGATGGTCCTGCGGACCCCTGGGTTCGGGGGCTTGCCTTGTCGGGCCTCGTCTGCTTCGTCCTCTCGTTCGCCTGGGCGTTCGTGCCTCTCGCGCGAGTGCTACCCGGCCTTTCCGGCATGCGCGTACCGGCAAGGTTTTACGCTTTCGTGTCTCTCACCCTGGTCTTCTTTGCGGCGCGCGGCGTGGACGCCCTCCGCAACCGAATTCCGGGACGGTGGGCACGGGCGGCTCTCGTGGCAAGCCTCGCCGCCATTCTGGTGGTCGAGCTCGCTCCCTGGGGTTTCCGGGTTGAGCGCCTGCCTCGGGAAGGGGAGCTGCCGCAAGTCTATCGCTGGCTGCGGGACGAGCCGTCCGTCAAGAGCCTCGTCGAGCTGCCGCTTTTTGCCAACAGCCGGGAGAACGAATACCTCTACGCCTCCACGGTGCATTGGAAGCCCATCGCCAACGGCTACAGCGGCTACATGGCGCCGAGCTACGACAAGATTTTCAATCGCATCTTCGTTCTCCCGGGTGTGGTCGGATTCGACCTGCTGCGCAGCATGGGAATCTCTCACATCGTCGTCCACGTCGAGCCGCCCATCCGCATCAAGGACGTGCGGCGTTGGCAACGACGGCATGGCAAGGGACCGGAACCGGAGATGGAGAAAGTGTACGGCACCGAAGACGACGGGATCCTCGTCTATCGGGTGCTCGGCGGTCCGCCGGCGCGGGACGGCTCATGAACAGCGTGGTTCCGAAATGGCGCGGAATTCTAATCTGGATTGCGATCACGGGTCTTTATACAGCCCTCACTTTGATCAGCCTGCGGCCCATCTGGCGGGTCGGCGGAGACAACCTTACCAACAGCCTGTCGGACCCGCTTTTCAATCTTTGGGTGCTGAAGTGGGGCGCGCACCAGATTGGGCTGGGATTGCCCGACGTCTGGAACGCCAACATCTTCTATCCCACCCGTGGCACACTGGCTCTTTCGGACCACCTCCTGGGACCGGCGGCGCAGCTCGCGCTATTCCTGAAAATCGTTCCCAACGCCATCGCCGGCTACAACTTGCTGCTTTTCACTTCCTTCGTTGCGAGCGCTTTGGCGACCTGCTGGGTCGCCCGCCGTGGCGGGATGTCCTGGGCCGCGGCTGTATTGGCTGGATGGATGTTCGCCTTCTCGCCATTCCGATTCTCACAGATCGCGCATCTTCAAATCCTGATCGCCCAGTGGATTCCCCTCACCCTCTGGTTCTGGGACCGGCTGCTCGCGGAGCGGACGGCGAAGAACGCTGCCCTCTTCCTGGTCTTTTATCTCTTGAACCTCACGGGCGGTTGCTACCTCGCCTACATGATTCATTTTCCCCTGCTGGCGCTGCTGGCGAGCCGAGCCCTATCGGAACGGCGAGCGCTGGTCTCGGCCCGCGCACTTCGGCTGCTGATTCCTGTAACCGTCGTGGCGGCAGGAGCGGTCGCGGCGATCTTTCTCCCTTATCTGAGGATTTCTCAGTCGCTGGGACTGGTGCGGACCGAAACGGAGACCCACCAGATGGGAGCGACTCCGGCGAGCTACTTCAGCCCAGCGCCACAGAACGCCTACTTCACGGCCGAGGCGCGGGACTGGGTACGATCGGTTCTCGGTGAAGACCGGGCCAAGGCTTTCCTGCGGCCGGAGGGCGCCCTGTTCGCAGGTTTCCTGCCCACGATTCTTTTCGTCGTCGGATCGATTTTACTATTGCGGCATCGCAGAGAAGGATTGGATACCTGGGATCGGGGCCTTGCGATCTCGGGTCTCTGTTGCTTCGCTCTCTCCTTCTCCTGGGTCTACGAGCCGCTGATGCGGGTGATCCCTGGTCTTTCGGGGATGCGCGTGCCCGCCCGATTCTACGTTTTCACTTCCTTCACCCTCGTCTGGTTCGCGGCCCGCGGGATCGACGACCTGCTGCGGTGCATCGCAAAGCCGTGGGCGAGGATGGCGCTCGCCGCGGCCTTTGCGCTGATCCTCGCCGTCGAGCTGACTCCCCGGCCGCTGCGCTGGGTGCCTCTGCCTCGCGAGGAGGAGATTCCCGACGCCTACCGCTGGATCGGCCATGAGCCGTCGGTCAAGGCGCTCGTCGAGCTGCCCATTCACCGCAATCCCGACGAGAACGAATACCTTTACAACTCGACCGTCCACTGGAAGCCCATCGCCAACGGTTACAGCGGTTATTTACCCGCCAGCCATGAGGCGCTGGTGGAGCGCATCCACTTCCTGCCCGAACAGGACGGGCTCGATCTTCTGCGGGAGGATTGGATCACCCACCTGGTGGTCCACGCCACCAATCCAAACCGAGAGGAACGGCTCCGCGATTGGGACCAGAGATTCGCCACTGGGCCGCAACGCCAGGTGGAGCGGGTCTATCAGTCGGGAGAAATCTCGATTTACCGGCTGCTCGTAGCGTCGACCAACTCTAAGGTTCCGAATCGCGCCGGCCGGTGAAAATCCGCTGGACGGGTGAGCGTGGGGGACCAGGCGCTGAATTCAGGTTCGCCGTCCCTCGGGCGCTCGATGCGATAGAAGTTGGCACGCCAGAGCCGCGGAGACGATTCGGCTCTCGAGATTCCATTCCACGGAATCGCGAAGGTTCCCCACCAGTCCTGGCTCTCTCCACTCTTTCCCACAGCCCAAAGGATTCCCGGGCAGTCCCAGGATTTGTCGGTCACCCTATCCTCCCGCCGGGAGGTCGGGTTGTGGATGATCCCATCCCAAAGCACGCCGCGGGGGCTCACCTCGAATTCGAAGTACTCGACGGGATTGGCCGTCCCGACCGCGAGGAAGATCTCCACCGCCTCCTCTTCATAAATGGGATCGTCCCGTCGCTCGAACGTCCCCCAGGCGTCGCGGTCCTCGCAGTCGAACCGCACGAACAGCGCCTCGTCGTTCCAGGCGACGCGGACCCGAGTCTGCTGAATCGCCGGTCCGCTGCCGTCGGCGAGGAGAAAGGGAGGAAGCGATGGGATCCGGTCCCAGGCCGACGCCTGAGGATCGGCGAGGCCCTCGGCGCAAGGGACCTGCCAGTGCGGGAGAGTCGAAAGCTGGGTCATGAATCGTAGCGAGGGTGTTAGGAGGTGAGGGTCCGCTCCCATAGAGGTCAAGTTAGCTTAGCGTAGGGGCGGGTCTGGACGGGCGGTTGGGGGCTCGACCCGCCCTGGTACAGGTGATCTCAATGTTGCAGCAGGGCGGGTCGAGCCCCCAACCTACCGTCCAGACCCGCCCCTACGCTAAGCATCAAGTCAACGTCTATGGAGCTCGCGCCATAGGGCGCTGACGCCGGAGCTTGGGATAGACTTTCCCGCGGCGAAATCTCATGGCGAACCTGTTCCTCACCGGCGAGTCGAAGGCAGCGTTCCTGGCGGCGGTGCGCTCCGTCGAGGAAGCGAGCAGCGCCGAGCTGATGATCGCGGCCCGGCAGCGCTCGGGGTCCTATCTCCACGTCGACCTTGCCGTGGGCATCCTGGCTGGGCTCGCGACCCTCGCCGTGCTCCTCTATTCGTCCTGGAGCTTCGAGTTGATCTGGTTCCTGTTGGACCCGATCGTGGTGGGAGCCCTCGCCGGGCTCGCCTTTCACCGCAGCCCGCTGCTGATCCGGATTTTCACCCGGCGGGCGGCGCGAAAGAGCCGGGTCGAGACGGCCGCCAGGTCGGTGTTCGTCGAGCGGCGGGTCCACAGCACTTCTCGGCGGACCGGCATCCTTCTCTATCTCTCCCTGCTGGAGCGGGAGGCCATCCTGGTGGTCGACCTGGCAATCGAGGCTGTCGCGGCCACGGACGCCTGGCGCGCGGCGGTGGGCGAGATCGAGGGCGCGATGCGCCTCGGCGCTTCCGGAACTGAGGTGGCGGCCAAGGTCAGCGGTCTGGCGGCCGTGCTGGGACCGGTCCTGCCGCGGAGCGATAACGACGTGGACGAGCTCCCCAACGAGGTGTGCTAACGGTGAAGATTCGCAGGTTGCTCCGGGCTCTGCCCTTGATCGCCTTCGTGGCGTTACTCTTCCTGCCGGTCTTGGCGGTTGCCCGGCCCGGCGGCGGCCAGAGCTATTCCGGCGGCAGTCATGGCGGCAGCAGCGGCAGCGGGGGTGGAGGCGGAGGCGGGGGCTGCATCTTCCTGGTGTTCCAGCTCTGGCTCGAGCTGGTCTTCCGGCACCCGGTGATCGGCATTCCGCTGACCATCGCCGTCATCGCGGCCTTCATCTCCTATCAGAAACGGAAGGGAGCCGCGAGCTCTCAATCCTGGAATTCGGCGCCCGCCCCCACGCCGGCGGCCTATCAGGCTCCGGCCTCGCGGTCCTCGCGCGATCTCGACGACATTCGGCAACTTGACCCCGAGTTCTCCGTAGTCCTCTTCCAGGATTTCGCCTACGCGCTCTACGCCAAGGCGCACGAGGATCGCGCCAATCCGCGGGATTTGGAGTCGCTGTCGCCTTATCTCGGACAGGACGCCCGCGACCAGCTCGCCCAGCGCCAGCCGGTGGGCGCTCCAGTCTCAGGCGTGGTGATTGGCGCCATGCGGGTCGTGGGGCTTTCGATTCCGGCGGCTACTCCCACCACGGCGGGTACCCCCCAACCGAAGGTCACGGTGCTGCTGGAGTTCGAAGCCAACATGACGGTAGGAGCTGCCGGCGTAGAGCGCACCCAATACGTCCGCGAGCGCTGGCGGCTGGTGCGCGACGCCAACGTGCAGAGCAAGCCTCCCGAGCAGGTCGGGACCTTCCACTGCCCGAACTGCGGCGCTCCGTTCGGGCCCGAGGGAGGCGACCGCTGCCAGTATTGCGGCCAGGTGGTCTCCGGCGGCCGGTTCGATTGGAGCGTCACGTCGATCGATCTCCTCGAGCTCGAGGAGCGGCCGCCGGCCCTCACCTCCGACGTCCAGGAAATGGGGACGGACCTGCCGACCATCCTCCACCCACAGCTCAATACCCGCTGGGCCGAGCTGGTGCGGGACGATCCCGCGGTCACCCAGGACGCCCTCGCGGCGCGCTTCAAATTGATCTACGACGAGCTCAACGCCGCCTGGACCGGAGGCGACCTGGCCACCGCCCGCCCCTACGTTTCCGACGGTCTCTTCGACTACCTGCAATATTGGGTGACGGCCTACCGGACGCAGGGCTTGCGCAATGTGCTCGAAGGCATGCGCATCGTGCAGTGGAAAGCCGTGAAGATCATCCGCGACCGCCACTTCGACTCGCTGACGATCCGGATCTGGGGCACGGGACATGATTACACCGTCCGCCAAGGCACCAACGAGCTGGTCTCGGGCAATCCCAGAGGCGACCGCCTCTACTCCGAGTACTGGACCCTGATCCGTGGCGCCGGAGTGAAGGGCGCGCCGAGCAGCGACAAGACCTGCCCCAACTGCGGCGCGCCTCTGAACGTCAACATGGCGGGTGAGTGCGAGCACTGCGGCGCCAAGATCACCAGTGGCGCCTTCGACTGGGTGCTCTCCACGATCGAGCAGGACGACTCGTACAGCGGCTAGAGGCACCGCCTTTAGCTTTGATTCCTCGACTTTGCCGCCAGAGCGGCTGGGGTCCGGCTCCACTCAGGGGCAGATGAGGGATTGTTCTCAGCCTTTTCGGCTCGAAGCTGAATCTGGACTTTGCAGCCGAGAGCACCAGCCACCTCCGCGAGCGTGCGAAGAGTCAGGTTCTTCCCTCCGCCGAGGATCTGGGAAACAAACCCCTTGGTTTTACCGAGACGCGCGGCGAGCTCATTCTGAGTCAGCCCAGAGCTGCGAAGGGCTCGCGCCAAAGCCTCGGTCGCGTCGAGAATGAGCTCCTCTTGTCGCAACCCCGCGGGGTCTTCTGCCAGGAGCTCTTCGTAGGTGGAGAGGGCTTTCTCGCTCATTTCGCTATCTGTTTCTCTTGCGAGAAGTTTACCTATGCCTAAACATGACGTCAATCGCTTGGGTAGAATTCCCGGCCTCGCCACCGTCTCTTCGACCGCCGATTCGGAGGTTTTCGAAGCTCGGCAGGGCGTCCGCGCCGCCGAGACCCTCATTCCCCCGGTGATGAGGGCCCAGGTGGGTGCGGCGACCGGTCCTTACACCGCCAAATCTTCAAGCGACTTACCGGACGCCAGCGCCTCGGCGACCCAGGCCGGACGCTTGCCGCGGCCTGTCCAGGTCAGGCTTGGGTTGGTGGGGTGCCGGTATTTGGCTTGCACACTGGCGGCGGCAACGCCCTTGACTTCCTTGCGACGCTCCAATTTGACGACGTCCTCAAGGGTCAGGCCCAGGCTGGCCGCCAGCTCGCGCATCTGGCCGAGGACACGCTCCCGTTCGGCCTCACGGCGGGCGGTGATCTCAGCCTGGGCGTCCTTCACGAGGCTCTCCAGCTCCTCGACGGAAAGCTTGGAGAGATCGATGTTGCTGCTGTTCTTTGCCATGGATTCGTTCTCCTCCTTCAGGGGATTCGGGCGGGGAGTATATCCCTCGCCATGGGTCGCTGGAGAGTGCCGGAGATCGCCGCGTCCGTCCGTCTACGAAGGCACCTAAGAACGGAGCCGTTCCCTTCGGGATGAACCTGCGACGCCGCCAACACCGGGTCCTCTTCTGGCTCACCAACCTCCACCGTTGGATGCGGGCGAGCCGGCGATGGCGGTCGGCGTCGTGGCGCTGACAGCCACTCTGGACTCGCGACTGCTACAGTACGTCGCGAGGAGATGGCGCAGTCATGAAAGAGACGAAGCCGGATAAGGAAACGCTCAAGAAGCAGCGCCGGATCGCCGAAAAGCTCGGCGTGCCCGAGATCGAGCGCCATATCTTCCTCTGCTGCGATCCCACCAAGGCCAAGTGCTGCAGCCGCAAGCGCTCCCTCAAAGCCTGGAAGTTCCTCAAGCAGCGCGTCAAAGAGCTGGGCCTCGCCAAAGCGGGAGTTCACCCTTCGCGCGCCAACTGCCTCGACATCTGCCTGGGAGGACCCATCGCCGTCGTCTATCCCGACGGCACCTGGTACGGCCACTGCGATCCGCCGGTGCTGGAGCGCATCCTGAAGGAGCATCTCCTGGGCGGCGAGGTGGTGAAGGAGTATTTGATCGCGGAGCGGCGGTTGGGCGCTCTGGAGTGATGATCTTGAGTACCTACGTCCTTCTGCGGGAGCCGGCGAATCGGGGACGGAACACCGCAAGGCACGGCCCGCCCGAGCGTAGACCTTGACTCTGTTTCACGGCAGACGGGCTAACCGCTCTCTTGCAACCAAAAGCTGCGGGCATAGCACCTCATAGCTGTTCAACCTCGTCTGCGTGAAAGGCTTCCATGCCTCAGCTATCGCCTCAAAGAATGGAGACCAGTAGTCCGAATAAGACTTTCCCAACCGACTGGCAAAATCGCCCTCGCTCCTGATCTCCGCCCACTTCACAGGTAAGAAATTCGCCAATACGAAATCTACTGCGATATAGGTGTCCATTGGAGGGTGAATTAGACGTGGTGAATCCATCAGGACAGTGGAGCCCAGCTTATCTTGAAAGGACTCCATTAGCTTGCCGCCATGCTGAAAGTGAAATAACGGGTGAATACCTTCATGAGAGCCGTCGCCAATATCTCGATCGAGATGCCAACAGGCCCGAACCTCTCGCGATTCCCCACCCTTAATTTCCAGTCCTGATATAGTCAAATCCAATGTCATCTGCCGAAAACTATCTCCCAACGACACCGACCTGCCCAGCATCCCGGAAACATTAAAACTCAATACAACAGAAACATTCACAACGCCTGCCGGAAAAATATTCCTTCGCAACTCTGAGCGAAACTGTAGCCCGACGACTTCGTAACCCCACGAACTGCCGCCATGGGGCGTATTGGTTGCACATTGACTTGCTGCGCTCATTAGAGGGCCAGAATCAAGACAAATGCCTTTCCTCTGGAGAACGTCTCCCAGCAGCCGGAGATCCGAAGCCTTCTCTCGACGAAGAGCTCTGTGATTAGTCGTTGGCATCAGATAACCGATCCATTATGTTTCTAATACGGGCCTTCTCGAGGGAGTGAACGCGCAACCCTCTTGGAATGGTCGCGCGCTCCAGCACGGCTTTTAGGGAAATATATTGAGCTTCTTGCCAGGGCAGGGCTCCGATTTGCTCCAACAGAACGCCGTCAATAGGATCAAGCGGCTTACCTAATGACTGACAGACAACCCAGAAACGGTCGCTATAGCCTGTGGCAATTGGCTCCGCGGGCGTCAGCCTCACAAGGCTACTAAATCTCCGCAGGCAATCAACTCTCTCTGGCGCAGAGGTTTGGCGAAGTGGTCCGGTCGATTCGAGAAGCTATCCCACCAAGATTCTATTCTGAACCACCACCACCGTTTCCAGGCTTGACAGAAAGGCCCTTTGTAAGCAGAGAATTCTGCAAGCAGCTTACAGAGTGGTAGCCAGTCTTCCGAGTCTTCGCGACTAATGCCCAATCGCGCCGCCAAGAGCTCATCGCTCACGAGTGGGCCTGGATTATCAATTAGCTCCTTCTTGATGTAGCGTGAGTATTCATGAACTGGAGTTCGCCTGCTCTCTCGCATAGGTTCCCCAATTCTTGGGTCGAGCGATGCAGCTTCAGCATTGCTTAGACCAAGAATACTAACGAGACTCTTCTTAGCCTGAACAAGAGCGCCTATCTCCTGAAATCCCTTGGCGAGGGCTTCAAGTTCAACCGCAACAAGATTGGCCGATTTCACTACTTGGCTTTTGTAATATATTTTATCAAAAAGATCGTGGGTCGTTTCATCATTCCAATAAGACTCCCGCAGCTTAGAATCGATCGACCACAACACTATGGGGAATGGTCGAAGTCGGCCTTCTGTCATTCGCGTTCGAAGCTCTTGGGCGAGAGAACCTGCTCTGTAGCCTATTCGGTCACCGCTCGCCAAGGGCACTTCATCAAGCCTTAGATCTAGTATAATACCGTCAACCGGGCTCCTTTCAATCCGGTCCACCTCGGAGTCGAAAGCTAACGGTCTTTCAAGTAAAATCTCTAAATTACCACTCTGCCTGCGCAGCCGATCAAGCAAGGCATTGAGTGGAGCAGGTTCCTCGTCATCTATGCAGAGGTAGCTAATAGCCATCGGGTTCAATCTCCTCCTCTCGTGCTTGCGGGATTTCTATTCGAAAGCAGGTAGTATAACCCGGATTTGCCTCGACCAACCGGATACTTCCATCTGCCGTCTCAACAATATCTTTGACGAGCTTTAGTCCAAGGCCCATTCCTGTCAGGCGCTCAAGATCGGAGCTGAACGGTGAGGACATCGAAGTCGTAGTGAAGAAGGCATCAAAAATAAATGGCGCACTCTCGCCAGGTATTCCATCGCCATTGTCAGAAAATTCGACAAATAGATCGTCATCCTTCCTTCCAGCCGATATGAGTATCGCGCCGCGAGTGCCCGCTCTGCGAATCGCTTTAACAGAATTGGTAAACAGGTTGACGAGTATAGAGTTCCACTCTGAGCGATGCATCGGCCGCGTAAATAGGCGATGGCCGCGTATGTCAACCCTGAAATCCAAGCGTTCCCTATCAATACGCGGTTGTACAATCGCCTTAAACGCAGCTATGATATCCCTGAGCTCCAGAGCTGCGAGTTCTCGCACTACGTTGTCGCGCAACGTTACGTCAAAATAGTGGATGTAAGACTTCAGGCTGTCAAGCTGACTCTGCAGGCGAACTGCGGCGGTTCTCTCTCTCGCATCGTCGCTTAAATCGTCCAAGAGCGACTGCACGTCTGCCTCAAGAGCAGAAAAGCCGAAAGATACTTCATGTGTAAACTCCCCGACTGTAAGTCCCATACTTGCCAGGACGCGCAACATCCCTAACTCTTCGAGTTGATCGCGGCTTTGCTGGCCAAGTTGCAGGACCCTTTGCCGAATATTTTCAAAGCTTTCGCTATCCGATTCGTTTAACGCGCCTCTAGCTATCGCCTCCTCTATAACGGTGAGGGCGGCTGCAATCGCTTGGGCACTTTTTACAGGATCGCCCTTTCTTTTGGAGGACTTTCCCCCTGTTGTCTTTTTCCTGCCCCGAGCTTCTGCAATCGATTTCACCGCCTCAGCAAGGCTTCTTGAGACAAATTGCTGTAACTCCCTGTAGGCATCATTCTCAACCAGACCCTCTCTGCTAGAAGTCTCCTCAAAAAAAGTGCCGTCGGGGTCATCAACCTCAACAAAGCCCAGAAAATTGTTATTAGCATGAGGTGGAAGTATTGTACGTGCCCTTGTAGACTCGTCTAGTCCTAACCAGTCGTCAAATCGCTCTCCATAAGGCAGAACTCTGAAACCGTTGCGATAAAGTCGGATCCCTCCGCCTTCGCGGAGTTGCGCTCTTATCCTAGACCGGCCCTGCTTCGGCATCTCGCCATCGATGAAATAAAACGATCGAAAGCGAGCTTTTTCGAGGGAAGGAAATCGGCTGATACCTTCGCGGCTTGAGCTTACTGGAACTGCTTCTCTATTGATTTCGTACCGAGGACATTTGAGAGAAAAATAGGCCAGGCCTTCGCTAGTCACCCAACCGTTAATCTCTGCTAGTGCATGCTCAAAATATAAAGTCCAATCGTCGGCGACCACACGGAAAGCGCTCACATCCTGGCGAGCGAAGGTTGCTTTAAAGCCGGGGTCGCTGTCTGACTTCTCGATAGAGTGCAGAGGGAACGGCTGAATTAGGTCGGCTACATATCTGGCTGCTCTTTGTATTTGTGCATCACTCCATGAGTCTCGCAAATTCTCGATGAAGAGGCTTGTTCCCTGCTCGGTTTGTTTGTCTACATCTGTTACCTCATTGGCTATTGACGTCAAATCTCGGTTGGACAAGAAATGATCCCAGTTAATAGTAAGCCTCAACGCCTTCTCGGCTTCCTTTGTCTGGGTGATCACGGTGAGTAGGGTTCCCAATCTTTGCGCCGCAAACCTACCAATACCTTTCCTTCCAGCTCGCCTCCTCCCAAACCTTGGTGAAATAGGGCGCTCTACCTTGTCTGGCGTTGAGAGCCTCATGAATCCGTCTATGAGCTGTTCTCTTGTCATACCTAGGCCATTATCCCAGACCTCGAGAGTCCCTCCCGACCTTTCGGCCTTGTTGAAGAGGAGGTCTACCTGTTTAGCATCGGCATCGTAGCCGTTCTTGATAAGTTCAGCCAGGGCCGTTTCTTGGCGAGCTACAAGCTCTCGCCCAAGCCTCGCAATGTGAGATGCGTCCACGGAGAATCTGAGGTGCTCAGTGTCCTGGCGGGCCAGAGCGCCGGAAAGCTCCAACACTCTAGCGAAGTTCGGACTGGGAGCTTCCAGCGCTTCTTGCAGCTGCTTTCGGATAGACTCTAGGTTCTCCATTTATTTCTGAGGCCTCCGACGCTCCCGAGCATGGACTAGGGCGCTCCTCAAAATGACAAGCTCCTCGCAAGTCTTGGCGAAACTCTGAGGATTGAGAATGAGGGAATCTGCCGCCTCTCTCGCTTGGTCGCGTTTGCCGGCTCGCAATAGTCTATCAACGAGCCTTGCGGTTGCCCTTACGTCCCGTTCCGGTAGGTCTAGCGGGAAGGCTAGAAGAATCTGTCCTGCCTCCTGCGGCTCATGCTTCAAAATTCCGCCGCCATAAGTGCGCCCCACGAGTTCGGCCGAAAGCTGGCTCAGAGTCGTTTGGAGAGATACGGCGGCAAGAAGTTTCTGGAGTGGGCTTATATTCTTGAATGTCAGGCGATGAATTGAGTTTAGGCAGTTTATGCCAGCAGAATTAATTATTAGGCGAGGGCCGTCGTGGTGCATGTATGAGAGAAAAGCTTCCGGAATAAACCCGTCATCCACTCCGTACCAGGGCTCTCTCTTTCCGAAGGTAACATTTGTTCGCCTAAGAGTTCTGGGCATCGAGGCAAGGTACTGCCTTATCGGAGAGCTTCTGGTGGCCATTCCTTGGCTGTCAGGCGAAACGAGTAGGCAGGATAGGTCTTCGCGGACAAGTCGAGCCTGATCGGCTGTTCTGAACCAGAGGCCAGGGCTCTTCGGGAGTTTTGCTAGCACGGGGCTTACCGAATCGGGGTAAAGCCCGCCCGCCTCGGCAGAAGACTTGCTAAGCGCGAAAAATTTATTTGCGCCGGTTACCAACCCTATTCTGATTTGACTTAGGCATTTTAGATCGACACAGGCGTTTCGAGAAATGAAGTAGTCCATACTACTTCTGGCCGCCTCATCGAGCAGGCTAGTCGCCCAATTTTTTGATAAGCGCCGCACATTGGCGCCGTTGTTGGGTAGGCCGCCAATGAGTATGCGGCGAAGATCATCTGATGAATTCGCCTCCACGACATCTATCGAGGGCGATGGTCCGCCGCCAAACTGATCTGCCAATAGTATCACGGATATTTCGTCCGTTCCCTCGGAACGGAATAGGCGCGATCTGACAATCACTATGACAACCCGTGAAAAATGGCCTTGAAGGTAATTTCTAAGGCCTCGTGAATACTCGGCCGTGAGGAGAGCTAGCGGCAGGACAAACGCCAGGCGACCCTTGGGCGCAAGGAAGCTTAGGCTATGAAGGACAAAATACGCCCATAGGCTTGATGTTGCTGGCAGTTTGAATGCATGATTGGCGATAAGATCGCGAACCGTTTTTCTTTGATTAACATCGGTATTATGATTGGACACGTAGGGAGGGTTCCCTATGACAACATCAAAGCGTGTCGATAGGAGGTCTTGTGGCTTGAGCGAAATAAAATCACTCAATACGAACCGCCCATTGACTGCAACTAGGCCAAGCCGAGAGCCTAAGAATCGCACCGCGGCCGGATCGATGTCGCAACCAAATAACTGCGCCAAAGGATTAGCTGCCCCAAGGTCGGCCAAACGGTCTCGGCAGGCTTCCAGGAAATCACATCCCCCGAAGCCGGGCTCCAATACTAGGTCGCTCGGCGAGCGTATGGCCCATTCTGCCAAGATCTCGCCTATTGCGCGAGGGGTGTAATAGGCCCCAAGTCGTTTTCTTTGTAGGGCATCGCGTGTCATGTAACCAGATGATAGCGTACCCGGGAAGCTTTCGCTCCGATCTGTGGTGGCGTGGACCGGCGAGCTTGCGCTGACTACGAGGTTGAGTACGTCCTCCTCGGGGGACGCTCTCCTTTCGTCCGAACTCCAAGGGGCGGTCGAAACGCCGCGGCCCTGCCTTCTCCTGCCAACTCCAGTGCTGAGCTCATAAACGTCAGGTCTTTCGAGGAGTCCAGGCGAGCCTGTCTGACCACTAGGTCGAGTATGCCTCGACGGCGAGCAATCCCTGCCCCCGAGCTGCGAACTCCTAGGTCCTGTCTGGTCCTGGCAAATCCAATGCCAAAACGAAGATACGTTACACTTCCTCGGCTGGAGGAAGCCATGGCCACAATCTTGTTCAGCCGAGATCCAGAAGTGCGGTTCTGGAAGCCGCCCTCAACGATGAGGCGTTGTCCGAGCATCGGCGGGCAGGACGAAGCCGCTCAATGTGGATGAGTTGTGATTTCCTACACGACGGACCGGTTCCTGGAAAGACTACAGAAGGCCGGCTGATTTAAGCCGAAAGCACATCGAGCGGTCGGCGCTTGAAGTACGATCAGGCCTATGAACGCCGCCAAAGAAGAAGTCAAGCACCTCTTGGACCTTCTCCGCGAGCCGGTACCGGCTCGGCTGTTAAGATAGTCCCAAATGTCAGAAGCAGCTATCAGCCAAACGCTGGAGGCACGGAGAAGGGCCGTCGATCGTTTACGGGATGCTGGCGACCGGGCCGAGTTGGCGCGGGCACTCAAGGATCTGGCTGAGCTCGAGCGGCGTCTGCCGGGTGCAGGGGCGGCCCAGGAGCATTACGAAGAGGCAGTCGCCCTCTGCCGCGAGGTGGACGATCCCCTCCAACTTGCGCACACGGTCCGGCATCTCGGCGACGTGCACCATGACGCGGGACGCGCGGTTCTGGCGGAGCCCTACTATCACGAATCCTTGGCGATCTATCGCGGCCATCCGCAGACTCCGCCGCTCGATCTGGCCAACGCCATTCGAAGCCTCGCGGTCCTCAAAGGCGACTCCGGCGAAACCGAAGAGGCGAGACATCTGTGGCAGGAAGCACGGGATCTTTATTTCGCCGTCAACGTGCTTCCGGGCGTCGCAGAATGTGAGACACGGATCGCTCGGCTGGCGAGAGCCTGACGTGCTCGTAGCCTATCGAGGAGCGCGGGTGTAAACCGCCTCATGGAAAGCACGGCCTTCCTCGACGACGTGGACGCGGCCTTCGGAGAGGAGGCGGCGGAGGGCCACCGAGACGCTACGAGGTCGCGCTGGGTTCCGTAGCCGCTTGGCGTAGCGGTCGTTAATCTCATTTGCCAGGGCGGTGGGGCCAAACCTCTCGTCGTCGCCCTTCTGGTGAATGAGGCGTGCGACCAGCTTGCTCAGCGTCGACCGCCAGCTCGCCCTCATGGAGCTCGCGTTGACTCCAGTGGAAGGACTCCTGACCGGTATGGAAGGACTCCTGCTCCTCGTGAGTGGCGATCTGCGACTCGAGATCGCTCAGCACCTGCGCGATGGAGAGACGTGGGTTCATACGTTTCAGATTCCTCTCCGTGGAGCTGCAACAGACCCTTCCCTGGCGTCGGGATGAGGGCTGCAACAGCTCCGCTGCCGATCAAGTACGGGGCTGTGCGGGGCTGATTTAAGGACAGGATGCCACATATCCCGATAGGCCGCAACATATGGCTGAGCGTTGCTTCGTATCTAGAGACTACGGCACATACGAGCCAACCTTGCGTCACATTGCCGAACATTGCTACATATTGCTGGATATGATGCGTATCAGTAACAAATGAGGCAAAATTCGCTCATGCTGCCACATGTTAGAGTAAGTTGCCTCATACTCTGCAATGCCGCCGCATATCCAGAGACGATGCAACGTCTCTGCGCAGGTTGCCACACATAGGGAAAAGATGCGACATATCCAGGAACATCGAGCGTGGGGTCGGATCACCTCCCAGTCTCGCGGTCTTGCCCGGAGCTCGGGCCAGACTACGGCATGCCTGAAGCCGCAACCCGCATCGCGTCCAGAGGAAAACCCACCGAGGGACATACGGGAATGGCACGTCCGGGCGCTCCGTTGTTCCGGGAGGCGCCTCAGCGCGCTCAGGAGATCCCATGACCCATCGACCCTACTCCACCTCGTCCGCCCCGCTACGCGGGGTCTGGGCTCTGATCCTCCTGACCCTCGCCCTCGTCGCGCCCCTGCCTTCGCACGGCCAGGCGCCGGCTCCAGCGGTTCCGCCGGCTTCGACGTCTCAAGCCGCTCCGACCGTGCCGCCGCGCGAGCCGGCGAACGTCATGGGCTGGGAGCACGCGGACTGGCTGGAGCGGGAGGGGCGGGCCGAGTTGGAGAAGCCGGAGATGGTGATCGAGGCGATGGAGATCCGGCCGGGGATGACCGTGGCGGAGATCGGCGCCGGCACCGGCTTCTTCAGCCGCCGGCTGGCCAAGGCGGCCGGGCCGTCCGGCAAGGTCTACGCCGAGGACATCCAGCCGCAGATGATCGACCTGCTGAAGAAGGACATCGCCAAGGAGGGTCTTGCCAACGTCGTCCCCGTCCTCGGCACCGAGACCGATCCCAAGCTTCAGGCCGGGGCCATCGACCGCATCCTGCTGGTGGACGTCTACCATGAGTTCCAGAAGCCGGAGCCGATGCTCGCCGCCATGCGCGCCAGCCTCGCCCCGGGCGGCACGATCACCCTGGTCGAGTACCGCCTGGAGGGCGAGACGGCCGCGCACATCAACATCAAGCACCGCATGTCCGTCGACCAGGTCCTCGCCGAGTGGACCCGCGCCGGATTCCTGCTGCTGAATCGAATCGAGACGCTACCCTCCCAGCATCTGTTTATTTTCTCCGGCAAACGCGGTGCCCGGCCCCGCTGAAGGGGGCGAGGGGCCCGCCCAAGGCGCCCTGGAGATTCGTGTTAGAGTTTTCCGCGGCCGGGTGGCTCCCATCCGGCGTTTCCCGAACCTCGATCTTGGAACGTCAGAGCTTTTTCCCGTTTCAGGGATCATGAGAGGAGTCGTCGCACCGAGATGGCCACTGCCCCCTTGACTCGCCGCTGGACGCCTGCCGACTCCCTCGACCTCTACAACATCCGGGGTTGGGGCAACAACTACTTCTCGGTGGACAACCGAGGCCACATGGTCGTGCATCCCGGCGGCCACGGCTCGGCCTCCATCGACCTCAAAGAGTTGGTGGACGAGGTGCGGGAGCGCGGCATCGGCCTGCCGCTGCTGATCCGCTTCTCCGAGATCATCAAGGCCCGCGTCGTCGAACTCAACGAGGCGTTCGGCCGCGCCATCTCCGAGTATGGCTACCAGGGCGCCTACCGCGGGGTCTATCCCATCAAGGTCAACCAGGACCGCTATCTCGTTGAAAAGCTGGTCGGCTACGGCCGCCCCTATCACTACGGGCTCGAGGCGGGCTCGAAGCCCGAGCTTCTTGCCGTGATGGCAATGCTCGAGGACGAAGAAGCCATCATCATCTGCAACGGCTACAAGGACGAGGAGTACATCGAGACGGCGCTCCTCGCTTCGAAGCTCGGCCGCCACGTCATCCTGGTGGTGGAAAAGCCCTCCGAGCTGCAGCTCATCCGGCAGATGTCCTTGAAGATGGGAGTGCGCCCCCGGCTCGGCGTCCGCTCCCGCCTCTCCGCCAAGGGCTCCGGCCACTGGGAGGCCTCCGGCGGCGACCGCTCCAAGTTCGGCCTTACCGGCCGCGACCTGCTCGACGCCGTGGACTACATGAAAGAGAACGACCTGCTCGACACCTTCGAGTTGCTCCACTTTCATCTCGGTAGCCAGATCTCTTCCATCCGCGCGGTCAAGGACGGCCTGCGCGAGGCCTCCCAGGTCTACGTCAACCTGGTGAAGATGGGCGCTCCCCTCGGTTATCTCGACGTCGGCGGCGGCCTGGGCGTCGACTACGACGGCTCGCAGACCAACTTCACCTCGTCGCTCAACTACACGCTCCAGGAGTACGCCAACGACGTGGTGTTCGGGGTCATGGAAGTCTGCGACTCCCGCGGTGTGCCGCATCCGACGATCGTCTCCGAGTCCGGCCGCGCCACGGTGGCCCATCACGCGGTGCTCGTCATCGACGTCCTCGGAGTCGCCGAGTTCTCGGTGGGCAAGCTGCCGAGAAAGCCGCCGGCGGGCACCGAGCTGTCGTTGCGCAACATGTTCGAAACCTACCGTGAGGTGTCGCGCAAGAATCTGCTGGAGTCCTACCACGACGCCATCTCCTATCGCGACGAGTGCTTGAGCCTGTTCAACCTCGGCCACTTGTCACTGGAGGATCGCGGCCTCGCCGAGGACCTGTTCTGGGCGACCTGCCAGAAGATCCTGCGCATTACCCGCACGCTCCCCCAGGTGCCGGAAGACCTGGAGGGACTGGAGCGCACGCTCGCGGACACCTACTTTTGCAACTTCTCGGTTTTCCAGTCGCTCCCTGACTCGTGGGCCATCGATCAGCTTTTCCCCATCGTGCCCATTCACCGGCTCGACGAGGAGCCATCGAACCGCGCGGTGCTGGCCGACATCACCTGCGATTCTGACGGCAAGATCGATCACTTCATCGACCGCCGGGACGTCAAGGACGTGCTGGAGCTCCACCCCTTCAACGGCGAGCCCTATTATCTGGGCGCCTTTCTGGTCGGGGCCTACCAGGAAATCCTGGGCGATCTCCACAACCTTTTCGGCGACACCAACACCGTCCACGTCTCCCTCGACGAGGAGGACGACTACCGGATCGAAGGTGTGATCAACGGCGATACGGTGACCGACGTGCTGCGCTACGTGCGCTACAACCGGGACGAATTGGTGGCTAAAGTCCGGCAGGCCACCGAGGCGGCCTTGAAGGCCAAGCGCATGACTTTCGAGGAGTCGAAGACCCTGCTGCGGCGCTACGAGGAAGGGCTGGCGGGTTACACTTACCTGGAGCAGGACTGACCGTCCGCAGAGCAAGGGCAAGAAGCACTTCGAAGGAGACGTCATGAAGACCCAGGCAACCATCGTGGCCCCCTTGATCGACCGGCTGTGTGCCGCGGTGCGCCTCGGCGAGGTCCACGCCATTACCGAGCAGATCAAGAACGAGTTGGAGTCCTTCATCCCCGACGAGGGCTTGACCCTCCCCGAGCATTTCCGCCAGGCACTGCCCGATCGCTACGCCCGCCGCCTCCTTTATCGCGACAAAGAGTTGGGCTTCACCGCCGTGGTGATGACCTGGGGACCGGGCCAGCGCACCGCCCTGCACGATCACGCCGGCATCTGGTGCGTCGAAGGCGTGATCGAGGGGGAGATGGCGGTGACGCGCTATGAGCTGCTGGCCGAGGAGTCCGACGGCCTCTACCACTTCGCCGAACGGGACTCCGCCCACGCGCGGGCTGGATCGGCAGGCGCCCTGATCCCGCCTTTCGAGCATCACGTACTGGCCAACGCCCACCCCGACAGCACCTCACTAACCCTGCACATTTACGGCGGCGAGATGGACCATTGCGACATTTTCCAGCCCGAGGGCGGCGACCTCTACCGGCGATGTTCCAAGCGCCTTTCCTACGATGCTTGAGCCACAATTGCTTCCAGGAGCTCCATGACTCTCTTTGACAAGCATCCAGACTTTATCGTCCGCCAGCCGGAGCCCTTCAACGGCGGACCTCCTCCCGAGCGGCTCGCCGGCAGCTTCATCACCTCCAACGACCTTTTCTTCTCGCGCAATCATGGTGGCGTGCCCACGGTCGATCGCGATGCTTACCGCCTCACCGTCGACGGCTTGGTCGAGACGGTCGTCTCGCTGTCGCTTGCCGATCTGCGGCGTTTTCCGCGAACCAAAATGACGGCCACTCTCCAATGCGCCGGCAATCGCCGGCAGGAGATGATGGCTTTCAAGCCCATTCCCGACGAGCTGCCGTGGGGAACCGAGGCGGTCAGCACTGCCGAATGGTCCGGCGTGCGCTTGAGCGACTTGCTGGCGGCCGCCGGCGCCGAGGCCGAGGATCATCACGTGGCCTTCACCGGCCTCGACGAAACCGAGCGCCACGGCCACCGCTTCAACTTCGGCGGTTCGATTCCCCTCGACAAGGCCCTCTCCGGCGAGGTGCTGCTGGCCGACGTCATGAACGGCCAGTCGCTGCCAACGGTGCACGGCGCGCCTTTGCGGGTGGTAGTGCCGGGTTACATCGGAGCGCGCAGCGTCAAATGGCTCTCCCAAATTACCGTGCAGAAAAAACCTTCCGACAACTACTTCCAGGCCAAGGCTTATCGCCTGTTCCCGCCCCACTTCGATAAAGACAACGTGGATTGGGACAAGGGATTGATGTTGGGCGAAGCGCCGGTGAGCTCCGTCATCCTTTCTCCTGGGAACGAATCGACCGTCTCCGCCGGAAAGGTTTCCGTTCGTGGTTGGTCGCTCGCGGGAGGCGACCGGAGCGTCGCGCGGGTCGACGTCTCCGCCGACGGCGGCGAAACCTGGACGGTCGCCGACTTCGAGAAGGGAGACGGCGCCTACGTCTGGCGCCTCTGGGAAGCCGGCCTCGACCTCAAACCGGGTCCCCGGGAGATCATCTGCCGGGCCTGGGACACCGCCGCGCAGACGCAGCCGGATCGGGCGGCGCAGGTGTGGAATTTCAAGGGCTACGCCAACAACTCGTGGCACCGGGTGCGGGTGACCTGCGTTTAGAAACCCAGAATCTCCCGAAGACTCTCCGCCAGCGCCCCGTTCGCGGACAGCGTCGCCTCGCGGAAATCTGATACCAGCGGGGCGTCGTGGCGCGTCAGGAAGACGCCTCCCGCTTCCTCGATGATGGGTTTGAGGGCCGCCACGTCGTGAAGGAGGACCTCGCCTTCCACCATCGCGTCGCAACGGCCTTCGGCGACCAGGATGTGGCCCCACCAATCGCCGAAGCCCCGGGTACGGGCAGTGCGGGCGACGAGGTCGGTCAGGGCGGGCCAGAGACCCCGCCGCTGGAAGATCTTCAGGCCGCCGTGGGCTACGAACGCTTTCTCCACCTGGGAGACGTCGCTGACGCGCAGCCGGCGCTGGCGAGCGGTGGATAGGGTGGTCCCCGTCCCGCCCCAGGCGCCCTGTTTCCGCGCCGCCCACCAGGTTTCTCCAGCCAGGGCCGGATCATCCACCGGCTGTGCGGCGAAGAGGCCCGAGCCGGGGCCGAGGGCCGGCGCGTGGACGACGCCCAACACCAGCTCGCCTCCCAGCTCGAGGCCGATCAGCGTGGCGAAAAAAGGGAGGCCCGCCACGAAGTTCTTGGTGCCGTCGATGGGATCGATGATCCAGCGGTCGGTCTCGCTCCCCTCCCGTCCAAACTCCTCGCCCAGCAGGCCCAACTCCGGCGTGGCCCGGTGGAGAATCTCGCGGATCGCCTCCTCGGACGCTCGGTCCGCCACGGTGACGGGCGAGGCGTCCTTTTTGATTTCGACCTGGAGATGGACCGAGCGGAAATGCGCACGGTGGATCTCGCCCGCCCTACGGCAGGCGCCGAGGGCGGCGAGAAGATAGCGCTCAGTATCGGCAGGCAGGCCCTCATTCATCGCCCGGGAAGTCTATCCGAGGTGGCAACCCGAATCTGCGGCTGTACTCTTGCGCCTCGGCGAGCACCTCCGCCGGCGGCTCGGCGCAGCTCCTGTCTTGGAGCAACAAGACGACAAAGCCTCGCAGCAGACCGGCCGCGTCGGCTTCGACGAGAGCCTCTTCCCGCGACGACGCGGCGCGCACCGCGCGCTCCAGCGTGAGGTCCTTCCAGCCGTCCCAACGCACCTCCCTGCAAAGAGCCTTCGTCTCCGCCTCCAGCAGAATGGCCTGCAACGCTGCGAAGTCGTCGGATTCCTTGAGGCTGATCTGAAGTACCTCCCACGGATCGCGGTAGGTAGGAATCTTTTCCAGCTCTTCTTTGGAGATGGTGCAGCCGATCGCGTTCCCGGCCGCGAAGAAGCCGCTGCCGAGCACCAGGAGAGCGTAAAGCACTGCCAGTCGAATCATCGTTGATCGCATTTTCATGGTCTCCTATCGAAAGCTCACCTGCACGCCGAGACGAAAGATCCGAGGGCTCAAGGTTTCGAGAACGGACCCGGAAGTGTTCAGGGGCACGCCGTTCTGGGCCAGAGCGCCCTGCCGTTGCAGGACATAGGACTCGTTGAGCGCGTTGAAGGCGTCCAGACCGACGGTCACGCCGAAGTCGTTGAACAGAAACTCCTTTTCGATCCGCAGGTCGACGACGTGGATATCGGGGTAGCGGAAGGCGTTCGGATCCGGCTGAATGGGGACGTCGAGGCCCGATCCCCCGTTATCGGCGATCGTCACGCGGTTGATGCGGTCGACATAACGCAGCGGATATCCCTGGCGGCCGGTCAGGTTGGCGGCGACGTTGAAGCCCCAGGGGCGATCGGGCGCGATTTGGTACAAGCCGTTGAGGTTGTACGACCAGCGGCCGTTGATGAAAACGTTGCCTTTGGGACCGGAGGCGATGCCTGATCCCTGGAGAACGTCGGTGCCGTTCACTATGCCGCCGCCGATGGTATCGGTGGGATCCTCGTTCGCGCTGTCCGGAATCTGCCACTTCCAATCCTGGTAGGAGACGTGGGCCCGCATCATCCAGCGATTGGCCAGACGCTTGTGCAAGGTCAACGACGCACCTTTGAACTCCTGTTCCCGTGCGCCGTTGGTGAGATAGAAACCGTTTCGAGTGGAAACCCCCGGCCGCAGCTCCCAGTAGCGAACCGTGTAGGAACGGCCGTCCGGCGCCACGACCTGCTGCGACTGCTCGACGTAGTCGCCGCGGCGATGGACGCGGCCGGTGCTGTCGAGCCAGTTGGCCGCGAACGGATCGGCGGTGTCAAAGACGAGCCGCTCCGCTTCGAGCAGGTTGTGGATCTTGCGGTAGTTGAGATTGAGCCCCACGACAAACTCGGGCAGCAGTGCGTGCTCGACGCCGAACAGCACCTCGTCGGTGAGCGGAGCGCTGAGATTTCCGTCGACCGCGTTGGACTGCAAGAAACCGAAAGTCACGGGTTTGATGTTGCCGCTGGGTGGAGCGATCTCAGCTCCGGGTTTTTCTTGAGAGGCGAGGAAGTAGCGATAGCCCAGGCCGCCGAGGGGATTGAGCCAGCCGGCCTGGCTGGTGCCGAGCTGATCGGCGAACCGCGAGTAGCTCGCCCGCAGCAACGTCTTGTGCTCCTCGCCCAGGGCCATGGTCAACCCGAGACGTGGCGTCACGTCGTTCCAGGTGAAGCCGGCGTCCTGACCCGCATAGCTAACGGATGGCAGGAGATTCGGGAACATTGGATTGGCCGCGGCGAACGACGCTTCGTTCCGCCCGCCCTGTCGGTCCCAGCGCACGCCGAAGTTCGCCGTGAGCCCACCTACGGTGAGCGTATCCTGGAGGTATAGGCTGCTGTAATCGGTCTTGACCTTGGCGTTTGCATCGCGGGAGAGGACCAGGAGCTGAGGGCCGCCGAGGTCCAGCTCGAAGCCGCCTCCCGGCCAGGCGGTCAGCGTCGACGCCTCCGCCGAACGGAAGCCGGCCCCGTACTTCAGCTCGTGGGAGAAGTGGCCGATATTGAAAAAATTCGAGGCGTCGAGCTTGCCCTGGCTCTGCGGGCGCTCGATTTGCTGGCGCAGAAAACTATCGTGCCACACCAGCTCGGCGTCGCGATGAGAAAGCTGATCGCCGCCCTCGGGGACGAGTTGGAAGCCGCCGTGGACCTGCGAGACCATCGCCGTGAGAAAGAAGTTACTGGAGAAAATCTGCGTGTCCTCCCCTTTCCAGACGGTCGGGCTCGGACCGAGCCGGCTCTGGTCCCAGGTGGTCTCCTGGGGACGCAACGGACCGGCGTTGCGTCCCTGCTTGACCTTGTCGCTCTGCCAGGCAAAAGCCGTGGCTGAATTGCTGGTGGTGATCTGCGAGTTGAGCTTGACGTTCCAATCCTCGAGAGTGGTCTTGTCCTGGAAATTGCCGATCGTCCGCAGGTCGATCTCGGGACGGGCGTAGGAACCCCAGGCCCAGAAGCGATCCTTGACCAGCGGACCGCCGAGCTCGACGCCCTGGTCGACGATCTTTTCAATACGGTTTCCCTCGGTGCCGGCTTGCATGCCGGCGCCGGACCGCAGGTAGCGGCCGGAGCCGCGCCATTCGTTGGTGCCGCGCTTGGTGACCAGATTGACCACGACGCCGCCGGTGGCGACGGTGGCATCGCTGCCGCCGGTGGTCACAGTCATCTCCTCGAAGGCGTCGAAGTCGTAATAACCGGGCGAGGAGCCGAGGGACGCCATGTCGGTGACGACCAGGCCGTCCACGGACCACATCGCCTGATTGCCGCCGGAGCCTGGTCCCACGTATTGGGTCTGCTGGCCGCTTTCGTTGCCGCCAACGTTGACGCGGTCGGTGAGCACGCCGGGGGTGGCTTGCAATACCGACCACGGGTCGCGGGAGGAAGGGATCTTCTCCAACTCCGTTTGCGAGATCGTGGAGCCCGTCGAGATCCGGCGCTCGTCGAGCAACGGCGACTCGGCCGCGACGGTGATGCAGTCCTCGACCATCGCGCTGGAGGACACCCCAGCGTAGCTTTGCTGCCGCGGCGGGTTCACCGGCAATACCTTGCTCACCAGCTCGATGCCCGCGGGAGCGGTGGCCGTTTCGTCGACTGCCACCAGGCTGGTGTAGTCGGTCACCAGATGATGGCCGAGACCGAGCTGGGCGATAGTCCGCCGCACCTCGGCCGCATCAGCGCCCTCCAGGAGACTGTCCTTCAGTGCCGCGATCTTCTTGCGTGCCCACAGCTTGTCGATGCCGGCACCCTTGACCTCCGCGGCGGCGGGGAACGAGTCCTGCCAGGCGCTGCCATCGCGCAGACCGGAAACGGTCACCGGCCCGGCGTCGTTGCTCGAGCGGGCTGCAATCACCAGCGGCTCGCCCAGGTAGAGATCGGGAACGCGCGCCGGCCAAGACTCGGCCGCGGGATCGCTCCACTGCACGTCGATCTGCTGCAGCATGGGCGATTCGAGCTTGGAGAACAGCGAGCCCATGGCCGACGCAACCTTTCCACCGCTGTCGATCGCGGTGAACGAGCCCCGGCCGAGGGCCGCGAGACGGCCCAGAAGCGCCGCGTTGGGCGACGACCCGATGGCGACCGGGAACAGCCGGCGGCGGCCAAGGTGCATGTTGAGGAAGGCGACGTCGTCCTTTTCGTCATAGATAATGCCGTCGGTGGCGAAGATCACCTGCGGCACGAGGCCCGGCGGAGGTTCCTTATGAAAAGCGATCTTGAGCGCCGGCAACAGATCGGTGCCGCCGTCGGCCTTGAGATCGCCGATGAAACGGCGTGCCTGTTCCAGGGCAGACGGACTCGCCGGTACAGTCTCCGGAAAGACCGAAGAGGCGTCGGAGCTGAAGCGGATGACGTTGAACCAATCTCCAGGCTGAAGACGTGAGAGGCCGAAGAGAAGCGCCTGGCGCGCCTGATCGATCGAGGTGCCTTCCATCGAGCCCGAGGTGTCGATGATGAAGATCGTTTCTCGCGGCAGGCGAGACGCCACGGCATCGCTTGAATCCGGCGGCATCACCATGAGCAACGAGTAGCGCTCGCCGCCCACCTCTTCGGAGTAGTAGACGGCCCGCGGCTCGCGGCCCACGGCCGGGGTCCATTCCAGGACCAGGTCCGAGTCGGCCGGCTCCACGCCCTTGGCGAGGTCCACGGCATAGTGGAAACCTTTTCCCTGCTCGACGGTAATGGCGTGACTGGGGCTTTCCACTTTCGCCAGCGGCAATCCAGGAAAGAGCTCGGCGTGAAAAGCGAAGGGATTGATGGGGGGCGAGCCAGGGGTCAGCACCGGCGGTTGCACAACCGGTTTGGCGCTATTCTTGGCGTTGGGATGCCGCGCCACCACCATGGGAAAACGCAGGCTGAAGCGTCCCCGCTCCCAAGTCACCACCTGTTGCAGTTGGATCGTGATCTCGACCGTCTCTCCCGGACCGACGTTGGCTACGGCGGTGGTGAACACGTCGGCCGGCTGCTGCTCGACGAGGCTCGCTTTCACTCCCTGTTGCTTCGCGGTCTCGTAAGTCTGCCGTGCGGCTTCCTTCTCTTGGATCACGCCGCGGACGATGCGGTTTCCCACCTTCATCTGCAGAGAGTCGACCGCCGCGTCGGCCGGCAATGGAAAGATATAGATTCCTTCCACCCATTCGGTCGAAACGTTCTTGAAGATCTGGGTGACCTTCGCGCGGGCGATGATGCCGGTGACTTTCACTTCGACGGTGGAGCCGAGAACCGGCGCCGGAATCGAGCTGTTCTTACCGCGGAAGAGCAATCCCTGCGGGCGGTCCGCTCCCGACGCCGCCATCGCCACGCTTCCGGCACTCAGGAAGAACAAACAAAGCGCTGCCATTCGAACGAAAATTGATCGCATTTGCCGACCTCCAAAATTAGGGGCCGTCCTCAAGCGGCGACGGGCCCGTGAAGCATTGCCTACCTGAATCGCAAGGCGGATGCCAGGTCAGTGGGATTTTGACAAATCGTTTACAGATGGGAGTTTGGAAAAGGGTTGGAACGCGCGGCGCAGCGGCGAATTCAAGGAGGTGAATCGGCTCCGTTCATTTTTCTGATCGGCGGCATGGAGAAATCCGGAAAAGAGTACTTTCCGTCCTGGGGAGAGGACGGGACAGGATGGAACAGTTACCCCCGCGCCTCTCGAATCATCTCTTCCAGACTATCCAATCCCCGCCGGACCTCTTCCATATCGGGTCCGAACGACAGGCGGACGTGCTGGTGGAAACGCGACAGGCGCTGGGCGCGCCGACGGCCGGGATTGACGTCGAAAAAGAGACCGGGCACGCAGATGACCTTGTGTTCCAGGGCGGCGCGGAAGAAGGCCATGCCGTCCGAGAGCGGCTCGGGCAGGTCGCGCACCGAGACGAAGGCGTAGAAGGTGCCGGCCGGCTCGGGGTAGATCCGCATCCCCATTTCGTGAACGCGGCGCAGCATCAGCTCCCGCTTGGGCAGGAAGGTCTCGCGGATCGCCCGCGCCTCGGCCAGCACCATCTCCGGCTCCATGAGCTCGACGGCCGCCCGCTGCTGCGGCCGTGAGCCGCCGCCATCGAGAAAAGAGCCGGCGCTCTCGATGGTCTCGATGACCGAGCGCGGACCGAGAGTCCAGGTGACCCGCCAGCCGGGGTAACGCCAGTTCTTGGTGAGGCCGTCGTCGATCACCACCGGATCGCGGTCCACGTCCTCCACGTAGCGCGCCGCGCTCACCATGGGGCCGGGCTCGCCCTCGCCGAAGCTCCACACGTAGTGGGAGTAGAACTCGTCGATCAACAGCGTGCAGTCGAGGTCACGCCCCACCGCCACCCAATCCGCGAGCTCGCCGCCGGAGACGACCTTGCCCATCGGGTTGCACGGATTCGAGAACAGGATCACCGCCAGCCCGCGGCCCAGCACCTCGCGGCGCAGATCCTCGACGCCAAAGCTGTAGCCCTGCTCGCGGCGCAGCAGGATGGGAGTTGGCGACACCAGCCGAAAAATATCCAGCAGCTCCTCGTAGGCGGTGTAATCCGGCAGGAAGTGGCCGAGGTTCACCTGGTCGAGACTGGCTACGACGCGCGTCAGGGCCGCCCGCCCGCCGCCCGAGATCGCCACGTTCTCCGCCGTGTACTGCGACGGCATGCCCTTGCGGTAGAGGCGGTTGTAGAGTGACGCCACGGCCTCCCGCAGCTCCCAGACGCCGGCCACGGGAGCGTAATAGTGATCCGCGGGATCGATGTCGATGGCCGTCACCCGCGGCGGCGCCCCTGGCAGCGGCCCTGTCTCGGGCTGCCCTTGCCCGAGGTTCGACCACTCGGGATTACCCGTCTTGTAGCCGCGGGCCGTCGCCTCCTGGGTGACGTACACCACGCCCGTACGGGGAACGGACCGGAAGGCTTGAAAGGTCGAAGGGGCGGCGGTAGAGCTGGGCGTAGTCATGGCGGCGACAGGGTAGCATGGAGGTCGCCCCGAGGATCTCTATAATGGAGCCATGGAAGAAAGATCGGTCGACCGTTATCTTCGTACGCTACGAGCGCTTCTCCCGGAGCTTGGCAACAAATACCACGTCGCCACCTTGGAGGTCTTCGGGTCCTACGTGAGGGACGAGCAGAGCCCGAAGAGCGACCTCGACGTGCTGGTGACGTTCTCGAAGACGCCCGGCCTATTGGAATTCATCGGTCTGGAGAATCATCTCAGCGATCTGCTAGGCGTCAAAGTGGACTTGGTGATGAAGACCGCGCTGAGGCCACGCATCGGTCAGCGAATCTTGGGCGAGGCGGTTCCTGTATGAGTGAACGAACCTACCTCGATTTCCTGCAAGACATCCTGTACTGCCTTGAGAAGGCGCAGAGCTTCATCGCGGGAATGACTTTCGAGGAGTTCTCGACCGACGAGAGAACTCACTTCGCCGTCGTCAGAGCTCTCGAGGTGGTCGGAGAAGCTGCCAAGAGAATTCCGCCTGACTTGAAGGTCCGATATCCAGCTCTACCCTGGCGTGAAATGGCCGGTATGCGAGACAAGCTGGTCCATGATTATTTCGGCGTGAATCTCCAGGTGGTCTGGGAAACGGCTGTCGAAGAGGCTCCCGCCTTAGAGGCTGCCATGCGTTCCCTTCTCGCGAGCGAGAACCTTCAGGGATAAGGTGCCATCCCCAACGCCTGTAACGCCCCCGCCAGATCCTCCGGCACCGGCGCCACGATCCGCAGCCGTTCGCCCGTCCCAGGGTGATCGAAGCTCAGAGATAGCGCGTGCAAGGCCAACCGGTGAAGTCCGAAGCGCTCGCGGAACAGCCGGTTGTGCTCGCCCTTGCCATAACGAACGTCGCCGATCAGTGGGTGGCTGATGTGCTTGAAGTGGCGGCGGATTTGATGCAGACGCCCGGTCAACGGTCGCGCCTCGACGAGGGCGTATCTCTCGAAGACGGCGAGTCGGCGATATTCCGTCACCGCCGGCACACGTGGGCCGTGGAGCGAGCGCGGGACCGGCGAATCGATCACTCCCGATTCCAGCGGAATGCCTCGCACCAACGCCCAATAACGCTTCTCGACGCCGCCTGACTCCCATTGCTCCTGCAACCGGCGCGCCGTTGCGGAGTCCAAGGCCAACAGCAGCGCGCCGCTCGTAGCCCGGTCCAACCGATGGACGGGGTATACGTGCCTGCCGAGAAGATTCCGGACGAGTTGGAGAACAACGATTTTCTCGCGCGACATCCCGCGGTGCACTGCGAGACCGGAAGGCTTGGCGACCACTACAAAAAGGTCGTCGCGAAACAGCAGAGGAATCTGCGGCGAGCTCACAGCCGGAGTTGCAACCGCCGGCGCTCCGGCGAGACGGTCTCCTCGAAGCTGCGCTTTCCCTGGCCCGGCCACTCGCAGATAAACTGATGCTTTCCGGGATCAAGGGCCTGCGTCAGCGGTGTGAAGCCGGCGTGGCGGCCGTCGATGGTGACGTGGCACCTCCCCGGCTCGCTGGTGATTTCCACCTGGACGCGCTCGCCTCCGGTGATCTCGTCGGCCACCTGCGGAGTAGGAGTGGAGATCGAAGGGGCGTTCTGCGGCGTTCCTGCCGGTGGCGATGCCGGCGTGGCTGTGATCTCAGGAGCAGGGGAGCTGCTTTCGCGGCCGCCCCGAACCCTTTTTCCCCAATCCACGGAGAACAGCAGAACCGCGCCTGCCACAAGGAATCCCGCCAGGCCGAGGCACACCAGCACCCAGGTCAGAGCCCCGCGCCGCGCCGGCACAGGCGGCGGCGTGTCCTTGTTTGGCCCTGCCGTCCTTTCCGTCCCTTCAGCCAGGGCCGCCGCCAGCTCCTGGGCCAGCGCGCCGCAAGTGGGATAGCGGTTCGCGGGATCTTTGGCCAGCGCCTTCGCGATCACCCGGTCCACTTCCGACGAAAGCACGGCGTTGATGGTTCCTGGCGGTTGGGGCTCGGCCTGGAGGACGCTGTAGAGCATCGAATGCGCATTGGCGCCATCGAAGGGCAGGCGGCCGGTGAGCATCTGATAGAGGAGGACGCCGAGAGAAAACTGATCCGAGCGGCCGTCGAGCGTCTCGCCCCGGATCTGCTCGGGCGACATGTAGGCCGGCGTACCGAGGGCGATTCCCGTCTGCGTTACGTCGAGCGCGACGAGCTTCGCGATCCCAAAGTCGGTGATCTTCACCTCCCCTTCTTCGGAAAGGAGGATGTTCCCCGGCTTGACGTCGCGGTGCACGATGCCCCGCCGATGGGCGTAGTCGAGCCCTGAGGCGATCTGTCCCGCGAGCACTGCGATCTCAGGGTTGGTGAGCGGCGGTCCGGCCTTCAACCGCTCGTCGAGACTGATGCCGGGCACGTACTCCAGGGCGATGCAGTAGGAGTCCTCGGTTTCGAAGGCGTCGTAGACGGTGGCGATGTTGGGATGCGAGAGACGGCCCGCGGCCCGCAGCTCCACTTCGAAGCGGACCCGCGCCTCCGCCAGCACCGTCGCGCTGACGCCCCGTTCGATGCGGATCTCCTTGATCGCCACTTGCCGGCCGATCTTCCGGTCCTCGGCCAGATACACCGAGCCCATGCCGCCGCGGCCCAGGGTGCGGACGGTCTCGAAGCGGCCGAGCCGCCGCGGGCCGCCGGCTACGGATCGGTCGACGCGGGTGTCTTCGGACTCGGAGCTCATGAGGTGCGAAGCAGTCTAGCGCACACCGCCAGAGGGCCACGGTCGCCAAGCATTCCGATGAACGTCGACGGTTCCGGTTACAATCTCCAGCAAATGGCAGATACACGCACCGAGGCCTCGACTGCCGGGCTGTCGGGAACTTTCGACTCGCGAGGCTGGCAAGGGGAGGGGAGGCCCTCGGGAACGGTCCTCGCGCTGACCGTCCTGTTCCATCCCGACGTCCGGCGAGTCGGCGAATGGACCGCCCTGAGCGAGCTCCTCCTGGGGCGGGAGGCCCAGATCTCTCGCAACTATCCCGATTTCATCTCGCCGGACCGGCTGCCCGGGGGACCGCTCGCCGACCGTTACATCAGCCGCCAACCCGTCATCCTTCAGCCCGCTCCCGGCAAGGCCGTCGTTCTATCGGTGGGCGAGAGCCGGACGCGCGTCGAAGCCGACGGCCTGTCCGTTCTGCAATCTCGCGAGCTGTCGGCGGCCGAGCTGGAGCGGGGCGTGATCGTCGAGCTGGCCGGCCGCATCGTGCTGCTGCTGCACTGGCTCTCCCAGAGCCCGCTGACCGAGGCCGCCGGGCGTCTCGGCTTGGTAGGAGAGAGCGAGCGGCTGGCCCGCGTGCGGGCGGACGTCCGCCGTGTCGCCGACCTCGACGTGCCGGTGATGCTGCGAGGCGAGACCGGCACGGGCAAGGAGCTGGTGGCCCGGGCCATCCACGACTCGGGCCCCCGCCGTTCCGGACCTTTCGTCGCCATCAACCTGGGAGCGATCCAGACCTCCCTGGTTGCCTCCGAGCTGTTCGGCGCCGTCAAAGGCGCCTTCACCGGCTCCGTTCAGAATCAGGAGGGCTACTTCCGCCGCGCCCATGGCGGCACTCTTTTGCTGGACGAGGTGGGCGAGGCGCCGCCCGAGGTCCAGGTGATGCTGTTGCGCGCCCTGGAGACGAAGGAGATCCACCCGGTGGGCAGCCAGACGCCCCAGCGCGTCGACGTGCGCGTTCTCGCTGCCACCGACACCGATCTCGAGGCGCGAGTCCAGACGGGCGAGTTCCGGGCACCTCTCCTCCACCGCCTCTCCGGCTACGAGATCTGGCTGCCCCCTTTGCGCGATCGCCGCGAGGATCTCGGTCGCCTGCTCGTCCATTTCCTGCGCCAGGAGCTGGCCGCGACCGGCGAGGTCCAGGACCTCGCCGCCGAGACCTGGCTGCCCGCCCACATCGTCGCCCGCCTCGCCCGGTTCTCCTGGCCGGGCAACGTGCGCCAGCTCCGCAACCTGGTGCGGCAGATCGTCATCGGCAGCCGCGGCCTCCAGCGTCTGGAGGCCGGACCGGTCGTCGACCGGCTGCTCCAGACGCCGCAGACGCCGGACGCTCCGGCAGATTCCAGCCAACTGCCCACGCCGGCGCCTTTGCCGGTGCCCACGCCGGCCGAGCCTCTCCAGGCCGACCGGCGAAAGCCCGCCGACATTGCCGAGGAGGAGCTTCTCGCCGCCCTGCGGGACCACCGCTGGGACCTTCAGGCCACCGCGGCTCACCTTCACATCTCCCGTCCGTCGCTCTATGCTCTGATTGAAAGCTCACCCGGAGTACGGAAGGCGGGGGATTTGAGCGCTGAGGAGATCAGCCGTTGCTGGGAGGCGTGCGGCGGCGATCTGGACGCCATGGTCGACCGCCTGGAGGTATCGCGCAAGGCCCTCGCTCGCCGGCTCCGGGAGATGAAGCTCGTCTAACTCGGAGGAATCGTGACCGACCTCCCCGCGATGATCGGTCCTTACCAGGTGCTGAAGCCGCTCGGCGCCGGCGGCATGGGCGAGGTTTTCCTCGCCTACGACGAGCGGCTGGACCGCAAGGTTGCCATCAAGCGGATTCGCTCCGACGCGGGCGCGACCCCTGAGCGTAGCGAGCGTTTTCGCCGTGAAGCGCGAGTCGCGGCGAAGCTCAATCATCCGGCCATCGTCCAGATCTACGACGTCCTCACCGAAGGGGATGTGAGCTACATCGTCATGGAGCACGTGGAGGGGACGAACCTCCGGCGGCTTCTCGACGACGGTCCGCTGCCCGCCGGCGAGGTCGTCGTCCTGGCCCGCGACGTCGCCCAGGGTCTCGCCGAGGCGCACCAGCAGGGAATCGTTCATCGGGATCTCAAAAGCGAAAACGTCCTCGTCACTCCCGAAGGGCGGGCCAAGATCGCCGACTTCGGCATCGCCAAGCGGGTCCTGGCCGGGCCGGAAGAGGGCTCGCTCACCGCCGATGGCCGCGTGCTCGGCACCTACCGGGCCATGTCGCCCGAGCAGGCGCGCGGCGAGACGGTGGATTTCCGTTCCGATCTATTTTCCTTCGGCGTGCTGCTTTACGAGGCCTTGACCGGCCAGTCCCCATTCGAAGCGGAAAACGAGCTGGCGATGCTCAGCCGGATCGTCCACAGCCGGCAGATCCCGGTGCGGAAGGTGAGGCCCGAGGTCCCCGAGGAGCTGTCGATCCTGGTCGACCACCTCCTGGAGAAGGACCCTCTGGGACGGCCACGCAGCGCGCGCGAGGTTGCCGACGTACTGGCCGGGCGGAGCGTCCATTCCCGGGAGGGAACCAGCTCCCGGACGGTGGTGGAACCTGTCTCCAGGACAGTGCCGCCTGGTTCCGCGGCAGGCACAGCCGCGGCGAGAGAGCAGGGACCCCACGATTCGGCGCTGACGACAACCGGCCGGCGATTCGGCATTCGGACCTGGGCGGCTGTGGCATTGCTCCTCGCGGCGGCCACGCCGGCGGCCTGGTACTCCCTGCGACCGGCCCGTCACCCGCTCTACGTTGCGGTTCTCCGTCCTGTAATCGACACCCGCGCCCAGGGCCCCGAGGAATCCGAAGTGCTCGCGTCCGCCCTCCGCCTCGCGCTGCTTCAGGGAGTCCTCGGTCTCGAGGACCTCTCTCCGCGCTCCTTCGACGAGGTGGACAAGGTGCCAGGCCCGCCCGCCGCGATCGCCCGGGCGGTGTCCGTCGACGAGCTCATCAGCGCGAAGCTCTCGTGCCGTGCCGAGCTCTGCCGGATTGTCCTCAGCCGGCTGTCCGGCAAGGACGGCAGCATCCTGTGGGCCGGGAGAAGCTTCGAAGTCCCTACCGACAACCTGTCGGTCGTCGCCAACGCCGCCAGCCGGCAAATTCGCCTGGGGTACCCCGGCCATTCAACGCGCAAGGGCGCCGAAGATCTGGCGTTCACCGATCAGGACCTCCGCGAGCTCCTCCAGATCCGGCGCCGCTTCGACTCCCGGCAGGAACCTTCCCTGGAGATCCTGGAAGATCGCCTCGCGGCCATTCGCTCGCGCTCCCCTCGCTTCCTGGACGCCTATCTCCTCGCCGCCGACATTGCCCGTCACCGCTACTGGAGCTCCCGCAATCCGGAGGATCTCCAGCGTGGTCTCCGCTTGACGGCGCAGGCCCACCAGCTGGCGCCCAACGATCCACAACCGCTGTTGGCACGCATCGATCTCGCCCTAGCGGGCAAGGACGTTGACCTCGCGCAAAAGACCCTGGAGGAGCTACGGCCCCTGATTCCCGGCGACGTCGATCTGCTGGAGCGGAGCTCCCGCATCCTCGACGCTCAAGGGAAGTCCCAGGAAGCCCTGGCGCAGCTCCGTACGGCGGCGCGCCTGCAACCTTCGAGCAAGCGGCTTCACAACCTCGCGCAACTGGAATTCAAGCTCGGCCATATCGCGGAAGCGAAAAGCGCCCTCAATCTGCTGCTTCAGCGCTCGCCCGCCGACTTCGACGGCCTGTCCATGCTCGCCACGATCGAATTGCTGAATGGCGACGCCAATCGATCGATCGATCTTTACCGCCAACTCGTCAGCCGCACGCCGGGCACCACCGAGCTGTCCAATCTCAGCGTCGCTTATCTTTTCGCCAAGCGCTATGCCGAAGCCGCGGGCACCGTCAAGACCATCCTCGCCCGGGAGCCCGGAAATCCGCTTTACATCCTGAACCTTGGCGACGCCTACCTGTTGATGGGCCATCGCCCGGAAGCCGAGGAGCAATATCGCAAGGTCCTTGAGCTCACCGGCGCCGACCTGTCCAAGACCGATCCCCAGTTCCTTACCGTCAAGGCGCAGGCCCTGGCACACCTCGGACAGGGCCGGCGGGCGGCCGAAGCGGTTCAGGAAGCCCTTCGCCTGGCTCCGGACAACGGCTCGACCGCCTATGAAGCCTCCCTCGTCTATGCCCTCCTTGGCGAGGACAACTCCGCGCTGGTCAATGCCGAGCGCGCCGTCAAGGCGGGATTCGGACCTCGCTGGTTCTCCTTTCCCTGGTTCGACGCGTTGCGGCGGCGGCCGGAGTTTCAGACCATGACCGGTTCCGCTGCCACCGGTGCCTCTTCGAGCTGAAGCGCGTCATTCGAGGGCGGATTGAAAACGATTGTTGGATCATGCTGGAGCTCGATTCCTCCCGCGGTGTAGTCCAAGTTCGTACTGAAGGCCCAGTCCTGATACAGCTCCAGGACGCTGCAAATCACCACGATATCGCCTTCACCGTCTGGCGGTATCGGGCTCCCCCCAAAGGCAGCGGCGGGCGTAACGAGACTGTTCAGACTGTCGATCCCCGTGCCCCGGACGAAAGTGAGCGTGAAGTCCGCGTCGTTGGAAGTCGGCAGGAGGCGGAGGCGAGTACCCGAGCCGGTTCCGGTAACCAGCACCGTGCCGGCATCGCTTGACGTGTATTGCAATGAGTCGCCGTTGGGGCTGACGATGAGGCTGACAGTGATGGTTGCGGTGAGCATGGTTCATCTCCTCCTTTGGGTGATTGACCTTCGAAATCCTGCAAATTGTTGACGTCTTCGATTGAGGGAGGAAAAGCAAGAGGCGTACCATGGAAAAACCTGCCCAACCGGGGCTTGCGGGCACAACTCTCCCACTCTGACATGTCGGTGACATGTCAGGCGGGAGAGCTGACGTGATGAAAGTGACTTCTACCGGCGGAACCGGTTGAAGCGGCTGGGCGAGAAAGCGGACAGGATCTGTCCGACCCGCTCCTCAGGGGGCTTGGAAGAAGGATCCACCGGCACCGGCCGCGCTTCGACCGGACGGTGGAGCGGCTCGGGCCTGCGCCCCTTTTTCTGCTGATGCCGCGGCTGATGCGACGGCGACTCGCCGGGACGATGGCCACGCGGCTGTTGCCGCGGTCCGCTCTCATTGGGCCGGTGCTGCCGCGGCGGCTGACCCGCCTGCCCTGCCGCGCGGGCTGCCGGCGGACGGTCTCCCCGCGGCTGTTGCGACGGCTGCGGTTGCGAACCGCCGCGGCCTCTCTCTTCGGATTCGCGCTGCGTCTTCTTCTCCGCCTTGGCCTTGGCCCGTGCCCGCTCCTCGGCCTTGCGCGCCCGGATGGCGGCGATGCGCTCGGCAATGGGAATCTCGAAGCGCTCCGTGGGCTTCGACTGGTAGTCGAACCCGGCCAGGGTCAGACGGTTGAGCCGCTGGCCGACGGCCCGCTCGATGGCGTGCAGCTCGCCGATCTCCTGGTCGGAGACGAAGGTGAAGGCGTCGCCCACCATCTCGGCCCGGGCGGTGCGGCCGACGCGGTGGATGTAATCCTCGGGCACGTTGGGCACGTCGAAGTTGATGACGTGCGACAGCGCCTCGACGTCGATGCCCCGCGCCGCGATATCCGTCGCCACCAACACCTGCAAGCTGCCGTTCTTGAAGCGCGACAGAGCGTCCGTGCGCTGCGCCTGGCTGCGGTTGCCGTGAATGCGGTCGCAGGCCACGCCGTGACGCTCCAGGAACTCTGCCAGCCGGTTGGCCCGGTGCTTGGTGCGGGTGAAGACAAGGACGTTCTTGATCTCGCCCCGCCGCAGCAGCTCGACGAGAAGGAACGGCTTCAGCTCCTCGCGCACCGGATAGACGGCCTGGGTGACGCCCTTGGCCGGCTCCGACTTGCGCTCGACGTTGAGGCTCGCGGGGTTGTGCAGCATTTCCCGCGATAGAACGACGATCGGCTGCGGCAGCGTCGCCGAGAAGAAGAAGGTTTGCTCCGCCTTCGGCAGATGCTTCAGCACCCGGCGGATGTCGGGCAGGAAGCCCATATCCAACATGCGGTCCGCCTCGTCGAGAACGAGGACTTCGAGGCCCGCGAGCTTGGCGTAGTCGTACTGAAAATGATCGAGGAGACGGCCCGGAGTGGCGACGATGACGTCGACGCCCTGGCGAAACGCCCTCTCCTGCGGCCCGATGGCGACGCCGCCAAAAACGGCCGCGCCCCGCAGATTGGTGTACTTCGCGAAACCTTCCAGGTGCTCCTGGATCTGGGCCGCCAGCTCGCGGGTGGGAGCCAGAATGAGGGCGCGGGTGGTGCCGCGGGGTTTGTCCATCAGGCGATGGAGGATGGGCAGCAGGAAGGCAGCGGTCTTGCCGCTCCCCGTCATGGCGCAGGCGAGCACGTCGCGGCCTGCCATGGCGGGGGGAATTGCGTCCTGCTGGATCGGCGTCGGCTGGGTAAAGCCCAGGGTCTCGACGCCACGGAGAAGATCGGGGTGGAGGCCGAAATCAGAGAAGTCGCTCAAGCGTTTTTACAGTCCTTCCGAGGGCGCGCGGACCTCCAGCTCCAAGGCTAGGCGCTCGCGCCAACTCGATCTTTCCGGCAGATAAAGGAAAAAAGAACGGGAGTTTTGCCGGCGAGGCCCGTTCGTGGGCTCAGGAGTTGAGCCACTGCTCTCACACACGCTTCAGTTCGCCTGGGGCGAACAACCCCAAGAGTTTCACATCTGGACGGATTTGCCAAGCCGCCCGGCGCGCTTCCCAAGGTCACGAGGTAGAACGCAGGCTTCCCGGAGGGTATTCCCGCAACCCCCTCATCACCCCGGCCCTCTTCTCCCATCGCCCTCCCCCCAACCGGGAGAAGAGGGAGCAAAGCATGGTTGGGAGAGGCCCTCGCCCAAAACCCTCACCCCTGCGGTTCTCCCTCGTCCCTGTTGTCCTTGCCGTCTTTGCTGTCCTTGTTGGCTGTTCTCCCTCTTCTCCCGGTCGGGGGGAGGGCGATGGGAGAAGAGGGCCGGGGTGATGAGGGGTCTTGGGCGGGGGGTCAGGGGGTGAGGGTCCGCCGCGTCCGCGCCTTCCAGAATTCCCAGATCGCCGGCAGCAGCGACAGGAAGATGATGAGCAACTCGACGACGATGAAGTGGTCCTGGACGAACTGGTTGCGGTAGAGCCCGTAGCCGGCGAGAGTACAGAGCAGCACCCAGGCTGTGCCGCCGATGACGTTGTAGCTCATGAAACGCCCGTAGCTCATCTCTCCCAGGCCGGCGACGAACGGCGCCAGCGTCCGGACGATGGGAACGAAACGGGCGAGGATGATCGTCTTGCCGCCGTACTTTTCGAAGAACTCGTGGGTGTAGGCCAGATGCTCCGGCTTGATGAGCCGCCGCTTGGAGGCGATCAGGCGAGCCCCAAGAAAGTGGCCCACCCAGTAGTTGACCGTATCCCCCAGAATCGCGGCGGCGATCAGCGCGACCAGCAGCACCGCCAGGGAGAAACTACCCCGGCCGGCGAAAACGCCCGCCAGGAACAACAGCGAGTCGCCGGGAAGAAACGGCGCCACCACCAGCCCCGTCTCGGCGAAGATGACGGCGAAGAGAATGAGGTACGTCCAGACCCCGTACTCCTGGATGATGGGGCCCAGGTGTTTGTCCAGATGGAGGACGAAGTCGATCAGGTGCTTGACGGTTTCCATGTCTCCCCAAGCGCGGGTCGCCGCCCCGTTCGGGGCGGCTCAGGCGCCGTGAGAGTAAGGGCTCGGGAGACGGATGTCCAGACGCCTAGGAAAGGAAAGAAACCTCACTCCACCGGAAATCCCACTCGCCGCTCCTTGTCCCCCGTCCCCTCCATGTCGCGAATCTTGCCCAGGAGATCGCTCTGCTCTTCGACGACGTCGAGGGTCTCGCCGGAGAGGAGGAGGACCTTGGTACCGCTACCGTGGCGCTCCGCGGGAGCCAGGCCGATGATTGACTCGGTGCGAAGCCAGATGTCCCGGCTCGTGCTCTGGGTAACCTGAATCCACGGCATGCTCACGCTCCTCCCAAGAATCGAATCCAATTACAGGAGGTACGGTATCACTCGCCGGGTCCGCCGGCGCTTTCCCTCACAGCTTCACTCCAGGGTCCGCATCCGAGGCAAAGCCGAGACGGTGCATCTCCTCGAGGACTTCGGCGAAAAGATCGAAGAGCTTCTTGAGGCGCTCCACTTCGCGGATCACTCCCGTCACCTGGAAGTAAAGCTCGTCCACGCCGTCCGGGAAACGCGAGCAGTAGAAGCCCTCGTCGTCCTTGAGCTCCAGGCGGATCTGCGGCTGCTCTTCGATCAGGCGCCGGATTTCCGCATTGGCGAACAGCGCCTTGATCTTCGTCTCGTCGTTGCCCTGGACGATGAAGTCGTCGTCGAACTGGCTGGAGTAACCCACCTCGATGTCCTGCATCCCCAGCATCTTGCCCAGGGCGCTGAAGATGCTCTTGCGGTAGATGCGGAAGCGGAGCTTGTCCTGACTGACGAAGGGCGCCCGCATGCGGGTAAAGGTGATGTGGTTATGGCCGCTCGAAACGCTGTAGACGTCCAGGGTGACCGTCCAGCCCTTGACGTGAGCCACGACCTTGTCGCCCTTCCAGAAGCCGCCATCGACGAAGTCGGCGCCGATCTCGCCGCACAGCTGCTTCCAGACCTCCTCACGGCTGGGGCCGAACATGCCTGCCAGAAAGCTCATCTCTGTCGCTCCTTCGTTTCTGATGGCCTGCCTCTATTAGACCACGCGAACCCGGATCGTGACGCCGACCCATCTGGGCGGACGGTCCTCTATCCGCCGCTCCGGGTCCCTCACTCCCCAGCCCCTCTCTCCCAGCCTCCCCCCCGCCTGACGGGAGAGAGGGGAGCCGGAGTCCTACAAAGGCGAAATTGCTCTTGGCTGTTCTCCCTCTTCTCCCGTCAGGCGGGGGGGAGGCTGGGAGAAGAGGGCCGGGGTGATGAGGGTCTTCGCCGGTGCGACAACCGGCCCGGCTTCTTGTGACAAATCTTCGTAGATACCTGTGAGAATTTTTGCGAGTTGGCAAGAAAGCCACGTTTCGCTCGTTTCCGGAGCAGACTTCGGTACCGGACTGCGCACTGACTGCGCACTGTCCAGCAACAGACCCCTGACATTCCCTGACACCCTGGACACATTCTGACGCTGCCCCGGGTCCCAAGCGGACTTCAAGACATAGTTACATTTCTCTGGGAAAAGGAGAGGTAAGAACTTTCAAATACCCTCGCCCCGGTCGTGGCCGACCGCGAAGACCTCCCCCGATCGCGCCCAGCGGACGGGGATGTCGCCGGCTGTGGATCGGACCTCCGCGAGCGTGACCTGAGGGTCGAAGGTGGGCCAGATGTGGGTGATGGCAAGCTCGCGGACACCGGCTCGCCGGGCGGTCTCGCCCGCCTGACGGGCGGTGAGATGGACGGGTCCGCCCACCTTTCCTTCCTGGTACGTGGCCTCGCAGATGAGCAGGTCGCTCCCCCGCGCAAAGCTCGCGAGGTCGGCGTTCGGCCCAGTATCCGCCGAGTAGGTAAAGGTCCCGGCGCCGGTCTCGACACGGATGGCGAGAGTGTGGCCGGGGTGGTCGGTGCGAAGAAATCGGAAGCGGCAACCTCCCACCTCGACGGTGTCGCCGGCGTCCACGGCGCAGAAGGGAAAGGTATCGCCGAGGCTCTCCGCGCCGCCCGTCCCCAGCAGGCCGCCGAGCGCTTCGAGAGTTCCCGGGGGGCCATAGAGAGGAACGCGCAGGGCGCCCTCCACCCGGTAGCGCAGCGCGACCTGCAATGGATAGAGGTCGGCGCAGTGGTCGGGATGAAGGTGGCTGAGGACGACGGCGTCGAGGCAGGTGAAGTCGGTCAAGCGCTGGAGGACGGCGAAGGTGCCGGTGCCAGCGTCGATCCACAGCCGGGCGGCGCCGTTCTCCAAGAGGAAGCCGGTGTTCGGATTGTCGGGGGCGGGGTAGCCGCCGGAGCTGCCGAGGACGTGAAGGCGCATGGCTTGGGAACCTCCCGGGACAGGATACCGCGAGAGGTTTCCGGAGGCGTCCTCTCGGGTGGACTTCGCAGTCCTGTCAGATGGAACTCTTTACAATCGAACTCCTCCAAGCAAGGCAACTCTCCTTCTGGCATTCCGTATGCACAGGAGGGAGTGCAAGCAGTAAGCAGGGAACCCTGAAAGGGGGGACATCATGTGGGACCGTAGCTGGAGGCAGCAACGGCAGGAGAGCAGTGAAGGCAGCGGTCGTCACGCAGTGGTCGTCGGCGGCAGCATCGGTGGCATGCTGGCAGCGCGCGTTCTCGCCGATCATTTCGACCGCGTCACCGTCGTCGAACGCGACGTGTTACCCGAGGGCAGCGAGAACCGGCCCGGAGTACCCCAGGCCCGGCATCTTCACTTCCTTCTCAAGCGCGGCCTGATGGTGGCCGAAGAGCTTTTCCCGGGGATCACCGCCGATCTCCAGGAAGCCGGAAGCCACCTGCTCGATCAGGGCAGCGACTTCCGGATTCTTTATCGCTCGGGCTGGTCGCCGCGTACGAACCTCGGCCTCGAGTTCTGTACCTTCACCAGGCCTTTGTTTGAGGCAACCGTCCGGCGGCATTTGATGAAGCAACCGAAGGTTGTCGTCCGGCAAGGCGTCGAGGTGGCCGGCCTGGAGCTGGACGCGAGCCGAAACCAAGTCACCGGCGTGCGGCTGCGGCCACGCCGTCGCGATCCCGGCGTGGCGGTCGAAGAGGAGCTGGTGGAAGCCGAGCTCGTGGTGGATACCAGCGGCCGCGGCTCACGGGCTCCGGAGTGGCTGGAAGCGGTGGGTTTTGACAAGCCCGAGGACACCGTCGTCGACGCGTTCTGGGGCTACGCCACCCGCATCTACGAGCCGGTCGAGGAGTTCAAGAAAGAGTGGAAGGTGCTGTTCCTCATCAACCGGCCGCCGTACCAGCCGCGGGCCGGGATCATCCAGCCCATCGAGGGGAACCGCTGGATCGTCACTCTCGCGGGCGTGATGCACGACTATCCGCCCACCGACGAAGACGGCTTCCTCCAGTTTGCCCGCAGCCTGTCGTCGCCGGAGCTTTACCGGGCCATCCAGAAGGCCCGGCCGCTGTCGAAGATCTCGGGCTATCGCCGGACGGAGAATCGCCTGCGCAGCTTCGAGAAAGCGCGGCTGCCCCAGGGCTTCGCAGCCCTCGGCGATTCGGTGTGCGCCTTCAATCCGGTTTACGGTTTGGGCATGACGCTCACCGGTCTCGAAGCGTTGGCCTTGCGGAAAAACCTCAAGCAGGGGCGCGGCGAGCTGAACACCCGCCGATTCCAGCAGCAGGTGGCGAAGCTGGTGGCCGGTCCCTGGGCGCTGGCCACGGGTGAGGATCTGCGCTGGCCCACCACGGAAGGCGGCAAGATCACCGCCAAGGTGAAGTTCATGCATTGGTACCTGGAGCACGTGATCCGGCTGATCCCGCGCAGCGAGGTCGTCTTTCGCCGCTTCCAGGAAGTGAATCACATGTTGAAGTCGCCGGCGGCGCTGTTTCACCCGTCTGTGCTGGGACCGGTTTTGCAGCAAGCCTTCGGTCCGCGCCGGGTGGTCGCCAGACCCAAGGAGGCTCCGGTGCGGGTACCCGCGGCGACAACCACGTCAACGGTGCCGATCCATCGCTGACAGTTGCAAAAGAAGGAGCGGACCGATCCTCCGCTCCTTCTGGGGCGCCGGCCGGCCAGTCGCACCGGCCGGCGCCTTCTTCCTACCGTCAAGGTGTCATTCCTCGGAAAGCCTCGTCCCTGTCCGACTCCGCGGCAGGACACATCTACTCTTCCGTTAATACAAGAACTACATGGGTTTAATGACCTTGAATCATGTAGGTTCAACCGTTTAGACATTATCCCTGCGTCGCCCAACGGAGTAGCGTCCTCACTATCCAAGTGGAGGGGAATGCCCCCAACTCCTACCCCATTCCGGGTTAGGTAAGTCCGACCCCTCGGAAGGATGCACCCATGAGGAAGCGCGTAGCCTTTGCTCTCGGCGCCTTTGCCCTGTCTTTGACCCTTAGCAGCCCGTTGGAAGCCCAAAAGCCAAGAGGGGAAAGGGAGGTGGCCCGTCCTGCTGCAATCTCAGCGTGGGACCGTCTTACCTCCGTACTGATCAAGCTCACTGAGGCAACCTGCCTGCGGGGTAGCATTGACCCGTGGGGACTGTGCGGAACTGCCGCCAGCTCCTCTCAACAGGACCCGCCGACCTGCGATATCCGGGGATCGATTGACCCTTGGGGATGCACTCGCAACTAGCGGCCAAGACTCCCAGCCCCAGGGGGAGTACCGGGGAGTACCTGGGGCTTTTTCTTGACAAGGATGCGGTATACTGCGGCGAATTACCAAATAGGAGTCCATCATGCCGCGTACGGACCATCCTTCTGTCGAGTCCCTATCTCTATTCCTTGCCGGTTCTCTAATCAACAGAGAGGAGCGCCGGTCCGTAGTATCCCATCTCTTGATCCAATGCCAGCAGTGCGGAGCGGCGCTTCAGTCTTTTAGGGATGCTTATCTTACAAGTGATTATGATCGGGCTTTCTCTCGTGCATCCTTTGCTGCGCAGCTCGCACAAATCGAGCGCAAGGAGCAGAAGGACAGCGCTGCCAAGTTGTGGGATTGGTTAAAGGAATCTGAACACCCATTTCGCTTGCAGATCGTGCGCGGAAACCCGCTTTTTCAAACCATCGAATTCTTCAACCACATTGCGAAAATGGTACGAGTCGCTTGTCGATTGGATGTCTTGTATGGCGTAGACCTAGCCGAGTTAGCCTTGGAAATCGCACTCAGGTTGCCCGAGAATCAATACGGAACCGGATTGATTCATGATTGCAGAGGACAGGCGTTCTCTAATGTTGGAATGGTAAAGACCCGGGCGGGCGACTTGGTGGGAGCATCAGAGGCGTTAGAGTTTGCGCGGCGTGAATTGATGTACGGATCGGGTGACATGATTGAGGACGCTATGTTAGGAGTCAACACCGCGAACCTTCTATATGCCGTCGGCCTCTTTTTGGAAGGTGCAACCCTGCTAACCCGAGTCATATCCATGTTTCGCAAGACGGGAGATTTTAGAGGTGTCGCCCTTACGCTCATTCAACAAGCGTACATTGTGGCACACGTTGATCCAGCCCGCGCTATTGAAATCGCGGAAGAGGGACTGGCAATGCTCATCCAGGTTGACAAAACAGGGAAGCTTGATATTGCCGAGCTGTCAGCACGCCACACCTTAGCCCGTTGCTACCTGAGCTTGGGAGAAGTGGAAGAGGCAGACTCCATTGTTGAAACCTACACCTATTTATACGCTCGCCATTCTGACCCGCAGATTGTCGGGGATTATCTTTGGCTGAAAGGTCGGATCGCGCTTGCCAATCAAAGGTATCAGGATGCCGAAAGCTTCCTAGACAATGCTGCCAATACCTACATGCAAGCCCATTTGTATTTCGACGCCACGCTACTGGCAATAGATCGCGTACAGGTACGTTTGCTGCTTCGGGAGCCTCACGAGGCGATCTCGTTAGCAAGAAAAGTTGGCAGGCAGCTGGGTGAGTGGGGGCTGACAGGAGATAGCCTGCAACTCTGGGCTTCTTTGGTGAATGCTGTCGCCGAGGGCACCTTCCTTGCGAGTGACTATCCAAAAATCATCTCAGCCCATCTCAGAGCAACATGGATACCCAGACCCTGTGGGGTGAAACTTGAAGGTGGAAAACCCTCGTTGTGAAGTGAGGAGAACGCCATGCAATCGGACACGCTGCTTACGCTGGCAGAGATCGCCACACGCACTGGGATCAACGCTACAACGCTTTCAAAGTATGTCAGCCAGTTCGCGGCTCGCATCCCTAGCCAGGGAGAGGGAAGAAAGCGCCGCTATCCCCCGGAGGCGATACCAGTCTTTCTCAAACTCCGGGAGGAAGGGATAGCGAGGAAGGGGCGGCCTCGCAAAGAACCGCTCATCATCACTCAACAGGTATTCACCGGAGAGGATCGCCTACTATTAGGCGAAATAGGGCAAGCTTTGGAGAAAATCGGGAAGGTACTCCAGCGAGTAGCCTCTAGGAGATAGTTAGTTGACAGCCGGCAATACGGACATGTAGGGACAGCCCCAGGGTGAAGGTCCATCCCGGGTCTGCCCCACAGGGGGCGCCTACGGCGCCGTCGTCTTCTTGATCAAGTCCAGAATGTCCTGCTTGAGCTTCTTGTGATCGGCCTTACGGATGTACATCATGTGGCCGGCGAGGAAGAGCTCGTTCTTCACGTTGCCCCGCAGCTCCTTCGGTAGGCCCAGGTGCTCCTTGGTGAAGATGGAATCGAAGAACGGCGTCGCGAGATCGTAGACGCCGCTCGCCATCAGCACCTGGAGGTTGGGATTGCGAGTGATCGCTTGCCGCAGGTATTCGCCGACGTTGACGTATTGATTCGTGAAGTCGTCCCAACTCCAGGGCCAGACGTTCCCCCGCCGCTCGTAGACCAGGTCGCTTTCGAACTTGAGGTCGCGCCGGAGGTAGTCGTTGACGGCTGCCACATAGGGACCGTCGAGGTCGGTGCTCGCCGGATCGTACTCGGTGTACTCGCCCACGGAATCGATGTCGCGGCCGGTGAAGCGGGTGTCGAGGCGCCCGACGGTCTTGCCCTGGTCGCGCAGCAGCTCCTTGGTGAAACGCTCGATCTCGATGCAAAGGTTCGAGCGCTCCACGTAGGCAGGAGAAAGGCCCGAGTAGCGCGCCACTCTGGCGGCGATCTCCTTGCGCCGGTCGTCCGGCAGGCGATCGCCCAGCACCAGGGCCTGCGCGTAGTCGCCGAGCACGAAGGCCTCCACCTCGTCGAGCGTCTTGAAGAGGTCGCCGGAGAGCTCGGGCGGCAGCTTCTTGTGATACCAGGCGGTGGCGGCGTAGGTGGGGAGATGGATGAGACAGGGATTGTCGTTGCCGGGGTGGAAGTCCTGGTCCTGCCAGTTGAGCACGGAGGAGATCAGGATGACGCCGTTGAGCTGCATGCCGTAGCGCTGTGCGAGATGGAAGGCGAGGCCGGCGGCGCGAGTGGTGCCGTAGCTCTCACCGGCCACGTATTTGGGGCTCGCCCAGCGCTGGTTGCGGGTGGTCCACAGACGGATGAAGGCGGCCACCGACTCCACGTCCTTCTGCACGCCATGGAACTGCTTCGGATCCTGGCCCGGCGCCGGGCGGCTGAAGCCGGTGCTCACCGGATCGATGAACACCAGGTCCGTCGCGTCCAGGATCGAATTCTCGTTGTCCACCAGATGCCCCGGGGGCGGGCCGACTTTCCAGCCCTCCTCGCTACGCGCCACGATCTTGGGCCCGAAGGCGCCCATGTGGACCCAGACGGCCGCCGAGCCCGGGCCGCCGTTGAAGCTGAAGGTCACGGGGCGAGTCGCCGGATCCTTCACGCCGTCAGCCGTGTAGGCGACATAGAACACCAGGGCCTTGACGGTGCCGTCGTCGTCCTTGAGCTGCAGCGTACCGGCGGTGGCGGTATAGGGAATCGCCTTGCCGTCCAGGGTGACGGTGTGGTGAGTGACGGCGGACTTCTCCTCCGGCGGCGGCTTCGGCGGCGCCTCTGCCTTGGCGGCAGGCTTGTCCGCTGTTGCTGGCGGTTGACCGGCGAGAGGTGCCGCCAGGAGGAGACAGAGCAAGGCGAGGACTCGTTTCAGCGTCATCAGGGTAACCTCCGGTTCAGAGTCTCCGAATCCTACGCGAAAGAGAGGAAGAAGATCCGCCCTCCCGGTTGACGGCTCTGTCTCCCTGCGCTATGAAGCGCAAGGAGACGGGTCATCCTTTTCCTTCCTGGTCAACTTCGCTTTAGGGGGAGAACCTGTATGCAACGACTTGTGAGACGATTATTCTGCATCGTCGCGCTCGCCACTCTGGCGCCGGCGCCCCAGCCGGCTTCAGCGGCCGGCGTGGATCCGGACCTGCTGGCCGGCCTGGCGCCGCGGTCCATCGGCCCGGCGACGATGAGCGGCCGTATCGCCGCCATCGACGCCGTCGAATCCAATCCCGACGTCCTCTACGTGGGCGCCGCCACCGACGGCGTCTGGAAGTCCACCAACGGCGGACTGACCATGACTCCCATCTTCGACGACCAGCCGGTGCACTCGATCGGCGCGGTGGCCATCAACCAGGCCCATCCGGACATCGTGTGGGTGGGCACCGGCGAGGGGAACGTCCGCAACAGCGCCTCGATCGGCAACGGCGTCTATCGCACCCTGGACGGCGGCAAGACCTGGGCTCATCTGGGCCTGGAGAAGACGGAGCGCATTCCCCGCTTGGTGCTCCATCCGACCAATCCGAACATCGCCTGGGTGGCCGCTCTGGGGCAGGAGTGGGGAGAGAATCCGGACCGCGGAGTCTTCAAGACGGTCGACGGCGGCAAGACCTGGCGCAAGGTGCTCTACGTCGACGAGCGCACCGGCGCCGGCGAGCTGGTGATCGATCCCACGAATCCCGAGAAGCTGTTCGCAGCGATGTGGGACTACCGGCGCTGGCCCTATGGCTTCCGCTCCGGCGGGCCGGGGTCGGGGCTCTATGTTTCCAACGACGGCGGCGAAAACTGGAAGCGCTACACGGAGGACGACGGCCTGCCCAAGGGCGACCTGGGGCGGATCGGCCTGTCGATCTCGCGCTCCAATCCGCTTATCGTCTACGCCCTGGTCGAAGCCGAGAAGAGCGCTCTCCTGCGCTCCACCGACGGCGGCAAGACCTGGGAGAAGGCGAACGAAGATCACCGCACCGCCGAGCGGCCGTTCTACTACTCCGACATCAAGGTCGATCCCGCCTGGCCGAACCGGCTTTACAACCTCACGGCGCGGCTCATGGTGTCGGACGACAGCGGCAAGAGCTTCCGGGTGCTGGGCAGATCGCGGGAGATCCACGGCGACTATCACGCCATCTGGATCGATCCGCGCGACCCCGAGCACATCGTCATGGGCGAGGACGGCGGCATGGGCGTCAGCCGCGACCGCGGCGAAACCTGGCAGTTCGTGAGCACCCTGCCGGTGGGCCAGTACTACCACGTGGCGGTGGACATGGACACGCCGTACAACATCTACGGCGGCCTGCAGGACAACGGCTCGTGGCGGGGCCCGAGCTCGGTGTGGGAGTTTGGCGGCATCCGCAGCTACCACTGGGAGCCGGTGGGCGGCGGCGACGGCTTCGAAACGCTCCCCGATCCCGCCGACTCGATGGCCGGCTACTCTGAATCGCAAGGCGGCGAGCTGACCCGCTGGAACCTGCGGACCCGCGAGTTCCGCTTCATCAAGCCGGTGGACCCGGCGCCGGGCAGCGGCCTCAAGAAGCTCCGTTTCAACTGGAACGCCGCTCTTGCCGTCGATCCTTTCGAACCGGCGACGGTCTACCTCGGCAGCCAGTACGTCCACAAATCCACCGACCATGGCGCCTCCTGGACGGTGATCAGCCCCGATCTCACCACCGACAAGCCGGAGTGGCAGCAGCAGGCAAAGAGCGGCGGTCTGACGATCGACGCCAGCGCGGCCGAAAATCTCACCACCATCCTCCAGATCGTCCCCAGCCCCAAGGAGAAGGGCGTGATCTGGGTGGGCACCGACGACGGCCGCCTCCACCTCACGCGCGACGGCGGCAAGACCTGGACGAGCCTGGAGAAAAACGTCCCCGGCGTGCCGGCCAACACCTGGATTCCCCACATCCGCGCCTCGAAGTTCGACGCCGCCTCGGCCTTCGTGGTCTTCGACAACCACCGCCGGGAGGACTTCACTCCCTACGTCTACCAGACGAACGACTGGGGAAAGACCTGGAAGAGCCTGGCGACCAAGGATCTTCGCGGCTACGCGCTCTCCATCGAGCAGGATCCGGCGGACAAGGACCTTCTCTTCCTCGGCACCGAGCTCGGTCTCTGGCTCTCCTTCGACGGCGGCAAGAGCTGGCAGCCCTGGAAACACGGCCTGCCCACGGCGTCGGTGATGGATCTGGTGATCCATCCCCGCGATCTCGACTTGGTGATCGGCACCCACGGCCGGGCGATCTACGTGTTGGACGACATCACGCCGCTGCGCGAAGTCACTCCGGAAGCTCTCGCCCAGCCCGTCCATCTCTTCCCCAGCGCACCGGCCCTGTTGCATCGTAACCGGCCGGGCGGCGGCGGTATCCGCGGCGGCGGCGCCGGCGACTACCAGGGCGAGAACCGGCCCTACGGCGCCTTCATCACCTACTCGCTGAATGCCCCGGGTCTGCCGGTGCAGGACGACGAGAAGGAGCGGGCGCGCAAGGAAGCCGAGCGGACCGCGGCCCGGGCGAAGGCGGCTCAGCCGGCAGCCGAGAAGACTGGCGCCGCCACCAAGGAGGATGAGCCGGCGAAAGAGGAGACCGGCGGCGGCGGTCCCGGCCGGGACCGGGAGTCGAAGGAACCGAAAGTGGACATCCGCATCACCGACGCCTCCGGCAAGCTCATCCGCAAGCTGGAAGGTCCGGCGAAGCTCGGCATCAACCGCACCGCCTGGGATTTCAGCCGCGATTCCTTCCGCCAGCCGCCGAGAGAGAACCGGGGATTCCGCGGGCGGGACAGCGGTCCGATCGTGGGGCCAGGCACTTACAACGTGACGGTGAAGTACAAGGACAAAGAGGCCCGGGGGACGATCAAAGTCGTGCAGGACCCGGCGCTCGCCAACACGGAAGCCGACTGGCAGGCCCGCGAGACGGCGATCGCTCGCGCGGGCAATCTCCAGAACGCCGTGACCGACGCCATCGTGCGCATCGGTGCGGCCAAGGACGACGTCAAGGTGGTGCTGGCCAAGCTCGACGCCCGCCGCAAGGAGCGCGAGCGCGACGCTCCCGCCAGTACCGGCAAGCCGCCGGATGATCCGGACAAGGCCGTGAACAAGGCCGCACGGGACCTGCAAAAGAAGCTGACGGAAGTGGAAAAAAAGCTCTGGGTCACGCCGGACACCAAGGGGCTCGTCCTCGACGAGACGGTTTCCTCCAAAGTCGACAACGCCAACCGCGCCCTCGACTCCACTTGGGACCGCCCGAGCCCCACGACCGAGGCGTACCTCGACCGGGCCGAGAGGGAGACCAAGGCGGCTCTCGACGACCTGAACAAGCTCTTCGCCCAGGACGTCCCCGCCTTCCGCCAGAAGGTGGCCGACGCCAAGATCGATCTGCTCGCGCCCCAGGAGCCGATCGCGGTGAAATAATCGGCCGGTACAATGGGACCGCCGTCCGGCGGTCTTGAATCGGAAGGGGCGCAGCCCGTGCTGCGCCCCTCGTTGTTTGGAGGGAGGCTCGAGAGCATGGGGCGCAAGTGTCTGACCTGAGGGCACCGGACGCGAAAAGCCCGGCCTACTGGCTTTATTTAAAGCAGCGGCGCCGGCGCAAGATCAACGTCCATTACCTGCTCGACGGCCGTCTCTTTCGCCAGCTCTGCGCTCAGGGCCGCGAGGCGTCCCTCGCCGGCTTCCGTGCTTCTCTCGCCCGCCACGGACTCGTCGCCGAAGCAGGCCTGCTTCCCGCCCTGGAGCTTTCCCCGATGGGATTTCTCTCGGTGCTCGGCATCGATCCGCCCCGGTTCGACGCCATTCCCCTCCCGCCCGATACGGCCAAGAGCAGCGAGTACCTGACGGCGATGACCCTCGTCCTCAAGCTCATCGAGCCCAAGTTCCGCGAAGCTCCCGAGCTCCAGCCGGAGGTGCTCCGGAAGCGCGTCGACGACCTGCGGCTGGCGGTAAGCCCGGAGGCGCTCGACCTTTTCGACCTCTGCGTGACCCAGATCGCCGCCCGCGAGGGTTTCCATGATCCGGTCGTCCGCCAGCTCGCCTTCGACTATTTGTTCCGGTATCCGTTTCCAGACCATCTGCGCGAGGAAGTCCTCCAATTTTTCTTCGCCAGCCTGTTTGCCGCCGGCGAGTCGGTGGCCGGCCTGTCGAAAATGCGAGCGGTCAAGATTCTGTGGGACCGGGCCTACCCGCGGCTGCTGAAGGGAAATCTCGCGGAGCGCGCCGAGATCCAGGCTCTGGACCGCGAGATGAAGCTCCGCACCCGGAAGGATTTTCTCGCTCGCGAGGTGATCCACCACACGATTCTAGGTTACGAAACCGAGGATGGTTTCAACCCCGTGACGGCGTTTACTCACGATTCCGAAGAAAAGATCAAGACGCGCTGTGTCGCCTACAAGAGCGCGTTGCGGGTGTTTCTGGATACGATCACGCCCGACGATCTGGATAAAATCGGCTTCAAGCTCAAAGATTGGAAACCCGGTACGCTCGCGGCGTGCCAGGACGACGGCACCTTCGAATCGCTGATAGGAACCGGAGACCTGCAGGTCTATACCGCGGAGAAGAGACCCAGCCAGTCCGATCGTTCGCCGACGGAATCAATCTCCGAACCGGCTGAAACCGAAGCCGAAGCTGAGGCCGGCGTCCAGGCCCTCATGCCGGAAGACTGACGCCTGGACTGATTTCTCCAGTCGAATAGATTTCTGTCCGCGGTTTGTCGCGGACCGCTCCGTCATCTCTCCAGCTTCTCCTCGTCTGCCCTGGGGCCGCTCAGGGGCCTTCGCCTATTCCGCTATGACTATATATTTTTGGAGATATGGAACTATTTGACTTATTTTGCCAAGCGAGGGATCATTAGGAAAGCCCAAATCAATGCGGAGTCGACGCCGAGAAATTTCGGCGCCTCGTGGGCGCCTGTGGCTTCGTCGATCTCACGCGACGATTCGTGGCAGAAATCGGAGGATGAAATCATGGCAAAGGGAGGACAACAAACCAACAGGATCAGCGGCGCGGCGACGGTCAGCATTGGACTCGGCCAGATACCTACGGTGACGGCCGGCCTCAATCCTCAGGGTTCTCCGAACCAAAAGGTCGAGGCGGCGGCCGTGCAGGTCGGCATCCACTGCCTACTGCAGCCCAGCCCCAGCGGTGACGCCGCGGTTACCCGCTGTATCCAGCTCTTGGAAAAGCAGCTCAAGGACGGCCACATGTGGAAAGAGGCCCTCACCGACTCTCATGCACCCATCTGGTTGAGGGCGATGACGTCGTTACGGTGGTACAGCCTCAAGCTGCGCAACCAGAGCGGCAAGTTCGCCCGCCTCGAGGAGCTCGTGGTGCAGTGGTTCGAGCACCATCTGGCGGTCCTGTCTTTGGGCCTGGTGCCCTCGGGCCCTCTCCTCGGCACGGTGGTCTTGCCGTGCGCGCGGAAGAACGCCGGCACCGCGGGCGACGCCGTTCGCGACGCCTGGCTGCAGAAGGTGACGGGCGCCAGGATCACGGCCAGGATCGGCCCGAAGTTCTGGCAGCTCAGCCAGGACCGCCAGGACACCGCGGCGGGTCCTTTCACAATCATGATCTTGAACAACGGCGGGTTCGGCGACAACTTCCGCCGCGGCACGCTGCCAAAGCTGGCCGGAGAGCTTCGAGTCATGAAGTTCGCCGACGGCCACTCGGCCACTTTCCCGGATGGAATTCCCGGTGCCGTCGACGCGGCCCCGACCTGCTGGGTCGAGTATGCGACCGGCAATTTCTCGTTTAAGGGTGACCCTGCACCCTTCGCGGGTCGCACTGGGAGGCTGACGGACCTACTCGCGGCCTGATGGATGTGTCAGATTATTGATTGGCCTGAGCGAGGTTCCGCCGGGTCAGGCATCGTCTACTCTCTCACGAGCAAGACATTGCCCGAAAATCGGCGGAACCCCTCTCGCGCCTTCTTCGAGGCCAGCCGTCCGACCAGGTTCCAGATCCAGGCTCCCTTCATCGTCCTCTTCAGCCGGGCCGCCTCTTCCCACGTCGACCGGAACTCCTCTTCACGCCAGCCATACGGCCGGAAAAACTCCACTCCTTCCGCGGGGCCGAAGCGGAAGGGCGCTCCAGCCGCGTGCAGATTTTTTCCCCACATCTTGGTCATCCGCTTGAGCAGTTGCGGGCTTGCCAGATCGATCAGCCACTCCTGGAAGCTGGGCTGCGCATGGAGATCCTTGGCGAGGGCCGCGACCTGGTCCGGGGTGAGGTAGACCAGCAAGCCCTCGGTAACGACGATGGCGCGAGAGGAACCGGCTGCTAGCTCCGCGAACAGCTTCTGGCGCTGCGGAACGTCCGTCAAGTCCGCCGTCACCGCCTCGTAGCGGCAGACGGTCTTTTCGTTCCTCAGAGCGTCCGTCTTGTAGTTGAGGATCTCGGGGAGATCGACGTCCACCCAGCGCAGCGAAGGCGGCAGCGGCAGGCGCCATGGACGCGCGTCGAGGCCCGCGGCGAGATTCACCACCAGGTCCGCCCCTCTCTGCACCGCGCCCAGGATGATCTCGTCGAAAACCGCCGTGCGCACGATCATCGGCCACGCCAACGCGCGCCCGGAAGGCATCTCTTCGACGATCTGGTGCCCGCGTTCGCCAGCCAGCCGTTCTGCGAAACGATCCCGGAAAACCGCGTCCGGGCGAGCGGTCTCCATGGCCCGGTAGACCGCCACCCAGCGCGCCGTGTCGGAGATGTTGCCGATAGCCATGGTCGATCCTCTCAAGCTGAGATGCGTGGAGCGCGATGATAGCAGCCTGATCCCCGGGTACAATCCCCCGCTCGGATCAAACTCCAGCAACTTGGCTCACCTTCCGACCACCATGCCCGCCTTCACCCACCTCGAATTCCATCGCACGGGAATCGGCCTCGTGCCGGAGCGGCCCGGCGAGAAAGACACGGCGATCTTCGTCGCCACGGTACCCGGCAGCGGCACGATGCGGTCGTGCACCTGCGCGGCCAGCAAGAAGAAGACG
>Ga0134121_10000145_pt1 | contig 81827 bp, 78 predicted proteins | sample KB301_FD_96463 | JGI IMG/M metagenome (GOLD analysis project Ga0134121, IMG submission 96463) | Terrestrial soil microbial communities without Nitrogen fertilizer from Kellogg Biological Station, Michigan, USA - KB3-0-1 | ecosystem: Environmental > Terrestrial > Soil > Unclassified ...
ATTATCTGGAGATCTCATAATCCGGGAGGCCAGAGACCGCTGGCTGATGCTAAGAAGCCCCGCAACGGCGCGATTTTCGCGTAGCCGGCCTCGCCAGATGCGGAGGCCGGACTGGTTGGCTGGCGACACAGTCTAAATCGAACCAGTCTCCGTCTCAAATTCCCTGCTAACAGGGAATTTTACAGGGAATTTCGCATTTTCCGAGGCTTTAGCTCCATGGAGTCTCTGGAATCGCCCGTGGTTCGAGGGGCTTTCGAAGCAAATTCCCTTGTAACTGAACAGGGAAATTCTTCCGTCGATGAGGGAAATTCAAAACGGCAATAGGGAAAATAACTGTAGGTTATGTGCAGTTCAGATCTTCGAAAAGCTCTGGTTATGTGCGCTAGCATTTTTGTCGCTTCTCTGACACTTCAGTAGGCGTACCTTCAAATACGCTCATTAAATTTGATTCTGCGTGCGTAACTATGTCCGCGCATATCCACTTATGTGAAGTGAGTCGATTGGAAAGAGCCTGCGTTAATGTTCGCCCTTGGGGTAAGAGCGGACATCGCAGGCTCATACCAAGATGCCTGCTTCTGATCCCAAGCGGACATTCGCTTGGTCTGGCTGAACGAAAATTCGCTGGTGCAAGGGTCGGGCACGCCGAAGCTTGCCTGTCGGAGACGATAGGTAAGGCTCTTTATGACTTTACAAGCATGAAACTCTGCTCCGTTAATTTGCGGTCGTTTTGCCAAAACTCAAAAGTCCACGGGCCGGGCACAAGTCCGCGACTATTTCGAAACGAAGATGGATCGCATCGGCTACAAGCCACTACCGGCCGCTTAAGAGGAGGGCGTCCAATGAAACGTCTACTAAACTTGGGCGATCCCGAAGACTCGTTTAATAGCCATCAACCCCTTGGGGGTTGTCGCCACGGCGCGACTTCCGCGAATGCGGCGGAGCCAGCCGGATTCGAAGGCGTGGCTGCATAGGGCTGCGCCGAGACGGCCGGCGAGGTGCGGCCGCCGCTCGCTCCAATCGAGGCAAGGACGGCACAGCGGACGCGTGGTGCGGCCGCCTGGCGTCGCGGCATCGGGCAATAGGATGCCAGTGCGCGCGAAGAACCTGGCGCCGGCGTTGGTGATAAGCCCGGCATCGTCGTCAATCTCGACATAGCCGTAATCGACCAGCGCGTCGGCGAGTGCAACGCCAAGGCGACCCGCAAGATGATCGTAGCACGTGCGGGCTCGCGCCAACGCTTGGTCGCGCGGTCCGGTGCGCGGCCTTCGTCCTTCGGATTCGTCGCCGGCGGCATGCTGCATCAGCCCTTCGAGCATGCGCGCGACGCTCGCATTCGCCAACCGATGGTAGCGGTGCCGTCCTTGCTTGCGGACCACGACAAGATCGGCCGCGAGCAAACGTGCGAGGTGTGTGCTTGCCGTTTGCGGCGTGACACCCGCGACATCCGCGAGTTCAGCCGCAGTCAAGGCACGGTCGTCCATCAGCACCGTGAGCATTGCCGCCCTCGCCGGGTCGCCGACAACCGCGGCGACCTCCGCAATCCGGTTCGGACTGACCATCGACCGCCTCCTTCGATGTGTCGTTCAAGATGAGAGAATCGCACAGGACGCGGTGCGACGCTTCGATATCGGTCGAAGCATGGCCGAACTCTACCATGGCATCAACGTCCGGCGGCCATGCCGGCCGTGGAGAAGCGCCATGATCACCTGCATAATCCGATACCACATTGACCCCACAAAGAAGGCCCAGTTCGAACAGTATGCTCGCACATGGGGACAGGCGGTCCCGCGTTGCGGCGCCGATCTTGTCGGCTTCTTCGCCCCCCATGAAGGATCGATCACGTTGGCTTACGGCATCTATAACGTCGAGAGTTTGGCGGCGTACGAGCAGTACAGAGCGCGGCTTGCCGCTGATCCGCAGGGACAGGAGAATGTCGCATTTGCTCAGCGGGAACGTTTTCTCATTCGGGAAGACCGAACGTTCCTCAAAATCGCATCGGCTCCGCACGCGCAATGGGTAAAGCCGTGATCGTCGTCATCTTCGAGGTTGAGCCTGCGCCCGGACGCCGGGACGATTACCTGAGGACTGCGACAGTGCTCATGCCGTTGCTAGAGCGAGTTGAAGGGATTATCTCCATCGAGCGGTTCCAGAGCCTGCCGCCGCTCGCTGGTCTTCGCGGCCTGACGCAAACTTGACCTTCCAATCGATGCAGGCCCGCCGTCGGCGCGGACCGCATGAAGGCCCTCGCTGCGAGATATCTTCGAGGAAGGCTTAACCGTGGTTGGAAGGAACAAGGCCGATCTTCACTGGCCAATTGCGTTCAAGGCAATGCTACGCGAACGAGCGCAATACCGGGTGCAACGCTATCGTCACGTCATTAGGCTGAAGACCGCCCCATCGCTTACGCGGCGTTCTTATGGTGCGCTTGTGCGTAGACCGGCGGAGAAGCGAAGCGATGCGATTCGCCGAGATCATCGGTTTTTTGAACCGCTACGCCGCATTTAGGCGCGCCCTGCTGCCATTCTACGGTTGCTCCATTCCCTTGTCGCGGATGATCATGATCGCGGTGAGCGACCTTAGATAATTGATCAAATCGAGTGCCGTTGTTGGGGCCGTTCGATTGGTCGCGACCGCGGCAGTAAAGACGACATAGCTTTGCAGAGCCGGGGGGAAAGCGTCGACGAGCTCGACATTCTCGGCCGCCAAGATTTCGCTGATCAACTGCACCGCCAATGCGGCATCGCCTTTGGCAACCCGTTGGAGTTCGGTACCGCCGGGAACGGGCACGAGTTTGGCATTCTTAATTTCGAGCTTTTCCAGCACTTTCAGAAAATGCGCGCCGCTCGCACCATCTTGGGCGTACGCGATCGACGGCGCCCTGCGAATTGCCTCGGTGAACGCCGTGACCGAACCAATGTCTGGCTTCGGTTCGCCGGCACGAACCGCAATCCCGATTCCTGACCGTGCGATGTCCGTCCGCGTGTCGACCAGGACCCTGCCCTGTTCAACCAGCTCGTGCATGATAGGAGCAGTAAGGATTGCCACATCAAATGGCTCGCCCGCGGAGATTTTGGCCGCCAACCCCTTTGCCGTTCCGTACGTAATCACGAGCGTATCCCCGGCCCTGCGTTCGAACTTAGGCGCGAGTTCCTCGAGAACCGACTTGATACCGATTGAGCTCATAACCTTGAGTTCGACCGCCTCCGATGAGGTGGCTATCAACACGCCCGTTAATGCGATGAGGAGTTTTCTGAGCAGCATGTTTTGGGTCGCGGGCGGAAAAAGAGGCGGTGCGTTAATTCCGATCGCCGGCGCTCATCGAACTTCCCCGTTGATTACCATGTCGGAAGGATCAACTTCCACCACCACTACTCCAGCGGCCAAACGGCGCTTTTGATCTTCAGATCGACCGAATCGCATGTCACATGTAATCCACGACATCGTTACTGCTCCATCATTCAGGTTCTCTTTTAAATTTTCGGAGAGCCGAAGTTGCTTCAGAATTTGAATCGAGTCGCTAACAGGCGGGAATGCGAAAGAATTTTACTGGGCGAGCGGGAACGCGCCCAACGAAATGTAGAGATGGACACCATCCGGAATAGAGATGACGATAAGAGCGAGTGATAATCGATAGCCGCCAACAAAACGGCTCGATGAGTCTGCTCTTCGATTATCGTTGTCTAGAGTGGCCGAAATTCCTGCGTATTACTGTGCAGTAACTGAAACAGACCGAACGTTCCTCAAAATCGCATCGGCTCCGCACGCGCAATGGGTAAAGCCGTGATCGCCGTCATCTTTGAAGCCTTTCCCGGTGAAGATCGCAAGGAGCATTATTTCGATCACGCAGCGCGTTTGAAGAGCAAGCTCGAAGGCATTGCTTCATGGTCGGTCGAGCGCTATCAAGGTTAACCTGAGAGCGGGTCACGACCACACTAGAAAGTCTGGAAACTCAGGGCGACCTCAATGATCTCTCAGTTCTTTGAAGTTCAGATAAAGGACGGACTCATAAGCCGATATATGGACCTCGCGGCTTCGCTGAAGCCCGCGCTCGTGGCCATGGGTGGCTGCCTGTTCATTGATCGATTCAAGAGCCTGACACGCCAAAATTTGCTGCTGTCTTATCAGATTTGGCAAGACGAGGGGTCTATGATCGCGTGGCGGGTTTATGCCAGCCATCATCGGGTTCAGGAGATCGGGCGGGAGAAGGTCTTTTCCGACTATCGCATCCGGATCGCCCAGGTGATCCATGAAGCACGGCCAGGGAAGCCGATCTGGGAACCCGAGCGGCGTACTCCGTACAACGACCCTGTAAGGCGCCCTCCGACGTACGTGATCGCGACAGAATCAAAGAACGCTCAACTTCCGGTAAAGACTGAATGGCGCAGTGACGCTTTTGAGAGCGTATACCGCCCCGGGTATTTTGCCCACCTCGTCGATCTGCCGGATCATCGATCCGGCCTTGAATTCGGCGCTCAGCTCTTCGCCGATCCGACAACCGAATATTTCCGCATCTTCGAGGTTATGCGTGACTACGGAATGTATAACCGCACTGAGGCACCACAATATTACCCGCCGGTACACGAATAACTGGTGCAAGGGCGACCTGACGAACTCTCAAACACGAAACAGCCAGCAGAGGACCGAAGCCGATGGGACGGCCGCGGCAACCATTGTCCGCTTTCAGGGTAAGAGCGGACATTAAAAATTCACGTCGTCATGTCCGCTACTAACAGCGGATAAAGGTCGACGCTGGCGCGGAATGGTTCGGTCGCGAACTTTCGGCTTTTGTGTTGGCAGGGTTCAGTTTTCGGACCGCCCGTTCCAATCGGAAAATTTCAAGGCCCACATGTATCGCCATTCCTTACTGGAGGCGCTTGGGCTGCCGCTGCTGTTGCCTAGTCCCGGGTAGGATATAGGAGCGCTCTCACTTAGTGCCGGCCGGCAGCACTTCTGGTTCCGTACGTGTGGTTAGTCGGCCGTTAGGCCGCTATCGACGCGAGGCACTCAAGCGCATCCTGCGCTAATTTTTTTGTGAGCTCCTCAGCGTTCATCGGCCGCGCCAACGAGGCGGCCTGGCCCGCCCACAATGGAGAGAAATCGCCTGAGCCTTGGGCCTCAGCCTTCGCCCGCAATGGCGCAATCATGGCCGCCGGCAACGGAAACTGTGGCATCGCTTCCGCGATTGGTCCAAGATCTCGCATGATGCGGTTGACAATGCCGCGCGCTGGCCGCCCACTTATGACGTTTGTAAGCGCGGTGCCGCTGCCAGCTGCCTGAAGGAGAGCCTTACGATAAGCCCCCGTGAGCTTCGCCTCTGGGCAGAGGAGATAGGCTGTACCGATCTGCACGGCACTCGCGCCGAGCACGAGGGCGGCTGCTATCCCACGGCCATCGACGATCCCACCGGCCGCAATGACCGGCACTGACACGGTATCGACGACTTGCGGGACCAAGGCGAAAGTGCCGACCTGTGAGGCGATATCGTCGGACAGGAACATGCCGCGGTGGCCGCCGGCCTCTAAGCCTTGCGCGACGACCGCATCAGCGCCGCGATCCTCGAGCCACTTTGCTTCCGCCACCGTCGTCGCCGTGCCGAAGATCAAACAGCCGGCACGCTTCAGACGTTCGCAATCCTGCAGCGGTGGCAAGCCAAAGGTGAAACTGACGACACGGGGCTTCAGTTCGACCATCAAGTCGCACATGGCCGAATTAAAAGGGGAGCGATTGGGGCTATTTGTGCTGGCGTTTGGGTCAAGACCAAATTCGTCAAAATAAGGGGTGAGTCGGGCTCGCCAAGCCGTTTCGCGGGAAGGGTCCGCTTTCGGATCCAGATGGCAAAAGAAATTCATATTGATCGGCCCGCCAGCTTGCTGCTTGATCAAATTGAATTCGTTGCGGGCCTGCTCGGCATTGAGCATGGCGCATGGCATTGACCCCAATCCCCCGCCCTTAATCGCACCGATCGATAGCGCCGACGTACCGGGCCCGGCCATCGGGGCCTCGATAATCGGATGCTCTATCCCCGTGAGGTCTAAAATCCGACGATTGGACCACATGTTCTCTCCTCGCTTTGCCAATACCTTTCGCGATTCTTCAACCGCAGGGCTGCAATCCCTTGACTAAAAAAGCAGCAGCGCTTTCTGGCCCTACCAGATACTCGATCAACTCGAGCGCCGCGGCAGGCTGGCGAGCGTTCTCGCTAATCCCGGCCGTCAGGATACCGAATTTCTGCACCTCTGCCGGGAACTGTCCAACGAGCTCGACACCATTGACTGGCAAAATTTCGCTTACCAGCTGCACTGCCAGCTCGGCTTCGCCGCGAGACGTGATCTCTGCTGCATAGCCACTTCCGAATTCGAACTTGATCTTGGGCGTAATTGCATCGGCAATGCCCAGCTCGTCGAGTAGCTGCATGAAATAGATACCTGCGAGCCCATATTTACTGGTTGCGATGGACGTCGCTGCCAGTAACGTGCGTTTTAAGGCGTCAGCATTTCTGATATCGGGCTTTGCGGCCCCAGTTCTTACTGCAAGCCCGAGGCCGGAGCGCGCTACGTCCCGTCGGGACTCGGCCACGATTTTTTTGTCTTTTACCAATTTATCCGCGATTGTGGCAGTTAGAATCGCCACGTCACAAAATTGACCCGCGATGATTTGATCGCTCAGCTCGGATGCAAGACCAAACGTCGTAACGAGTACATGACCCGTCAGCCGCTCAAAATACGGCGTAATCGCGATCAGCGCTTCTTTCACCCCGATGGTACTCACGACGCGAATATGCGTATGCGTCGATGCTGCAGCTTTCGTTGGCTTGGGTACAAGTCCCGTCAGTGACGATTTGCCATTGCGCATGATTTTCCATCTGCGAATTACGCGCTATTAGAGCGCAGCGGGTCTTAGAAACAGAATCCTTTGATTCGATCCCAGCAATCAGTTCGCCAGATGAGGCGCTTGCCACGGGCGAGGAAGGGATTGCCTATCACGCGGCGCTGCGTAGCTGCTCGATCAAGCGCGAAAAGACGTTAGAAAGATCTGTTGACCTTGCGCGGAGCAGGCTGGAAACCGCACGCAATTCATCGGCGGCCTCGATCGTCTGCCCTGACGATTTTTCACAAACGGTCATCGCGTGCGAGAGACTCGTTGCGTTATCGGCCACGCCACTGACTGCCGATCGAATGGACTCTACCGCCATATGTTGCGCTCCGACGGCGGATAGCGCGGCTGTTGAGGCATCGGAGATACCCGAAGCATCTTGGAGAATTCCGCGAAGATCATCCACGGCGATTTCAGTAGCGCGCTGAATCTCGCGTACCATATTGCTTGCCTCATCGGTCGCCTTGGCTGTCTGCGACGCCAAACTCTTTACCTCGAAAGCGACGACGGCAAATCCCTTGCCAGCCTCTCCGGCGCGCGCGGCTTCGATTGTAGCATTCAAAGCGAGCAAGTTTGTCTGGCTCGCAATTCCGGAAATTAGGTTAGTGACTGAGCTGATTTTTTCAGCTGCCGCCAAGAGACCGCGCAGCGAGTTGTCGGTACGCTCAACGTCGCGGCCCGTTCGCGCCGTCAGTTCAGCGCTCTTGTTAATGTGCTGTTCGGCGTTGTGCATGGCCTGCTCCAGCTCCTGCAGCCGCTCCGAACTTGAGGAGGACTGTGTGAGCGTTGCTTCAATCGAGGTTTCAGCGTTTGAGACTTGGCCACGCAGAATCCTGGTCGCCTCGAGCGAGTAGCCGGCAGCTTTATCAAGGTCCGTCGCCGCTTTCGCAATCTGCTGCAGGGCGCCCTCTACCTCGCTCCGGAACACTGCAACCTTACCTTCAATTTCCGCGACCTTGTCAGCGGCAAACCGCCGCTCGATCGCCAGTTGCTGGCCGAGCGCGACGGCCTGATCAAAGGCGCAGAGTGCGCCAAGTATTTGCGCCGTTCTCGTCCGCGCGGCAAATGAAAACGGATAGATCTGGCTGGCTACTTCCAAGCCCGCCTGCACGATATTCGCACCCGTGGCGATGCGAATCCGCATGTCGAAACCCTTGCTGATTAAAATCTCAGTTGTTTTGCGTTGTTGGACTTCGATCTGTTCGAGGTCCTGCCCGAGCAAGACCGTGTAATGTTCGCTCATCAAATCGACGAGAAAGTCAAGATTTTGCCTGATACGCTCACCGGTCTCGGATAGATGGAAGGCGCGTTCAAATGTTCCGCGTACCGCCCCGCGCACACGCTGCTTCAGCGGGCCTGCGATCCTGGTGAGATAGGGCAGGTATTCTTCTCGATGGATGCCGTAAAACTTGACCCTATCGAGGAATTCGGCCGGGAGTGGCATTCCATGCACCTAAAAGGGGCAATATGGAGATATATGCCGAAAGTCTCAGGCCGAATGATTAATATTCATCCCGTTTCGGCTCATCAAAAGTTAAAGAGACCTTTAATGGCCCTTAGGCGGCATGAGCGGCGACCGCGCGGTCAATCTGGGAAGCCGTAAATACCGGGGCTTCTAACATCGGATAATGGCCCGCCTCCCGACAAACGACGACCTCGAAGTTTGAATACCATTTTCCCAACGTAGCGCGGACGGACTCCTCTCGATAAAGGGGAATATCGTGCGCCCCGACAATGCAAAGAAAGGGCGTTTCGAGGCCACACGCTTCTGAGCTGAAGTCCGCCTTCGTAAACATCCGGATGTAGCCGTGCATCGCTTCGCGGGTTGCGGCCGCCCGTGCGATCGTGAGCTTGCGGGCAAGCCAGCCCACGCTATAGCGATTCCCTGTTCGTGCTGCGATGGCATCGTATGCCAATTGGTCGTCGTCGGCGATTGCCAGCAGGCGATCTAGCCCAGCGGCGTCCGTCTTAAACCCGGAAGCGGGAACGGGAGCAATTGCGACAACGCTTTTCACACGGCTTGGCCAGCGGATTGCGATCCACTGTGCAATCATGCCCGACATCGAGTGACCAACAACATGAAGCCGCGTGAAGCCAAGCGCGTCTGCAAGATCCATGACATCATTGGCCGTTTCTTCGAGGCTGTATGAGCCAACGAGATCTCTTGAGAGACCGTATCCGCGGAAATCAGGAAAAACATAGGTGCAACGCTCAAAGTTAAGATACGGCAGGATTGGATCCCAATTCTTGTGATCACCCAAGAGCTCGTGCATGAGCACGACGCGTTCGGCGCCGTGGCCGTATTTCTCATATCCGAGGAGAGGCATTGATTGTGCAGCCGGCTAACGGGTCGAAATTAGTCGCTGCACCCATCGAAGGAAATGAAGAATCTTGATTGCTAAGATCGCTTTTCAGGATGGCGATCGAAGCCATTCGCCGAGCCATGGCGTTTTCCGTGTGACTCAGCAGGTGCCACGAACCCCACCGGAACACTGTAAAATTAAGCTTGATAGGCCGACGATCTTGCGGAGCGCGAAATCATCGTATTTGATATCAGGGCTGCTGCGGATTTTGATTGGGTGATTGTATGGACGCGTCTGATCTGAGGATATTTGAAGCCGCCGCGCGAACCGGCAACATCACCAAGGCCGCTACGATCCTAAACACGGTTCAGTCCAATGTGACCGCTCGGATTCGTTCACTCGAGGGTGAGCTCCGGGTCTTGCTGTTTCATAGAAATCCTCGCGGAGTCACATTAACAATCGCCGGCCAGCGGCTACTGCCCTATGCAAGACGCGTCTTGCAATTGATAGCCGAGGCAAAGGTCGCGGTCGACGAAAGCGCGGATCCGTGCGGCCAGCTGATTGTTGGCACGCTCGAGACAACTGCGGCAATGCGCTTGCCACCAGTGCTGACCGCCTATCGGCGCCGCTTTCCACAAGTCGATTTGTCGCTGCGGACAGCAACCACAAGCGATCTCATTGAGGACGTGCTGCAACATCGTTTGGAAGGAGCCTTCGTCGCGGGCCCGGTACATCATCCAGATCTAATTGAAGACGTCATGTTTCCAGAAGATCTTGTTTTGATCACGCCGCGGTCCGGCCCAAGCTTCGATCAGCTCGTACGGACCGGGGCGGCGGAGATCATCGTCTTGCGCGTCGGGTGCTCTTATCGCCAGCGACTCGAGATGATTCTTGGGACTCAAGGCATCACGAATATACGGCGGCTCGAACTTGGTACGCTGGAGGGAATTATCGGCTTGGTCTCCGCCGGTATCGGGATCTCGCTGCTTCCACGGGTGATGGTTGCAGCTGCCCTGCGCGAGCGCCGCATTTCGGTGCAAGAATTGGATCCGGCACAATCCCGCGTAGATACAGTGTTCATCCGTCGGCGGGATTCATTTTACTCCACGGCACTTTCAGAACTTGTCGAACTTATGAAACGGACTCATCGCCAAACAATGGTAGCAGCTCCTATCACGACGCTACCGCGCACAGCGGCAGGACGAGCCCGTATTGCTGTGCCTTCGCGGTAAGAACGCCTCTCTGCAATTTTGACTTGCCTGGCGCCGCGCGAATCAGGGTCGGTGGCGGTAGCCTTGTTGCTTGTCGTCATCGCAATTCGGGATGGCTTCCATCTTTACATTTCGTTGGGCCATCAACTTTGCGCCCATTAGATTTTGAATCTCTGGACGCGCGCCATGTTGGCTGAGCTCTCGCGATGGGAAATGAACACGGAGGACAGGGATGTCATGGATTACTTGCGACATGCGCCATGGGCGGTCGGAGGAACAAAAACGCCAGCTGGCAGCCGGCGTGATCGCCGCGGTTCGTAAAGCTACCGGCGAGCCTCTTTCGAATATGGTCTTTGTCATTCATGAAGACGTTGGCGTGAATTTCTGCGAGGCAGGGCAACACTATCCTGATTACAAACCCGGTGGCGATGAAGAGCTGATCGCGCACGTCAAAGCACTCAGCAAGAAATGATCGGCCGGTATCACCTAGAACGAAACAACGAGCAAGGAGGAAGAAAATGCCTCAGCTATTGTGCAAGATCCCAGCCGGCCTTCTTACGCCAGCAAAAAAGAAACAGATGCTCGGTGAGATCGTAAAAATAACACATGAAGCCGTCGGCTCAGATCCAAAGATTATCAACGTCGTCGTTATGGAAATTAATCCCTCCGATATGGTCGTCAACGGCGAAGTAAGCTGAGAACGTTTTGCTCCGCGACCGCGAGATTCGGCTGCTTCGTGATTTACGGTGAACGGGTGTCTCTGCTTCGAGTGCGGCCGAACACTAGTTTGCCGCGCCCACGTCGTAAGTCCAAAGTAGTCAGATGAAGCGACTGCACGCTCTTATCTCCTGTCGCCGACTCAATCACCCTACGTGATCTCCCGAGAGCATTTATTGGAAATTGCTTTCTGGGCGGTCGATCTCGCTAATGATGAGATCGAGCGGGCGCGCCGCGGGGTTGTTGAAAAAACGTATCCGGCTGGCGCCTATATTTGCCACCGTGGTGATCGCCTTAATTCCTGGGCGGGCGTTGTTAACGGTCTCGTGAAGTTAGGGAGCGTCTCGAAACACGGAAAGAGCGTGACGTTCGCCGGCCTGAGGGAGAGCGGCTGGTTCGGCGAAGGAGCGATCCTAAAGGACGAACCACGCCTCTATGATGTCGTAGCGCTGCGTGATACGCGATTGGCATTCATGAATCGATCCACTTTTCTGTGGCTATTCGAGCACAGCGCTACATTCAATCACTTTCTGGTGCGTCAACTCAACGAGCGGCTCGGGCAATTTATTGCGCTCGTTGAATACGACCGCACCCTGGATGCTCCCGAGCGGGTCGCCCGAAATATAGCGTTGCTCTTCAATCCGGTGCTCTTTCCCCTCGTGAATACGCATCTTGAAATCAGCCAGGAGGAACTCGGGCTCTTGACCGGCATCTCTCGCCAGGCAACTAATAAGAGCCTTCAATTGCTTGAGAATGAGGGCTTCATTAGCGTCGAGCGGAACGGCATTACGGTGCTCGATCTTCTGGGCCTCTGCCGTTACGGGGAATAGGGACGATCGCCTTCGACACATTGCGCTAATTGGCGTGAACTGTAGGAATGCGCGGATGTGATCTCGGGTGCGCCAACGCCTGATGCTACGCAATCGTTCCAAGCAGGTAAGTTAGGCCAACTGCACTCCAGCGAAATCACACCAGCGAGTGCCGCAAGTCGGAGGCCGAGCGGCCGGATTCTCGACGCAACAGCCGCCGCAAAGTCGAGGGTTCTGCGTAGCCGACCCGGTGCGAGATCTCCTCGACTGAGAGCTTACTGGCCTCGAGCAGCGTTATCGCGATTTCGCCTCGGATACGTTGTGCGAACCGCACGGGTGACATGTTGCACGTCGCCTTGAGACGGCGGGCAAAGGTCCGCGGCGAAAGTCCGGCCGCGGCGGCCAGCTCGTTCATACTGACATGGCGCTCGATGTGCCGGCGCAGCCAGCTCTCGGCGCGCGCGATCCGTTCATCATGGCCGGCCAGAAACGTGATAGCCATGTAGGGCGCCTGCGACCTGCGCTGGTCGAGCAGGAGATAGCGCGCGCAGCCCTCGGCGATGCGGGGTCCTGCGAATTTCGCGACGAGTGCCAGCATCAAATCCATCTGCGCCATTACGGCGCCGGCGGTCGCGATCGGCCAATCTGCCACGACGATCTGCTCAGTGACGAGCTCGACTCCCGGATAGCGCTTGCGAAATGCCGGCGCGAGCCACCAGGTGGTGGTCGCACGCGCACCGTCGAGCAGGGCGGCTTCGGCGAGGATGAAGGTGCCCGCGCAAGAGGCTGCGACGGTCGCACCGGCGGCGTGCGCCTGCGCAACAAGACGCACGGCGCGACGAACCGGCGGCTCGGCGAGCAGGGCGATCAAATCGCGTTCCGAGGTAGCTCCGAGCCCCGGCACGATCACGATGTCGCCGGCGCGGAACGTGTACCTGGTGAAGCGTGAGACCTTGAGTGTACGGACGTCGAAGGGCTCGCGCCGACCGACGAGGCGGCACCGGAAGTTGGCGGTCGCCAGCACATCGAGCGTGATGGCGAGACTGGTGGCCATCCTCTTCGGCAGCGCCAGCACTATAACCCGGACCATGGCGAAATATCCCCGAACAATGTCAATTTTGACACTAGCGGGAATTCCGGCGCGCGACAATGCTGCCGGCTCTTAAGCACCCAACGAGCGTGGCGGAGGTTAGGCCCGAGATGGCGACCCGCAGTTTGAAGGCGGACGACCCGCTCGAAGATTTCGCCCGTCGCGAGATCACACTCGACGGTGCCACCAAGGTGGTGCACGTCGCCGGCAGAGGTCCGGGCGTCGTTGTGATGGCCGAGATGCCGGGCATAAGCCCGCACGTCGCCCGGTTCGCGCGGTGGGTTCGCGATGCCGGGTTTTGCGTTTACATGCCCTCGTTGTTCGGCCGCGATGGTGCTGTGCCGGAGGCGGAGGAAGGCACAGCTGTATTCGAGCGCGCCTGCGTGAGCGCGGAATTCCGCGCATTAGCACGCGACGAGTCTAGTCCGGTGACGCAGTGGCTGCGTGCACTGGCGCGGCTTGCCCACAGCGAATGCGGCGGCGGCGGCGTCGGTGCCATCGGCATGTGCTTCACCGGAAATTTCGCGCTATCGATGATGCTCGAGCCTGCCATGCTGGCGCCCGTGCTTTCCCAGCCATCGCTCCCGCTGCGCGATCCCGGTGGCCTCGAGATCTCACCCAGCGAGCTTGCATACATCCGCCAACGGCTAGAGCGCGAGGACCTGACCGTGCTGGGGTATCGGTTCGCCGGCGACCGTTTCTGCAGGGCCGAACGCTTTGCCGCTTACACGCGGGCGCTCGGAGATCGTTTTATTGGACGCGTCCTTCCGGATAGCGCCGCCAACTCCGATACACCACCTTTCTTCGCCCATCATGTACGCTGTCCACACAGCGTCGTGACCGTAAATCTAATCGACGAAGCCGGCCAGCCGACCATTGCGGCTCGCGACGAGATTCTAGCCTTCTTTGCTGACCGGCTTGGCGTTACGCGATCGCCGAAATAGAAATATTAGCGCATGCCATGTCTGACGACATTCGCTACCTAGTGATCGCCTCCATCGGTTGGCGCAGGACTACGGCGACAGCAGCGGCAGCCCAAGCGCCTCCCAGTAAGGAATGGCGATACATAGTCCGACGAGAATGGTCAGCCCAAGCATTGCTAAACCAAGACGACGAACGTCAGCAACGTAGAAATATCCAGCCTCATAAGCAATTAGATTTGACGCCGTCTGCACCGGGTAGAGGATCACGCTGTCGGTCACAATCGTTACGATCAGCGCGCACACAATCGGATTGACACCAGCGCGGTGCGCTATCGTCATAGTGACCGGAACCAGCATCGCGACACACGCGGCGAGATTCGTAATAGCCAGATGGATGACGGCCGCCGCAACCATGATTCCGATCAAAAGCACCGGCGGATGTGGCACTCCGCCAGTGAATAGCAGAATGAATTGCTGCCCCATCCAATCGACTGTTCCCACTGCGATCATTTGCTGGGACAGCGACAATGACGCGCCAACTGTGAGAACCAGACCCCACGACAGGCGTCCCTCAAAATCTTTCCAACGCAAGACGCCAAATTTCGGGCAACAGAGCAACAGCGCGCCGATAAGCGCGGGAATTGCCGGAGACAATCCGTGCAGGAAATCAGTCAGCCACAGCGCCGATACGAGTCCCAGGATCGAGATTGTTGTCAGTTCCTGCCGTGACAGCGCAGGCATAGCCGCGGGACGTTCGCTGAAAGTGCGAACGCTCTCAAAACGTCCTACGATGACCCGAAGCGCAATGCCGCCGAGCAAAATAAGTGCGTAGTACGGTACCGCCATTAGCAAGAACCAGTGTAGCCAAGACAGATCACCGATTATCGCCGAGGCCGTCATTGACGTTACGCCGCCTGTCAAAATTGCCGAGGATGCCAACGGATTCAAAATGCCGAGCCCCAACATCAGCGCGCGTCCAACTCGATCAGACTTTGCGATGCCCATTGTATTCAGCGTGTCGCGATAGGCAGGAATGAGCACCGCATTGCGGGTGATTGCCGATGGCATCAAAAAGGCGAGAGCCGGGAGCGACGCCAGCATCTGAGCGTATAACCGGGTGGGGCTGCCGCCGGCACTGCGCACTAGCAAGCTCGCAATGCGTTGGCCCAGGCCAGTGCTCTCCACGGCCGTGCCGAGCGCCACGGCGCCGATTAGGAAGAAAACGACCGGAGCCGCGAAACCTCCGAAGGTCGCTGTTCTAAGGCCGCCCGGAGCCGTTCCCAACAACACTAGTACGAATATTGCCGTAAAACCGAGAGGCACCGCTTCCGTCGCCCAAAGCGCGACCCCCGCTAGGGCAATGCCCAGTACAGCCTGTCCGGCATGACTGAGACCTGCCGCGGGCGGCGTTGCCAATGCCAACATGTAGATCAGGAGGGCGCCCACAATCCAAGCCAGTGCACGCCCGTCGGTCAGGAGCCGGCCCATAAACGATATCTTTGCACCGAGGACCGCAATCTTGAAAGGACGTCTATGCCTAAGCCAGTCATCGCAATTTAGGATGGTGTCCATCGTTACATTTTGTGGGGCCAATGACTTTGCCCCTATTAGATTTTGGGCCTCTCAGCGCACGCCGATGTTTGCTGAACGCGCGATGAGGAGCGAACACGGAAGGCAGGGAATGGAGGCTTGCGATGAACTCGACTGTTCGAGAAGTGGCGACGCTCGCTCCGAAGGAGGGAACAGCAACGCAGACGATTGATTGCTCTTCCCTCGGGGGCTTGACCGAAGCCATACAGAAATATTTCGACCTCATGTACGACTGCGATACATCGCGTTTCGATGACGTCTTTTACGAGACCGCCCAGCTGCATGGCTATCGCGACGGGAAAATGGTCTGCTGGCCGAACAAGATGTACCGGGACATTCTGGACAAGCGCCAATCGCCGAAGTCGCTCGGCGCCGCTCGCGCCGATGAAATCTTGCTTTTGGATTTTGCCTCCACGGACATGGCCTTTGCGAAGGTGCGCGTCAGAATCGCCACGATGCTGTTCGTGGATTATCTGACTTGGCACTGCATCAATGGCAAGTGGCTGATCACGTCGAAGGGATTTCATCTTGATTCCGATGGGCACTAAAAGAAACTTGATCGAAGCCGTGCGCGCGGCTTCGGGAGTGTCCTAATTTGAGTCTCTATGGGCGATCTCCGTCAACACATAGCCGCCAAGAGCGGAGAGGCCGACGGCCCGCTGAAGGGTTACGTGGGCGATCACCTCGGGCGAGGTAATTAAGCAAGAGCTTGGCGGCGACGTATTGCATAAACGACGGCATTCCAAACGACGGAAACGCCGAGGGCGACGATGAGGGCTGCACCGGATCCAAGCGGAACTGCGGCGAGATGCAAGGTGAGCAAAGCCAAGCCAAATCCGGCAAGAGCGGGAACGGCGTTCGCCAACACGGCTGCCGTGGCAGGACCGCCCACGCGGCGATGCAGAATGAGCATGATGCTGGTGTAGATGACCGGGAACACAGCAAGCACGCCGCTTCCCGTCGGGCCAATTTGAGAGCTTAGAGTTACGACCACGCCGACTAGGGAAGCCGCCAAACCTGCTCGTAACACGAAGTCGTACCAGGGTCGTGTGGTTCGTGGGATGCGTACGAGGCAAAATGGCTGGACGATGAAGGTGCAAGCGGTGAATACGATGACGTTGAGAGCAGATGCCGACCATGCGGCCCATTGGATGGGACCGAGCAGCAAAACGGCCGCCAACCACATTGCAAATGCAAGGGATATGCTGAGCCACATCGAGCTTCGTTGGGCGATCAGAACATAGACCGTGAGATAAATCGCCGTAGCGCTGTTCAGCGCGAGGCTCGCAACCGCGCTCGAAGAAATGAAAGTGGAATCGTGATCGAGAGCCAGAAACACATAGACCGGGCCGGCTGAGACTGGCAGCGTTGCCACGAGCGCTCCAACCGTGGCGCCTAATCGTTCGGCGATGATGGTCGCCGCAGTCACAAACAGCGCGGTAACCGCCATCTTCGTCGCAAGCACGAACCACATCATGAGTTCGGGAGACATACAATTGATCTTGGCAAAGTGAGACGGTCTGCGTTACGTGATTTTCGCGCGCGGCCGCCACGCGCCGCACCAGAAAGCGATGGCTAGGCTCCCGCCGTACGCAAAGATGGCGACTGCGGTCACGAATCCGAGGCCGGTGAGATTGTATGTCACCCTATAGGCGATCCATCCGCCGATCGCGGTGACAAGCAAGCGGGTTACGGTCCCGAGTAACGGCCATAGCGGCCGTCCCGCGGCCATGAATGCAAAATGCATTATGCTCCCCAGGCCAAGGAATGGATAGGCCAGGCCCGCGATCGCGAGATAACTGGCGCCTGCAAGGCGCACGGACTCAACATCGCTGAATATCGCCATCCAAATACCGGGCAAGGTCAATGCGAACGCACCGATGCAGAGGGTAACGCCCATTGCGAGGGCCGCAGCTGTCCAAGTAATGCGTGCCGCGCGCTCCAATTGACCGGCGCCGATATTGGCGCCGACCATGGACAAGAGCCCCGCGCCAAGACCGAAGGCCAGCGGATATAGGAGGTATTCGAGGCGGACCGCGGCGCCAAAGCCAGCGAGCGAAACCGTTCCTAGAGCACCAGCAAGCGCAGTGAGCGCCGCCAATGTCAAGTTGTTGAGGATGGGCTGCAGGGATATTGGAAGCCCTACGCGCAGAATTTCGTGGAACAAACGGCGTTCGAACCCGCCGCGCCAGAGCGAGAGCGTAATCGTAGTTCTACCCGACACGATATAGCTCGCGAGCACGATCGCCGCCGACGCGAAGGATGTGATCGTCGCAATGCCGGCGCCTGCAATCCCGAGCGCAGGAATCGGTCCCAGGCCGAACACGAGGAGGGGAACTAGTGCGATGTGCAATGCCTCCGCACTGACATAGACGATCGCGAGCACAAGAGCCTGGCCCGTGCCGCGAACGATGCCCGTCAACGTGCTAAGCAGCCAGTATGCAAATGCGCCGGCGAAGATTGCGTTCGAATATTCGAGCGCGGCGGCACGTATCGAGGTGTCGCCGCTCATCGCCGCGTAAATGAAGGGGCCTCCAAACAGCAACGCCGAAGAAAACAATGCGGTCATGCATCCGGCGATGACAAGGCCGTGCACCGCAAGCGCAGCAGCATCTTCATTTCGTCCCGAGCCGATGGCACGGGCAATGGCCGACGCAATCGCACCGCCCATGCTGGAATTCGCCATCTGTTGCATGAGTATGATGAGCGGGAAGACGAGCGACAGGCCAGCGAGCGCATTTGCACCGAGACGGCCGACGAAATGTGCGTCCACGCTTGCCGTCACCGCGATCAAGATCATGTTTACGACGACATTGGGCGCCGCGAGCCGCAGGAGGGTCGATAGAATCGGCCCTTCCAGCAGCATCTTCGTCCGTGCCGGAACAGGCTGCGGCGAGGCGCCGGAAGGCTTTAGCTTGTCAGAAGGGGCCGTGCTGATTGACGACATGGTGCGTCCTCGGTTTTGAGCGGACGCGATTCTTCAGCATGTCGCCTCGTGGGGAGATCGCATTCCCCATTCGTTTATAAAAAACGAACCGACAAAAATGTCAATAAGGCCGATGTCGTATTTCTCATCGTGCCGGCAGATTATCGCCATCACAAAAAACCGTTACTCGCAGTCCGATTCGTAATCTATTTTTTCAGGTGGCCTGAACCGACCTGCGAGGTCCCCAAGTCATATCAGGTGTAAAAATATAAATTGCCGAATAGAAAACTGCTCTTTCGAGAGACCGATATGCAGAACGTCGCAACACCGGACGCGCGTCACGCGGATCGGCAGATTCCAATTGAGCCAGACGGGCGCGTTTTTGCGGTCGAGGAGATTGCCTCCTTTGTGAACGACGCAAACCTTTCAAACATACAACCCGACATTTGCGCGTTGCTAAAGCGCAATATTTTGGACAGCTTGGGATGTGCAATTGCGGCCCTTGGCGGCGATCCGATCGCCGCCCTCCGGAAACAATTTGACGAGTATCGCGGAACAGAAAGTTGTACCCTTATCGGCGGAGGGCGCACGTCACCTGATCAAGCAGCACTTCTGAATTCCGTACTCGTCCGATACGTCGACGTCCTCGATACGTACATGGCGCCGGGTGGCCTCTGTCATCCCAGCGACAACTTCGGTGCGATTTTGGCTGCGGCCGAAATGGCTAGAAAGCGGGGAGCAGATTTTCTGCTCGCGCTTGCAATCGCTTATGAGGTGCAATGCCGCTTTTCTGAAGCAGTCCCAGTCATGTACCGTGGCCTCAATCATGCGCTCCAGCTTGCGATGTCAGTTGCCGCGGGATCAGCGAAGCTGCTTGCTCTAAGTCAGGAGCAGACGGCCAATGCAATAGCGATGGCGGCGGCGGACAATGTGTCGCTCGCGGCCGTGCATGTCGAGCCGGTTTCAAATTGGAAGGCGATCTCTCCAGGAATATCTGCGATGCGGGCGCTTTATGTGACTTCGCTTGCTAAGCGCGGCGTGACCGGGCCGAAGGGTCTGTTCGAAGGCCCCCACGGATTGAATCGTCTATTCGATCAACCCGTTCGGATCGATTGGAGTAATCGGGCATTGAGCGCCGTTCAACATACAGTTCTGAAGAAATATTGCGCGCTCGTTCATGGCCAGCCCGTTATCGAGACCGTGTTGGCGCTGCGGCAGCAGCATTCGATCAAGGGCGCCGATGTTGCCAGTGTGATCGCGGACGTATTTCAGTTCGCGTACGAAATTGCCGGCGGCGGCAGTTTTGGTAGCAAGCAACATCCACAAACGAAAGAGCAGGCCGACTACAATTTGAAATATCTCATTGCCGCAGCGCTATTAGACGGCGAAGTGGGGCCGGCCCAATTGGAAATTGATCGTGTTTTGCGAGCGGACGCACAGAAGTTGCTTCAAAACGTGGAAATTCGGCCCGACGCGCAGTTCACGCAGCGGTATCCAAAACAGATGGGCGTACGGATAACGATCATTCTTCACGACGGCCGGCAATTTCAGCGGGAGCAGAAGGACTTCGAAGGATCGACGACGAATCCGTTGTCTTGGGCGAGAGTGGTTGAAAAGTTCAATTGGTTGGCCGAACCCTTCGCCGATAAGAAATTGCGCGCCCAAATCGTTTTAGAGGTGGAAAATCTCGAAGATGTTGACGTCACCGATCTCACCGAATTGCTTGAGGAAGTCAGCCCGGCCGCACAGTACCCGCGCACCCTCCCGCCTATGTGAGATAGGCGATCGATGTAGTCCGATACGCGCAATGATTTGTACCTAGCGGTGACGCATTGGAGTACGTCGGTGTTGGTTGACGAAACGCCACGCCGGAAGTTTACTTATCGTCGAGAAATCGCTGAAGATGATCGAGCAAATCGCAAATAAGTATTTCTGTACATTCACCGTCAACTATACATTTTCCACAGGAGCCAAATGCACATGCGCGGCACTAGTATCGTTCTTTGAGCCAATTTACCAGCCAGTACCACCGCATGTCTTGGACGCCGCCAAATCCGGACTTTGAATCTGCGGTCCGTCGCATTCTCCTCTCCATGCCGTACTTGCAGTGGCTCGGTCTGTCCATTACGCGTATTTCTCCAGGCGAGGTCGATTTTGAGATGCCGTTACGGCCCGAAATCACCTTCGACGGCCACACGGTGCAGGCAGGACCGATTGGATCACTGCTCGACTTCGCGGGCGGCGCTGCCGCATTCACCTTGGTTCCTGAGGGAGGAATGCTGGCGACTAGCGACTTCGCGGTAAAGTTGGTGGCTCCGGCTGTAGGTAAGAGGTTCATCGGGCGCGGCACCGTCCTCTCAGCGAGCAGATCGACGATTATCAGCCGCGCGGATGTCTACGCCGCCGGCAATGAGCTGGTCGCGACCGGCCTCGTGTCCATGCGTGCTTTATCGCGGAGCGGCTAATGCAACTTCAGGGCAAAGTTGCGATCATTTCAGGCGGCGCACGCGGTATCGGCGCGGCTTTGGCTACAGCGTTTACAAATCAGGGCGCGCGCGTCGTCATCGGCGATATTCTCGACGTGCCCGCGCAGGCGCTCGTTGGTATGCTCAACTCGACCAACGCGGACCATCCTGCGGCGGTCATTCATCTTGATGCCACCAAGATGGCGGATTGGGATGCCGCGGTCGCGTTGGCTCAAGACCGCTTCGGCAAGCTAACCACGCTGGTAAATAACGCGGGTGTTCATGGCCGTCTAGGACTGGAAGAAACTTCGGAAGAAGAATGGCATCGCGTAATTGATTCGGATCTCACGAGCGCGTGGCTCGGCATGAAGGCTTGCATCCCGGCGATACGACGCGCCGGCGGTGGTTCGATCGTTAACACATCTTCAGTCTACGGTCTGATCGCCTCAGGAAAGGCGACTGCTTACCACAGCGCGAAAGGAGGCGTGCTGATGCTATCGAAGGCCGCGGCCGTGCAATACGCGTCGGAAAATATTCGCGTGAATTGCATTCACCCGGGACTCATCGATACGCCCATGACCGAAACACTGCCTCCGGATTGGAAAGAATCTCTGCTTCAGATGACGCCTATGAAGCGGTTTGGCCAAGCTGAAGAAGTGGCGCAAGCAGTTGTGTTTCTCGTGTCAGACGAAGCATCGTTCATCACGGGAGCTTCGCTCGTCATCGATGGCGGTCTTACCGCAGTTTAGCTTGTTTCCATCCCAGAAACGGAGCCGAAAATGCTTGTTCTCTATTATTCGCCACCCACTGGTAACTCTTACAAAGTTCGGCTCCTCCTCTCGATCCTCAAAATACCCTACGAAGCAATCGCGGTTGACATTTTCCACGGCGGCAACAACCGCACGCAGGAATATCTTTCCATAAACCCTCTCGGCAAGTGTCCCTCTCTCAAGCTCGAAGATGGATCAATACTGACGGAATCGAACGCGATTCTTGCGTATCTCTCGAACGGGACCGACCTATTTCCGAGCGAAAAATTGCTGAGTGCCCGCGTTATTCAATGGATGTGCTTCGAGCAGTCCAGCCACTTGCCCTACATAGGCGTGGCAAGGTTCTGGGCACACCTATTGAAGCAAGAACCGCACCCTGAGTTCAAACGACTTTGGCAGGTTCGGGGCAATCTAGCGCTCACTATCATGGAGGAGTATCTGCAACGGAACCGTTGGTTCGTTGGTGATCGCTTCACCATCGCGGACATTGCCCTCTATGCGTACACCCATGTCGCGCCAGACGGCGGCTTCGATCTCGCGCGATATCCATCGATCAACTCCTGGCTGGCGCGCGTAGAGAAAATACCCGGCTATATGCCCTTGACGTACACGCACCCAGACACGCCGCAACCTCTCTCACCGAACTACAAGCCGGGAGGCGACGCAGAGCTGATCGAGCACGTCAAAGCGGTCAGCAAGAAATAAATCGACTCACGCTGAGCCCCAACCGCAAACTAGAGATAACGTCGGGCATCGAACGCAAGGAGAGCGATGTGACTCTGACGACAAGGCAGAAGGCCCGGCAATCGCACCCCGCGGCAACCAATGTCATTGTCGATGCATGGATGCAATTCCCCAATGAGACGTTCCTGCGCGACCCGATGTTTGAATCTCTCCGGCGATGGCCTACGCACTGGAGACGCTTGGCCGAGCAAGGAGTGCCCGCTCCAGAAGAAGTGCTGACTGTGCTTCGCGGTCAAGGTCTAACCAAAGTAGTTGCCAGCGCCTGGTGGGGCCCCAACGGCCCGATGATCTCGAACGACGACGTAGCGACTGTTGCGCGCGCTTATCCCGACATCGTCGTTGGAATTGCTTCCGTTGATCTCGCGCGCCCAATGGAAGGCGTTCGCGAACTACGAAGATCCGTAAAGCAGCTCGGCTTGCGGGGTTTGCGCGTGCTGCCGTGGCTGTGGGGCTTGCCGCCGGACGATCGGCGTTATTACCCACTTTACGCCGAGTGCGTGGAGCTCGGCATCCCTTTTTGTTTGCAAGTCGGCCACACAGGCCCGATGCGCCCCTCCGAACCTGGCCGCCCGATTCCCTATCTCGATCATGTCGCGCACGAGTTTCCGGAACTCGTCATCCTGGCAGGACATATCGGATTTCCCTGGGTGAGCGAAATGATTTCCTTGGCGCTTAAGCATCCGAACATTTACATCGATACGTCCGCATACAAGGCGTCGCGGTTCCCCGACGAATTCGTTCAGTACATGCGCGGTCCCGGCCGCAAAAAGGTGCTGTTCGGGACAAACTACCCAATGCTTACGGCGACCGAATGCTTTGCGGGCCTGGACCAGCTGCAGCTTGACGACGAAACGCGAGCGCTGTTTCTCGGCGGCAATGCCTTTCGCGTTTTTGGTCTCAAGGTTTGAGCCTTTTAAGTTGGCAAATTATGTCGACGCGCTCGTTTGATTCGACGGTTTCGGACCTAAACGGAAATCGACCCCCGCGCTTTTTCGGCGCGCGGAAAAGTCGGAGCTGCTCTAAATGGTCCAATATGATCAAATTGGTCTGACGTACAACACTTATCGCAACGCCGACCCGCGAGTTGTCTCGACGTTGGCAGGCTCCCTCTCTCTTCCTAGAGGATCTGTCATAGCCGACATCGGAGCCGGCACTGGCAACTACGCAAACAGCTTCGCCGAACTCGGATATCAGATTATTGCAATCGAGCCCTCCGACGAGATGCGGAGGCAGGCCATCTTAACCCCCGGGGTGAGCTGGCTATCGGGTAAAGCCGAATCCATGCCGCTCGACAATGGCGCCGTTGACGGCGTGGTCGTGATACTTGCCGTTCATCACTTTGACGATTTGACGGCCGCGGGTAGCGAAATGCAGCGCATTTGCCCCAACGGCCCAATCGCCATACTCACGCTCGACCCGCGACGCAGCGTCGACTATTGGTTCAAGATATACTTTCCGGAAATCTACGGCCGGCTGTTCAATACTTTCCCGCCGCTGGAACAACTGGGCAGCCTGCTCCGTTTCACGAGTCAATGGTCCTGCAAATTGACCCCGTTTCCATTACCCCGCGACCTCACGGACCTGAATATGCACGCGGGTTGGGCGAGGCCCGAGATATACTTATCGGAAGATGTGCGTCGTGGGATGTCGGGATTTGCACTGGCCGACACCGATGACGTTGCGGCGCGTATCGACCGGCTGAAAGCCGATTTGACCTCCGGCGCTTGGGATCGTCGGCATGGCGCAATTCGAACGCTTCAAGAGCTCGACGTCGGATTCGCCAAGGTCGTATTCAAGAGAAACTCAATTGCGGCAATTCCGAAATAGCCCCCGCCCGGCATGTCCGAAAGTAGCCGGGCGACGGTAACCCTGTTGCTTGTCGTTATCGCAATTGGGGATGGCTTCCATCTTTACATTTCGTTGGGCGGGCCCCTTTGCCGCCACTAGATTCTGAAGCCATCGGCGGGCGAGCGGTCGACGCTCGGTTTGGCCTGGGAATTCGGAATAAGGCGTATGGGGGGATTTCATGACTGCTCGTGCGGAAGTTTCGCTAGATGCGCGTCAAGAAGTAGAGGTAGTCGCATCTTCCGATCGAACGAAGGTCATCTTCGCCACCACCATCGGGACTGCATTTGAGTTCTACGAATTCCTTCTGTACGGCGCGCTGGCGGCGAACATTGGCAAGCAGTTCTTCTCGAGCGTCAACCCGACAGCTGCCTATGTCTTTGCGCTGCTCGCTTTTGCCGCAGGTTTTATTGTGCGCCCTCTGGGCGCTGTTGTTTTCGGTCGGGTAGGCGATCTCGTTGGCCGAAAGTACACCTTCCTCATCACTGTTGTTGTAATGGGTGTTGCAACAATCGCCGTCGGCATTCTTCCATCCTACGCGTCGATTGGCATAGCGGCGCCAATTATCTTGATCTGTCTTCGCATGTTGCAGGGTCTCGCTCTCGGAGGCGAATACGGCGGTGCCGCTGTCTACCTCGCAGAACATGCTCCAGCGGGCAAACGCAATATCTTCACCGCTTGGCTGCAATTGTCGTCTACGCTTGGCCTCGTCATGGCCCTCACTATCGTTATTGCATGCCGAGCAACGCTGACACCAGAAGCTTTCGATGCGTGGGGCTGGCGTATTCCCTTCGTGTTCTCAGTGGTCATTCTCGCCGTCTCGGTTTGGTTGCGGATGTCATTACGAGAATCGCCCCTATTCGAAGACATGAAGCGCGCTGGAACCGAGTCGAAAGCGCCGCTCACAGAGAGCTTTGCGCGTATCGATAACCTCAAGGTTATTTTGAAGGCGCTGTTCGGAATTGTAGCCGGCATGACCGTCATCTGGTACGGCGCGCAAATCTATACGCTTGTGTTCCTAACACGCGTTTTAAAAATGGATCCGCAATCTGCGAATTTCGTTCTGACCGTCGCGTTGCTCGTTGGCATTCCCGTCTACCTAGCGGTGGGGTACGTTAGCGATCGCGTCGGGCGTAAACCTGTTATTCTCGCCGGCTATTGCCTCGCCGCTCTGACAATCTTTCCGATCTTTAAAGGGATTACGCACTACACGAACCCAGCCCTCGAACGAGCGCAAGCCTCGTCACCCGTTCTCGTCCTCTCAGATCCGAAAGAGTGTTCCTTCCAGTTCAATCTAGTCGGCACGTCCAAGTTCACATCGAGCTGCGATGTTGCCAAGGCGGCCCTCACTTTACGGGGCATACCATACGCGAACGGGCCCCTACCGGCGGGCGAGACGGCTCAGATCGTGGTGGGTAGTTCCGCCGTCCGGTCTTACGACGCCGTGTCCGCAGATGCGCTCGAGCGCAGCAAGGACTTTAACCAGATGCTCGATTCCACACTCGCCGGAGTGAATTATCCAGCTCGTGCGAATCCCTCCGAAATCAATTATGTAATGGTGACAATCCTAATTGCGCTTCTCGTAATGTACGCTGCCATCGCGTACTCTCCGACCGCGGCCGCTCTCGTCGAATTGTTCCCGACGCGAATTCGATACACCAGCGTGTCGCTGCCATACCATCTCGGCGTCGGCTGGATCGGTGGGTTTTTCCCAGCCATCGCTCTCGCAATTCAGTCCGAAACCGGCAGTCTGTATGACGGCCTCTGGTATGCGCTTGCCGTTATCGTTGTAAGTATCGTCGTCATGGTGTTGTTCGTTCGTGAAACGAAGGACGTGAATCTGGAAAACAATTGAGGTTGTCTATCTCAATCTGTCCTGCTGACATGAAGAAGACCGACGGATGGAGCTACGACATCTGACATACTTCGTTGCAGTTGCCGAACAGCGCAGCTTCACACGTGGCGCCGAACGCGTGCGCGTGGCTTTGCAATAATCGTCATTGCTCACGAAGAGGACCAAACCGTGCCTACAATCGTCTTGACACTTTCCGTGCGGCACAACCCAGAACGGACACGACGCATCGTTGATGACGTGATCTCAATCACGGATTCGGTTTTGGATAAGCCACTTGGCCGCACTGCTCTGATATTGCGATACGTTGCCCCTGAAGATTGGTTCATTGCGGGAAAATCGCTCGCTGAATTCGGGAAGAATTCATTTAGAGTTGAAGTAACAGTCGTCGATGAGACAACAACCAAGGCACAGAAAGCGGCTTATTCGCGCACGATTTTCGAACGTATGTCGCAACTGATCGACAATCTTCATCCGTTTTCGAATGTACACGTCGTCGACGTCAGGGGCGCAGCCTACGGGTACGGAGGATTAACGCAAGAATTCGTCTTGCATCATCCGGAGTCCTCATCATTCTTAGAGGTTAACTCATGATTGTTGAACTCGTCTTCATCGATCTGCCGAAAGGCACCACACGAACTCAGGCGCTTGAGTCGTACCGCAAAACGGCAGAATCCTGGCGTCGAAACAAGGACCTGGTTGAGAAGTACTACTTCTTCGACGAGGAACGGTTGGTCGGTGGAGGGGTCTATATCTGGGACAATCGCGAAGCTGCATATCGTTGGCATGGCGATGAGTACAAACAGATGGTGCTCACCCATTATGGTGCTCCGCCGCGGATCCAGATCCTCGACGCTCTCATCCATGTCAATCCGCCTCGTGGACTGGTCCAGGAGTTACCAAGTCTTGTGCAAGCATCGTAGGAGAACTACGGTAGAAACTCACGGAGGCCTGTCTCAAGAAAGACGCCTTCGCACGGACTCATCCCTCAAAAACAGCCGGGCGCGGTCGCAAGCATTTCGGGTTGACATTTTTTCGTGCGGCCCTTCGGGCCGCGATCCGTTACTGCGTTACTGCGGCATTTTATCGAAGTTAGGAATAGTCGTTGACGTCATGTCCCAAACGGGTCGGGACTTCGCGTACACCACAACCTGGGGGGAAAACCAGCGGTGGTTATCGATGCAACCGATCGAAACATTGATCACTCCGGGTCGAGCCGAGTTCTCGCCATAGATGCGGCTGCCGCACGTCGGGCAAAAATGGCGGGTATTGATGTTGCCGCTATCCGCGGTTGACGCGTAACTGCTGGTCTTTCCCTCTATCGCCACATCTTCCTTCTTGAAGCGGGCAAGAGACATGTGGCCGGTGCCGGATGCTCGTTGACAGTCTTTACAATGACACTGGCCCATGCCCAATGGCTCGGCTTTAATTGAGAGGCTCACAGCTCCGCAGAGGCATCGGCCGGTTGCAAAAGGTTCATGTGACATCGTTGATGTTCCGATTGACGAGCAAGTTTTAACCAAGAGAGAGGCGGCTAGCATAATGCGTGTTGCTCACTGCCTCAACGTGAAGAAGCCATGCTGCTGCGCCTACTAACTTATTGCACTTTATGCGTGAGCACTTCAGCCAACTGATCGCAATTTAGCACTTTCCGATTAGTTCTCAGAACTGGATGGAACTTAAGCAAAAGCCGATCAGTGAGCGTGGACTTTGGACATCGTCGATGCTGCATTTCAACGTGAACGGCAAATAACTCTAAGTTATTTGCAGTACAGATCTTCTATTCGGCGCTAAGTCATCTGCGCCCTCAAATCGTAACACATTTCAATTCAGACGTTTGCGACTGTGTGTTAGATGGGCTTGGCTGGATGAGGATAAACGTATGCACCAATTAATTCACGCGCAAACAATTTATCGAAATAGTTCATGCGATTTATCTCAATACCAGTGACGACCAATAGTGCAACAATGATCACACGTGTAAGAGGCGGCGAAATTGCTACCACTTTGATACCTTTGAGCCAGCGGCTACGATGTCGCCGAATAAAATTTACCGACGTAAAAATTATGAGCACAAAAATAAGAGCCGTGGCGGCGATCGGGCTTGAGCGTTGCTACCGATATTTTGAACTCATTTGCCTTTTCAAGAAAGCTGGCTCTGACGTCAGGATCAATCAGCTTCTGGTTTGGGGACAAGACCAAATCAGTCTGATGAGCGTACCCAAAAATAATCATAAGTCTTTCGATGGCGTATGCCCCGATAGTCTGCAATGCTTGGCCAAGCACAAATGAAACAATGAGGAACATGCCCAAGCCACCGACGTCCATCCGGTCTTGACCAAAGAATGTCTTAACAGAAGGAAACAGGACCATCATAACAATCAACAGGATACCGCCAGGAATAACGTAAGCCAGAAATTCATAAGCGGCGAAACCGTATGGCATGAAGCATCCCCATTTCAGCTATACGCAGTCATTGTTACGATGCGCTAGAAAAATGTGAAAATTGGCGAGCTATTTTCCGGCCAAAACTCTCTCGTATTCGGCCAGTAGAATCTCGGATATTGCGAGATGTCCAAACACGTTGGGGTGCATTGCGCCGCTTGGCACTCCGCCTATTGTTTCTTTGTATGGATTGTCAGGATCAGGATTTTGCGGCGGATCGTCAGGGTTGGGTTCCGGAAGTACGAAATACTGTTTTTCGGCGGCATCACTGTAAGAGTTGAACCAAGACTGTTTGCTGCAATAACCATGTGTTCGCGACAACTCGGAAGTCCCTCCAACATATCGCCACGAATTTTCAGCTTTGGCGGCGTTTTCTTGGACGATGTCGTTTAGCGGACCCAAAATTTTCTGATAGGCAAAAGCATTTTCTAGCCCATCAATTCCAAAGCCCAACAGTGCAACGAGCTCTGGAACGAATGGTCGGCTACGAGTATCAATTGATACTTCTGCAGATTTCAGCATCGAGCTAAATTGGCTTCCAAAATCGCGATCTCGCGGTATCGGAACGTCGCTACAAAAAGCACCGCTATCGCCGCGGGTTGGGTCTGGATATTCGACGGCCAAGATAGGACGGCGCCCGGTTGCCAATGATTTTGAAACCAACGAATTAAGTTCCGTCGATAATCTTCCATACCGCTCCTTTAGCCGCACAAATTTCTTGTTCAGTCTTTTGAGAACATTATCGCGATTCACTTTGCCGCTGCCTTTTACCAGGTTCATGATTATATCGCTGAAGCCAATGTCATTTACTCCAACGCCGAGTACCAAAATGTCCGGTTCTCGGCGATTTTGGCAGGAAGCTTCCGCATTTACTCGCTCCTTGTCGAGACAAAGAGCGTCGCGAGCAGAAACGATTTGGGGCCGAATGTATTCTTCACTGAAAACGCCGGCAGGAAGTTCGGTGCGAACATTGTCGAATGCCTCGAATAAAGCTAGTGCTTGCGTATCCGTTTCACGCCCCCGATATTGGTCAAGAATTCCTTCGGTTATCTCCGCGCCAGAGCAGGCAAAACTCACATAAGTCACCGAAATATCGGTATGATTCTTGGCCAGCTTCGCTGCAGCTAACGCGGGTCCCGCCAATAGGGACCGATGGCATCGCACGTCCCACCATTGAGGGGTTCGAACCTTTAAGTCGTCTTGAGAATTGTCAGGCGAATTGAATGCAAAAGCCTGTTTGACGTGGGGATTGCCTTCACCCGACACAAAGCTGTCACCCAAAACCAAGATGAACACGTCACTTATTTTGACGTCTGTGTTTCTTGTTTGACGGTCGCTCCCGTCTTTCGGCTGGTAATTTACGGACAGTGGCTGCGTTCCGACGATGGCAGGCAGCCGGGTGCCATCACATCGACCAGAAATATCTCTGTTTCCGATAGTCCAGCGACAACTATCAATCTCGGCTGGTATTGTCAGCTTGGCAATGATCTCGCGATCTTTGTCATGCAATCGTTGATAACGATAAGTTGCACCATCAAACCACGTATCGTAGTTACAATTCCTTACGCCACACTTCCTAAGTGAAGGGTAGATATCGCTCCCGCAGTCCGAGCGTTTTCTACGCCCTGCAGTGCTCGCACAATTTTGGTAGAGATCAAATTCCCGTCGGAATGTATTTTCTTGCTCAGCTGTTCTCAAAATTCGATGCGGATTAAGTATCTTCCAAGAGATATCCTCTGCCCCTGCTGGTATTCCAGAAACGGCGAGCACGTCACAGCAAACTAGGAAAATTAGAAAAACACGGAGAATAAATCGTGCGTAGGATTTTTCTACTCGATGCGGCGCTATTTTCATCTATCACAACCCTTTGTTCGCTAACTTCGCCGAATCTAAACTCTTCTTGTCAGTTGCGAGTTACACTCTTTGGACTCAACGCGTTTTCTTGAGGCCGATAAGGTCTCCCGCTAATCCGTAAATTATAAATGAGCGTGCTCCGGACACTTCCGAATCGACTTTATAAATAATCCAACGTGGAACAAACAATTTTGCGGATAACATTGGCGCTTGGTACATCTGTTGAAATCTTACATTGCCAGAGGTTAGAAAAGAATAGTCGAGCCAAGGACGTTCGATCATTTGCGCTTTTGAGTATAAGGGAAGCTTGCTCGCAATTCGATTTAATGATTTCGTAGTTTGCGAGTCCCTTCCACCGGCCAACCAACGAGATAGTGGGCCTTGATGCACGCTGGGACTTTCGTAAAATTGATAACTCTCGTATCGCTCAAGAGCGCGAAATTTTTGAGTTTCGACGTCGCTTTCAAGAACCCATTCTCGTATTTTCAGAGCGTACTCAACTTCGATTCGATGTCCCTGCGATTCCAGTGCGCTCGTAACTTCATTCAGTTTTGCGCGCGCCTTTATGCATCGTTTGCTTTTTCCATGACTGCAGGCCTGGTGCGCATTGTCTTGAGCAATTGCCAACTGGCGCCGAAATTCCTGGTACTCGATATACGTCAAGGACGGCCGGCGTGGATAATAGTTTCCTTGAGTCCATCGTCCAATGCATTCGAACACCGACTGTTTTTCGAGCAATGTCTCTTCCGCGCCTCCAAGCTCCAGAACTTCCTTTTTTGAAAACGATCGATGCACAACAATCGAAGCCCGTAACAATTCCTCATACGCGCGGCGTAGTGAGATTGACGTCGGAAAGGCACTCTCAATAGTCGCGGTATCAGCAACGCGAAATAGCGTGCGTGACGCCTCATCCGTCAGAGCCGCGCTATCGGGAATTTTTATAGGCGCGGCCAAAGGACGCCAAACAGCACGATCAACAATAACAACGGCCCACGACGCCCCGCCCGGCAAGCTGCGGGTGCGAGCGTCGTAGAGCACCGTGGTACATGCGCAACTGCCCACGAATAAAGCCAATAAAGGCGGAACGAGTGCGCGTAAAATCATAGCCAAGGCTTTCACATGCGGTCACCTTCCTTGGCTTGAAATGACTTCAAGTGGTTACGTAGAAGGTGCAATGAATCTTCATCGATTTTAGCGGTTCGATCCGAACCAGTCGCGTCTCCGCAAGATTGAAATTTCAGCTCGGGGTTCGGATTTGGCGAACTGCGGAGCACTTCAACGAAGAATCCGATGATTTGGGGTTCTTTGAACTCAACTCCTGTACCAGTTGCTTTCGCTGATACGTATTCACGAGAGTTGCTTTCAGCTCTCCGACCTCCCAAACGGAACGGCCCGAATGAAATACCGCCGCCTCCCGATGACACCGAATTAAATCGGTCCTGAACCTCCTTACTAAGATCGGCCCTTATTTTGAGATCCTTAGCAATCAGGATTCCTGTGGGAAGAAAAGGCATGATTCCCGCGACTTGTTGACCGTGCGTCGGGTCGCCACCATCGGAAATGACAGGACGATCTAATTCACCACACCCCCAGCGCCACGCGCGGGAATAGAAGACCAAAGAATCCATCCATGGCCGCTCTATGTTGACCCGAAGAACTTGAAACGAAAGAGATATGCTGGACAAGTTCACTTCCAGCCGACTGCCGCTACTTGATCCGCTGCCTGCAACATTGACGCGCCAAAGTCCCCAGCTGGCGTCCAGTCCGCCACCCGAAGAAGAGGATTGATTGATTGTCGTTCTTTCGAGATCTGTTTGACTGATCGATACAGTAGTCCACACCGTAGTGGGATTGATCCAGCTACTGTAGCGCGGATAGTAAAGGTTTCGTGGATACGGCCTGCCGCCGATGCTGTCAGTATTTTGGTCGAAGAAGTCCTGCAATTCGGTCCACCAGCTTTCCGGGTCGAAAGCTGCATATTCACGTTTACGCTGGAGAATAATTGATCGCCTTATTCCGTCGCCCAAATTTAGATAAGCATCCTTGGCGTTAGCGAGCTCATTTGCTTGCTGTGCAGGTAACGCCTTCCCCGCATTATTATTCAACCACATCCGCGCTGTATCGATCGCGACGGCATATTTGGCGCGCAAGTCTAAAAATTGTTTCCATGCAGCCGTATAATCTCTGGCGCCATCTTTTTCTGTGAAGATTTCTTTATTGTACCCATCCAATTCAGCTTTGATTTTTGACTCTAAACTGTAGATTGGAGCCTGATGGTAGGTGAGGATACGACGATAAATATCCGACGATAACCGGGTTCTAGGTCGATAGATCCAGTCAGCATCCATGGTTTTTTCAACAAGACTATTGAGTAAGACGCGATCCTGTTCGTTCCCATCGACATCCAGGTTGGGCTCCAGAAGAATCCCTGGGCTTGCCAGCACGAGGAATGTGCCACCCGCGCGAATGGTATTCGGCGTTACAGAAACTGCCTCGGCAAGTTTAGAATAGAGCTTCTTCATTTGCGTGACGTTTGGATCTTCGTCCGCCAAAGTTTGAAAACTCAAAACGAGCAATGGGAGGCCGATCGCGAAACGCCGTAACATGTTTCTCTCCTTTTACCATTCGTAGTCGGGGCGAGGCTGTGGTGCTCTGGGTAGTGTGTTACTTTGGCAACCAAATAGTTGGACGAGGTTTAATTGAATTGCTTTAGCGCCTTTGTTCACCGCTGCGGTAAATGGCGCTGTATTTGCTTGCCGATTAGCGATAACGAAGGGACCGAATTGCACGCGGTCGTTAGAAAATATGCCACTTCTAATTGCCGTTCTCGCAGCGCTTGGCGATACAACCTCAATAGAAAGATCTTTAATAAATATAAGCTCGATCACATAGCGGCCGATCGTGCCATCACCGTGTCCGTCGGCTACGACCGTGGAGTACTTCCAAGAATCATCTGAAAACAGATCTTCTGCAAACCAGGTTCTGATTACACGTACACGGGCACTCTTAAATGAAATACTCAACAGGCCACCAGCCCACTGCGGGAGTCCGTCCACGCTATCTTTGAAGGCGAATGACGTCCATTTGTTTTCGTCAGTGAGTTCGCCGAAGGGCGGAGAAAACGAAACTGATTGGCGTGCTGAAGAGACCTGCCCTGGCCATTTTGTCCTATAACCCTCAAAATGCGAGTTAGCAGAAACCTTAATCAGGGCGTTGTATCGACTGTCCGTGTTCACGAATTTCACCGAGTTTCCAAGTTCAGCTAGATCTTCGCGAGCCTTTTTCACGGCATTTTCTTGGGCAGCAGTGCGCCTATCCGGCGGAGTTGCGTCCAAGGCTGCCTTGGCAGCATCATAGATTTTCTTGTACTTTAAAAACACTTCGTACTCGGGTAGGGCCGTTCCGTTTGTGTCAAAGAGTTTATTTTTAATTGCGTTAAGCTCGACCCTGTCCGACGAAGTCATTAGCGACTTTGACCAAGTCGCATTGCTAAGAATGTCAGAATAAGCAGAGGCGAGATCCACTTCTCCAGCCTCACAATTTTGCGTGTCGTTTCCGACGGCGTGTGTAAATGCCACAAAGATTTTTGCGGCGGCGTCATCATTAAAATCCAGAAGCAAGTCGTTCACGGCGGTCCGCAGAAAACCTCCGTCCTGGACGCCATAGAGCGCAAATCTAATCTTTTTCGAGATGATCTGTGCCGCTGATTCAGAAACGAGATTCGCTGCCTCGATTGGGGTGACACTCCCAATCAAAGTCAGCAAAATAGCAGCAGTCATACATCGAGCGCTTATCGTAGAGATCAGCTGGCCCATCCCCTACCCCAATGGGCTATAGCAAATCATATTGCTTTAAGGTTGACAATATGCCATCAACAAGTGCTAATTGGATTCTAAAACGGACGTTATTTCCCTAAAATAATGCATTCAATGGTTGCGAATTGAATCCGGGCTATGTTTTATCTGTTTGGCCGCTAGTGCTACCTGGTCGGGACTGTCACCCGAAGCAGTCGTATTGACGATCACGATAAGCAAAAAAAATTGGAGGCGCAAATTTTCCTACCCATAACTAGGAATTATTGCTTGTCTCCACTAGCCAGCCAGCCCGAAACCAAATGATCATCTAGAATATGAACACTATGATTGAGCACGCCTGGTCAATCGCAGATGGGATCATAGCGACAGTCGTGGTTGCGCTTCTCAGTTACCTTTTTCGCGACAGCATTGTTGATTGGTGGGTTCGTTTCCGACCTTCGATACTGACATTCAGCGAAAATCGCGCTGTCGATCTGACGAAACTACAGGAAAACTTATTGTCAGAACTTCTAGCGCGACAGACCGTGTCGCGAACCAGCACACATTACGGACAGTTTGGTAAAGATGAAGGGTCTGAGAACTTTCGGGGAGAGGGAGAAGGACGAGAAAAGGAGGAAATTGATAACAAACCGCGAATGTATCTTACGCTTTGGCCCGCCACGATCTTGAAACGACATGATCTTGCGGCGGCAAGTTTGGATTTGGCTGTGAGTGGTATTAATGCGCTATTCGACAATTCAGACCGTCGAGTTCATGCTGTCCTCGAAGCAATTCTCGACTCTCGCCCCGGCCCGCGCGCGAGCAAAGTAATTTCGTATCGCCACAGTATTTGCGGAGCGTTGTTGCTCCGCATCGCTTGCGGCTGGACACCGATCGCCAAGGAAGTACTCGACGCAATGTTGCATGACCACTGGCAGAACGAAGACGGAGGATGGAAGCAATGCAATCGCGTACTGATTGAATCCGACACTTGGGGTTCGGCATATGCGCTACGATTCCTTGACGTTTCGGTTAACGACCGTAACCTTCCAGAGAAATTGCGACGGCAAGCATCCGATGCACTCGCTAAGACGATTAAATACTTCAATGCTCGGTGGAAAATGAGCAAATGGAAGATGCCGCTTAGTCCGACTGAGGACAATGCCGTGGTCGTCTTCGTCGAACTCGCACCGTATCTCGGTGCACATGACAGAGAGCTATTCGACTCGGTCTTAACACAAATTCGACAATGGGCGGGACCGGAAGGGAATTTGCGTGACGACTATGTGGCTTCGGTATCTGCGGTTATCAACGAGGTTAAGAGTCTTTCAATCGATGCCTTCCGCGCGCGTTTGAGCTACGCACTTTTTAGAGCGGAGGGAGAAGTTAGCGTACAAAGCGAACGGCTATTTAGACGAGCAACAGAGGCCCTCGATACACGTCCATGGCCGACGGACAAGAAATTCTGGTCGGCCGATTTGGCTTTTCTGTTGGACCTTGCGCATGTCCTCTCTACTAGTCATCCGGCAGCAAAAGAAACCACTGATAACGTTTGGGGCGTTCAATCATTCCATAAGAATCTGTCGTAGTTTCTCTTTCGAACTGAAGTCTTTCGCATTTCCACTTGCCACGACCTGACCCCGTTTAAGGGCGTACACACGCGACGACACTTCAACAACATCCGGAATGTTCTGCTCAACAATAAGCTGGCACGTTCCTTGACGAGAACTTAGCTCACGAATTCTCGTAAATAGGGCGCTCCGCACATGCGGATGAAGACCGGAAGACGGTTCATCGAGCAGAAGGAGTCTTGGTTGTCCGATGAACACCCGGGCCAACCCCAGCATCTGTTTTTCACCGCCGCTCAATACGCCAGCTCTTTGCGCGAGACGATTTCGAAGCGCCGGAAATAACTCGAGAGCTTGGTCAATTTGCGGACCGAGACGTACACCTCCCAGGTGCGAGCCGGCAATTGAAAGATTCTGCAGAACTGTGAGCTCAACAAATACTGGTGCTCCCTGCGGAAAGTAACCGATTCCAAGGCGCACCTTTGCTGACGTCCGCAAGCTCTTGATCGAGTTCCCATCCAGCCTGACATCGCCGCCGGTAATCGGAGCCAGTCCCATGATGGCGTTGAGCAGTGTCGACTTACCGGCGCCATTCGCGCCAATGATTGCAACGATCTCGCCCGCACGCACCTCAACATCGACACCCGCCAACGCGAGCTTGCCTTCGTACTCAACTTTGACATTGTCGACTTGGAGTCGAGTTCCTTCCGTCATCGAATAAACTCGCCAAGTATGTCATCGGCTCGCTTTAATTCGGCGGGTCGGACGGTTCTAAAAACGCGCCCTTCGCTCAGCACGACTACCAAGTCCGATATTCCAACAACGGCACCAATATTGTGCTCGACAATAAGCAGCCCTTTCCCTTCATTCTTCCAGCGCTGGACTAGTTTGGTCATCACCTCGACGACCGAACCGCTAATTCCAGCGAATGGCTCATCGAGCAGTAAAATTTTAAACTGGGTTACCGAAGCCAACGCTAAACTCAGCAGCTTCTGCGCGCCGAAAGATAAGGTGCCGACAATGTCCTCGGGCTTAGCGTCGAGTTGCACTTCTTTCAGAACTTCCTTTGCCTTACCATCATCGAGCGGCGGGGCCACGAAGCCGAATTGCTTCAACTTTTCATTCGATCGTCCTCCTGCAGCAAGTAGCAAGTTGTCCATTACGCTGAGTTTTCGTGCTAATCGTACGGCCTGAAAAGTTCGCGATACCCCCATGTTGGCGATAAATTCTGGTCTTTTGCCGGTTACGTCAGTTTCGCCAACAAACACGCGGCCGGATTCTGGCATCGTATAGCCGGTGATCGCATCAAGAAGTGTAGTCTTGCCAGCACCGTTCGGCCCGATCACTGCCGTAATTGTACCGGCAGCGAGTTGGAGCGAAACACTTGAAAGCGCAGTGACACCGTCAAATTTCTTCGAGAGATTGTCAATCGTAAGAAGGCGACGAGCATTCATCATCGCCACGACCAAGTTTTCGCAATTTTTTCACTGAAGAGGCCGCTCGGCCGCAGAAATACGATCAGAAGTAGGCACCCTCCGAACAAGACTTGGCGTATATTACTCGCTATAGCTCCTTCAACCCCGATGAACCTTAGCCCTTCAGGAATCAAGGTGAGTGTGCAAGCGCCGACTACTACTCCGAACGAGTTCCCAAGTCCGCCGATGATGACCATCGCTAGAATTGCGAGCGATTCCGCAAACGTGAAGCTAGTCGGGTCGATGTAGCTAACATACGTCGCGTAGAGACCGCCGGCCAAAGCCGCCATCGCTCCGCAAATGGCAAACGCTAATATCTTGAATAGGCCGACCTTGAACCCCAATGAACGAGCAAAAGTCTCATCTTCGCGAAGGGCTCTCAGGATCCTTCCAAACTGTGAATTCTCGATGAACGCGCAGATCAGAAAAGATCCCACGGCGAATAGACCCGTAACGACGGCGAAGTCTTGCGGTCCATATATCAAGCGCCCGAAAAAGATGGGAGGATTGATGCCGGTGATTCCGTTTGGGCCGCCTGTGACGGATACCAGATTGTTCAACAAGCTAAACGTCAAAATTTGAAACGCGAACGTTACGATCACGAAATAGTCACTGCGAAACCGTGACGAGGTGGCTCCAACGACGCTCGCGAGGGCACCCGTAATTAGTGCTGACGCAGCGAACGAGAGCCACACATTGACACCGAGTTGTACTGACAGCAGCGCCGTGACGTAGGCGCCGATTCCATAGAATGCGGCCTGTGAGAGCGACAGCAGTCCCGCATATCCCGCAACGATATTCAGTGATAAAGCAAGAATGATGTTTATGCTTACAATATTGAAGAGATGTAGCGCGTAAATCATTCGCGAATCTCCGGTGACGGTATGAGTCCATTTGGACGAAAAATCATGAAGAGCAACAATAAGCCGAATGCGATCGCGTCTTGCCAGTGCGATTCGATACGCCAAACGCCGACATGTTGCGCTATTCCCAGGACAACCGCACCAACCAACCAACCAATGGGATTTCTTGCGCCTCCCACGATAATTGCAACTATTGCATTCAGCATGGCGCCGTAGCCCATTAAGGGAGTGATGTCAGTATCCATACCGATTAGGATTCCGCCGAGCGCCGCCATTGCTGAGCCGAGGGCAAATACCTGAACAGTAACTCTGTTGCTGTCGATGCCTGATAGCTCGGCGAGGTGGGTGTCGGCGCCAACTGCAAGGATGGCGTTCCCTAGGCGCGTTCGCCACAACAACACTGTTACTGCGAGACAAAGAAAAAACGCTGTCGCGGCAATGAGGATTTGCAGGCTCGTTACACGAGCGCCAAGGATCTCCACAACGCCCCAATAAGCACCGAAGCCAAGCGATATGCTAGCGTCGCCGAAAACTGCTGAAATCGAATTTTGGAAAACAGTAAAAATACCGACAGATGCGACTAGAAGAATTAGATCTGAAGCCCCAGCTTGTCTAAGAGGACTATAGACGAAAAGCCACAACGCCACACCAACCGCTGCTGCGATTACGGTAGCTATCAAAATTGAGAATGGAGTTGAAATTCCGAATCGCTGATTTAAGACGCAGATCAAATACGCGCCGAGCGTGTACACCGCACCATGTGCAAAATTGAAGAAGTGCGTTGTGCGGTAAATCAGCCCAAACCCAACGGCGACCAACGCATAGATGCCAGCAGCCAAGAGCCCATTAAGGAACAGCTGCCACCCAAGCATGATTCAATTCTTACCGGTAGCGTTTCTATATGGTGCGCGCGCTTTGCGAAGAGGTTTTTCTGCAAAAATTCGGACGCCCGCAATTATCTTGTCATCAAACAACCTGACGACGCCTTCGTTGAAGGCCTGCTCCTTGTCGAAATCTCTGTCGTGCGTCCCGGCTTTTTTTCGATCTTGTTCAGTTTTTTCGTACCTCCTTTTTGCGGCTTTGTGCCAAGCCAACGTCACATCAGGTTGTGGGTCATTTTCTGTGCCGTTATTGGGATGTATGATTGTTAGCCCTCCCTGCTCAAGTTTCTTTTTATATTCGTTGAACGTCAGGAGTCCTGGACAAGCAATTATATCGCGGAGACGTCCAACAACTGCTTCCTCGTTCAGCCCCTCCCACGTGTTTCTCATGTAATCCTCAATGTACACTTTTCCGCCCGGCTTGATACGTCGTCCCAACGTTTTCAAGAATTCGCTCTTCTCAGCAAGATGAAGAATGCTGAGAAGAGCGATAGCCGAATCAAAAGACTCAGGCTGCAGTGCGGGAAGCACTAGACAAGCATCTCCCTCTAACACATGAACCCTACGTATCTTTAGCTCACGATTCATATATACCGCAAATCTACAACGATCGCTCTGTAACTCTATTGCGGTTACGCTCTTGCAGTACTTGGACAAATATCTTGCGGTGGCGCCAAAGCCCAAACCAATTTCAAGCAAGCGATCTCCCGGTTTAAGCTTTCTCGCAAAGTTTTCAATGTGACCCTTGCTGTGTCTAAAGAAGTGATCCTGATGGTTCTCGTAGTCGTACCTTCTTAATTCGGCAGTACTCATTAAACGCTTGTTTTTATTTTGAAATGTCTCTTTATATTTTCGAAGTTCATTCGTCAGATTGGGAGCATTTCTTGGGTGCCGGTCATACATGGCGCGAACTCGTTGGAGTTCGGCCTTGCCTCTAAGCTCATCAAAGTGTTCCCGGAAAGCGCTAACGGTGATGCCGTCCCTTGATCTGAACCCAACTAAATGTGGAGTTAGTGAGCGATCACGTTCGTCACCAGCGACGGCTGCGCTCACGTAATGCAATGGACGCGCATAGATAATCTGCCGCCCGTTCGAGAAAAAATATGCCGTCGAAATATCTTTGTAACGATCATCTATTGGCGAAAGCTTCTCGCGGCGCGGCTTGATCGGCATCGCAGCTGGCTCACCGTAACGATCGTCTTGCGGTGAGAGTTTCTCGCTGCGCGGCTTGACCGGTATCGAAGCTAGTTCGCGTTGGAATTGAACTGCATCATTCTTTTTTCTATCAACGAGTCGCTTCCATTCGCCTGGGTCTTGATACCTTGCGTCATCATAGGTGCTCAACCGCCTGCTATAAAAAAAGCCATAGCCTTCATCATATTTCTCTTCCGCCGGTATTATTATGCTGGCGTCCTCAATAAACTTATATTTTCCTTCTCGGCTCCAAATCTCTTTGAGTCTTGCTTTAAGCCTCTTGAGTCGGTTTTCGACTAGCTCGCTTTCTCCCATACTTATGTTGCCGGGTAAGATAGTAGATCCGTAGAAAAAGAAATTATTCGCTTTTCCTTCATCTATTTCATCAAAGAACTCATCGAGCATGTCGTAAAAATCTGAGTAGCTCAGTATTCTATCGTACGCATGCTTCAGCTGCTGATAAGTGTACCAAAAACCTATCACAGCAAGCACGGCGCCAACGAAAGTGATTATGTTGATCGCGTGTGTCGTCCCGGTTCGATTGCTCGGCCAGTCGGCGGAGATATACATCAGACCTGTGCAGCGATGCACTACAGTCGCAAGATAGATTCCAAGCGCAACTAGTACCCCCATGATAACGGTCCACTCTACAGACCGCCTCAACTTTTCGGAGAACCAATGTCGGAGCTTTTTGCGTCCTTCATCACCCATTAGGAGATAAATTACGAACACGATGAAAGGAAGAAGAAGAAAGTATTTTGAATAGACCAAACACAAGGTGCTAGAGCTAGCGCGTTGTACTAAATCGTAAATTTGCTCCGCAAAGTTATCCGCCCAATCCAGCCAACGACCGTCCAGGATGGCCAGTGCGACAAGGCTCGTACTGATCCCGATGATGAGTCGCCACGTTGAACTAGGCACCTTTAAATTTCTTCGCATGAACAAGAAACCAATAAGACCGGCCTAACTCTACTAAGGGAGCGAAGTACCTAGAACTACATATTGACGGTCTCTTACCGTCTTCCACATCAGGCGCGAGCTGACGCATTGTTTTGCCGCGAAGCTCAATTTTCCGAAGAGGCCTTCGTAGTGTGTTTGACTTCTGAGGCCATCCCTCACCTGCTCTGAACCAACTCCATACCGTTCCATCACCGATGACAACAATTTGACGGCGTCATAAGATGTGACCGTATAGATATCCGCCCAGGATCCAAATTTGGATTTATAGATCGTCTGAAATTTCTCTACCGCGCTAGCTTCCGATGAATAGGCTGGATAGGAGTATACGACTCCGTCCGCGGCAATACCGGCAAGATCAAGCGTTTCCTTGGTCTCCAAGCCAGAATAAGAGAACCATTGCAATTCAAGCGCGAGCTCCTTTGATTGGCGCAGCACTCGTGCGAACTCCGCACTACTGAATGCGATCAGATAGCCATATCTCGCCCCGGATACCTTAATCTTAGCTAGCTGCGTTCGGAAATCGGTGGAATTGAGTTCGTATCCCTCCGACGCGGCAACTGGGACGCCTGCGGCACGGAGACTCTCTTGCAATACGTTCTTCGTGTCGATTCCTGAGGCGTTATTGCTGTAGAGAACGGCAATAGGGGTGCCAGGATGAACGCGAGCAAAATCAGACGCCATATATCTCGCTTCCTGCGCACCAGAGACCATTACGCTAAATAGAAAATTCGTCGCTTGATCGCAGATCTTCGGACTGATAGCGGAGGAATTCACCAACACAACTTGCTGTTGATCTGCAATTGGGGCAATTGCCAGAATGACACTGCTGATCGAGCCTAACACGACAGGGACGCGATCTATGGAAACAAGCTTGTTGAATGCGGCAACGCCGGTTTTCGCATCGCCTTGGGAATCTTCATAAATTACTTGAAGGCGTTTTCGGTTTATTCCTCCAGAGTTGTTGACCTCTTCCTTCGCCAATTCAATGCCTTGTTGAAGGGACTTTCCATAGTTTGCACCGGAGCCTGTGAGTGCCAATAGCGCGCCTATGCGGACATCTTGGTCTACTTTACGACCTGTCCGCTGGGCGACGACTGCCGCAAGCCCTAATAGGGCTGCGACCGCTACGAGCCAAATTGCTACTCTGCGCATATCTGGTGCCTTTAAAACCCCGCGAGGTCACAGTATCCGCTATGCAGGCGATCGACCGAGGTCGTTGCAGCTGGCGCTATACTCCTTTGCGAATGCCTGAATAACAGAGCATCTGGCGCACTATGTTTTGCGCCGGCCAGCGCCCTCCCTCTGCCAAATTAAGACAACATAAAAAAAGAGAGGTCGCAAGACAGCGCACTGTTCGCATAAGCGAAGCCCGGGGATATCCTCGGCCAGTTGGCAAAACCGTATAAAAGTAATGGATCCACAGTCAGTCTCAAGTTGCTAGCAGCTATGATTCTGACCCGATCCTCGGTGCGCGCATTAGATCGATGTATACATTCAAAGCGTCGCGGAGCCGATCCACAAGGATTGCTGCGAGGCCAGGATGAGGATCGTTGCCCGAGAAGTACTTTCCTCCATCCGGGCGTGGAATGCCTTCCAGCGAGGTCGTCCTAAGAACCCTTGGATGCGGCCCTCCGTACAGCGCGATTTAGAGTTACGAGCTGCGGATACCGCCATGTGTTGCTATCGAGAGTGACACGCAATGAGGGGACAGCATATTCAGATTATTGATCTTTGGGCATTTTGTGGCCTCAATGCCCGATGCCAAGCTAATATCCAACCTGGACCACTCAGCGGGTGTCGATCAGACCACTTGTTGCGCTCAAATCTAGCAAGGTATCAAATATCTCTTTGTACAAGTATGATTTGAATCACAGTATACGATTGCCCTGAACCCCTGAATGCAAGGAAGTTCGAGGCATTTTGCGTGTTCTGGCAAATCATTACAGTTTACCGGGGCGTGACTCTCCAGTGTATGAAGCGATTTAATATGAGCATCCAGTGTAGGAGGCAATTTCTTTATAAATGCCTGCCACTCGGATTTGGTAGCCGGTTTATAGCCGAGCGCTTTGGCCTCTTCTTCCGTTTCCGGGACTTTTTCTGACATCATAAATCTCCATTAGTGCTGTTGGCTTTGGATCGCTGTCGCAACGGCTTGTCCAATAAGGTTTGCCTGATGAATGGCGTCTACCGTCGGGGAAGATAATGGTCCTAGAGTAATCGTCACGTCATGAGTACGAGAGCGTGTCGCGTTGAAAAAAGGAGAATTTGAACTTCCAGTTATGTTTACGAGCTTCCATATTGGTGTGACATTGCCACCATAAATAACAACAAAGGTGATCTGGTCGCTAAATGCAGTAAATGGCCCTGAAGACTTCTCGCCCAGGATCGTTCCTGGGACATTCGCGATCGTGGCTTTATTGATGATGAAATCGCCAATTTTTAGGTCGCTCATAATCAATATCTTACTCACATGATCGCACTTGTTGCCTTCTGGTAGCGGCTCTTTGAGAAGGTTCGCGAATACATACGTGAATCCTATTGTTTCGATACGGGTGGCGTCCGCTGAAACTTGGAGACCAATTGATGTTGAAAACGATTGCGGCGTAGTAACATTCCCGCCGGAGTTAAAGTGCGAAACGGCGTTATGTAACGGCTTATTGAGAGTTACACCTGGAGCCAATGCGCTTTTCTCATCGACGGTAATTTTCAAGGTTACTTTTGCCGCCCAATTTTTCAGCCAATCAATGCTATTGCCGGTGTATGGGCCGGTGCCGGAAAATTGGAAAGCATCAAGTGTGTCCTGAACACCTTTATGTATTTCACACTTGATCTGGCTTACTAGAACATTTTCATCAAACTTCTCTTCCGCCGTAGCCTGATAAAATTCCTGCATCTCAGGAACAGTGAGACCGCATCCGCCAAGAGTTCCGGATGCAACAGCAAATAAAAAAAGCGATTGAGATTTAGACATTACCGCCATGGATTGCGAATTTCACTCTTCGCCTCTCATTGCTCATTCGTTCAAAAATGTCGGCCCCGACCCGCCTGAAAGCATGTCAGGGCGCGCTATCGATTGCATATGCCCTGCGGTGGAACAGGGCGTTCCAACTTTGGAACACTGAGATCGTTGGCCGACCCTATAAGCTGGATCGCCAAGTGCGATCTATCTGGCGCACTGAAGTCTATCTTGAGCGACAATGCATTAGGGGTTGACCATGCTGCGTGAGCGAATGCGCGATGTGAATATCCCGCTCTTTGTGCGAAGCATCGCCTTGGTTCTTTCTGCGTTGGCTTTGTGCGGATGCGCGCAAGATGTGCTGCCGATTAACTGCAAAGATACTGACGTTAATTGTTACGTTGATCAAGCTACCAAAGGTATAATAGTGGTACGTCAAAACATCGCATATTGGTCCAATGTTAATTTCATCGCACAGTTAGTGATTGTCATATCAGGAACAGTTGCAACTGTAATGATAGCTTTGCAGGGCGACCAAAACAGGTATTGGACCCGACCTGTTGGTTTGGTTGCAACAGCACTGGTGACTGGCCTCACATCTGCGCTTGTATCATTCCATGTACCAGACAACATTGATAAGCTGGTCGATGTTGTCGCAGATATGACAACTGTTACGAATGATTTCGACTATCGGGCCGTGAAGTTAGTGGACGGGAAAAGTCCACAAGAGATCGAAGAAGCATTTAGGACAGACAAAGTATTTCGTGAATCCTTAAATGACCTCACAAAGAATTTTTCAGACCAATACAATAAAATTAAAATCGACATGCTCAAACTGAGCGGCAGTGGGGCCAAGTTGAATTCTCTACCATCCACGAAGCCGTCCTCGAACCCGTCGCAACCACAGGCAAAGCCGGGAAATTAAGCAATCGTCCGCTAAAGGACAAATGGCAACTCCGTCTCAGGCGCCTCCCTGATCATGCGCACCGTCGGTCGCAATTTATTAGTCAAAACTGACCCATTTCCCCCCTATCGCTATACCCCCTAGGCCAAAGCCCGGAGGTATAGCGATATGGAAGAATTGGGTCAGTATGGCGTCTGAGTCGATCATTTTTTTCTTTGAGATGCACCGCCCGGCATCTTCTCCATGAGGTCTTGGATTTGCTTCTTTTGCTGCAGCCATTCGCTCGGGAATGTCTCAGCAATCGCGGCCAATAGTGCTAAGCCAAGCCTCGTTCTATTATCCAGGTTGCTCTTGCTAAGCGTTTGTCCGATAGCTGTCACTTCGCCCCCCGAATCGACCGCGTCCTTTTTGCTTGCTTGAAATTTCAGATCGGCGGCTTTAACGATGTTCTTCAAGCCCTCCAGATCTCCAATAAATGTTTCTTCATGAATTCCAGGGGCGATCGCAGTACGCATAATGCTGTCATAGCTTGCCCTTTCTTGGGGGCTCAACCGATTTCTATCTATCGTGCCCGATGGCGTTGGGCTCTTAGAACGAAGTTCTATTAATTTTTGCGTCGCCTCGTTGATCGGCAGCTGATTCAGCTTTGTAATGCTCTCATGTTCCACCAAATGCAGCGCGGCAACCAAAGTGCATTGTTCAAATTCGTTTTTGGGGGGAATGCTAATGCCACTAATACCTTTGAAATCGTTCGTTGTGGCTGCATACCGCATGAACTGCAGGACCGTAAACGCTTTATAATCGGGGTCTCTCTCGCCAGGCTCTCGTTGCCCAACGTAAAGCTTTTGTACTAACGTGAAGAGTTCGCCTACAATGTTATAATCACGGTCATAGTTTGATTCCAGCATTTGCTGGAGATCGATGGACAACAATCTCTGTCTTAGTTCGCTAAACTGTCCCAGATCTTGTGGGGACAGCTGAGAACCGATCGGGCGAGATGGATCTTGCGCCTTGTTATTGATTGATTTTATTTTTTCGAGAATCACTTGTTGCTGCTTCGCTAGCTCGGCAGCGCGCGAAATCGCGTTCCCCCTTACTTTCCATACCTGCTCTTCCACAATGCATTCTGCATGCGAGGCCGCAGTCGTAGCGGTTATCCAAAAGATTACCCACGCAGCCATCCGTAGGTTTCGCATTCCAATTTCTCCTGTTGGGGTCAGTGTCGATGCGCGGATTTGATTAATCATGTTGCCGAAACCGTTGACGTTGCAAATCGGCTTAAGCGATAGGCGAGAACGAAAACCCACTCGCCGGCCCACTCACTGAGAGCCAATGCCTGGTTGCTGGGATCTGCGAACCCGAATTTCAATTCGACGTCGTTCTTTAACATTGCCCGTTCCACCCTTGGTGATGCGCTCGTCGACATCGATCAATTGCCCTCCCGACAGAGGCAAAATCTTGTAGTCCTTCATCCGATTGTCGCCCATTAGCGTCCGCACAACCGCAACCGCCCGCGCAAGACCTAAACCGGCGTTATCGGCTGGAATTAGGACTGATATCGGTTCGCTCCCTTTTGCTACGCCCAAGAGTTTGAGGTCGAAGTTGGACGCACGTTGTGCGATAGCCTGTTCATCAGTGTGTCCAATCACTTCGATGACGTCGACACGATAAGTCTGAGCAAGATTAACTAGCTCTGGGATCACGATTTCGATGAGCTTGCGTCCAAAATTTTCAGAGAGTTCGGCGCTGCCAGTTCGAAAAAAGTACCCGCCAGCTTCACTTAAATTGATGATTGGTGGCCAATCATGTTCTCCGCGCGCCTTTAGTTCGAGTGCCCCTTGTAAGAGATCCCGAAACTCTTTTGGCTCGGTCGGAAGTCCTTTGATCTTAGCTAACGTCTGCGCTATAGCGAGATTTTGCAGCAAAGTTTTTGGCTGAGCTGTGCCTGCAATAAGCTCGGTCCAAAAATCATCAATGCTTTTCTGATCCATTTCCGCATTTCTGTTACGAATTTCCATAATGAATTTCGCTTCAGCATCCGTTGGACTTACCGAAGCAAGAGGAGTATCGAGAAGGCGCAGAATAGCGGTGGCCGACTTTAAATCTATGTTTCCCTTCCGGAGTCTTAGTTGTTCTAGGAACCTGGCTTCACCCGTGGAGAGGATAAGCGTTTCCCCGTTTCGACTTAAACGCTCCTCAAGAACCGTTCGGCGTTGGCGCTCAGACAAAAGCAGCGCGCTGAGTGAAAGAAGTACAGCGAAGATTACAAGTAGCATCACCTCGGCCATTGTTAAGCCGAGTACTAGCCCCTGGCGATAAGCGGAACCTTGTCGTGCAATCGTGTCTCGCAAATCCGCCTCCACGGGTAGAACGCTCCTCATTCGAGCGTTATGTCATTTGCCCTAGTGTACCTCGTGATTGCCTTCCAGCAGTCCAATAATTCTCTTCAAGTTTCCTTCTTGTCGCTCAAGAGCATCAATTAATTGCACCTGCTCGTGTTTTCGATCGCCTCCGACGGCAATAATAAAACGAGCAAGATCGCGCATTACCTGACGTATGCGCCCAATGGCGTGTTGTACCTGGCCTGAGTTTCGGCGAGGAGCTCCATGGTATGCTTCAACAACTTCGGCCGCTGTGTGTGTCGCTTCCTCAACTGCGGCGATTGAAGCTCGAACAATTTCGAGTTGGCTGTGATGTCGTAATCTTAGTTCTTTGATCGCTTCACTTAGGGTTCTTGTGAGTGGATCGAGTCTTTCCGCGGCTATCTCATGCGGGATTTGAATAGTACTGAGCCGCTGGGCGACATCATCAAGCACATCGTTGATTGAACGAGCATGAGCCGCAAGATCATCGGTTGCGCTTTCAAGCTTGTCTGCGCTTTCTTGCATTCTAGCGATTAGCACCTTCGAAACTCTTTCAACTGAGTCACTCGCTTGCTCGCCGGCTTTTAATAATATTTCCGCAGAGTCCTTTGGTAAGCGCTCGATCACTTTTGCTATTCTTCCAACATCGTTTTCAAGTTGCTCGCGAACTTCGGCATCGGCGTCAGCCGCTGATTGCAACATTGATCGCCGAAAATTCAAAAAAAGGAGGGCTGTTTCATCAAGCTCTGTTCGAACTTTGCGGGCCGCATCAGCAAGCTCAAGTCGAGCAGTCCTTTCGACCTCAAGAGGATCCTGTCGCATTTGATTAAATATCACTCGCAAAGCCACCCCAAGTATCGTGGTGGAAATTGCAATTCCAAAGTTTGTGACTATTTCTTCAGCGGCGCCGACAGCCGTAAACTGATAAAGCGAAACTCCAAGACTGGTAAGCGTGAATAAGAATCCAAGATAATAGAGATTGTCACCCGCCTGATCGTCTCGTAGTCGGAGAAAACGTGCAGCAAAAAGCAAAGTAGAATAAACGACCATCAACATCATTGGTCCAGTTGTTACCCATAGTTGCGGAATTCCATATGTCTTGCTCCAGATAATATGAGCAACTCCAGCAACCAGAAATATTCCGAAGACAAGCGCAGCCCAAGTGTTCGGATCGATGCGCTTCGAGATTAGGTCAGAGCGTCGCGCGCGTGCCACGTCAGCGCACTCCTTGCAGTTTCTTAGCGTCCACAAATCTTCCGTTATTGTCTTGGATCCAGTCGATCCAGAACTGGATGTGAGCTCCAGAATTGAGTGGTCTCGCGATTAAGCGCTGCACGTAAAACAGTCTTACACTTGCTCCGTGGAGATCGGTCCGAACTTTTCGATAGGCTAATGACGCTCGAAATTTATCGTAAGAAAGGTCGCCTCGATATTGCGAGTAGTCTGGTCCATGTTCGATCAGGTCCGACACAACAATCAAAGTTTTCGGTAAGTTAGCGACCGACTGTCCAGTAAAGCGATCCAGCGCTATCGCTTGCAGAGTTTCCAGAATAGGGGAGGTCTGGGTAGAGATTGGTCGGATACCGGCGTCTATGGCTTCGTCGAGTGGCTGTCGGAAGGTCTCTCTCCAACGCTTCTTTGCGAGTTCTGGGTTACCGGTAAGATTATCTAAATCGCTCCCATCGCCTGGGTTACAACGCTCAAAATCTCGACGTCCGCCCCTCACAGCCGGATCTAACAAACGTATATCGAGTAAACCCTTAACTGGAAGAGCTCCCGCGATATCGATAATGTAAGTTTTGATCTCGCGCTTAGCCGGTTCGGGTAAATCGTCCGACGTATCGAGCAAAACAACGGTAATTGAAGTGGGACCAGTTAGCGGACATCCATTGGACCCGCGTAATCCGGGACGCGGAACAGTCATCCAGAAATAAATCCCTATCCCAATTACTGCAGCAGTCACGGCTATAAGAGCGATGCCTGCAACAACCCTCCAACTATCAGCGCTTCCATGCCCACGTCTACTCCGTACCATGGCGTTCCTCGGGCACAAGATCATCAATCTGGCGATAGCTCTCGACTGCTTTAGTAAATGCCTGGTGGATTGCTTTTATTTCTGTCGACAAAAGCTCTTGTGCTGCCTCAATCTTTCGACCCAAATTTTCGTAATTAGAGTGTGCTGCGCTCTGTAGCTCTAGGTTGGTCAGCGTTAGTTTCCATGTCTCCTCGAAACGCGCAGGCGCAGATGTGGTGCGTGTCTCGCGATTGGCCGAACGGTAAACTGCCAATAATGCATTCGCAGTACGCTCAAGGTGTTCTTGATGTTTTATGAACAGTTCTGCAAGCCTGAGCCGCCCTTGGAGGATAGATTGGTGTTCACTACGTCGCATACCCAAATCACGGCGCGCTTCTTCCATTCTTTCAGCTGCGTCGGTGAGTATATCTTTTAATTCGCCAATCAACGCATCTTTTCGCGAAATGTAATTCGCATGAGCTGCTTGCACCCGTAGTTCGAGTGCGCCATAGCCGGGGAAAGGGTCACGGAAGAATAATCCGTCAACAAATGCTATAACTGAGAAAACTAATCCAATCGCAAAAAACAGCCATGATTTGATATCTTGAAGCCCAACCGGATCACTTTTCAACCGACCGATGACTCTAGCACCAGCATCTTCATAGAGCGAACCGGAGATCTCGCGGTAATGCGCTAGCGCAAGGTTCAAAAGTAATACGAAGGCGAGCCAGAAAATAAAAGCAATAAATCCATAGAGCTTATTAAAAATACGATCGTGATTTAAATAACGGACCCCGCCGAGTGCCAGGAAAAAACTGACAAGAACATTAAGCACGGCAAATACGAAAGCCTCTACAGCACCACCAAGCAGTCCAAGCTCATTACCTTTTGCCAGGAATGCGCCATTGACATACGTCTCGACCGCGAAAAGAAATACAAGAAGACCAATTTTTAGAATTGCTGCGCCCACAGTATGAAGACGGGGCGCCCTGTCAATTGTGTGGTAACGTTTGAAATTATCCCTTTCCCTTTCGTGTTCGATTAGACCGCGCCTCAATTGGTAAAGTTCATCGCGCCCCTGTCGTGCTTCCGCCTCGAATTCGGCTACGGCCATTGGAGCGCCATCAGTAACGGCGCTTAAGCGGCCCTCGAAATCGAGTGCGTTCAAACGTTGGTCGTAGGTATCTAGCTGGTCGAGGGCCTGTTGATGGGCGTCTTTCCGCTCTCTATGAATCCGCTCGACAATTGCGAGCTCAACTTGGTCAAGAGAGACGCTCTTAACTGTTGGTTCGTTCCTCGCCCCACGCTCTTGCCCGCTACTTTGGAGCTTCATTTGCTTCACAAGCGTTTCTACCGAGAGATCGGGAAACGTCTGTAGCGAGGGGCCAAATTCGTGAGGCGATCTCCTCAAACCTTCGGATAAACGGTCTAACGCAGACTTTATCGACACGTTGGTCCCCCGACCTTAGCCTCCTCAGTTTGGGCGGCTTGTTCCACTAGCGTCAAGGTTGTATTCGCTCCGAAAATAGCGGCGTCAAACGCCATATTCAAAGCTTTGATGGTCGGCAGCCCGCTGCTCTTGCCTCATCCTCCGAACAAAACCAGCGTTTGCCCCGATTCATTTTTATCAGTCCGTAGAAGTGGCCCCCCGGCAAATGATAGATACACTCGCCCCGTCGGTTGATATTCCCCTTAATTGCACATTCGGGCGACGGAGCTTCAGCCGCGGATACCGCCGATAGAAGTATTTCCTGAGCATTGATTGGGACGCTTAATGCACCGAGAATTACTGTGTTCTTATTTCGGTGGCGCCAATCCCACGGAGCAATAAATGCTCCACTCCAAAGACCGAATTGTCCTTCACGCGCACTTCGTTCAGCGTCAACATATTCATGAGAGTATCTTATGAACGCAAGCGCCCAACCTTGGCGCACCATCCATCGATTAATATCTTCTCCCTCGACATTGCATACGGCGAGTGATCGACCAAAGCGATCTACGCCACTTATATTGCAGCTCCACGACTGATCACCAGCCCTACGAATAAGTTGGTCGCGGGCCTCAATTCCACATGCCCATCGTTCTCCGTCGTGGTTCAGGCAAAGTTGATCTGTCTCAGGAGCGTCGATGCCTTGTAAGCGTATTTTGATTGCATCAACTACAACAGTATCTCCATCGACGATCCGAGGGAGCCCAATAACTTCAGTCGCATAGACTGCGGTTACGTGCGAACCGAACATGGCAAGAATGGCGCACAGACTTGTCGCCATGATACGCACGGTAATCATTATGTTGCGCGTGGTTGTCATTGATTCTCTATTACCGCAATCGTTTATGCCGACGCCGAATGTGCCGACACGATACAATAGCGCACTCAGTGATATATAGAAGCTACGATTGGTTGGTTCACGAAAATGACTTGCTGGTGGCTGGTGAACTAAAAATTCAGAAACACTCGGGAGATGGCATAATGAGGTTAGTTTTAATGGTGTCGGCGGTGCTGATCGCTGCCATTACGACAGCTGGCGCAGCAACCACAGACCCGACCTTCTGCACATATGTTGATCCTCCAAAACAATTAATGCCCTACGAGAATGCCAAGGCTACGCTTGTTTCTCTTTGGTATGCTCGCAATGCGGCTCAGCGCGGGAACGAGTCCGAGCAAGAGATCAAGAGGGAAAATTACGATACGTTTCAACTCATAACGGCGATGATGCGAACAAATAAGATTGCAACCAATGACTTTATTTGCGCAAAGCGATCAATTGAACCCTTTGCCCTTGGTGAGGGTCGTATACGAACCGGCGCAATGTTTTTGGCACAGGTTTATGACGAACACATTGATATTAATCGTCGCCTACTTGAAATCCTTAAAAGACTGGGCAACACGAGCCAATCGGATTGGATGGAGCAAATTTCCAGCCTTCAGGTTGAACGTGGCCAGCGCTTTTCCGATCTGGTTAAGCCGACAGGGTTAGCGTTGATGTTGCTGATTGATTCAAATCGCACAGACGAGCCCGGGAAAACAACCCGGGTGATTATCACAAAGGCGCAGAAGCAAGAACTGTTGCAATGGGCGAACGAGCATTTTGTCGAGTTTACGAACGGAACTCCAGAAAATCAGTGGACCGATCCGGCACAAACCGCACATATGTACTTCGATGTTTTTAAGGGCCGGAAATGTTCTGATGAATGATGTAAGTTGAAGCCGTGGGATTTTGATATGCGTGCTTATCGCAGCTTTGCTCTTCTGATATTCGTCACACTTTTTGGCACTTTTGCAGGCCAGACGAAAGCTGAATCCACATCGCGCTACATTCGGAAGCTCGATAACAATTCACCAGTGATCGTTTTCGTACATGGAGTCGTGGGAGATAGTAGGTCGACGTGGACTGCGGGAGACTTTTATTGGCCCGAAGCACTAACCAAGGACGCCGCCTTCGATGGGACCAGCATCTACGTTTATCAGTACCCAACATCGTTGTTAGGAGGTAGCTTTTCAATCAGTGAGCTTGCGGAGAACATGCGCCAGCATTTCGATGGAGATGGCGTGTCCGCACACAAGGAAATAATTTTTCTAGCTCACAGCATGGGTGGGTTAGTAACTAGAGCTTACCTTCTGAATCATCGTGAGATGGCTCCTAAGACAAGGTTTCTTTATTTTTATTCGACTCCAACTACTGGGAGTGAAATTGCAGCGTTAGCAACACTAATAAGTTCCAACCCTCAGTTTGCGAAAATGAAGCCCATGCAGTCAGCGGACTATGTTGCCGATTTGCAGCGCAGCTGGCTTGACGCAGATTTCTTCAATATTCCCGCGTATTGCGCTTACGAAAAACAAGCGACTTCTGGGGTTCTAATCGTCACTCAAGCGAGCGCATCAAATCTATGCAACCGACGGCTTGACCCTATCGATGCTACACACATCACCATAGTTAAACCAAAAGACAAAGATGACGTGCCATATATAGTTTTTAAGGCGGCCTTCCAGCAGACACTTCCTCGAATAGAGCTTGCCTACAAGAACGATTGCATGGCTGAAAACCATCAAATTAGTATGAAAGACGGAAGCGTACGAACAGAAGCAGGTATCTGTAAGAGTAAAGACGATGCCTCAAAAGCACTGCGCATTAGGTATTTATGGCTGGACTCAACTAGCATCTCACTACTAATGGGAAACCAAATTGTCGGTGAGCTTGAGAAAGCGATCGGTTCCAAACCCTATCTAAGCAGGAATAAAGTCTCTGACGAGGTGGCGGCCCTCATCAGAATGTTTGGTGCTAAACGCGCCGCCGCTAAAGGGTCCTTTGTCATTACGGGAGCAAGCGTCACAGCAGGTGAGGAAAATGATTCGCAATCCTCAAGGGATATCAATTTCAAAGAGAGCACTACCGTTCGGGCGCAAGCTAGCACGGCAATCAAGATCTATGACGCGGAAGAGCTAACCACGATTCCAGACATTGAATTTTATAAGGCCATGAAAAGGGCAAATCTGCCTGCTGACTATTCAGTGTTTTATTCAGAAAACCTATCTGACCCCAAAGATACTTCGGCCCTTCTAAATAGTATCACTCTGTGGCGTTACATTAGGCCTGATGATGTCCAAACTTATGACAAGCAAGTGTTAGCGTTACGGGACATGTTGCTTGCGGATGATACCGAAGTATTTTTGGGACCCCGACAATTACAAGATCAATTCTATAAAAAAGGTTCTCGAATTGATGTGCCAAACTCAATTGCCGCAATTAAGTACTTTACGCGCGCTGGCTGGCCTGAAGGATTTGCAGTTGCATCCGGTAATATCGGTTGCGGCGACGATCGTCCGCAAACGTTAAGTTTTTTGCCACGGGTTCTGTATGTACAAGTCGCTGTAATTGAGAATCTTAGTTCTGTACCATTGGCGTTATCTTCATTCAAAGTTGATGAAATTATCTCTGATCGGTTGCGGCTGGAAGACCAAGACGGCAAATGGACACCGGCTAGTCTAGCCTTTCCTGTTGGTACTTTAGCGCACGACGAGACTCTCGTTATTCCTCTGCACATTCAACTGAGATCTGAAGGCAATGATCCGGGAATCGATGAAAATGGCTCGCTTCAAGCATTTAATAAAATCAAGACCGATCCGCGGACTGTCTTTGTTGTAAAAGACGCAAAGGGAAGAGTTATTCGTAGTGTCAACAAAAGCAGTTTAAGGCCGCCAAGTTTTCCCGTATTAGAACGGAATTTTACTTATGGACCAAGGATGCGCCTTGTCGCAGCAATATCTCAGGACCGCGAGATTCCGTTGCGCCAATTCGATCCGGCTAAGGTATGGGTTCATTTTGGAAATATGGAGGGTTCGTGTCCATCCGTGTATGTAAAGGAAGATTCCGAAGGATCCCGTGTTTCCTACGGGCGGGTACTCGGTGGCGCAAGTCTTGTTAATCGGGTGCGTACCGATACTTTGATTTTCGATGGCCCGATGGATTCAATCGAATTGACTGAAGAGCAACCGGAAGTGACTTTTGTGAAATCCTTAAAACTCATCGCAATAGATGAAAACGGAATCGAATCTTTAGCGTACAGTGCCAGAGAGAGATTAATTATTCCAGGTCATCAGCTCAAAATCGAAACGCCCTCATTGAAGTCAGCAGCCAAAATCAAAATGGAAATAGAAGGCTATTATCGATCCATTCCGAGTATATTGCACGAATCGCGCGCGCCCGAATAAAAGTATTCTAAAATTGGTGTGGTCAAAAAGCGGAACTGGGCCCGTTGCAACTATACCCCCCCGGGGGGAAGCTCCGGGGTTTTCATCGACGTCTGTAGGACGCTCAAGCCAAAACTCATCGATAAAATACAAAAATTCGATCGGTGAGCGCCGATTCTTGATCCAAACTAGCGTCGAACGTTCCCAAAGGTGACCATAACTCCGAATTATTTGCACTTCGTGTGACGCTGGAGCCGTCATCTTATCTTGACGGATTCTCCAAAGCAGTTCATAAATCGCCCAGTTGTAAATTGCGGCCTCAAGCTGCAATCTGTCCAACGTCTCTTCAAGCGAAGCAATAGCAAAAAAGGGCTTGGGAGAGCACCGTTCCGCGGACCATCGTGTCCGGCATGGATCGCTGCTCCTCGCGCTGCTGCATTGCTCGCGACGACAGCTTTCCAAGCTCAACGCGAGATCCGTGGAGGTAACGGCAACAGGCCTTGTTGCCGAATGGCGAAGCTATGTCGCTGAGATTGGATAGCAAATGAAAATACGATCGAGAGCGCATAAGCAATCAGCAAACACGCGTTCCGCCGATGTGCACCCTGTGCGGCTCCTCGCGCAACAAGTAGATCTCCGGCTGGCTGAAGCGGCAATTCCCAGCCGATCAAGGCATGCACCCCTCGCGGCAGCCGATCCATTACTTTCTTTCGTACCAAAGATTGTCACGATCGAAACGGAGTTGCTAATTCCTACCAATTACGCTCGTACTCATACGAAGCGTCAGATCAGACAGATCGCGCGCTCGATCGAGCGTTTTGGCTTTACCAATCCAATTTTGATCGACGATAACAGACAGATTCTCGCCGGACATGGGCGCTTGGAAGCAGCAAGGCTCCTCGGTCTCCGTACTGTGCCCACCCTCGCACTTACTCATTTAGATGCTGCCGAGAAGCGAGCTTACGTAATCGCTGACAATCGTTTAGCCGAACTGGCAGGGTGGGACCCTGAAATCTTAGCAATTGAATTACAGGAACTCGTTGATCTCGGCTTCGACGTCGAATTAACCGGCTTTGAGATGGCCGAAGTCGACTTGATCCTGGAGGAAGCCGGCGAGTCGCTTGATGAAAATGCACCCAGAGATCTCACGCCACCGTATGTCGATACTTCCTGCGTCAGTCAGCCAGGCGACCTCTGGCACCTTGGCAATCATTGCCTGCTTTGCGGAGATGCTCGCAACCCATTTACCTATGAAACGCTTCTGAACGGATTAAAAGCGGCGTTTGTATTCACGGATCCGCCCTACAACGTGCCAATTGACGGGCATGTTTGCGGTGGCGGACGCGTTCGCCACAGAGACTTCGCGATGGGATGCGGTGAAATGGACGAGCCGGAATTTACAGCCTTCCTAGAAGTAGTTTTTCGACAACTCGTCATGCATACCTTGCCGGGCTCGATTCACGACATTTGTATGGACTGGCGGCATATGCCTGAAATGCTGGCGGCCGGTCGCGCCGTCTACACCGAGCTGAAGAATCTCTGCGTGTGGAACAAGAGCAATGGCGGTTTGGGAACATTTTATCGCTCGAAGCACGAATTGGTGTTTGTATGGAAGAATGGCAAATTTCCTCACATCAATAATTTCGAACTTGGACAATTTGGCCGGTATCGATCAAATGTTTGGGACTACGCTGGTACAGGCGCGGGCAATCAGAAGCGATCAGAAGAGCTCGCGCTCCATCCGACTGTGAAACCGGTCGCCCTCATTGCGGATGCCATAAAAGATTGCTCACAGCGGGGTGACATAGTGCTCGATCCTTTTGCAGGGAGTGGGACCGTATTCATTGCCGCTGAGCGTATGGGCCGCAAAGCCTACGCCATTGAGATCGATCCACATTACGTGGATGTCGCCGTGAGGCGATGGCAGAATTACACTGGCAGGCAGGCCATTCACGCCCGTAGTGGGCTCCCATTTGAAGACGTCGAAACGGCACAAGCAGCGCATCCTCAGCGCATCAAGGAGTGACTATGCCCAAGAAGCGAGATTTTGAGCGCTCGTCTATTGGCGACCAGCACAATCACGATAACTCCTTGTCGGGATCGCCTCGTCCAATCGGACATCGATCCGAATCTGGCTACGGTAACCCACCGCGACATACGCGTTTCAGGCCAGGACAATCGGGCAATCCGAAAGGTCGTCCCAAGGGCGTGCGAAACTTCAAGACCGACGTCAAAGCGACGCTTGAAGCGGTAGTGAGGCTGAAGCGCGAAGGTAAAGAACGCAATATATCGACGCAATCGGCCATGCTGCTACGGCTCCGTGAGAAAGCACTCAATGGTGACGTTCGAGCGCTGGATCGTCTGATCTCACTCGCACAAGCGTACAACAACGATGAGGTGATTGCTTCGACCGACCTGTCGGCAAATGACGCGGAATTGCTTGAGCTCTACAGGACACGTGTCTTGAGCGGAGCAGCCTCGGGTGGCGGCTCCGGCGAAGAGGCAGATACGCAGCGTACGAAATCGAAGAGTGCGACGTGAAAAAACGCGTAATTCGAACTTGCGATCGAGTGATCTTGGACGCTGCGTTGCGCCGTGATCTCTGTGTTTTTGTTGGCAAGACCTTCCAGACCGTCGCCCCCGAAAGTCTATATCTTCATAACTGGCACATCGATGCTGTCGTTCACGCGTTGATGCAGACACAGCAAGGAAAGTGCAAGCGACTCATTATCACTCAACCGCCACGTTCACTTAAGTCGATTTGTATTTCCGTGGCCTTCGTCGCATGGGCGCTCGGACATGATCCAAGCCGCCGATACGCCTGTGTTTCGTACTCGCAGGATTTAGCTGCGACCTTTGCTCGTCAATTTCGAGCGGTCATTACGAGCGAATGGTATCGCGCATTATTTCCAAACGTGCGACTCACCAAAGATACCGAAAGCGAATGCGTTACCAGTGTCGGTGGGGGGCGCGTTGCGATCTCCGTCGGTGGTTCCTTTACTGGCCGAGGGGCCGATTTCATTATCATCGATGATCCGATTAAGGCGGAAGATGCACAATCGGACGGAGCCCGTCGCACTGTAAGTGAGTGGTACCGAACAACACTACTATCGCGGCTAAATAATAAAGAACGGGGCGTCATCATTCTGGTCATGCAGCGACTCCACGAAGATGATCTTGTGGGCAACCTGCTACGAGAAGGTGGTTGGGAGCACCTCGATATTCCCGCCATTGCGCAGGAAGATCAGATCATTCCGATCGGCCTGACTGCAGTTTACCATCGCCACATGGGCGATGCGCTTCACGAAGCTCGAGAATCTCTCGTTACTCTCGAACTCATGAAAAGGGAGATGGGTTCGCTTGCCTTCTCTGCTCAATACTTACAGCGCCCTATTCCGCTCGATGGGAATCTTGTCAAACGCAGCTGGATCAAATGGTACGAAGAGTCGCCTACTCGCGCGAACGAAGCGCAAGTGGTCCAGAGCTGGGACGTCGCAAGCACCGCTGCTGCAACGAGCGATTGGTCAGTTTGCAGCACGTGGCTAGCCCGGAATCGCAATTATTATTTGCTCGATGTCTGGCGCGGTCGGTTAGAATTTCCCCATCTGAAGCAGAAACTTATTCAACTCGCCCGTCAACATTTACCGCGCAGTATTTTGATCGAGCAGGCGGGACCCGGTCTACATCTCATACAGGAATTCAGGGCAAACCCTGCGCAGTTTGTGCCTGTACCTATCGGGATCCATCCCGAGGGTGACAAGATTATTCGGATGGAGGCTCAAAGTGCTCGCTTCGAAGCTGGCCAAGTCCACCTGCCCAAAGAAGCGCCTTGGCTGGACGAATTGCTTCGCGAACTGCTTGCCTTTCCGAACGCGCGTCATGACGACCAAATCGACAGCGTTTCGCAGTTTCTCAATTGGATTGAAAGGCGCGGCAATTTCCCAACGGTCGCCACCTTTGGCCCAATCATTGTTTACGGTTAAAGCGGGATGTTCAATTTCATGGCCGCAGATATTTCGTATCAAAGATCTACGAATTTTTTCGATTATCCGGTCCGAGAGTTATTCAGGAGGCGCTGGCGTACGGCAGTATAATCAATCGCTCCAGGCGAAATGTTTCGATCGATAACATCGCCCGGATTGCCAAAGCCATGCGGGTCGAGCCCTTAAGTAATTTTCAAGAGGACGACTGAGATTTCCGCCCATATTCCGCTCAACTGGCCAAATCTTCAAACAAATTCGACTGGACTTCCGGGCCCCACAGAGCATGCATGTGTGGTGCCGGGGGACCCGTCCATGCAGATGCCGAATCATGAAGCCAATCCCGACATCGAAGAAGAATTAGCCGCTCTGGCGCACTTGCCTATTGCGCAACTTAGAGAACGATGGCGCACGACGTTTCGCAGGGGGCCGCCGCAAGCATTCGGACCCGACCTATTGCGGCGACGCATCGCTTATCACATCCAAGAATGGGCCTACGGTGGTCTCGGCCCTGCGATGCAGCGTGAGCTTGATCGTTTGATCAAGGGCGCCGCCAAAACAAATACCGGGCGCATAGAGTTGCCGCGGCGCATTAAAGCCGGCTCCGTGCTTATCCGGGAATGGAAAGGAAAATCCTATAGAGCGGTTGTTATGAACGACGGCTACATTTACGAAGGCGAAAGCTATAGAACCCTTTCCGAAATCGCGCGCTTGATCACGGGCACGCGCTGGAATGGCCCGCGCTTTTTCGGACTCCGAAAGCAGGCCGAAGAGAGTCCTCCAAAAAGTCCCCGAGGACGATCTGAGGACTAGGCTGCCTTATGAAACCCTTATCCGCAAAGACTATCCGGTGCGCGATCTACACACGAAAGTCGACCGAGCATGGTCTTGAGCTTGAGTTCAACTCGCTCGATGCCCAGCGCGAGGCCTGCGAGGCATATATCAAATCGCAGGTCCACGAAGGCTGGACAGCTCTACCGAAGCGATACGACGATGCCGCTTTCTCAGGAGGCTCACTCGACCGCCCTGCCCTACAGCAATTACTCAAAGATGTTGATGGTAGTCAGATCAACGTGGTGGTCGTTTATAAGATTGACCGTTTGACACGATCGCTTACTGATTTCGCAAAGTTGGTGGAGATCTTCGATAAAAAATCCATCTCGTTTGTCGCCGTCACCCAACAATTCAATACAACGACATCGATGGGCCGGTTGACTTTGAACGTTCTCTTGTCGTTTGCCCAATTTGAACGCGAACTCGCCTCTGAACGTGTTCGGGACAAGGTGGCCGCATCGCGTAAAAAAGGAAAATGGACTGGCGGAAGCGTTCCGCTCGGCTACGAAGTCACAGATAAGAAGCTCACCATCAATGAACCCGAAGCCAAGATGGTTAGATATATTTTCAATCGATATCTTGAACTCAAGCGCTTGCGGCTTCTGACCGATGACCTTCATTCAAAGCGAATTACGACGAAGAAACGTCGTCTCACGGATGGCAGGATAGTTGGCGGTTTTCGATTTACCTACGGACCCCTTGCCTATCTTCTCAAGAATCGCACCTACCTTGGTGAGACCTTTCATAAAGGTATGTGGTTCCCTGGAGAGCATAAACCAATCCTCGATCAAGTGATTTTCGACAAAGTCCAGAATCTCCTGAAGGACAATTCGATAACCCGGCTCGCAAAGCGATCAGAGGGTGAAGCGCTCCTCCGCGGGCGTTTGTTTGATGATTGCGGCAATCGAATGAGCCCAAGCTTTTCTACTAAAAAGGGCGTCCGATATCGATTCTATGTAAGTTCGGCGCTGCTAAGAGGAATGGCAGACAATGCCGGAGCCCTCCCTCGTGTTTCAGCCTCTCAAATCGAGTCCGTGATACTTGCTGAGCTACGCAGTCGATTTGGCGAGCATACGCAGAGTTCTGAGCGCGCTTTACTCGAAAATTATGTAGAACGCGTCGTTCTATCGAAAGATAGGGTACGCCTCTCGCTAAAAGGCGACGCCGCCGGCGTCGGACAATCTCAAATCGAAATGCCGTGGCAGGTACCATTTAGCTCAGGTTCTCGAATTGAAGGAGCCCAGGAGCTGCAGGCTGGCAAGAAAGGACAAGCTCTTATTCAGGCGATCGTCCGTGCTCATCATTGGATTCAGATGTTGGAAGCGGGGAAATATAATTCGATCGAAGAACTGGCGAGCGCTGTAAACCTAAATCTGAAGGTCATTCGCGAGATGTCGCGGTTAGCCTTTCTCGCGCCGGATATCACGGCTGCGATTCTTGAGGGCAAACAACCGCACTATATAGATCTGAAGTCACTTAAGAAGGCAGCTTTGTTCTCGTGGGGCGCGCAACGAGGTGTCCTCAGATTGTCAAAGCAGGACGGCCTAGATCCAGCACGCAGCGCGTAACGTCCATTATGGAACATCTCGCGCATTTTTTTCTGCACTGAGTGTAAAATGGCAATTTCCTACTCAGTTCAAAATAGAGCTCTGAACTGGGTATAAATGTGGCATTTCAAATTCAGTCGCCAGTAAAGATGAGCTTGAGACCGCGTCAAATCCGCCGCGCTTGGGCAAATTTTTCGATGTCGCGAAGTTACTCACGCAATGAAAACCCACAAAATTACAGCCTGCGAATTTGCGAACCCTGACTCTCCAGTCTGTCCTCACGGATGAGCCCGTTAATTATCGATCGCGCAGTTTCGTCGATATATGAGCCGGTTCGACCAAATCCCAACCATCTTGCGAACATGCGAATGCTGTCCTCGCGTTCGGTCCAGGACCGCCCTTGCATTGATGCGAGAAACTGGTCCTTCAGGAAGTCGCGGTCGTAATCGGCAATGTTGCGCCCTGAGACAGCCAATCCTGTACCTTTGTGAGCAAGGATGCCCCTTCGGACAGCCGTTCGTAGTACGTTGTCTAACTCTTCTTTAATTTTAGAATCTGAGATATCGGACCCAGATTGTTTTGCAAGTTCAGCAATTGCTTCATCGCGGCTGCGCACCCCTCCTCCGTTGAACAGATGACGGATGCCAACGATGAGTTCATTTCGATGCAATTCCTCAGGCGTTTCCGGCGAATCGAGAACATCACGCGAAACAGCATCAGTTCGAACTATGTTTCCTCCCTGCCTGCCTACTGCGCTGGAAATGATGTGCTGCACTTCGACAGGAAGTTGTTCAGGAGGCTTAAGAGCAATCTTTTGAATGGCGTTCCAGCACTCGGCCTTCTTCGCCCATTCGCTTGGCATGCGCCCGCCGGAACTCTGTCGAAGAGCCTTGTCTATCTCCGTCGTCCAGTCTGCCAACATGACCCGAAGTTCGGAAGAGATGGCTTGGCGGGACCAGATCTCATCGACATCGATCTGCCCGCCGGTTTTGGCGGCAAGGTAGGCGACCGTGTAGGCGGTGATATTTGCCTGATATGCCGGGAATTTCTTTTCTCTCACTATCGATTGAACGGCACGGAATATTATCGCCTTCGCGATGAACGCCTTGAACCAAGTTGCATCGGGCTTGAACCCGTCCGGATATTCCTCCTTCAATGACTGCATGAGATGCTGGAAGTTCTTCTGATTGCCCTGGCTGACCAGATGAGGTTGACCGTCCCAGGCATTGAGATACTTCGCCATGTCGGTTTTCGAGAAGCGTCGATCCTTGGGCGTTTCGCTTGCGAACCGGCGTTTTTCAGTGACCCTGAAGGAAGCCTTCAGCTCTGCAGCTCCATAGCTTCCGCGTGCGCGCTCATAGAACCATCGCCCCTCGCCGCTTGGCAGCCATGTGTTGTTTGTCAGTTCCTCAACCGCGACGTGGAATGGATCGTTGGATGAGAAATCAGCGGGCTGCACGGTATTCTGGCTGTTTGCTGAACGTGAGACCGCAGCAACCATCTCGTTTAGATTCTCGCCTCGCACTATTATTATTTTTGTCGGCACCATGATGCCGTCGAGATTCGCGTGGTCTTGCTTTTTTGAGCGATGGAGACTGGCGGTCGTTTGGCCTCCATTCACGATCTGAAGGCCTCGCAGTGCGCGAATGCCAAGATTGCCCCCGCTGTCGGTCTCCAGATCAATGTGATCAACTGTCGCAACGATTCCATTGTTGTATGCCAAAAAACGGTTTGGCTCCTCCAATATGGTGCGACGCAGTCCCGCATTCACGGTCTTTCGTCCGCGAACGCCCAAAAAAGCCCGAACGTTCAGTTCAAGAAGACGTGTGCCATATTTCTCGTAGACGCCCGCAAGTACTGCACCCGGCAACGCCGTCAAATACGCATCATAGTCCGCGTCTGTCGTGGATGCCTTGAGGCAGGGCAGACAATTCCCGCATTCTTTTTGCAGGTCCAGAAATATGTCATCACGCGTGACCCCCTCGCCCAATATCCGATGAAGTTGCTCGATGCCGAATATATCGAGGATCAATCGTGCCCCACCTATCGCCTCCTTCAGGTCGACGGCAGGAAAACTCGCAAGCCCATCTGAAATCAGAATTATTCGAAGAACGTCAGTGCGTTCACGGAACTCATAAATTCTGCGTGCAAGATCGCTGGCGTCGGTATGGGAAGGATCAATCTTGTTAGAAAGTCCCTTGCAACTGAATTCGTAGAATTTTATCGCCTGCTGAATGGCGTTCATTATTTCTTCGCGCGTGAGCGTTCGCGGTGGCAGCTCACCCGTATAGACGGTGGTCGCAAGCAGGATTCGTTCGTCTTCATCAGAAGACGCATAGCCGGTGATCTTGTACTTGGTGCCCTCGAATACACCCTCATGCCAGAGCACTACAGGATTCTCGATGGCGCCTTCGTCGCCGAGCCTGTCCAGGACAATTCGCGTGAACTCTTGTTCTGAATAGATGGAATGATCGCCGGTCAAGATCGATTCCTCGACTTCCGCGGCCAAGTCGCGAGCAAACTTCGTAAGCGCCTCTTCACTCATTACTCACCGCCCAAACGGCGCATCGACGCCGCAAAACTTTCTTCACTCAAGCGGAATCTTGTAAGCAGCCTTTCATCTAATGCGTAAGAAGCCTCCAACACAGCCGGTGGAACAGTTGTCGCAGTAAGGCGGGGAAATCCCTCACTAACCTCGAGACCTTGCAAATCCTCCAGAACGACGCGTGTTGAAGAATAGCTGTCCGCATCTCCATCCACGTAGCCCGCACTCATAAGCTTCCGTTCAAAGGCCGAAAGCGACGTCGGTGACGTAGAACGTAGTTCAGCTCTTATCGAAGCCGCCCAATCAGGCAAGGACATTCCCTCTGGATCCTGCCGGAACCTGACTCTTGCGAGCAACAAGGCAGCCAAACCTTGCGTTTCCAGCTGATCGAGCCGAGAAATCCTGATTACATGTGACGGCCCAATCGAGCTTTTGACCTCGACGCCCAGCCCGAGACGTTTGAAATCATGGATCGCGTCGAGCGGTCCGTCCCATGACTCGATAGCTTTGGGATAGCCTATCGCAATTGACAGGTAGCGAAGTACAACGAGTTCGCCGATCAGGCCGGTAAGTTCCTCCTTCGACAGTCCCCGCTTGCGGGAGCGAAGACAAGCTTGCCAGGCCTCCAATCGCGTGGCCGCCTCGATGATTGCATCTGCCGGAGTGGCTGTTTGCCCTACGACATCGACAATATCGGCGACGAGTACCTCAAAAATATCTCGCAGCCCCTCATCCTCAAGCGTGAGTGCGAGCCGGTAGGTGTCCTCATCGGATCGACGGTGATCGGCGAGACTGACCCCATCCGCTTGCAGCAGAAGGCGCTCACGGGGTGCCGCCGAGATGGGAGCTTCAAGCAGCAAGGCAATCCTGTCATCAGGCTCTCTGATACCCGCGAGAAGGCGGATCGGGGCTTCGACCGCTAGCGCAATTCCTCGCCATTCAAGGTCGGCGCGTCCGGCGAGCCTCGCCTCATTCCACTTGGCTTCCAATTCGGCGCGAATATCGGTCATTCGAGTTCGTACCGCTTGGCGACAGTATTGAAACGATACTTTGCTACGCGCCCAGTATTCGAGTCGGGGAAGCTGACAACGATACCAAAAATAGGCACGCTGAAAGGCAGCTCGGCCTTTGCTGGCGATAGCGGATATAGCAAAAGCAGTGCCCGTCTCGGATTCTCCCCGCGAATCTTCCGAATTTCAGGACCAGTAGGCGTCTTGACGACAGCCTCTTCATCTTCCGCTCGCTTTCTGTTTGTTTCGGCGAGCGCTCGAGCATACTGCTCGTTGTCCAGATCGATGGCTTCATCACGAGGAGACAGGATCGTTTTTACGACGTAGCGACCTGAATCCTTTCCACGTGGCAAGGGTGTTCGCGTGATCGTCCTGAACAGCCAGCCGTTGACGGTTAGACTTTCATTTTCTGTCTCGCCGCCAAGGACCACGACGGTCCATTCCGTCAGTTCGCCTGCTGAAAGCTGCGCCAGGATGTAGGATTCCAGTCCACGCGGATTCAGTCCGCGCGCTTCGTCGGGGATCAGAAGGTTGCCAATCATGCTTGCAACCTCTGAACCAGCCACCCCCAACCAGATCCTACGCCCTTCAAATGTGAGATAATCGTTCTTCTGTCCGGCAGCGTTTTGCGGCTCTCTCGGTGGACCGATCTTGTCCAGAAAGGCAGTTATCGTATTGGCATTGCGCCTGTTGGACGCCTCATCATTGAAGAACACGGTTTGTATTTTAGCCTCACCCTGGAATGAGACCTGAACGACGGGCGCGTGCCACATCTTGTTCTGCGCAGTCACAAGCAGGATATCGTGTGATTGGATTCGCAGGCCGTATACCTCCGGCGTTGCGCCGATCATCGCCATATGATTCAGCCGTTCGCGGAGCTCTTCCGATGCTGTAGCGACATGATGGAACCACAACTCGAGATCTGGTGTCAGGTAGAGCCTGCAGAGATCAATATAACCGGGTCGATACCCGAACCAACGACCCATCTGCATCAGGCTGTCGTACATCTTGGATGCCCGAAGAAAATAGCTGACTGTAAGTCCCTCCAGCGTCAGTCCACGTGAAAGCTTGTCGCCGCCAATCGCGATAACGCTCAGGCCTTGTCCAGCATTGCCTTCATAATCGATCGCTTCGATCATTTCGCTATTTACGACCTGCGGTTTGATTTTGTCGGCTGCGCTGGCGAGATGTTGCTCGACTTCGCTCCATGAAGTGATTAGCAATCCTCGCCCTATTTCCCGGCTGCGAATTTCCGAGGACGTCTTCTCGAAATCACTCGTCCATAAATTGCGCAAGCGAGCGAGAATTTCCTGGCCGCCCGTCCGATATCTCAAGACGCGCTTAATGTTAGCCAGCCACTCATCGACCTGGGCAAAGACTTCTTGATGCACGCTCTTGAATCTTGAGACATGAATGAGCATGGAGTTATGCCCATCGGCCTGCCCGCGAGCTGCGCGTGCGGCGCAGCTCAAGATGAAAGTGAGTATCGCATTCTCCAAAGAGGGAGGGATTTTCTCCTCCCCTTTATAGACCGGTTTGTATCCGTTCTTATGGCCCTGTGGGAGCCATCCCTCGCCCTCCTGATCGACGTGTCGAATGATATCAAGGGGATCATCGGCTGCAGTGGATCCATTGCCGTCGATCCCAAACACCAATGTGGGTCCGATGTAGCTAGATGGAGCTGGCAAGTTGACTATGAAACTGCGGGGGAAAAGATCCTCTCCAAAATCCTTCGCCAGACCAGCGTCATGTATGAGGATGTTGGCAAACGGCGTTGCCGTATACGCAACGTACGCTGACCGCGAGAATGCGTGGAGAAGTCGGCGAATTTGACCGTTTATGCGTTTCGGCTCGTACTCGGGATCTGGAGTGTCATCTTCGTCGAATTCCTGCTGGCCTGTATCGACGGACGCCTGGTCGGCCTCGTCATCGATCACCAGTAAAGGGCGAGTGTCGGTATCCCCGCGGGACGCCAGGACTTCCCTCACCCAAGTGTTCAAGTTCTCAAGGATCCTGGCATTTTTTTTGATCACCAATAGAACGGGTCTTTGCTGAACACCAATGCCAAGATTGTCTGCAAATGCGCGATTGAAGTCGCCGTTTGAAGCCTGCGTCGTGAGATTCTCAGCGTGGATATTGCGATCGAAATCGCCGACCCCAATGCGCGCTATCCCATGGCTTCCTTGCGCGGGAGTGGTGTCATAACCCAGAAAATCGCGATCCATCCGTCGCTGAGTTTGCTGCCGCAGAACATTATGCATTCCTGCGAGAACGATGATCAGCTTGTAACCAGCATCGGCAGCTTTGCAGATGAGCCCCGCATAGTTTGCGGTCTTGCCCGATTGCACATGGCCGACAACGAGCCCTCGACGATCCCATGGTCCGTCGCGATTGGGGTCCTCGATCTGCTCCATGATCAGGTCCGTCGAGACATCGATCCCCTCGATGGCTGCAGGAGGCCAACCCTGATCCTGAAGCAAAAAATCAACGTAACGTTTAAAGAAACGCCGATCCGTTTTGCGATCGCCGAAATACCAAGCAACGTGATCCCGTTCATCGACGAGTCTTGTAGGTCGACCGACCTTGACAACAAGCCGTGTTTCCAAAACATGCACGATGATGCCGATTTGTTCGGGAAGAAGCTCCTGACCGAACACCCGCGCGCAGTCGCGCACTGCCGCCTCGATCTCTGCCCGACTGATGGCACCAGAAGGATGCCGTTGTCTCAGGGCCATCAGAGCCATGGAAGTGATGGTGTTTTCGACATCGCTCATGGCATTGCCTTTTCACAGGAAAGCAACCGATCGCGAATGTCTTCGACCTTGTCGAACGGATCCATGGTCGCAACACGTGCGGCTGCATCCGCGAAAGGAATCCCGGTTTTTTGCATGATTCTCGCAATTGAGAGCGCTGCTTGGACGACATCACCGAGATCCACGTCATCTACAACAGTCGGGACGCCGTGTTCTGTTACGTCCAGCCATACGCGATCGACAGGAACGGTCCGTTCGATCAGGTCCAGCAAAACATCCAGAAGTCCCGAATTGGCATTGCCAAGCTGATCGCGGACCATTGAAACCAGTTCGTGATCCCGGCGGATTGTATAGCGACGCCGTGTCCCTTCAGGATTGATCAGCCAGATTCGCGACACCTCATCCTTCTTCGACCGGGCTCCATAGAGACCGCGATGCACGAATACCTCGCGAGCCTTGCGGCGGATGTCCTCAGCAATGCTCTGAAGGCGTTTCCGGATTGCATCGGGTGGCCGCGCGATCGCCTTTCTGATGTCGATCCGCCAATCGTGATCTGCTGTATTGGGTATGTCGATCCGGATCCGCGCTAGCCGGCTGGGCTCGTCGCGAGTCCACGCACGACTTCCGCCGAGCCCTAGCCAACCACCGGCCGATAGCAGGCGCTTTTGCCGATAAACGTAGAAACCCTGGTGGGCTGTCCAACCATCCGGTCCGCCTGCTCTCTCGAATTCGGATTCGTTTTCAAATCTGTCTCGGTGGGGCAGGACAAAACCGCGGACACGAATTACGCCTCCGGGCGTCCTGATCTGTTGTTCAGGGCCTGGAATTGTTGCTTCGTTGCTTTCAAGAAACGGATCCCAGGCCGCCACGCGGTGGCCGTTGAGTGTGATTACGATTCGATGGGCATCACCTGCGATAAAGCGATGGAAGACCATGCCCAGATGGCGGTCGAGCCGCTCCAAATCGCGCATGAACGCTGCATGGTCGGGCCGATCATCCTTGCGACCGAAATCGATATTTTGCCAGACAACGATTGTGCCCTTCTCTCGCGCCTTTAGCTGGGCAAGCGCTGCCGGCGGGATGGTTTTGTCGCCCTCTAGCAGGCTCCACTTGCCTCCACTATTCATGATGTGATCGATATCCCAAGTGAAGGCGGGAATTCTACCGACAGTCTTAGAGGCCACTGTTAAGCGACGGCATTGAGAAAGCGACGCAGTCTTCAAACCGAGACCGAATCGCCCTAGATCCATCGCGGAACGAGGTGCTGTTGGTCCGACACCTCCAAACCTCATCGCTTCGACCAGACGCTCTTCGCTCATGCCATCGCCGTCGTCGAGGATAGTCGAAACAGGATTCCCGTCTTCCCAGCCAAACTCGACGGCAATATTCGTGGAGTTGGCCGCTATGCTATTGTCGATTATGTCTGCTACCGCGGTCTCCAGCGAATAACCGACGCCGCGGAGAGAGCCGATGAGCGCAGAAGCTGATGGAGGAACGGTGCGCGCCAACAGGGTCAACCCAAATGCACAATAAGCATCGAACCAAGACGCGAATTGTACCAGGACTCAATACAACTAGCGAGGCTGTCCGGCTGCACCGCGGCGACACAATGAGCCCTGAAACACGCAGCGCAGTGATGTCGCGGATCAGGGGCCGCAACACGGGCCCAGAACAGACAGTCGGCACAATGTTGTCTGACCTCGGCCTTTTCCCCGAGCTTCATGTCCGCGATCTTCCGGGCAGGCCGGATTTCGTATTCCGCGACAGCCGTATTGCCATCTTTGTGGAAGGCGACTTCTGGCATGGCTGGCGTTTTCCGGCGTGGAGGCTGAAGTTGTCGGAGAAATGGGAAAACAAGATCGCCGCAAACCGACTCCGAGACTCCCGCAATCACTCACGACTCCGGCGTGCGGGCTGGAAGGTCGTCAGAATTTGGGAACACCAGCTCGAATTTAATCCGGATCTTGTCCGAGATATGCTTGCTAAATCCTGCAGGAAATAATCTGCTGCCGGTTGAATTCAGCAATTTCGCGTCAACGCATTCACCACAGCCTTCATGACTGGCGGGCAGACACCGTTGCCCAAGAGATGGATACGTTCTCTGCGGGTTCCCAAGGGCAATTCAAATTTTTTGTCGAACCCCATCGCCCGTTTTAACTCCGGAACCTGAAGCATACGGATGGTCGGTCCTTTGGGGCTCGGCTCCAAGAGAGCGAACCGATCAACCGTCGTGATCGTGCGAAGGGGGCGATCCAAAGACTGCCAGCCTCCGGCGCCGTCAGTTCCGTAATAAACCAGCAGAAAGCTCGCCTTCTTCCCCAGCGATTTGAACCCCCGACGAGCGCGCTCCAACGTTCCCGCGGCCCGGCGGGGATCGTGGAGCAGGTTCTTTTCCCAGGCGTCAGGGGCGTCGAGGATCGAGCGTGCACACGGAGCACGACGACGGCGAAGGCGATTCAAATCGGGCGGCGGACGTTCTCGATCTCCCACCAGAAAGAGACGTCTGCGGGTTTGAGGGACTCCGAACCAAGATGCATCCATGACCTGCTCCGACAAATGGTAGCCAATACTGGTCAACTCTAATTTTAAGTCCGCGTATCGATGCCATGTTTTAATATGAACAACATTTTCAAGAACAATCCAACGCGGCTTCAGGTACTGAGCGAAACGGATCGCCTGATAAGCGGTGCGACGGCTGGTTTCATCACGTGGCGCCGAACCTCTTGCGCATGTATGGCTGGTGCACTCCGGCGAGGCTAGAAGGAGATCAATCTCACCAGCTAGACGCCGAAACCGGCGCAAATCAATATCCTCGAGACGCGATGTGAGAACCTTGGTGTCCGTAAAATTGTGTTGATAAGTGGCTGTTGCGAGCGGAGACATGTCCACCGCAGCAACGATTTCAACGCCAGAGCTACGAGCGCCGGCGCTGCTTCCTCCGGCACCACAAAAAATGTCGACGGCGCGCAGCATATAGCCCCCTACAGAATCGAGCGATACGATACCAGGTCGACAGCAGAAAGCCAGGCACCCATTTCTCGCAATGCATTGAAACTAAAGGAGGCTGCTGAGATGACGATCTATGAGTTTGCTGATTTGCCCGCAGCCGATCTTCAGGTGGACGCCACCTACAGAGGTGGGCGCTTTGGCAACGCAAGCGACGCGCCCTTACCAAGGCTTCTCAACGTCAGCAACAGTGGCGGGTTCCGGTACCGGGGAAGCGTTGGCTCGCTTGAGCTGGTCGTACTGGTGTCAAGTTTTGGAGATCCGGATTGGCCTGACTCACTGGATCGTGAAACGGGGGTGCTCACCTATTTCGGAGACAACAAGGAGCCGGGGCAGGAATTGCACAGCACCCCACGCAGAGGCAATGAATTATTGCAGCGGGTTTTTGAGGATGCTCATTCCGGTCGAGACGGGCGGCGAAAAGTACCTCCGATTCTAGCCTTTGCAAGCACCGGAGAATGGCGCGATGTTATTTTTCTCGGCCTAGCGGTACCGGGCACTTCGGACGAACAGGCCTCGGAGGATTTGGTAGCGATCTGGCGTACAAAAACCGGGCGCAGATTCCAAAACTACCGAGCTCGATTTACGGTGCTTGACATATCGACCGTGTCACGCACTTGGATTACGGACATCATAAATGGCAACGCGCATTCAAAAAACGCTCCCAAGCAATGGCTCTCGTGGATTGACTCTGGTCGTCGGCGTGCATTGATCGGACCCCGAACGCTAGAATATCGCTCCCGGGCAGAACAGCTTCCGTCCGGCGCCAGTGGAGCTGCTATAATCAAGGCGATCCACTCCCATTTTTCCAGCAAACCCCACGCGTTCGAACGCTGTGCAGGCGAGCTTGCTCGGCTCATGATGCCGCAAATCGCGAGCCTGGATCTTACCCGGTCATCCCGAGATGGAGGGCGGGACGCGATCGGAACGCTGCGAATGGGTCAGGGCGCGTCCGCAATTCTTCTCGAATTTGCGCTGGAAGCAAAATGCTACGGTCCCTCAAATTCGGTGGGCGTGCGGGAAATGTCCAGGCTGATTTCCAGGCTCAGGCATAGGCAATTCGGCATCCTCGTAACAACAAGTTGGGTCGACTTACAGGCATATAAGGAGATAAAGGAGGATCAGCATCCCATCGTCATTATCGCCGCGACTGACATCGCCAATCTTCTCTCAACCAGCGGATACAGCGACGCACGCAGCGTGCTGAGCTGGCTGAAGCTCGAATTTCCTGTCAACTAAACGGACAAATCTACTAAGAAATATTCGTAGCAGCTTGCAAGAGCAGCGCTAAGGTCGACGTTAGTTCAAACTGAGTACGAAAAACGCATTTTGTGCTCAGACTAAAGGCGAGGGGTCGATAGAAAGATGCGCGAGTTAGTCAAATGAATTAGGGACCCATGCAGGGTGATCTACTTAGCATCCGCATGGAGGAGGCTTTGTGCGGATCCGGTAACCTAGGTGCGGCTCAATTAATTCCTTGCTACATTTTCGCAATTCAGCATTGTAAAGTCAGGATTTGGCATGACAGCGATATATAGTGACCAACACCGACCTCTAAGAGATTTGCTCGGGATTGCAGGTCTGAGCGAAGACGCAACGCTGCTAATACCGGATCTTCAGCGCCCATACATCTGGGATCCGAATCAAGTGGTCGTCTTGGTTGACTCGCTTATACGCGGTTGGCCATTTGGTACCTTACTAACGTGGAGAGTTAAACAAGACGATCCAGCACGAGAGCTTGCGCGTTCATTCTGGCATCTTATCGATCGGACAGGCGCAGATGATGGATTGAAAAGCGGTACGAAACATCCGCCTGCAACATTTGAAATGGTTCTCGACGGACAACAACGTGTTCAGAGTCTGCTGCTTGCATTCGGAGGAGACGGATGGGGCTTTAAACTACTCGATCGCCAATGGCATGAGCTTCTAAACGGGACAAAGCCAAGAGGACCTCGAGGACGGTCTCATTGGTCATTGGGTTGTTTGTCCGTCGATGTTCCCGCACTTTGTGCAGCATACGCAATAACAAAACGCGCCACCGCCATTGATTATACGGGAGTACTTCGGTGGGTGATCACAGATGACGCAACTGGGCAATCAAGATTCGAGAAGCCTTCAAGTTATATTGAACCATTAGACAAAGTATCATCAATTCCGGGTCGTTTTTTGCGGCTGTCTCGGCTGTGGCATGCTGCGCCAGAGCAAGCCGGTATAGACTCATATGAGGCTGAAGAGCTAGCCAGCAAGATTCTTGAGCAACACGGAGTTTCGAAAGACATTCGAAATGAGCAAAAACGTCCTACCGGGGCGCTGCTTCTTGCTTTGAGAGATGTAAAACAGACGCGCGTTACATATCTTGAGCTTGCCGGTTATGATGAATTGTATGGTACGCGCGAAGTCTACAATGATGCCATCGTCAACATTTTTACGCGTCTCAATACGGCGGGCAGAACCCTAACACGCGAAGATATTACCTTTGCGTGGCTCAAAATCGGGTGGAAGACAAACCTTACTGGTAATGCAAGCGCAAAATCCTGTATCGACGACTTAATAATTCAACTCAAAGACCTTCTGCTCCCTATATCGGTCGAAGAGGTTGTATCCGCTATTAGTTTGGTCTGGGCTATCACATTTAATTCCGGCAGGCTGTTAAGCAATAACGATTTAATGAAGGGGGAGGCCATTAGACCTATGGCCGCCAACGTATCGGAGAACTGGGATTTAAGCATCGAAGCAATAACGCGAGTTTCTGCGCACGCAAGGGATCGAGGACTGCGGTTCAACGAACAATTTCAGTCAATGAACGCCATAGCATATTTATGGGCTTGGTATTTCGTGGCGCTCAGATGGGGACATGAACACAAGCTCAAAGAACTGCAAAAGGACTCCCTTCAAAAGAGCCTAGCCGCAACGCTCGATGCCTTGATGGACCGTTGGCTCATCTGTTCGCAATGGGCCGGTGTATGGGCTACTTCCAGTGTTCAAAACCTAGCTGGGTACGCAGCGCGTCTTGCGGAATGTACGCGCGCTTTAGCGGAAAAGGAGGACGTGGCCGCCGCCGTTGCTACACTAACGAAGCAACTTGAGGCAGAAGTAAAAGGATTAGAACAAGATGCCGTGAATGGCCTCAATGCTATGAATGCCGAGGATCGGCAATACGTTCGCATTTATTACTCACCGTTATGGGTTTGGAACCGCCTGGAAAAGAATCGATGGGAAAAAGCAAAATTGGCTTTGCGCCAACAGGGGCGCCGGCATAACAGGTTAGACGTAGACCACATAGTCGCTTGGGACTTGTGGCAATCTAAGATAGAGGAGCTAAAAAAACGCACCAAGAACGAAGAGCCGCCTATTACCGAAGAACTAATTACCAAAGCTAATGAACTTGGTAATTGTATGCTACTCGAAAAGAATTTCAATATTTCAAAAAGTAATAAGCCGCTCAAAGAATTCTTAGATCAAGTGCATGAGTTCATGAGCGGCCAAATCAAGATCGAGCAGTGGTCAGCAGCACTCGATCTCAGAATGCCCCAAGTTGATTCTGGTGCAACGCCAGTAGATAAACTTCAAGAACTCTTTAATGACCGAACGCAGAAAATTAGGAGCGACTTAGAGCAGTTCATTCGTGGAAGAGTATCTCGTATTGATGTCTTGTTGGAATGAATAGTCTATAGTCAAGGTGAAAACTGATCGATGTACCCAAACGACTATCAAGCAAGAGGGCTTGATGAGCCAAGCAGAAATTACGAAAGCCCTTAGGTCGATCTTTGAAGGGATCGAATTACTTCAATCGAAGTTTTCGAATCGCAAATTTACAATAGATGGAAGACTAGTCGGTGATATTGGCGAAATAATTGCCGCTGCTGAATTTGATATTGATTTGGACAAAATATCACGTGCTAAGCAAGACGCCGTCGCCAAAGATGGGCGTAACGTACAAATAAAGGCGACATTTAAGAACTCCCTAGCTTTCACATCGATGCCCGATTATTGCATTGGCATTCAATTATTTCGAAATGGAGACCACGTAGTTATTTTTAATGGTCCTGGTCAAATAATTTGGGATGCTTTTGCTCATCGAAAATCTCTTGGAGTAAAGCAACTTTCCTTTTCAGTTAAGCAGCTAAACGAGCTTTCCAAAACGATTCCAGAAGCTCATCGTATCCCAGCACGTCTCACGCGCTAAATTAGTTTCGCGGGCAGTTCTTATGAATACTGTAATTAAATTGATTTTCGCCGTCTTAGTAAGAATGCATATTCTCTTAGATAGTCTTCAGTGAGCCCACGCGATTAGGACTTGGCTCGCGCAATATTGGAGCCTCGCATCTCGGCGAATAAGGCTGAACAAACATGCCAATTAGAATTTTGATCCACTTCGGTACTGAGTAGCAATCGGCACAAACATACCCAGTCGAGTGAAGGGCGGCATAAGCTCGCGATTTATATTCGGTCGCATACACAACTCGGGACTAACCCTGTTCGCGGCGATATTTTGTCGTGAGCGCCCGGAGAAATGCCTTGGTCTCGTTCAGGAGGACCTGCTCGTCTGCCGTTGCCGTCAAGAGCAGGTCGTCTGCCTCCGCATGGGCTTTGGCCACGGTCGTCCAAGGTACATTCACGTCCTCATTCAGCATCCGCTTACCAATCCAGGCCTCCATGACTATCCGGTCAGCCTCGGGCAACAATTCTGGTCGCTCAAAATAGATCAGCCGCCTGCCAAATTCGCGGACGCGGTCATCCCGGATGTCGGCAAGAATTGCCGGTCTCTCTGTCCAGTCCGCCTCGTGAAACTTTTCCATCAACACGGAATCTTGCGCAACTGGAAAGCCGTCGTAGATCCGTTGCTCAATGTGCTCTCGCGGCTCGTTGTCATCATATTGGCGAGCCATCGCCTCCCCGACCCGTTCATGAAAGCTTTTGTTTTCAGCCACTACTTTTCCGCGACGCTCGAGTTCGCTCTTTTCAATCCCGAGAGCCTTCGTAGCCGCAGGTGCGAGGTTGGCCGGCATGACAATGGGTTGGGCATTGGCGCGAATGGTTCGAATGATCTTCTTTCGCGTGACTCGCAGCACTTCGATCAATTCATCGACGGAAGATTCGATATACTCGTCTGGCTTGTTAGAAATATCGAACGCCGCCAACGCGCTAGAATTTTCTGCATTCACCCCACAAGGAGTTACAAGATAGGAGTGCGTTCGGCCATACATGCGATCTGTCAAGGACAGTATTGTTTGTGATCGAACAAAACCAACAACGTCACCCTTTCGCGCGCGTTCCAACATGATTTGCCAAATCTCGGGCGCTCTTTCCCGCATTAGTCTTGCCAACGAGATCGTCATTTTGACGTCTGCCAGCGCGTCATGCGCGTTCGTAACATCGCAGCCATTTGCCCGGGCGAGATCTGCAAGCCGAAATGACTCTTTTCCGTCCGCGTTCAACGGGACGGCGATCTTGTTCGGTGCGTAAACGTGAATTGCAATCGCAGCCCGCATGACATCCGCGCGAGAGTTACCACTAGTGTTTGTCAGATAAGCTGGGTGGAGCGTCTGGAATAGGCTTTGCCGCAAGAGTTCTTCATCAAAACTCATTGAGTTGAAGCCAATAAAAGTTGCTGGGCTCCATTCCGAAAACTTGTTACGCACTAGCTTGACTGTCTCGTAGTGGGTGGGAAGCGCGAGATCGACGAGTTGCGCCGGGCGAACGCGCGTCGTTCGCAAAGCGCCAGGCGACGGAACGATATGTGGCAGCAGGCGGCAGCGGATATTGATCGCATCGAGTTCGTCGAGTTGTTCGTCAGTCTTGATCGCGCCGATCTGTAGAATCTGGTCGAACGCGGTCTGGAGACCGCTCGTCTCAAAATCGTAAAAGACCAACGACACTGCACGCCTCCACGACTATGGAGGGCATGGTCATATACATTTCATCGCAAGACAAGTTACCAGACGCCGCGCTAAGGAGCCCCTGCTTTCGACGCATATAGACTTGGATGCAAGGCCCATATTTAGGCATGGATCCCCGAGCGTTCAGCAGCAATCGAATTTGGCATCCTTAGGTATGCCTGATAGCTCATCGACGACTTCAGAAAATAGGCCTTTTCCTCAACCACAAAGCCATCCAATTTGCGCTCTACGACATATGTCGAAAGGTCATCGATCTTGTTTATGAACCCTCTGCCTTTGAAATTCAGAGAGGTATTGCACAAGACGCCGTACCCGGTATGCGCCTTAAATGCGCTAAGCAACTCATACAATTTCCGGTTAGTCGCAAATGACACTGTCTGAATTCGAGCGGTGCCATTTACATGGGTAACAGCAGCCAGGACGTCCGTTCTCACTCGATGTGTGTAAAGCATGTAAGGGCTTGCGTGATCGCAGCCAAACCATCTTGCAGCTTCTTCTTCTAAGCAAACGGGGGCAATCGGACGGTATTGTTCGCGCTGCTTGATCTCATTTAGCCGCACTCTGGTGTTATCTTGGAACGGCTCAGCAAGAATCGAACGGTTACCCAAAGCACGGGGGCCGATTTCATATTTGCCGCTCACCCATCCGAGAATGAGGCCGTTGGCCAACATGTCGGCAATCGTTACATAGTTCGTCTCGCACACGTCATATTGGCCGAGATCAAAAGAGCCGACGGTGATGAATCCAAGGCCCGAATAAACGTTCCAATCGATCTTCGGATTGCCAGTGAGATGGAACTGGGCGTCGATCGCTGTCCCGATAGCCGACCCCGAATCATTAGCGACAGGCGGCACGAAGACCTCCGCAAAAAGGCGGCTCTCCGTCCATTTCGTATTCAAATCGCAATTCAGACCGCATCCACCTGCGATGACTAGCGGAAGTCTTTTCCTCATGTTCGCTTGCGCGAATTGATAAAAAACATCAAAGATCTTGTCGCTATAAATACCTGCGAAGTTGCGGAAGTCTGGATCATCCACCCCCACGTTGTAGTATCGCGACCTCTCAAGGTCTTGGTACGCGCTCAGTTCTCGGCGCGGACCGTCCAGTAGAAAATCGAGCAGTTTCCTTTCTTCAGCTAAAAGCGTCCTGCGATTTGAAAATGAGGCCAAGGCCATGAGCTTTCCTGCGTCCTCGACGCGAGGATAGGATCCATCCTTAGGAAAGGTTGGGTCGGCTAGGCCGTAGAGTATGGCATAACGATTCCCGACCTGATTCAGGACGTCGGCAAGCAGTGTTATGTTCAACGCGGAATCGATCTCGTAGAAAGCGCCTATCTCGCCTTCCCATACCAACGCATAACACGGGGTACCTTTCGGCAGGCTCGACATGCCGAAAGCGCAAAGTAGGTGTGATCGCTCGTGAGAAGACGAGAAATAGTGGACTGGCCTTCCCAACAGGCGCCGTTGGTCTATGATGACGTCGCTCTTCGACACGCCCCGATACTGAACGTGCGGCCTGTGTAAGTACTCGTAGTGGTCTCGTGGCCACCAACCGCCCGTACAAATGACGTCGGGAATTTCGTCGATTTCGCCGAGCGCGTCGAACACGTCACGATTAGATATTGGGGAGTATCGCCAGTTTGAGTTCTTCTCTGCCTCAATAGAAACCAGCAAATGATCACTCTTCAGGTAGGCGATCGCACCGTCATGACCTGGATTGTACGAGAGAATATTCACGTCGCTGCCTCCGATTGAATCCTCAGTTAACCCTCGCCGATCAACTTTTTGGCGAGGCGGAGCGTATTTCGCCATAGTGCAACTGTGCGCATTGAGTAAACATTCCTGCAGATGCCAAAATGTAATTAACACAATAGACCATAGGGAGTCGTACAGATATGACGGACAGTCCGGAGCACCATCGACAGCGCTCAGAATTCATCAGAGGGCTGGTCCAACAGTCCGTAGGTAAGGTCGCAATCAACGATCGGTACAAGCAAGGTCCGCCCAGAACTATCGTGCAGTTTTGGCACGATCTGGAAGAGTTGCCGGAGGACGTCGAGGAGTGCATCGCTTCGTGGACCCGTTGGACGACAAGCGGCTTCACGCATTGCTTGTTTGACGAGCGCAGCGCTAAAGCGTTCATCAAGCGCTCGTTGGATGCTTGCCACGAGCGCGCCTTTGACCGTTGCTACCACCCCGCCATGCAGGCGGACTACTTTCGGTTGTGTTACCTGTTTGTGGAAGGGGGCTTTTATGTCGATGCAGACGATGTCTGCGTTGGCACACAAATCAGCTGGCTATTCGATGACGGTCGGCTGAAAGTCCAGCCGCTCTGCTACGACATTGCGTTGGGAGCAATGGTGAATCCAGCCAACTTCCTTCGTATTGGTGCTTACGAACCTAGTTGGATCTTCTACGTCAATAACAATCCACTGATTGCAAGCAAGCGGCATCTGATCATCGAGCGTGCGCTCCGGCGGGCGACTGAGCTTCTCGAACTTGCCGGAAAAGGCGTGTTGCCAGAGATACAGACGACGACCGGACCGGGAAATCTATCGAGGTCGATTTTCGAGCTTGGCACCTTTTCGGGAGGGATGGAGTGCGATCTAGTGGTGTTGCGAGATTGGGATTCATTCGCTGTCTCAAGATGGCCCTTAAGTCATCGCAGTGATGCCAGAAACTGGCGCCTTTCCAATCAACAAAGGTTCCGTCTTAACGACAAGTAGTCCTGAATGAACCTTTCTAAGCCACTGCGCGTTGCTTCCCGGTTCTTGCACTACGTTTTTTTGCAATGCCGTATGCATTTGCCACGAAAGCAGTGCTTTGCATTTGTGCCGCCCACGAATGCTCAACAATCGGGCATCTGTCAGATCTACGTAATCAACTTAGACCGACAACCCGACCGTTGGGCTGCTGTCCTTCGCGAACTGGCCTGCATTCTGGACGCTGCCGGAAAGCCCCTGACAGATCGAGTTACCAGGTATTCTGCAAGCGACGCGCGGACTGACACGCACGACGCTCTCGATTTCGGTGACATTTATCCGTTCTATACGCTTGGCGACCAGCTGTATGTCGAGCCACAGCCTCATGCATTACCTGATGAGTTTGACCTGCTGCATCCGATTCGGATGAGCCAAGCAGAAGTTGCAATTGCTCGCTCGCATATTGGTGTCTGGCAAACGATCGCACAGTCCACCGCCCCCTATGCCCTTGTGATTGAGGATGACGTCTGGTTCGAGAGAGGTTTTGCGCGCATCGTTGATCAAGCTTGGCGCGAGATGAAAGACGCTGATGGATCTGATCCTGCCTTTGATGTGTTGTATGTGTCCTATGCGGAGGCGCGCCACGGCGCTCCGAAGGAATTGATTTCGGAAAACGTGTTTCGTCCACGGCGCGGGCTTTGGTTCCTGTCTGGGTATGTACTCTCGAGGAAAGGTGCTCAAGCGCTTCTTGGACTTCTTCCGTGCCGCGGCCCCATTGACCTATGGATCAATCACAAGTTCCGCGCGATTGACGTGCGCGCTCTACGTCGCCCGATGGTCAACCAACGTGTCGATCTTCTTTCGACGAACTCGTATTCGATCCTTCCAGCCCTAACCAGAATTGGCGTCCTCGACTACAGCGATACGGCGCTTTTTCATCAACGGCCGACCCATTCTCCGGTATTCGCCTTTGGAGGTCCGGGATCCGGATTATCGTCGCTCGCAATGGCACTCTCGATGCTTGGTTATCGTTGCTGCAGCGATTTGGACCGAATTCCGGAATGTGAATTTAAAAGATTGATCGCCGGCCACGCTCAGCCCATTTTTAGTGCTTACGTCAACGTAGCTTCACTGAGACAACATTTGAGCGCGCTCATGCTGCGCTATCCGTACGCAAAGTTCATCGTGACCGACGACGAAAAAGGAGCAGTTGATCGCTGCAGTGACGATGTGCTGAAAGCCTTGGAAGGAGCCGACGTAGTTCGTCTGCATCGTGAAGACGCCAATACCTGGCGGGCGCTTTGCGAGCACTTAAGGCTTCCACCACCTGCAGCGCCGTACCCGGTTGTTCGGGATATCGGACAGCGGAGGCATCGGGGCGCTGAGGTCGATGCACCAACTACCCGCCCCGCAAAGCGACTTCGGCACGACCGGTCACCGTGGGTTGCAGAGCCGCACGCTGAGTGGAAGGGAATAAGCGCGAGCGTATCGGAGCGGCCGGGGCCGTTTGCGTCGCGGGTAAACTTCGAAGATGATCTGGTCGATGTCCAGTCGGCGCGATGGCTTTTGAGAAACGATACGTTTCCCGGAAACCTTGGACTGTTTCGCCCGGCCAACGTCTCCGCGCAATCGGGCGGCGGTCTCTCGCTCGCAGTCCGTCAGGAGCCGCTTGGCATTCGGAATCTTAGCGCTGCCGCCATCTCGAGCCGAGGCAGTTTCCTGTACGGGCGGTTTGAAGTCACCCTGCAAGCGACGAATGTTTCAGGTCTAGTGACCGGCTTCTTCCTTCACAGGGATTCGCCCCGGCAGGAGATCGATATTGAGATCACCGGCAATCGTCCAACGCGACTCGTGGTCAACGTGTTTTATAACCCGGGCGCGGAGGGGGCGAAGTTCGACTACGGCTATCGGGGGACGCCAGCAGCTATTTCGTTGGGGTTCGACGCGTCAAAAGCCTTGCATCGGTTTGCGATCGAATGGGACCCATGCGAGATCCGGTGGTTCGTCGATGGCGAACTGGTTCACCGTCGCGCCGTATGGAGCCCGACTCCCATTCCACACCTCCCCATGACGTTACACGTCAACACGTGGCCGACTCGTTCACGAGAGCTTGCGGGGCGGCTAGCACTTCGCACACTACCCGCATCAGCGATTGTGCGCAGTATCGCCGTTGATGCATTCAATGCGGGCGCGTAGGCTCATTGCTACTCACTACTGCGACTGATCACGAAAGTGATCTTTCCTATCCAGTTCGCGCGACTGCGTGGGAAATGACAAATTTCCACCCAGTTCGCGACTGAGTAGAAAAGCCTTCAAATGTACTCAGTGGATCTGTTGCGCGACTGCCGGGCCCACCACGCAGTCCATGATCGAACCAGTCTCTGACTTGCGTCTCCAAATATTTGGGAACATCGCCGAAAGCGCCCGGAGATTTTCGGCAGAATTATCTGGAGATCTCATAATCCGGGAGGCC
>Ga0134121_10000146_pt1 | contig 81672 bp, 66 predicted proteins | sample KB301_FD_96463 | JGI IMG/M metagenome (GOLD analysis project Ga0134121, IMG submission 96463) | Terrestrial soil microbial communities without Nitrogen fertilizer from Kellogg Biological Station, Michigan, USA - KB3-0-1 | ecosystem: Environmental > Terrestrial > Soil > Unclassified ...
CTACGTGCGGATCGAGGATCACCAGTTCAACGATCCCGCGGCGTTCGATCGGGTCTTCGCGCAGGTGCGGTCGGCCTCCGGAGACTTGGAGTTTATCGAGCTGAACGAGACGGGCAAGACGACAGGAATCTATGAGGGCTCGTTGCCGCTCGATTCGACGGGCACGCCGGCCCAGGACGGGCGGCTTCAGGCGCGTCCCGGCGACGAGATCACTGCCGAGCGCGACGCGGGCTTCACGGCGGAGCCGGCCCGAGCGCGGATCGACTCCCTGAGCCTCGGTTTCATCGACGAGTCGGGCCGGCCGACGGTGGAGGTGCTGGAGAACGGCACGGCGCGGGTGCGGGTGGTGAGCCCGCAGGACAACGTCAGCCCCTCCGCGGACTCGGTGCCGGTGCAGCTCCGGACGCTCTATGCGGGTGACCAGGAGCTTTTGAATCTGACCGAGACCGGATCGGACACGGGCGTTTTCGAGGGCTCGATCCAGTTGAGCCAGGGGTCCGGCGTCGGCGGCAACGGCAGGCTGGAGACTCTGCGCAATGGTCCGCCGGAGCTTCTGCCGGAAGAGATCACGGCCACCGTCGGTCCGTTTACTGCCACGGCACACACGGTCGCCTCGCGGGTGCTCTTCATCGACGGTTTCGGCCGGGCGACGACAAGCTTCCCGGTGGGCGGTCCGGTGGGCGTGCGGGTGGTGGAGCCGGCGCGTAACTTCGACCCGCAGCAGCGGGAAACCACCCTGATCCAGCTTCAGGTGCCAGGCGATCAGGAGACCGTCAATCTATTGGAGACCGGCTTCAACACCGGTGTCTTCGAAGGCGTGATCGGCAGCGACCGCGGCGGTGCGCAGCCCAATGACGGCCGTCTGGAAGGCCAGGCCGGACAGACGATTTTCGCCACCTATCAGAACGTCACCACGCCGAATCCGACTCTGGCGCAGGCCGTCTTTACCGGCGGTCAGGTTCTCTTCGTGGATTCGGCGGGCCAGCCGGCGAGCGTCTATCTGGTGGGAACAAGAGCTCGCGTGAGGGTGGAAGACCACGGCGCCGATCTCCAGTCGTTCGCCGTGGACACGGTCACCGCCACGGTGACGACGGAGCTTTCAGGGGACATCGAGAACCTTTCGCTCACCGAGACAGGTCCGAACACGGGCGTGTTCGAGGCTGAGATCGAGCTGCGTCCGGGCTCGGCGCTGCCCGGCAACGGGGTGCTCGAAGTGCTGGAGAATTTCGGACCGCCGCACGAATTCGACACCGTGCACGCAAGCTACTTCGCGGCATTCAACGGCGGCCTTTCCACGGCACAGGCCGGAACGCTGAGCTTCCGGATCTGGTTCATCGACGCCTCAGGGCAGGTGGTGACTGCTTATACCCAGGGGCCGCGAGTCTACGTGCGCGTCGAAGATCATCAGTTCAACGATCCCGGAGCCCTGGATAGAATTTTTGGACGGGTCCAGTCGCCGAGCGGGGACGTGGAGTACGTGGAGCTGAACGAGACGGGGCTGACGACGGGGATTTTTGAAGGCTCTTTGCCCGTAGACACCCAGGGCACGCCGGCCCAGGACGGGCGACTTCAGGCGCGGCAGGGCGACGAGATCACGGCGGAGCGCGACTCGCAATTCACGGCGGAGCCGGCCCGGGCGCGCATCGACTTCACGACGGCCAACAGCGATCCAGTCGCCGTGGCCGACACGGCGACTGTTGCGGAAGATGGGACGGTCGCCGTCGCCGTCTTGACGAACGACACCGATCCCGATGGCGATACTCTGACTGTGACCTCGGTCACCCAGGGAACGCACGGATCGGTTTCGATCAACCCGGACAAGACAGTCCAGTACACGTCTACCGCGAACTACAACGGTAGCGACTCGTTCACCTACGTGATCGCCGATGGCCAAGGCGGCACGGCGTCGGCGACGGTGACGATCACGGTCACCGCGGTCAACGACGCCCCGGTCGCCAATGCCGATACGGCGACAGTTGCAGAAGACGGGACGGTCTCCGTGGCCGTCTTGGTGAACGACACCGATCCGGATGGTGACACGCTGACCGTGTCCTCGGTCACGCAGGGAACCCATGGATCGGTTTCGATCAACCCTGACAAGACGGTGCAGTACACGCCGGCCGCGAACTACAACGGCAGCGACTCGTTCACCTATACGATCTCCGACGGCAACGGCGGGACCGCAACGGCATCGGTGTCGGTTACAGTCTCCGGGGTCAACGACGCCCCCGTCGCCAATGCTGATACCGCGACGGTTGCAGAAGACGGGACGGTCGCCGTGGCCGTACTGTCGAACGACACCGACCCTGATGGTGACACGCTGACCGTTTCCTCGGTCACTCAGGGAACTCACGGGACGGTTGCGATCAACCCTGATAAGACGGTGCAATACACGCCGGCCGCGAACTTCAACGGCAGCGACACGTTCACCTATACGATCTCCGACGGCAACGGCGGGACGGCCACGGCGACCGTAACGATCACGGTCAGCGCGGTCAACGATGCCCCGGTCGCCAATGCCGACACGGCGACAGTGGCTGAGGATGGCAACGTTTCTGTGGCTGTTCTTTCCAACGACACCGATCCGGATGGCGACACCCTAACGGTGTCCTCGGTCACCCAAGGAGCCCACGGTTCGGTTTCGATCAACCCGGATAAGACGGTGAAGTACACACCGGCTGCGAACTACAACGGCAGCGACACGTTCACCTATTCGATTTCGGACGGCAACGGCGGGACTGCCACGGCGACCGTGACAGTCACCATCACTGCGGTCAACGATGCCCCCGTGGCGAATGCCGATGCGGCGACAGTCGCCGAAGATGGCAACGTTTCCGTGGCCGTTCTTTCCAACGACACCGATCCGGACGGCGACACGCTGACCGTATCCTCGGTTACCCAGGGAGCCCACGGAACGGTTTCGATCAACCCTGATAAGACAGTGAAGTACACACCGGCTGCGAACTACAACGGCAGCGACACGTTCACCTATACGATCTCCGATGGCAACGGCGGGACGGCCACGGCGACCGTAACGGTCACCATCACTGCGGTCAACGATGCCCCGGTGGCGAATGCCGACTCGGCGACAGTCGCTGAAGATGGGAACGTTTCCGTGGCCGTTCTTTCCAACGACTCCGATCTGGATGGCGACACTCTGACCGTGGCTTCAGTCACTCAAGGAGCCCACGGTTCAGTCTCGATCAATCCGGATAAGACGGTGAAATACACGCCGGCTGCGAACTTCAACGGCAGCGACTCATTCACCTATTCGATCTCGGACGGCAACGGCGGGACTGCCACGGCAACCGTAACGGTCACCATCACTGCAGTCAACGATGCCCCAGTGGCGAATGGCGACGCGGCGACGGTGGCCGAGGATGGCAACGTCTCGGTGGCCGTTCTCTCCAACGACTCCGATCTGGATGGCGACACTCTGACCGTGGCTTCAGTCACTCAAGGAGTCCACGGTTCAGTCTCGATCAATCCGGATAAGACGGTGAAATACACACCGGCTGCGAACTACAACGGCAACGACACGTTCACCTATTCGATTTCGGACGGCAACGGCGGGACGGCGACTGCGTCCGTGACGGTCACCATCACTGCGGTCAACGATGCCCCCGTGGCCAATGGCGACGCGGCGACGGTGGCCGAGGATGGCAACGTCTCGGTGGCCGTTCTCTCCAACGACTCTGATCCGGATGGCGATACGCTGACCGTTTCCTCGATCACGCAGGGAACCCACGGAACGGTTGCGATCAACCCGGATAAGACGGTGAAGTACACGCCGGCCGCGAACTACAACGGCAGCGACTCGTTCACCTATTCGATTTCGGACGGCCACGGTGGCACGGCGGCGGCCGCGGTAACGGTGAGCGTCACGGCCGTCAATGATCCTCCGGTTGCAGTCAACGACACGGCAGCCACGGCAGCGGGCTCGGCGGTGACGATCACCGTCCTCGCCAATGACTCGGATATTGACAGCCCAACCCTGACGGTTACGGCCGTCACCCAGGGGGCTCACGGCACTGTGGCGATCAACCCGAACAAGACGGTGACTTACACCGCCGGGCTCTTCGTGGGCACGGACAGCTTCACGTACACCCTTTCCGACGGCAGTGGCGGCACGGCCACTGGCACCGTGACGGTGACCGTAACGGCGCCGCCGCGGGTGGCGACGGGCATCCAGGCGCGGTATGACTTCAACGAGGGAAGCGGTTCGACGGTCCACGACAACTCGGGGGTGGGCACGGCGCTCAACCTGACGATCGACAAGCCTTCCCAAGTCTCGTGGATCTCAGGCGGGCTTACCGTCAACTCAGCCACCAAAATCAACAACAACAACGCAGCCACCAAAATCATCACCGCGGCCAAGGCGAGCAATGCCGTAACCGTCGAGGCCTGGATCACGCCATCAAGCCTGAGCCTCACCGGTCCGGCCCGCATCCTCGATCTTTCGAAGAACAGCGCGCAACGCAACCTGGTCTTCGGCCAGTCGGGCAATCGCTACGAGAGCCGGATCAAGACCTCTACCACCAGCGCGGACTCGCTGCAGAGTCCCGCGGCGAGCCTCACCCTGAACCTGATGCATGTCGTGTACACCCGCAACAGCTCCGGCCAGGCCGTCTACTACATCAACGGCAACCAGGTCTCGACCCAGACGACGAGCGGCAATCTCTCGAATTGGGGAACCGACCATTCGCTGACCCTGTCGGAAAACTGGCAGGGGACGTTCTTCCTGGTCGCCGTCTATGGCCGGGCCCTTACGGGTGCCGAGGTGCAGCAGAACTACCTGGCCGGCGTGAATGGAAACTGATCGCTCGGTCGATTTCCTGAAGTAAACCTTCCGAAGGTAAGGGCGGGGCCTCCGGGCTCCGCCCTTTCTTCATATCGGCGCTCGCGTCCGGGCTGCATGCGGCGAGATCCTACTCCAGCCTCCCATAGAATGACCTCGATGCTCCGCGCCGTCCTGCTCTTCCCCTTGGCTCTCGCCGTGCTCGCCGAGGCACCTGTTTCGCCTCCGGCGGAGACCGCGGCCACGCTACGCACTCTCGGTCTGGCGCAGCTCGAGAACGAGCAGCCCGCCAAGGCCGAAGAAACCTTTCGCCGCCTCCTGCCGCTGGCGCCCGCGGATCCGCTGGCTGACGCCAACCTCGCAATCGCGGCTCTGCGGCAGCAGAAGACCGAGGAGGCCCTGAGCTGGATCGCGAAGGCTCTCGCCAAGGCCCCAGGCCGGCCGGATCTGCTCGCTCTCCAAGGCGACGTTCTGGCGCGTGCCGGCCAGGACGCGGAGGCCCTCGCCGCCTACGTCAAGGCCGTCGCGGCGGCGCCGGACCGCGTGAACGTTCAATACTCGCTCTACCACCTTGCTGCCGGCCTCTCCGGGCCCGCGGCGGAGGCGGCGCTCGGCGCGGCCCTGCAGGCCCTGCAACGGCTGCGTCCCGAGAACCTCGTCGTCGTGCTTCAGGGCGGCCAACGGGCCATCGCCTCCGGCGACCGGGCGGCGGCCACCCAGGCTTATCTGCGGGTCCGCGAGCTGCTCGAGCCGGCCCCTCCCGTCCAGGCGGGCGCCCTCGCCGCCGTGCTCGCGGCCCTGGAGTCCGGGGACGTAGCCTCAGGCCGGCTGCCGGCACTGCGGTTGGAAAACGCGCTCAAGCCCACGTCCATTTATCAGCGGGATCTGAAGGAGCTCGCCCCCAACGTCCAGGGCATCCCCGTCGAGCGATTCGCTGCCGAGCCGCCACCGGCTTCGTGGGGCGAGCCCGTGCCGGTACGTTTTCCGGCCACTCTCCTCGCTGCCGGCCCCACAGTGGGACGGGCGCTGGCGGTGGGCGACTTCGACGGTGACGAGCATCCGGACCTCGTGCGCGTGGCTGGCAGTCCACCTCGGCTGGAGGTGCGGCTTGCCGCGAAAGGCTGGGAGGCCGTGCCCGGGCTGGATGCCTCCGGTATCACGGGCCTCCTCGTCGCCGACCTCGACAACGACGGTCACCTGGACGTCGTGGGCTTCGGACCGCAGCGCGCCGTCTTCTGGCGGGGGAAGGGGGACGGACGCTTCGAGGATTCTACGGCTGGAGCGGGTCTGACGGGGGCCAACGGCTCCGCCGGCGTCGTGCTGGACTTTGACCTCGATGGCGACCTCGACCTCGTTATCGGCGGTGGCGGCAGCGGGCTGGAGCTTTTCGGCAACGCTCTACAAGGGCCGCTCGCCCCGGTGGGGAAGCAGGCGTTCCCCGCGCTCGCAGGCGTAGCCGGTCCGGGTGTCATCCGGTCCGTGATCGCCGGCGATCTCGACCGCGACGGCGATCTCGATCTGATCGTGGCGCGTGAAAAAGGCGTCGTCGTGCTCGACAACCTGCGCCAGGGCCGGTTTGCCGACCGCACCGCCGCGTCGGGTCTCGCGGCGGCCGGTCCCGCCGAGGCCCTTGCCCTCGCCGATCTCGACGACGACGGCCTGCCCGACCTGATCACCGCTGGCGAGGGTGGGCTCGCCCTCTGGCACAACCTGGGAGGCGGCCGGTTCAACCCGTGGCCCGTGGCGGGGCTTCCCCAGGGGAGCTTCTCCGCCGTGCTCGCCTTCGACGCCGACAACGACGGCCGGCTCGACCTCGCCGCCGCCGGCCCCGGGGGTGTAGTGGTTTTGGGACGGCGAGGCACTGCCGCCGCTCCGAGCTTCCAGCCGCTCGCCGTCGAGGGCGGACCGAAGTCCGCAACGGCTCTCGTAGCCGCGGACCTGGATGGCGATGGCGATCTCGACCTCGTGGCAGCGGGCGAGGGTGGGCTTCACCGCCTGACCAACGAAGGCGGCAAACAGAATCACTGGCTGGACGTGCGTCTTCGCGCCCTGACGACGGGGAGCGGCAAGAACAACCTCCAGGGGTTGGGCACCGTTATCGAGGTGCGGGCCGGCACGGCGTACCAGTTCCGCGAGGCCGCGTCGGAGGTCACTCACTTCGGCCTCGGCAAGCTGCGCCAGGCGGACGTGCTGCGCGTGGTGTGGACCAATGGCGTGCCTCAGAACCGCCTACAGCCGGGCGTCGATCAGCGGGTCGTCGAGCAGCAGGTCCTCAAGGGGAGTTGCCCCTTCCTCTACGCCTGGACGGGTGAGGGCTACACCTTCGTCACCGACCTGCTGTGGAACTCGCCCGTCGGCCTGCCGGTCGCGCCCGGCGTGTATGCCGGCGCCGATCCCGACGAGCTGGTGCGGGTGGACGGCGCCCGGCCGGTGGACGGCGTCTACCGGCTGCGCGTCACCGAAGAGCTGTGGGAGGCAGCCTATTTCGACGCTGTGCGGCTCTGGGTGGTGGATCACCCGGCCGAGGTCGAGGTGGCGAGCCGGCTCAAAGTGGTGCCGGGTGAGCGGCAGCCCGTGGGTGTGCTCGCCGCCCGCGGTTTGCACCCGGTGGCCGCTGCCTGGGACGGCCGGAGTGAGGACGTCACGGCCCGCGTCCGCGATCGCGACGAGATCTATGCCGGTGGCTACGAGCCTGATCAATATCAGGGCGTGTCCCGCGCCTGGAATTTCACTTTTGATCTCGGCGAGGCTCCGGGCGCTGCCATCCGCCTGTTCCTCGACGGTTGGATCTTCCCTGCCGACGCCAGCCTGAACCTCGCCGCGGCGCAACGGCCGGACCTCCCTTACCTGCCGCCGCGTTTGGAGGTGGAGACGGCCGGCGGCTGGCAGGTTCTGCTCCCCGCCATGGGCTTTCCGGCCGGCAAGACCAAGACGCTGGTGGTGGACACCCCGCCGCTGCCGGCAGGCGCCCGCCGACTGCGCATCGTCACCAGCCTTTGGCTGGCCTGGGACCGCGTCGCCTGGACCCGGGAGACGCCGGACTTGGTGCCGCAAATTCGCGCCCGCCTCGGTCCGCGGGCGGCTGAGCTGCGCTACCGCGGCTTCTCGGCGCTCGTCCGCCGCTCCCCGAATGGGCCCCACGGCTATGACTATGGCCGGGTAACGCCTACCTCGCCGTGGCTGCCGTTCGCCGGGCACTACACGCGGTACGGCGACGTGCGCGAGCTTCTGGCCGCGACGGACGACCGCTCGGTGGTGATCGGTCCCGGCGACGAGATCGCCCTGGAGTTTGATGCCGGCGGCCTGCCGCTTCTGCCGCCGGGCTGGACGCGCACCGTCTTCCTTCAAAGCCAGGGCTGGGACAAGGACGCCGACCGTAACACCTGGGAAGCCTGGCACGTAGAGCCTTTGCCGTTCCGCGCCATGCGGCGCTACAGCGATCCCCTGCCGGACACCCCGGAGATGCGGGATTACGTGGCCCGGTGGCTGACGCGCGTGGTGCCGATCGAGCCTCCCAGACCGTAATGCGACGCGCGGCCTTTGCGGGAACGTCGATCCTCTGCTATCTTTTAGAGTCCTGATAGGAGAGGCGTCCGTCTTTGTCGCTGCACGGCCAGAGACTCAACCGCCCTCGCGAACCATGACGGCCGGTGGATCCGGTTGGGTCGGCTGAAGGAATAGGTTAGGAAGGGAATTGGGCCTCATCAGGCCAGGAGCGACAAGAGAAATGGGAAAGAAGCTTTTCGTCGGAAACCTCAACTTCAAAACCACGGATGACGACCTGCGGACTCTGTTCGCACAGGCCGGCACGATCGAGTCGGCGACGGTGATGATGGATCGCGCCACCGGTCGTTCCCGCGGTTTCGGCTTCGTCGAGATGAGCAGTGACGAGGAAGCCGAGAAGGCGGTCAGGGAGCTCAACGGCCATGAGCTTCAGGGCCGCGCCCTGAACGTCAACGAGGCCCGCGAGCGCACGCCCGGCGGTCCCCGCCCCGGTGGCTACGGCGGCGGCGGTGGCGGCTATGGCGGCGGCGGCGGTGCGCCCCGCGGCGGTGGCTACGGCGGCGGCGATCGCGGTGGCTACGCCGGCGGCGGTGGAGCTCCGCGTGGCGACTTCAATTTCGCCCCCAGCGGCGGCGACGACAGCGGTGGCTTCGGCGGTGGCTTCAACCGCGGCAACTTCAAGCCCCGCAAAGAAGGCGGCAGCCGGCGCGGCCTGCGGGCCAAGAAGCGCAGCCTCTAGAAACGTCCACGGACGACGCGTCGATAGCTCTTCTTTCGGTGCCTTCCCAGGGCTCCGTCCGTGGAAGTCTCGCCTTCCCCTCAATAGAGATCGAAGAGAAGGATCCTCCCTTCCAGGGGACCGTTCATCACCGGGATCCGGCGCCGGGACCGGAGGCCGATGTGTTTGCCGCGGTCCTCGCCGCCGGCGAGGACCGCCGCCTTCCAGCCCTTGTATCGCTGCTTGAGGATGTCTCCCAGGGCACGCCAGCGGACCGCGTCGGTACCCAAGCGCTCGCCATGCGGCGGATTGATCAGGACGAAGCCGGGTCCCGAGGGCGGCTCGAAGTCGGCGGCGTCGCCGCAGGTCAGGGTGACACGGTCCAGAAGATTGGCTTGCTCCAGGTTGGCGCGGGCGCCGCGAAGGGCTGCGGCGGACTCGTCGTTGCCGTAGAGATGGACGTCGGGACCGGGCGTCGGGAGCGGCTCCTGCAGGATGGCGGTGAAGGCCGCGGGATCGTAGCCGGGGAGACGCTCGAAAGCCCAGTGACGGCGCAGGCGTCCCGGAGGCCAGCCCAGGGCGAACCAGCCGGCCTCGGCAAGCAGGGTCCCGGAGCCGCACATGAAGTCCACGACTGGGCCGCGGCCGTCCCAGCCCGAAGCGAGGACGCAGGCGGCGGCCAGTTGCTCGCGCACCGGCGCCGCGGTGGAGACGGCGCGATAGCCGCGGCGATCCAGAGGCTCCCCTGACGTATCGAGAAGCAGCGTGGCGCGGTCGCGGATGAGGCGCAATCGCAGGTGGAGGTCCGGGTCCGTGCGGTCGACGTCCGAGCGCCGGTTCCAGCGGTCACGCTGACCGTCCACCAGGCCGTCCTTCGTCGAGAGGGCGGCCCAGCGAGTGTCGCGCACGACCGAGGCGGTCGACGTCGCCTGGATGACGAAGCTGCGGTCGGGGTGGAGTAGGGAGGTGACGTCGATACTTCCGCGATTCACCCGGGCGGGGGAACGGCCCCCGGCGAGGGCTCGGGCGCCGGCGGCGAGCGCCGGGCCGTCCGGCGCCTCCCAGGAGCCCAACTCGACGAGTACGCGGTTGGCGGTGCGCAGCCGCCAGTTGGCCCGCCAGCAGTCAGCCCAGGTGCCGGTGAAGGACACGGCGCCGCGCTGGCGCTCGACGTCCTGGACGTCGAGATCGCGTACCTCTCCCTCCAGGATTTCCTCCAGTCCGAGCACGCAAGTGGCGATCAGGCCAAGGGGCCTCATCACGCCGGTCCTCTTGCGCCTTCTCCCCGGTGCCGTTCCAGAAACGGCAGCAGGGCGTCCAGGAGGTCCTCCGGTTTCTCCTCCATGGGCATGTGCCCGCACTTCTCGATCACCACGAATTCCGAACCGGGGATGCGCGCCAGGGCGCGCCGGCCCGAGGCGAGGGAGACCAGTTGGTCTTCAGCCCCCCACACGGCGAGGGTCGGGACGCGGATTTGATCGAGCACCACCTTGGGTCCTGGGACTCGCCGGGGCACCGTGAGGCCGAAGAAGGCGTCTTCGGCGCCTTCGATGCGCAAGCGGTCCAGATAGGCGCTCACCAGCTCGGGGGTGACCTGGGAGCGATCGAAGATGGAGCTCTCCAGCGAGCGGCGCACCATGCCGGGGCGCAGCGCGACAGCCCGGACGAAGAGGTTGGCGAGAGGGCGCAACGAGGCGGCGCGGCTGCGGCGATCGTCGGGGTACGTGGGCGCGGAGCTGTCCACCAGCACCAGGGTGCGAAACCGCTCAGGATGGATCGTGGCGAGGAACAGCGACAAGCCGCCGCCGTAGGAGTGGCCGGCGATATGGGCGCGGTCGATCCCCAGGGCGTCCATCACTCCCAACACCAGGGCGACCTGTCCCTCGCGGGTGTAGGCGGCCCTCTCCTTCGGCCGCTCGGTGTAGCCGAAGCCGTTGAGGTCAATGGCCACCACGCGGTGAGACGCGCTGAGCGCAGGAATCACCTTTCGCCAAGAGTAGGTGGAGGCGCCGAAGCCGTGGAGAAGCACGACGGGCTCGCCCTGCCCAGCCTGCTCGACGTGCACGAGCTGGCCTCCCACGGACACGAACTGGTTCTGCGGAACCTCGCGACGGACTTCGGCGAACGAGCGATACGAGGTGCAGCCAGAAAAGAGAACGGTCAAAACGATGGGGATCAGAGGAAGGACGAGACGCATGGCGGGGCAGTCTATACCGCCCCCGCCTTTCGCCCCGGCGCTCTACAATCCGCTAGCCGCTCCCCCGCGCCCAGCTCTCCGTTGCGTGGTGCTCGTCCTCGTCGCCCTCGGCGGGCCAGGGAACGCTGGTACCGTCGAGGCGGTCGTCGCCAAGGCGGTGGTAGAGGGCGATGGCCCTTTCAAGCGAGCTGGCGGCTTTGCCGTATTCCCCCAGATCGCAGAGGAGCTTGGTGAGAGTGCCCAGGAGGTTCGCTTCCTCCATAAGGTCGCCGGTGCCCATCTCCAACTGGATCCGGGCCTGGCTGAAAGCGAGCCGTGCGCCGGCGAGGTCGCCGGCGGTGCGGCGGGCATCGCCCAATGCGGTGAGAGCGGCGGTTTTGAAGTCGGCCAGCCGCTCCTCACCGTATCGCTCGGTGTTCAAGCGCTCGGCAACGGCCAGCGCCATCTCGGCAAGGCCCATGGCGACGCTGGCGTCCCGTGAGGCAGCCTCGCGGCTCTTCTCGAGCAGCAGGTCGTAGAGTCCCCAATGGTGGAGCCGCTCGTCGTTCCGCACCATCACCAGTTGCCGCGCCTGAGGATGCCCCTCCAACGTGGACCATTGGATGATCGCCTGACTCCGTTCCCGCCGCACCTGGTCGTGCGCTTCAGTGAGCAGGTGCTCCGTGCGGCGGAACGCCTCGTCGTAGTGCGAATCCCCGCCGCTACGACGCCTGGGGGCCCGCGGACCGCGCCGCCGTTCCTCCGCGGTTTCGTCCGGCGCGAACGCCAGCAGGTGGCGAATCACCGTACTGGAGTCCTGTCGAGACAGCCCGAGCAGGCGTTCTTCGTCGCGGGGGTTCGCCCCCTCCTCCACATCTTCAAGGTAGTCCACGTCATCCTCCCGGCAAACGTCATCACAAAGTCCCTTCATAGATGTAGTTGCCCGAAAGCCCGAAAAGGTGACAAAGGAGGGACAGGAATTTTACGCCAAGGGGTGGCGAGGTTCCAGAACAGGAGAATTTTGTCACCGTCTTTCGACTGACAGTGTCACCCGCCACCCCTATTCTCGCCTCCACCGGCCGGAGAACCTCCCGCCGATTCGGAGGCCTACCCTGTGTCGATCGTCCTCGAGGAGCTGACCAAGCGCTACGCGGGCCACCCGGTGGTCAACGGCATCTCCCTTACCGTGGGCGACGGCGAGCTGTTCGTGCTGCTCGGTTCCTCGGGGAGTGGCAAGAGCACGCTGCTGCGGATGATCGCCGGCCTGACCGAGGTGGACGCCGGCCGTGTGACGCTCCATGGCCGCGATGTCACGGAGTTGCCACCGGCCCGCCGGGGCGTGGGATTCGTTTTCCAGAGCTACGCGCTATTTCCCAGCCTCTCGGTGGCGGAAAACGTGGAATTCGCCCTGGCGGTGCGCGGCGCGGCCAGGGAGGTGCGGCGGCAGCGGCGTGACGAGCTTCTGGAGCTGGTGGGGCTTGCCGGCCTGGGCGGCAGGCTGCCACGCCAGCTCTCCGGCGGCCAACAGCAGCGGGTTGCCCTCGCCCGGGCTCTCGCTCACCAGCCGGAGGTGCTGCTTCTCGACGAGCCCTTCGGCGCCCTGGACGCCAAGGTGCGGGCGGACCTGCGGCGCACCATCCGCGAGATCCAGCGCGAGTTGGGAGTCACGACTCTCTTCGTCACCCATGACCAGGACGAAGCCTTCGAGCTGGCCGACCGGCTGGCGGTGCTCTCTTTTGGACGGCTGCTGGAGGCCGGTCTGCCGGAGGAGCTGTACCTGCGGCCGGAAACGGAGTTCGTGGCCACCTTCCTGGGTACCGCCAATCTGCTGGTGGGGGAGGCGACCGCCACGGGAGTGAAGGTGGGGCCGGTCTGCTTCCCGCTGGGCACTCACGCGGAGTCACGGACCGTGGGCGTCGCGGATACCCCGGACACCGCGGGCCACCGGGTGCAGGTTCTCTTCCGCCCGGAGGATGTCGCGGTGCGCGCCTCGGCGGACGACGCCGGCCTGCCCCTGCTCGGCCAGGCGGTGGTCGACCAGCGCGCCTTCATCGGCTCCTTCGAGCGGCTGCGCCTGCGGCTTCCCGCTCTGCCCGGCGTTCGGGCCATCGCGCCCGTGGTGCCCTTTGGCAGCGACTCGATTTGGATTGAGGCGACTCGCTCCCAGGACCAGGCGCGCCGTTTCCCTCTGCGGCCGGGGGACACGCCATGGGTGGGAGTGCGGCGGGTACACGCCCTGGTCCACCCTGGGATGCGCTTTCTTCTGCTGACCGACGGATCGGCTCCGGCGCGCGCCGCGCTGGCTCTGGGTGGAGAGCTGGCCCGCCTGGCCCACGCTCGGGTGACGGTGCTGGCGCCAGGCACGGAGCCGGGGGAGGAAACGGACCGCCGCCTTCAGGAGTCGCGCGAGCAACTCGGCTCGGGTGTCGCAAGCCTGGAGAGCCGGGCCACGGGTGAGGAAACGCCCGCGGCGGTGGCCGAAGAGACGTCGCGCCGGCCGTGCGACCTGGTAATCCTGGGGCATGCGTCCAAGGAGGGCGTGAAGCTGGCCGAGGAGGTCATCTCCGCCGGACAGCACCACCTCCTGCTGGTGCCGCCGGGCGCGGCGGGACGGGCGCCGGAGCGCTGGCTGATTTGCGTCGCCGTGGGCGAGCCGGGCAAGGCCGACGTTTCCTTCGCCGGACGCCTTGCCCGCCACTTGCGAGCCAAGGCCACCATCCTCACCGTCTTGCCGCCGGCAGCGCGCCTCGACGGAGTCTCCCAGGCCAGCTCCCAGGCCGAGCGCTTCCTTGCCGGCAGTGCGCGAACGCTCGCCCGGATCGGGATTCCCGTGGCGACTCGCATCCGGTACGGCGGAGCCCGCGACGAGATCCTCGCCCAACTTCGGGAAGGCGGGCACGACCTGCTGGTGGTGGGCTCACCGCTACCGGGCAAGGACGGCGAGATCGGGCTCAAGGGCGTCGTCGGCCGTCTGCTGCCGGAGATCACCGACCTGCCAATGCTGATCGTGCGCTCGCCGGAGGCGGCGTCATGACCTCGTTCGTTGCCTTTCCCAACAGGAGATTGCGATGAAGTATGTACGTTTTTCGCTGCGCCTCGCGCTGCTTCTGGCGCTCGCGCCGATGCCTGTTCCTGCTCAGGAATCCCAGGCGCAGGAGCCTTCACAGACCGCCCAGCCGCCGGCCTCCGAAACACCCCAGACAACCGATCAGAAGCTCGAGGAGCTGGACCAGAAGATCCGTGTCCTCGACCGCAAGATCGAGCTCGACAAGGAGGCAGCCGCCGAGAAAGCGAAGGCCGCCGGCGGCGTTACCGCCGACAAGGGCGGCTTTTCCATCAAGTCCGCCGACGGCGCCTACCGCCTCAGGATCGGTGGCTACGCTCAGCTCGACAGCCGTTTCTTCCTGGATGAAAAGCAGAGGTCTACCGTCGACACCTTCACTCTCCGCCGCGTGCGTCCCATTCTCGAAGGTACGGTGGCAAAGATCTTCGACTTCCGCATTATGCCGGACTTCGGCGCCGGCCAGACCGTCCTTCAGGACGCATACGTCGAGGGGCGGTTCAGATCCGCCTTCCGCGTCCGCGCCGGCAAGTTCAAGCCGCCGGTGGGCCTCGAGCGCCTGCAATCGGGCGCCGACCTCCTGTTCGTCGAGCGCGCCCTGCCAACCAACCTGGTGCCCAACCGTGACCTCGGCGTCCAGATTGCCGGTGATATCGGGGGCGGCGTCGCCAGTTACCAGATTGGAATCTTCAACGGTGTGGTAGACGGCGGCATCGCCGACGCCGACACCAACAGCGAGAAAGACCTAGCGGCGCGTGTTTTCTTTCAGCCTTTCGTTCAGGGGAGCGGCCCGTTCAAGAATCTCGGGTTCGGCATCGCCGGTACCTCCGGCAACCAGTCGGGTACGGCGGCCGTGCCGGGCCTGCCGTCTTACCGCTCGCCTGGACAGGCGACGGTCTTCGCCTATCGCTCGGACGGCACTGCTGCGAACACGACGGTCGCCGATGGCCGCCACGTGCGCATCGTTCCCCAGGCGTACCTCTACAGCGGTCCCTTCGGCCTGCTCGCCGAGTACGCCTCGTCCCGCCAGGATGTCACACGGGGAATCGTCAGCCGGGAGCTCGACCACCACTCGTGGCAGGCTGCGGCCTCCTGGGTGATCTCCGGCGGCGTGCCCACCTATCGCTCGGTCGATCCGAAGGTGATGTTCGACCCGGCGGCCCACACCTGGGGAGCCTGGGAAGTGAAGGTGCGCTTCAGTAAGCTTGACATCGACCCCGCCACCTTCCCCCTTTTCGCCAATCCGGCCAGTGCCATCCGGTCGGAGAAGGCGGTGGCGGCGGGTCTCAACTGGTACCTGAACCGCAACGTGCGGCTGCTCTTCGACTACGAGCGCACATCGTACGACGGTGGCTTCACAACCGGCGACCGCGAGGACGAAAAGATCTTCTTCAGCCGCTTCCAGGTCCAGTTCTAAGGACCTGAGGAAAGGAATTCGAGCCCATGAGAAAACCGCTCTATCTCGCTCCGCTCCTGCTGGTGCTGGCGTTGCCGGCATCGGCGCAAATCAAGCTGCTCAACGTTTCATACGATCCCACTCGCGAGCTCTATCAAGACTTCAACGGCGCATTCGCCAAGTACTGGAAGGGAAAAACCGGGCAGGAAGTGACCGTCCAGCAGTCGCACGGCGGCTCGGGCAAACAGGCGCGGTCGGTGATCGACGGATTGGAGGCCGACGTCGTCACCCTGGCTTTGGCCTATGACGTCGACGCGGTCGCCAAGTCCGGCCTGATCGACAAGAGCTGGCAGGCGCGGTTGCCCAACAACAGCTCCCCCTACACTTCGACGATCGTGTTCCTGGTGCGCAAGGGCAATCCGAAGAAAATCAAGGATTGGGACGATCTCGTGCGTTCCGGCGTGGCGGTGATCTCACCCAATCCCAAAACCTCTGGCGGCGCCCGCTGGAACTACCTGGCGGCTTGGGGCTGGGCCTTGAAAAAATATGGCAACGAGGCCAAGGCAAGGGATTTCGTCGGCCGTCTGTACAAGAACGTACCGATTCTCGACACAGGCGCCCGCGGCTCCACTGTGACCTTCGTCGAACGTGGAATCGGCGATGTGCTCGTCGCCTGGGAGAATGAGGCCCTGCTGGCGGTGCGTGAGCTCGGAGAGAAAGGCGCCTTTCAGGTCGTGGCGCCGTCGTCGAGCATCCTGGCCGAGCCACCGGTGGCGGTGGTGGATAAAGTGGCTGCCAAGCACAAAACCGCGGCCGTCTCCAAAGCTTACGTCGAGTACCTCTACACTCCTGAGGGGCAGGAGATCGCCGCGAAGCACTACTACCGGCCGCGGCTGGCAGAGGTAGCGCAGAAGTACGCCAAGCAGTTCCCGCAACTGACACTGTTCACCATCGATCAGGTTTTTGGCGGCTGGACCAAGGCGCAGAAGACGCACTTCGACGACGGCGGCGTCTTCGACCAGATTTACGGAGCCGGTAGGTAGGTGAGCGTGGCCGAGCTCGCGCCTGCTTTGCCGGCCCCGGGGAGGCGAAGCCGGCATCTGCGCGGCGGGAGCCCCTTGCCGGGATTCGGCTTGGCGCTCGGCTTCACCCTGCTCTACCTCGGCCTGATGGTGATGATCCCGTTATCGACCGTCTTCCTGAAGACGGCGACGATGACCTGGGGCACCTTCTGGGCCACGGTTTCCGGACCCCGGGCCCTCGCCGCCTACCGGCTGAGCCTCGGGGCCTCGTTCATCGCTGCCGCGATCAACGTCGTCTTCGGTCTGCTCGTGGCCTGGGTGTTGGAGCGTTACAGCTTTCCGGGCCGGCGGCTGATCGACGCCTTCGTGGATCTGCCGTTTGCCCTGCCCACGGCCGTAGCCGGTATCGCTCTGGCGACGATTTACGCCAAGAACGGCTGGGTGGGCCGCTGGCTGGAGCCGCTCGGTATCCAGGTAGCCTTTACGCCATTGGGTGTGGTGGTGGCGCTGACTTTCATCGGTCTTCCCTTCGTGGTGCGGACGGTGCAGCCGGTGTTGGCAGACCTCGATCCCGAGGTCGAGGCGGCGGCGGCCAGCCTGGGCGCCGGCCGCTGGCAGACGATTCGGCGGGTGATCCTGCCCGAGCTGATGCCGGCCGCGACCACCGGCTTCGTTCTCGCATTCGCCCGCGCGCTGGGCGAGTACGGCTCGGTGATCTTCATTGCCGGCAACATGCCCATGCGCTCGGAAATCACGCCCCTTCTCATCATGATCAAGTTGGAGCAGTACGATTACGCGGGAGCGACGGCGATCGCCATGGTTTTCCTGATCGTCTCGTTCGCCCTGTTGTTCCTGGTCAATTTCCTGGCCTGGCGGCGTAACCGGCGGCTGCGCGCGGGGGAAGCCGCATGAGTTTGGCGGAGTCCGTTCGGCCGCGGGCCTTGAACGAGCCGCGTTGGGTCCGTTGGTCGCTGATCGGGGCAGCTCTGGTTTTCCTCGGCTTCTTTTTGTTCTTGCCCCTCATCCTGGTTTTCTATGAGGCCTTCAAGGACGGGGTGGCGGTCTACATCGCCGCGATCAGGGAGCCGGTCGCCCTGGCGGCCGTGCGGCTGACGCTGTTGGTGGCCTTCATCGCCGTGCCGATCAATTTTCTTTTCGGACTCGCTGCGGCGTGGGCGATCGCCAAGTTTCGTTTCCGCGGCAAGAACGTGTTGATCACCTTGATCGATCTGCCGTTCTCGGTTTCGCCGGTGATCTCCGGCATCATGTTCGTGCTGCTCTTCGGGGCCCACGGTTTTTTCGGCCCCTGGCTCCAGAGCCATGACCTGAGGATCATCTTCGCCGTGCCTGGCATCGTGCTGGCGACGATGTTCGTCACTTCGCCCATGGTGGCTCGGGAGCTGATCCCCTTGATGCAAGCGCAGGGGAGCGACGAAGAGGAGGCGGCTCTGACCCTGGGTGCCTCGGGATGGCAGACGTTTCTGCGGGTGAGCCTGCCGAAGATCCGCTGGGGCCTGCTTTATGGTGTGGTGTTGTGCAATGCCCGGGCAATGGGCGAGTTCGGGGCCGTTTCCGTGGTCTCCGGCCACGTGCGAGGGCTCACCAACACCATGCCCCTGCACGTCGAGATCCTCTACAACGAATATCAATTCTCCGCCGCCTTCGCGGTCGCATCCCTGCTGGCTTTGCTGGCGCTGGTCACCTTGGCGATCAAGAGCGTGATCGAGTGGCGGATGGGGCGATAGGGGAGCAATTGAGGGCGATGTTAAGCTGATTTGACATGCGACGTCTTTCCCTCAGCACTCTGCTCATCGGCCTCAACGCGGGGCTCGTCCTCATCGCCGTGGTGGCCGTGGCAATGGCGGCGGTGGGCTTGATCGGGCGCTTCGCCGAGGAGCAGGCGCTGGCGCGGGTCAACTTGGCTGGGGCAAGCGCGCAGGAGGCGGTGGAGCGGTCGGCGCGGGATGTTGCCACGTCGGCGCACCTGCTGGCCGAGCGGCCGACGGTGAAGCGCCTGCTGGGAGAGGGGGACGTGCCTGGAATGAGGGCGTTTCTCGATCGCTTCCGCGGCACGAGCCATCTCTCCGGGGTGGTGATCTTCAGCCAAGGCCATGTCTTCGCCCTCGGCGGAGAAGCGCTTCCGTGGGAGGAGATCGACCGCCGCGCAGGTGCGGATGGAAGCTCCACCCTCATCCGCCTTCCGGACGGCTCGCTCCTGCTGGCTGCGGCCTCGCCCCTCGCGGCGACCGCCGAGGCGTCGGCCGCAGCGGCCCTCGTTTTCGATCCCCCTTTCGCGCGTCAGGTCGAGGCTCAAGTGGGATTGCCGGTGCACATCCTCGATCCTGACAAGGTCCAGGCAAAGCCCGAAGATCCGCGCATGCCCTTGCGGGCGGAGGTGCTTGCAACCGCGAAACCTGGCTCCGGTTTGTTGAAGAAGGCCGACCGCTACTTCTCCGTGCGGCCCTTGCGCTCTTCATCGGGCGCCGTGGCGGCCTTGGTGGAGACCGAGCTGCCGGCGGACGCGGTGGCCGGGTCCCTTACCCGGCTGGTGCGTAACCTTCTCCTGCTGGCGCTTTTGGTGGCCGCGCTCGCGACTCTCTCCGGATGGGCGGTGAGCCGCCGCCTAACACGGCCCGTCGAGGCGCTCACGGCGGCCGCTGCCCGCATCGGCCGGGGCGATCTCTCGACGCCGGCGCCCCGCGCACCCGGGGCCGAGCTCGGCACTCTGGCCGCCACCATGGAGGAGATGCGCCGCCGGCTGCTCCAGCTCACTTCCGAGCTGCGCCGCCGCCAGGCTGAGGGCGAGGCCATCCTCACCGGCATCACCGAAGGAGTGTTCAGCGTTGACCGCGACCGGCGCATCACCTACCTTAATCCGCAGACGGCGGCCTTGCTGGGCATTCGTCGCGAGGACGCCCTTGGCCGCTTCTGTGGCGACGTCCTCAATCCTCGCGGGTCTCGCGAGCAGGGCGGCATGCGACCTTGCGACGAAAGCTGCCCCATCCTCCACGCCCGCTTTCGCGGCGGCGCCAGCGCCACCGAGTACCTTCAGCTCCGCAACGGTGGGCTGCGCGCCGTGGTGATCGCCAGCGCTCCGCCGGCGGAGGAGCAGCAGTTTCAGGTGATGCGGGACGAAACGGACGTCGAGGCGGCCCGCCGCCAACGCGACATCGTGCTGGCCAACATCTCTCACGAGTTCCGCACTCCGCTTTCGGCGCAACTCGCGTCCATCGAGCTCCTGCGGGACCGGCTCATCCAATCTCCGGGGGGGCTGGAAGGCGAAACGCGCGATCTCGTCCTGTCGCTGGAAAGGGGAAGCCTGCGGCTGACCCAGCTCATCGACAATCTCCTGGAGAGCGTGCGAATCGAATCCGGCCAGGACTCGATTCGCAGCCGCCCGGTGGCGCTCGACGAGGTGCTCGAAGAGGCCGTGGAAATGACGGCGCCGCTTCTCGCCCAGCGCGGCCAGGCGATCGAGGTCGAGCTTCCTTATCCTCTGCCCGAGGTTCTTGGCGATGCGCCGCGGCTGGTCCAAGTGTTTGTCAACCTCCTTGCCAACGCTCACAAATTCGGCCCCACGGGCTCGACGGTCCACGTCGGCGGCGCGGTGAACGAGGGGATGGTCTGCCTCTGGGTGGAGGATGAAGGTCCAGGCTTCCCTGAAGAGTCAGGCGGCGCGTTGTTCGACCGGTTCGTGCGCCGGGCCGGCGAGGGGGAGGAGCCGGAGACTGGCGGCATGGGGCTGGGACTGTGGATCGTACGCTCGATCGTCGAGCGGCACGGCGGCGAGGTGGCGGCGGACCCGGGAGCCGGTGGCAAGGGGACTCGAATGAAGGTAGTTCTTCCCCGCCAACAGGCCGTGGAGGATACGGCGGCGTGAAGATTCTCGTGGTAGACGACGACTTGGAGCTGGCGGGGCTGATCGGCTATGCCTTGCGCCAAGCAGGATATGTCGTCGTGGACGCGGCGGACGGGCCCTCGGCCCTTACCGCTTTCGAGCGCGAGACGCCGTCCCTGGTGATTCTGGACGTCAACCTGCCGCGTCTTTCCGGCTTTGAAGTTTGCCGCCAAATTCGCGCTGACGGTTCCTCCGTTCCCATCATGATGCTGACGGTGCGCAACGCCGAGGAGGATCAGGTCCAGGCTCTCGACCTTGGAGCGGACGACTACCTGACCAAGCCGTTCAGCCCGCGCACCCTGCTGGCGAGGGTGCGAGCTCTGCTGCGGCGGGGAGGAGTGGAGAAGCCGGCGCCCCTGGCCGCCGGAGATTTGACGCTGGATCTGGAGCTGGCATCGGTGTCAGTGGCTGGGGACAAACCGGTTCGATTGACGAGGCTGGAGCTGCGGCTGCTTCAGGTCCTCCTGGCCAACGCCGGCCACACCCTGCCGCCGGAGCGTTTGCTCGCCCACGTCTGGGGCTCGCGCGGCGTGGGCGACCGCCAGCTGCTGAAGCAGCTCGTCCACCGTCTGCGCCAGAAGATCGAGACGGACGCCGCCCAGCCGTGCTACCTGGTGACCGTCAGCGGTGTCGGCTATGCCCTGCGGGCCGAAGGAAAAGGCGGAGAGTAGCTGGCAAGATTCCGGTTGGTATCCTTCTTGCGGAGGAGTCTGGTCATGGAAATCCTGCCTGCGCCTCACACCGGTCAACCTGGCTTGCTGATCGCCATCGGCGGCGCCGAGGACAAGACGCGCGAGCGCGTCATCCTCAACTACTTTCTGGAGGCCGCCGGGGGCGCGGATGCCAACCTCGTGGTGCTCGCGACGGCCTCGGAATCGCCTGAGACCGGCGACCGCTACGCCGATCTCTTTCTGGCCTTGCGTGCCGAGAACGTCGAGGTGCTGAAGATCGAGACCCGCACCGACGCCATGGAGGCAGGCGCGGAAGCCCACGACCTGCTGGAGTTCGCCACCGGCCTCTTCATCACCGGCGGCAGCCAGCTCAAGCTTTCCTCGGCCCTGGGCGGCACGGAGATCGCCGAAACCATCCGCCGCCGCCACGCCGCCGGCATGGTGGTGGCCGGCACCAGTGCCGGCGCGGCGCTGCTCTCCGAGCACATGATCGCCTTGGGAGAAGGTGGCTCCACGCCGCGCCGCCGCCTCGTGCATCTGGCGAAGGGCCTCGGTTTGGCGCCCAACCTGATCATCGATCAGCACTTTCGCCGCCGCGACCGGCTCGGCCGCCTGCTGACCGCGCTGTCCTACAACCCCGCGCCGCTCGGCGTGGGCATCGACGAGGACACCGCGGCCATTCTCAGCGGCGCCGGCGAGCTCTCCGTTCTCGGCACCGGGGCGGTGATGGTGGTGGACGCCTCCCAGATGCGGTTTACCGACAGCCACGCCGTCCACCGCGGCCAGCCCGTGGCCATGATGGGCATGAAGCTCGACTTCCTCACCACCGGCTGCCGCTACGACTTGAACCGCCGAATCGGCATCGCGCCGCCTCCGCACCTCATCCATCTCGCCGATCCGATGGAGCGCCGGTCTCCTGCGCCACGGCTGGTCCCTAGCGAACAAGTGCCGGCCGGAGTGGAAGACGACGGGGAGTAGTCATGAAAGTCGTCGAGACTCGAATCTATCGCGGCCCCAATCTCTACGCCCTTTGGCCCGTCATCCGCCTGCGGCTGGATCTCGGCGAGCTGGAGTGGTTTCCGACAGCCAAGCTCCCGGGTTTTTCTGACCAGCTTGTAAAGTTGATGCCAACTCTCGCCGAGCACACCTGCTCCTACGGCGAGCCTGGCGGTTTCGTGCGGCGGCTGAAGGAAGACGACGGCACCTGGCTGGGACATGTGATGGAGCATGTGGCTATCGAGCTGCAATGTCTGGCAGGCACACCCGTCACCTTCGGCAAAACGCGCAGCCATGGCCTGCCGCCGGGCCAATATCATGTCGTCTACAGTTTCGATCAAGAATCCGTCGGTATCGCCGCGGGTAACCTCGCCTTACGGATCATCCACCATCTGTTGCCGGCACGGTTGGAGGCCCACGATCCCGAGCCGCTCGACTTCCAGGCCGAGCTCGAGTCGCTGATGCAGCTGGCGCATGATTGCGCTTTGGAGCCGTCAACTGCCGCGCTGGTCAAGGCCGCCGAGGAGCGAGGCATCCCTTGGACTCGTCTCGACGAGCGGTCCCTGGTGGCGCTCGGCGAGGGCAAATACCAACGGCGGATTCAAGCCGGTCTCACCAGCGATGCGAGTCACCTCGCCGTCGAGATCGCCGCCGACAAACGTCTGACGCAGCGCATCCTCGGTCAGATCGGTTTGCCCGTCGACGAAACCAGTCAAAAGGGCCGTGATTATCGCCTCCTCGTGGTGGGCGGCAAATTGATCGCGGCCGTTGAAGCCGGACCTGTCGACAAAACAGACATCTTGCACGAGGACAACCAGAGAATGGCGGAGCGAGCGGCCGCCGCTCTCGGTCTCGAGGTGGCCGCAATCGACTTCATCTCACCCGACATCTCTCTCAGCTTCCGTGACGTGGGCGGAGCGATCGTGGGAGTCGACGCCGCACCGCGGGATCTTGCCGGACCCGTGATCGATAGGCTTTTCCCGCCGGGAGCGCCATCGCGGATTCCAAGCGCCGCCATCGCCGGTACTTGTGGGAAAACCACCGTCACCCGTATGGTTGGACACATCCTCAAGCTTGCCGGCCATACCGCGGGACTGGCGACCTCGGACGGCGTCTACATCGACGGCAAGCTCACCGTCCGGGGAGATATGACGGGTCCAGAAGCGAGCACGCTGGTGCTGCGCGATCCTACGGTGGACGCCGCGGTACTGGAGACGGCGCAAGGTGGCATCGCCCATTCCGGGCTCGGTTGGCGCCGATGCAGTGTCGGCGCCGTGCTCAATGTGGCCCCCGAGAGGAAGGACGACGCTCGACTGGACGAGATCGCGCAGACCCTGTGGGTGGTGGTCGAAGTGGCGGAGGACTTCAGCGTGCTCAACGCGGACGACGTGCAGGTGGAGGCCATGGCCGGTCATGGCCCCGGCGAGCCCATCTGGGTGACGCTGAACCCGGAAAACCAGAAAGTGAAGCGGCATGTCGGCAGTGGCGGCTGGGCCGTGACTCTCGAGCCGGGCCTCAATGGCCGGCTCCTCGTCCACTACCAGGGGGACGAACGGCACTCCCTGCTTTGGGCGCGGCAGATCCCCATCGCCTTTGGAGCCCAAGCCGGCCACAACATCCAGAACGCGATGTTTGCCGCCGCCATCGCGCTCGGACTGGGAGTGAAGGTCGAGACGGTCCGTCAGGGTCTGCGCACTTTCGAGATGGATTTTGCTAGTCCGGCAACCTTTCACCTGCCCGCCAGTCGATCGTCCGCAATTGGTCGATGAGGGCGAGCACTGCGTCCCGCTGAGTGTGGGCCAGGAGAATCAGTAGATCCCCCGGCCGAGCCCACGCCAGGGCTTCCCGAATCCCTTCCAACTCCGTACCCGCCATGGTGAGGCTCGCGGGAGGCGCTCCGAGGCGTAGAAGCTCGTCCCGCAGCAAGGCTGGGACTTCTCCAGGACCACGGCCGCGCAGCATCTCGGGCAGATCCTTGACGACGATCCGGTCTGGGCGCAGGGGCCAGGCGGCGCGCGCCAGCTCGCGGATGGCCTCGTCGCTGCGGTCTCCGGCCTGACCCAGAATGAGCAGGCGCCGCACTGCCGGGAGCTGGCTGGCGAGCTCCACGAGGGCGGCCATGCCGTGGGGATTGTGGGCATAGTCGAGCAGCACGTGGGCGCCACCGAGCTCCATCGACAAGGCGCGGCCCAGATTGCTCGTCAGCTCGCGGAGCCCTACGGCCATGGCTTCGACAGGCAACCCGGCCGCGGCAGCGAGGCCGATCGCTCCCAGCGCATTGGCCACGTTGTGCCGGGCGGCGCCGCCCAGGGTCACCGGGATCTCCTCGACGCGAACCACGGCCGTTCGTTCGTTCCCGCGGGCCAGCCACACAACTTCATCCTCCAGGTAACAGGCGTCGCCCCCGGCGGCCAAGTGGCTTTCCAGCTTCGGGTTTGCCGCGTCGAGGCTGAACCAGGTGATGGGAGAGTTGAGCCCTCCGGCCGCTGCCAGCAACTCGGGATCATCGGCGTTGAGGACCATGCGGCCGCCTGGGCGCACCCCCCTGGCGATGACCAGCTTGGCCTCCGCCAGCGCTTGCAAGTCGAGAATTCCGAACTCGCCGAGGTGGTCTGCGGCAATGTTGGTCACCAGAGCGGCCTCCGCGCCGGTCACCGCAAGTCCCCGGCGCAGCATGCCGCCCCGGGCCGTCTCCAGGATGGCGATCTCGACCCGCCGGTCGCGCAGCAGTGTACGGGCGCCGCCGGGGCCGGAGTAGTCCCCGAGATCGACCACTTCACTGCCCACTTCGATGCGGTCCGTCGAGGTGATTCCTGGGACCCGGCCCGCCGCCGCGGCGATAGCTGCAAGCAGGCGCACCGTCGTGGTCTTGCCGTTCGTACCTGTCACCAGTAGCACCGGTACGTCGTGGACGTCGGCCCAGTCGACCGCGGCGGGGTCGGGCAGGGTGTTCGCCGGCCAGGTGAACGATCCCGTGCCCGAGCCCACGGAGGCGTTTTCGTCGTCCCAGAGGAAGGACACCCCGTGGGCCGCGGCGGCGTCACATAGGGCGATCAGGGCCGGATTCGCCCCCTGAGCGATTTCCGCCCGCAGCCGTTTCGCCTCCTGCGCCAGGTCCGGCGGCGGGGCGCCGGTTTCCGCCGCCTCAGCCGCCGCCCAGGCGAGCTCGTTGAGCTCTGTCGCGGAGTATAAGGAGTCGATGGGCGCCGAGATCGCCAGGCTCGCGCCGCCGGAAAAACGCCGGCAGGCGATCGTCGCGTGCCGCCAGCCGATCGCCGCGAGTAGGCGCTCGACCTGATGCCTCCACGCTGCCACGGCGGGTTCCGCCTCCTCGGGCGCCAGCGATACGTCGAGCACCGCGCCTGCCCCGTCGAGGAGGAGGTTGGGTCCTGTCAGGCGTCGTGAGTCGAGGAGCTTCATCGCGGTCTTTCCGGGCGGGAGAGGAGAGTACACCAGACGGCTTGCCGGAACCGCTTCGTCCGCCGTCCCAACCTGCTGAGGATGGACTCCGAGTGCCCGGTCTTGCGTTCCAATCGGCGATAGGGAGGTCCAGGCTGGCTTCTGAAGCAGCCCAACCGCCTCGCGCAGACCTTCAGTACAGGACGTATGGAGTCGCACCGTCCCGCGTTTGGACTCCAAGCATCAATCGCTAGGAGTCCATCTTTTCAAGTTAGGACTCCATCTTTTCGCGCTTGGAGTCCATCTTTTCGCGTTTGGACTCCAAACGCCGGACGCTTGGAGTCCATCTTTCCTCACTTGGAGCCCATCTTTGCCCGCTTGGACTCCATCTTCTCCCGCTTGGAGTCCATCTTCTCGCGCTTGGAGTCCATCTTTGCCCGCTTGGACCGCTTCAAAATCGGCCGGGATATAGTCAGCACTCGATGCCCGAATCGAGATCCTAGGAGGCGTGGATTGGAGTCAAGGTCGAACCCACAGAGCCGAAGGTGGCTCAATTCCACGGTCCTCGGCATCGGCCTGGCGAGCCTCTGCTCGGACGTCGGTCACGAGATGGCAACCACCGCGATGCCGGCTTTGCTGGCCACGCTGGGCGCCAGCTCGGCGATCCTGGGGGTGATCGAGGGTGTCTCCGACGGCCTTTCGAGCTTCGCCAAGCTGGCCTCCGGGCTCTACAGCGATCGCCTCCGCCGGCGCAAACCGCTGGCGGTGATCGGGTATTTCGTCACCGCCTCGGGGATGGCGAGCTTCACCCTGGCCACGCAATGGTGGCACGTGCTCCTCGGCCGCGCCGGTGGCTGGCTGGGGCGGGGTGCCCGCTCTCCCGTCCGCAACGTGCTCCTCGCCGACGCCGTGACGCCGGCGACCTACGGAAGGGCCTTTGGCTTCGAGCGCGCCCTGGATAGCGCCGGAGCGATCCTCGGACCCGCGCTGACGCTGGCGTTCGTCGCCACGGTGGGGCTTCGCCGGCTCTTTCTCTTGACGCTGATTCCGGGGATCGCGGCAGCTCTCTTGGTCGCTTTTCTGGTACGCGAAAAGCCGCACGAGCCCCAAGCCCACCTGCGGCTCTGGAGCGGCGTGCGAGGACTTCCCGGCAGCTTCAAGCGGTATCTGGTCGGGATCGGCCTCGCGGGGATTGGAGATTTCTCCAAGACTCTGCTGATCCTCTGGGCCACCGTGGCGTGGACGCCGCGGCTGGGAGCGGTCGGCGCGGCCCAGCGGGCAATGCTCTTTTACATCGGCTACAACGTTGTCTACACGCTCTCCTGCTACCTCAGCGGAGCGTTGGCCGATCGCTACCCGAAACGTTGGGTGCTGGCAGGCGGCTACAGTCTGGCCGTGATCCCAGCCCTGGCCCTGCTCTTCGCCGGTGACTCGATGGTACTTTTCGCGGTGGCTTTCGGAGTCTCGGGTCTCTACATGGGAGTGTGGGAGACGGTGGAGAGCGCCACCAGCGCCGAGATGCTTCCCGGCGCGACGAGAGGTTTGGGTTTCGGAGTCCTGGCGACGGTGAACGGAGCGGGCGATTTCCTCTCCAGCGCCCTGGTCGGCACGCTGTGGGTCCTCTCGCCGGTGGCCGCCATGGCCTTGGTGATCGTCGCCTCTCTCGTCGGAGCTGCGATCATCGCCTCGACACCGCCCCATGAGGCTTCTGCTACAGCCACCTGAAGGCTCTCCTCGCGCATGCTACGATTCCCCCGCCTTCTGGCACCTGAATCCCTGAAGAATGAGGGCCGCGCCCGCAGGGCGTCGGGACGGAGGAGAGTGCATGTCGACGGGTTCTTCTGCGGCGAGCCAGCCGGGGTTGGTGATGGCGATCGGCGGCGCCGAGGACAAGGTGCGGGAAAAGATCGTCCTGCGCCGGTTCGTGGCGGAGGCCGGAGGTCCGGACGCCAGCATCGTCGTTCTCGCCACGGCGTCGGAGCTGCCGGAGGCGGGGGAACGCTACGCGGACCTCTTCAAAGGGTTGGGCGCCGGTCGCGTCGAGGTGCTGCGCATCCGAACCCGCGAGGATGCGCTGGACGCGGGTCCTGAAGCTCTCGACCTTCTGTTGGACGCCAGCGGTTTCTTCATGACCGGCGGCAGTCAGCTCCGCATTTCCTCCGCTCTGGGCGGCACGCCGCTCGCCGCGCTGCTGCGCCGCCGCCACGCCGAGGGGATGGTGGTTGCCGGCACCAGCGCCGGCGCCGCCGTCCTATCGCGTCACATGATCTCGATGGGCGAGAGCGGCGGCACACCGCGGCGGCGCCTTGTCCAAATGGCCCAGGGTCTTGGCTTCGCCCCCGATCTCCTGGTCGATCAGCACTTCCGTAGGCGTGATCGCCTGGGCCGGCTCGTCACGGCCCTTTCCTACAATCCCGAGCCGCTGGGCGTGGGCGTTGACGAGGACACGGTGGCCATGGTGAGCTTCGACGGCGTGCTCACCGTTCTCGGCGCCCGTGCCGTGACGGTGGTGGACGCCTCGGGGCTGCGTTTCACCGACAGCCACGCCGTCCACCGCGGTCAGCCGGTGGCCATGCTGGGCCTCAAAGTAGACTTCCTCACCGCGGGTTGCCGATACGATACCCGCCGCCGAGTGGCGCTCGTTCCTGACGCCGCGGCCGCCCTTCCGGCGGAGACCGACGCCCTCGCCGCTTCGAACCGATGATTGACACGATGCCCGACGACCGATAAGAAGCCACCGATGAAGATTCTCGACACTCGCGTCTACCGCGGACCCAACCTCTACGCCCTGCGCAAGGTCATCCGCCTTCGCGTCGACCTCGGGGAGCTCGAAAATTTCCCGACGGGAAGGCTGCCGGGCTTCGTCGATCGCCTCATGGCGGCGATCCCCAGTTTGCAGGAGCACACCTGCTCCTACGGCGAGCCGGGCGGCTTCGTGCGCCGCATGGTGGAGGATGAAGGCACGTGGCTCGGCCACGTGCTGGAGCACGTCGCTATCGAGCTCCAGTGCCTCGCCGGCACACCGGTCGCCTACGGCAAGACGCGCGGTCACGATCTCCCGACCGGCCAGTACCACGTCATCTACAGCTACGAGGAGGAAGTGGTGGGCCTCGAGGCCGCCGAGCTGGGCGTCCGCCTCATCCGCCACTTGTTGCCGCCGGAGCGGGAGGCGTACCTGGACGGTGGCTACGACTTCAAAACAGAGCTCGAGGATCTCGTCCGCCTCGCCCAGCGCCGGGCCTTCGGCCCTTCGACGGGCGCGCTGGTGCGGGCCGCGGAGGAACGGGACATTCCCTGGATCCGCCTGAACGACCGGTCTCTGGTGCAGCTCGGCCACGGCAAGTTCCAGCGCCGCATTCAGGCCACCGTCACCAGCGAGACCCGCCACACCGCCGTCGAGATCGCCTCCGACAAGCGGTTGACCAACCAGATCCTCTCCGATCTGGGCCTTCCTGTGCCCCGGCAGACGCGGGTGGGCGGCCCGAACGACGCCGTCGAGGCCGCCGAGCGGCTCGGCTATCCCGTGGTGGTCAAGCCGCTGGACGGCAATCATGGCAAGGGCGTGTCGATCAATCTCACGACGCCGGAGCAGGTGCGGACGGCGTTCGAGGCGGCCCACGAGTACTCCTCGGTGGTGATCGTCGAAACCTTTCAGGAAGGCAACGACTACCGCATCCTGGTGGTCAATGGCAAGGTTTTGGCGGTCTCCCAGCGCGTTCCAGGGCACGTGGTGGGCGATGGCCAACACACGATCGCCGAGCTGGTGGAGATCGTCAATCAGGATCCGCGGCGGGGCATCGGCCACGAGAAGGTGCTCACTCGCCTGGAGCTGGATCATCAAGCCGAGCGGCTGATCGAAGAAGCAGGGCTCACCGCGCAGTCCGTGCTTGCCGAAGGCCAGATCTTCTATCTGCGCTCGACCGGCAACCTCTCGACCGGCGGCACCTCGGTGGACAAGACGGACGTCACCCACTACGACAATCGCGTCATGGCCGAGCGGGCCGTGAAGGCGATCGGGCTCGACGTGGGCGGCGTCGACTTCATCGGGCCGGACATCACCCGTAGTTACACCGAAGCGGGCGGCTCGATCGTGGAGATCAACGCCGCGCCCGGATTCCGCATGCACACCTCGCCCACGGAAGGAAAGCCGCGGGACGTGGCCGGACCGGTCATCGACATGCTGTTTCCCGCGGGGACGCCGTACCGCATTCCCATCGCCGCCATCACCGGCACCAACGGCAAGACCACCACCACGCGCATGGTGGGGCACATCCTCAAGCTCTCCGGCTTCTGTGTGGGTATGACCACCAGCGACGGCGTCTACATCGACGGCGAGCTCACGGTGGCGGGGGACATGACGGGTCCGTGGGCGAGCCATCTGGTGCTGCGTGATCCGTCGGTTGACGCCGCCGTCCTGGAGACGGCGCGCGGCGGCATCGTGCGCGCGGGCCTCGGCTGGCGCAAGTGCAAGGTGGGAGCGGTGCTCAACGTCGCGTCGGATCACCTGGGAATGGGCGGTATTAAAAGCCTGGACGAGCTCGCCGAGGTCAAGCAGGTGGTGGTCGAGGTCGCCCAGGACTGGTGCGTCCTCAACGCCGACGACGAAAGGGTGGCGGCGATGGCCGCCGAGAGTCCCGGCAAGCCGATCTTCGTCACCTTGCAGCGCGAGAACGAGCTGGTGCGGCGCCACATTCGCAACAAGGGGCGGGCGGTGGCGCTGGAAGAGGGGCTCAATGGTCGCATGATCGTGCTCTACGAGGGCGAGGAGCACATTCCTCTGCTGTGGGCCCGGCAGATTCCCGCGACGGTCGAAGGGCACGCCATTCACAACGTGCAGAACGCGATGTTCGCCTCCGCCATCGCCCACGCCATGGGAATCAGCCTGGAGAACATCCGCCAGGGACTGCGCACCTTCACCACCGATTTCTATCAGACGCCGGGACGGATGAACTTTTACAATGAGCACCCATTCCGCGTGCTGCTCGACTATGCCCACAACGCCCATGGCATGGCCGCCATGGCCGGCACCATCCGCGGCCTGACGGTGAATGGCCGGAGAATCGGCGTCCTCGCCGCTCCCGGCGACCGCCGGGACGAGGACATCCTCGATCTCGCCCGCGCCGCCGCCCCCGCTTTCGACTTCATCATCGTCCGCGAGGACGACAATCGCCGCGGCCGCAAACGCGGCGAGACGGGCGAGCTGGTGCGCCAGGGTCTTCTCGCCGCGGGCTTTCCACCCGACCGCCTCTCGCCTGAGGTCTACGACGAGGAGGAAGCCGTCCAGCGCGCGTTGGAATCCGCCCAGCCGGGAGACTTGCTGGTCATCTTCGGCGACGATCTCGAGCGGGTCTGGCAACAGATCGTGAGCTTCGGCCGCCCCGGCGGGGCAGCTCCCGTGGCCACCACGCCCCCCGCTCCGATCTTCCCGCCGGACGAACGGCCTCTGTCGTCCGCGCTGGCGCCAGGCGCCTTCGAGCCGCCGGTGGACGCGCGGCGGACTGGGGAGCATGAGGATTGATCATGAAAACGAGAATCGTCCGCCTCGGAATTGCCGTGCTTTTACTTTCGGGAGCAGCCACTCGCTCCTTTGCGGCGAGCATCGTCTGCACCAAAGGCTCCCTGAAGTGCTATTTCTTCCAAAGCATGGAATGCCCGGATCTCTATCTCAATCCTGGGGATGCGTGCATGCGGGCGAAGTACGCGGGTTTTTTCCACGTCCGTGGATTGACGATCGATTCGCGAGTGCTCGGCAGAGCCCAGAACGCTCTGCGGCAAGCGAAGGTCGAGTTCTTCACGGCGAAATCACCGGAGCGCGGACGCCTGCTTCTCATGGTGGACGACCTGATGCTTCCCGCCGCCACGGCGACCTTGAGAAAGGCAGGAATCACCGTCCTGACCGTGCCGATTCCGCAAGGCCCGTTGCGGTAGTCGCAGAGGAGCTCAGGTTCCGCCCGCATCCTCCGCCAACAGATCCGCCAGCAGCACGATCCTTCGCCGTAGCGATCGCAGATCCACGAATTCCTCCCGGGTGTGCATGCCGCCGCCGACGGGCCCTAGGCCGTCGAGGATGGGGATGCGGCTGGGGTCGGGGAGGAAGTTGGGGAAGGAGATGCCGCCGCGGTCGGCCTCGATCTCGAGGCTCCAGCCGCGGTCGGCGGCGAGCTTTACGGCTCGCTGGCTAAGCCCGGAGTGGGGACTCTCAGGATCGACGGGCGAAATTTCCTGTCCGGGAGTGAAAGTCAAGGTTGTGCCGGTTTCGCGTCCGACTTCCGCGGCGAGGTCGAGCAGGCGCCGGAGTGTTTCGCCGCCGTCCTGCGGACGGAGAAATCGGACCTCACCTTCGGCCAGAGCACGATCCGGCACGACGTTGAGCTGACGCTCGGTGCCGAGGAGACCGTGGGCTGCCGCGAGGTGGTCCACGAAGCTCGCATCTCCGGCGACCAGCCGGCCGGTGTTGACGGTGGGACCGCCATTCTTTCGCGAGAGCGCCTCCGCCTTCGTGACCCAGCGAGCGGCAGCGGCGAGGGCCGAGCGGCCGTCCCAGTAGTGGAGACCGGAGTGCGCGGCCGTGCCCCGAGCTTCCAACCGCCATTGAAACATGCCGCGGCGGCCGGCCACGATCGTTTCCGCGTCTCCCACTGGCTCGCCGGGCTCCAGCACCCAGAGGGCGCGGGCGGTCTCCCCCCAATGGCGAACCGCGGCTCGGGAGAGCTCGCCGCCGACCTCCTCGTCGGGAACTGCCACCAGCAGGAGATCGGCTGGCGGCGGCTGGCCCCGGTGCCTCAGGAGGTCTAGCGCCCCGATCAGCGTGGCGAGGCCGCCCTTCATGTCGATGGCCCCGGTCGCCACCAGGAGGTCGCCGTCGAGGCGGGAGGGAGCGGCGGGTAGCACGGTATCGAGATGGCCAATGAGCAGCAGATGGCCCCGCGACGTGTCGGCTCCGCGGGCGACCAGCACGGGCAGGGAGCGGCCTGCCTCCGCAGAAGGCTCGGCACGGATCTCGGTCGCCAGGCCGCGGCTCCTCAACTCGCCCGCGAGCCGCGCTGCCAGGCGTTCGAGTCCCTCGGCGTCGCCGCTGGGGGAGGAAATCTCCGTCAGCTCTCGCAGGAGGTCGACGGCGCCCTGAAAGAGCGGTGCCGGCAGAGCGGTCAGGGTATCCTCCATGGGCCGAGAGTATCGTAGAGAGCGAGCGGTCAGCCTTTGGCCAGTCGACTGATATAGAGTTGATTCGTGGAGTCTGCGGAGTCCACCTCTGGCATTCTGGAGGGCGAGGTCATGGTCAGTGCGGTCATTCTGTTGGTGGTTGAGAAGCAGAAGGTGAACGAGGTGGCAGAGAAGCTGGTGGACCTGCCGGGAATCACCGAGGTTTACTCGGTCGCCGGACAGTACGATCTGGTGGCGATCGCGCGGGTGAAGGACAACGAGGGGATCGCCGAAGCGGTAACCCGCCAGATGTTGAAAATCGACGGCATCCTGCGTTCGGAGACCCTCCTGGCTTTCCGGGCGTTCTCCCGCTACGACCTGGAAAGGATCTTCTCGATCGGCGCCGAAGAGCCTCCCGCTTAAGGGGCTTGGTCTGACACCGCCCCTTTACTTCCCCTGCGCTTCTTTCAGGATGAGGTTGGCCAGGGCCTCGTAGTCGCCGCCGAAGTGATGGGCACCGGGCAGCACCACCGATTTGCCCTGGGCGGCGGTCAGCGACGGGCAAAGGCTGTCGCTCTCCTTCGAACCGTGGAGACACAGGATGGGCGGATGGCCGCCGAGCTTCTTGACCTCCGGGAGCACCGGTTGGCCTGCGGAGCCGCCACCCAGCCAGTCGGTGACGTGAAACTCGAAGGCCGCTTTGGTGCTGGGACCGAGGAGAGCGATCAGCTTGACCTTGCCCAACAGGTCAGCCGGCAGGCGGCTCGCGGCGAAGGGGAGCACGTCGGCTCCCAGCGAATAGCCGATCAGTAGCACCTCCTTCCGGTTCCAAGTGGTCAGGTAGCGGCGCAGGATGCGGTCCAGATCCCTGGCAATGCCTTCGGGTGTGCGCGCAGTCCAGAAGTATTGGAGCGAGTTGAGCCCCACCACAGGGATGCCCTTGGCTGATAACGCCCCGGCGACCTCTTTGTCGATCCCCGCCCAGCCACCATCGCCGGAGACGACGACCGCCATCAGTCCGCTCGCCGCGCCTTTTGCCGGCACTTCGACCAGCGGCAGATCATTGACGGCGGGGATGCTTCCCTTTGGGCCCGGCACTGAAGGCGAGCTCGCAGCGGCGGTCGGGACCGGAGTCTTGTCCAGAATCTGCTTGTAGGCCTGCCGGAGCTGAGGTTCCCATTTGTAAGTCTTGGAGAATCCGTGTCCAACGTCGGGCAGAAGGACAGTCTCGCCGTTCTTGACCTGCGACACGTAGCGCACGACGTCGTCCTTGTTGCAGACCTCATCGATCGTCCCCTGGAAGGCGATCCACGGCGCTTCGAGGGTCGAGGTCGGTTGGAAGATCACTCCCTTGTTCTTGGGCCCCGGCACGCTGGCGATGCCGTGGCCGGCACAGAAAGGGTGCTGGAGATCGAGATCGGGGCAAAAGCCCAGGCTGATGGCGCCACGGAACGTGTTGGGCGGAGCCTGGGCGAGGACGGCATAGGCCAGGGTGGCGCCGGAGGAGTAGCCAACGAGCACCGGCGGGACGTAGGTGGGAAAGCCGAGAGTCTTCTGGACGAACTTGCTCAGCAGCTCGAGCTCGGACGCCGGATAGACGCAGCGCTCCTTGGCGGCGTTGAGCTTCTTCACGTATTGCGGCGCGTTGACCCCGACCACGAGGGAGTCCATGGACGAGAGGATGCGTGCCATGTCCACGACGCCGAGATTCCAGCCGCCGTCGCCCGACAGGAAGAGAACGACGTTCTTCGGATGGGGAGCAGGCCGGTAAATCGCGACCTGGCCGAAGCGGCCGTAGGAGAGGCTCTCCGGTGGCTTGGCCGGCGCCGTCGCGGCGGGCGGTTTGGACGGAGGTGCGGCTTTGGGCTTGAGCGCCTCCGCTTGGTGGCTATGAACCAGGGCAGCCAGCAGCAGGAGGATGCCCAATCGAATCGACGCCGTCTTCTCTGGGGACTTCATGAATGGAAGTATTTTCCTTCCTGGAGATCAAGGTTGGCGGCCGGGCGCCGGGGCTGAACCGCCCAGCGACTGGACGAGCTGTTTGAATTCCGCGTCCTGGCGAAGGCCGTCGAAGTCTTTATCCCGGTCGATCACCGTCCGGTCTTTCCAGCCGTTGTCCGCGGCTTGGCGCAGGTCGGACAGGGCCCGTTTGCGGTCGCCCTTCTTCGCGTAGGCGGCGGCCCGGGAGTAGTACACGGTGGAGCTTTTGGGATCGATTTCGGTGGCGATGGAAAGAACGAAGATCTCGCGGTCGTGCTGCTTGCGCTCGGCGAATGTCTGGGGAAGGTAGAAGCTGGTTTGCACCTCCAGCGTGTTGAGGATGCGCTGAGCCGAGAGGCGCTCGTCGGCCGTGGGTGCCGACTCGGCCTTCTTGCGCAACTCGTGGATCTTGAGCAGGGCGACCACCTGGGCGACCGTCCGCGCCTCGCCGGACGGATTGACGGCGGCGAGGATGCCCGGAGCCTGGGCCAGCACCACCTTGTCGTGCCTGAGCCGCTCCTCCCGCTCCTTGAGCTCACGCTGCAAGGCGGGGTTTGCGGCCAGCTCGGCCGCTTTCTTCTGGGCCTCGGCCGTGTCGCGCAGGCCGGCGAAGTCGGTGGCGCCGGACCAGGTGCGCGACGCCTGAAACAGGTCGCCGGACTGCTCAAAGGCGCGGGCTCGGCCGGTCGTCTCGTTCCAGGCGGCGTCGATGCGGGTGGCGTCCTTGGGGATCGTTCCCGCCTTCATGGCCTGGAGGTCCAGCCAGGCCAGGGCGCGGGTGGCGATCTCCGCCGGCGGCCATTGGTGAACGCCGTCGAAGATCTCCAGGCGGTGATTGACGCCGGCGACGGCGAGCTTCGGCTCGAGGTCCATCATCTCGTAGTAATTGAAGTCCTTGTCGCCTATCGTGCCGTAGAAGACAAAGCGATCGCCTTTCTGGGGCGGCTGATCGAAGGGCCAGCCGGCGCCCGCGCCGACGATGCCCGCCAGGCTGCCGGGAGCCGAGCGGGCGAGGACGACGCTGGAGCGCACGGTGCCCGAGAAACCCGCGGCGTAATGCCGCCGGTCGTCGATCGTGAAGCGGGCGTGAGTGTCCGCCCAGATCGCCCGCATGGCCTTGAGATTGGGCTCCATGGGACCATCGCTCATCGAGTTGTTGGAGCTGGCCAGGATATAGCCGAAGGCCTCGGCGCCGGGACGGAAACGCTCGGCGGCCAGCGCGCCGCGCGAGCGGGGGTCCAGAATGTAGAGGATCGGCCACGGGCGGTCCGGCGTATAGCCGCTTGGCAGATAGAGCGCGTAGGTCTCCCCGGAGTTGCCGGCACAGGCGATCTTGTCCACCACCCGGCCACGGGGCTGGTCGCCCGGCGCCGGCTGCGCTGAAAGTGGCGCGACCTGAAGCAGCGCGATGATCAAGGCACCGAGGGTGCTGTGGGCACTGAAGGCGGCGTTCATACTCGTTTCCAATCGCCCGCCAGGGGCGGCTCATTCCCGGCGAGCGATCCTATAACGGCAGGGGCTCGGGTCGCACTCTAGGCAGGAAAATTGCAAGAATGTATACTCTCGAAGCTCGCTGCTGTACTGGGAGGAAAACAACATGGCGAGGACCTCAGGCCAGAGACTCTCCTTCGCGACCCCGGCCGAAGCAACCACTCCGCCGCGATCCGGTCCGCTCGGAGTCGTGCCCCCTGTCTCGTACGACCTCGACGCGACCGTGCCCATCGGACAGGGTGCGCACCAGCAGCTGGGAGCTGAGACCTTGCCGATGCGCTGCCTGCGCTGCCAGGGGACGGTAGAGAGGGGAACGGCGCCGGTGCAAGTCGAGCGCGACGGCTACAAGCTGGCCTGGGAGCAGGTGCCCGCCTGGGTCTGCAAGCGTTGCGAGGTCGCCTACTTCGAGCCCCACGAGGTGGAGACGATTCGCCGTGCCCTCAGCGCCATGCGGGCGCTATCGCAGGTCTGATCCTCCTAGAATCGGCGCTTGTCGATGCCCAGCCGCTTGATCCTTGATTCAAGCGTCGTGGCGGGCACCCCGAGAAGGACCGCAGCGCCGGCCGTGCCAGACACGCGGCCCCGGGTCTGGGTCAAGGCCTCTTCGATCCGCTGCCGCTCCTGTTCTCGCAAGCTTGCCGGTAGCGGGAGAGCCGGGGTTGAGGAAGTGACAGACCCGGCGCCGGTTCCTCCGATCAGCGGCTCGTCCACCCGCAGCACCTTGCCTTCTGACAGGATGGTGGCGCGCTCGATGACGTTTTGCAGCTCGCGCACGTTGCCCGGCCACGAATAGGCGAGGATGCGGTCCATGGAGCTTTTCTCGATGCTCTCGAAGCGCTTGCCGAGGCGCGCCGCATAGCGGGCGACGAAGTATTCGACCAGGATGGGAAGATCCTCACGCCGCTGGCGCAGGGGCGGGATCTCGATGGGAAAGACGTTGAGGCGGTAGAAGAGATCGCTACGGAACGTGCCCTCCGCTACGGCGGCCGATAGGTCGCGGTTGGTGGCGGCGATGACCCGGGCGTCGGTGGCAATGGGGGGCCCGCCGCCAACGCGTTCGAACGTTCCCTCCTGGAGCACGCGCAGCAGGGTGGCCTGCACCTCAGGCGGCAGCTCGCCCACCTCGTCGAGGAAGATGGAGCCTCCGCCCGCGAGCTCGAAGCGGCCGACGCGGCGTTGCAGGGCGCCCGTGAAAGCTCCCTTTTCATGGCCGAAGAGCTCCGAGGCGATGAGCGACGGCGGCAGGGCCGCGCAGTTGACGGCCACCAGCGCGCGCTTCGCCCGCGGCGAATGGCGGTGGATGGCGCGGGCCACCAGCTCCTTGCCGGTGCCGGTTTCGCCGGTGAGGAGTACGGTGGCGTCCGTGGCCGCGACTTTGTCGACGAGGGCGAGGGTATCGCGCAACGCCTTCGAGACGCCGACGATCTCCTCGAACATGCTGCGCTCGTCGATTTCCTGGCGCAACGCGAGGTTCTCATCCTGCAGCTGGCGGGTAAGGCGGGAGATCTCCTCGAAGGCCAGAGCATTGGCCACGGCGGCGGCGATGGGACGGGCCACGGCCTCGAAGATCGCCACCTCGTGAGCCGGGAAAGGGCCGGCCGTTTCGCGGGAAAAAGACATCGAGCCCACCAGCCGGTCGCGGATCTGGAGCGGCACCCGCACGTAGGAGTGAACTCCGGCCGCCAGCAGCCGCGAGTCCTCGGGAAAGCGCGTCTCCTTCGTCAGGTCCGCGCAGACGTAGGCCTCTCCTATGCGACCGACGTGCTCGGTGCCTGAGCCGGCGAGAGGGACGGGCGGCTTCCAGTTCGGGCCCATCTGATCGACCGGGATGTGCAGCCAACGCGCCACCACGTCGGCGAAGGAGTCTCCCTCGCGACGTTCGACGCCTTGGATGTAAAGGGCGTGGGGGACCAGGAAGTCGCCTGCGACCGTGGTCACGCTGACGCCTCCCACGTAGATGGACGGAGCGAGCGCGTGAGCCACCGCTTCGAGAACGGTTGCCAGCTCGAGCTGGGAGTTGGCGGCTTCGGAGACTTCCAGAAGCAGCCGGTACTTGTCCTCAGCCGTCAATGGCGCGCTTGGCGCGAGGAGCTGGCCGGGTGCTTCCCCCATACGGGATGATCCTACCGTGACTGGCCCGTCACTTTCGCGAACCCTTCCTTGAACTGGCGCATCCAGTTCTTGGGCACCGAGAAGCCGTGCCCCACCTTGTGCAGCCAGACCAGCTCGCCGTTCTCGACCTTGGAGAGATAGGTCTTCGTATCTTCCGGCGTACAGATCTGGTCAATGTCGCCCTGGAAGGCGAGCCATGGATCCGTCAGCGGCGCGGGCTGGAAATCCACGCCCTTGCCGTGAGGATCGCGGATCCAGGAAGCCTCGCGGCCCTTGCAAATGGGATGATTGACGATCAGGTCCGGGCAGAAGCCGAGGGAGAGGCCGCCGCGGTAGGTGTGGGCCGCCGCCTGCGCCATGGCGGCGTAGACGATGGTGGCGCCCGAAGAGTAGCCAACGAGGACCGGCGCTACCTTCTCGGGATAGCCAAACTTCTTCTCCAGGGCCTTGCCGAGCTCCGCGAAGTCGGTGCCCGGGTCCCAGCACTTGTCGGGATCGGCGGTGGAGGACTTCATATAGTGGCGGATGTCGACGCCGGCGACCAGGGCGTCCATGCCCTCGAGCTCGCGGGCCATGTCGACGACTCCCAGGTTCCAGCCGCCGTCGCCGGAGATAAATAAAGCGACATGGGTGGGGCGCGGGGTTGAGTGGTAGAGGGTGATTTTGCCGAAAGGTTCCAGGGTCATGGTCTCCTCGACCGCGGCGGCCGGGAAGACGAAGGCGAGGACTAGCAGGCTGGCGAGGAAAATCGGCTTCATAGGGCGCACATTGTGCACCAAAACCTGGATCGGGGTGAAAGCGCAACGGGAGGGCGAACCTTCAGGATGGCGTCTTACCGTGGGCCAGGATCGCCTCGGCGATCGGGCCGTAATTCTTGCCGACGATGTGGGTACCCGGCCGGGCCAGGGGCCGCACCAGGCCGGGGCGCAGCTTGAGACACAAGCTGGTTTTCCTCTCCGTTTCGCCATAGAAGCAGAGAATTTCCTTGCCCGCGAGCTTCTCGATCTCGGGTGTCACGGGGCGGTACTCAGGAGAGGGCTTGCCGATCCACTCCCGGGGATGGAAGCGAAAATCCGCCGACTCGGAAGGACCCAGCAGGGCGATCAGCGAGACCTTTTCCATCAAGTCCGGGGGCAGGCGGGCAGCCAGAAAGGGCATGACGTCGGCGCCGAAGGAGTAGCCGATGAGAATGACTTTCTCTTTGTGCCAGAGGGGGAGAAAGTGGCGGAGGATCCGTTCCAGATCCTTCGCTCCCCGATCAGGCTCCCGGCGCCTGAGGAAGTAGCGCAGCGAGTTCCAACCGACGACCGGCACGCCGCCTTTGACCAGAGCCTTCGACAGTCCCTTGTCGGTCTCGGCCCAGCCGCCGTCGCCCGTGAGGAGGATAGCCAATTCGTCCCCGCCAGGCCCCCTGGTGGGAACCTTGACGAGAGGGAGATCGTCCACCTTCGGGAGCTGCAGGGAGTCTGGCGTGTCTTTCGGATGTCGCGCGGCAAGACCGGGAGAGGCGAAGAGAATCAGGATAAGGACGAGAGTGGAAAGCTGTCTGGGGTTGGGTGCTGCCTTCATCGCGGCAAAGATACCCCGGCTTGTGACAATCTGGAATTATTTCAGTCTGCCGTTCTGGGAGATGTTATACGCTCAGAACCTAATCCGGCGTATAACTCACCGACCATGCCCTTTCAACGCCTCCCCGAAACCGTCCAGACGCTCTACTCCGAGCTTTTGGATCAAACGATTCAGGCCGAGGCCGAAGCGGCCCTGCTGAAGGCGCCCCAAGGCACTTTCGTCTCCAAGACGATCAAGGGCGGCACCTACTGGTATCTCCAACGGACGGAGGGCGACGCCAGGCGTCAGCACTACCTGGGACGGGAGTCGCCTTCGCTGCTGGCTTGGATGGAGCAGGTAAAGGAGGCTCGCGCCCTTTCCGCCGAGGACGAGACCCAGCGCGCCAATCTCTGCGGCATGCTGGCGGCCGGCGGTGCTGCCACCGACAGTGCCCAGGTCGTCAAGGTGCTGTCGCTTCTCGCCGAGTCGGGAGCCTTTCGGATGGGAGGTATCCTCGTCGGCACCCAGGCGTTCATCGCCTACGGCAACATGCTCGGCGTGCGATTCGAGAAACAGGCGCTACGGACGCAGGACGTGGATGTGGCCCAGGACCGGGCGATCGGCATCGCACTCTCCCAGGAGGCGGGCGCGGTGGACGTGCGAGGCGCCCTGACGGGCTCGGGCCTGGGATTCTTCCCGGTTCCCGATCTCGATCCCAAGCGGCCAAGCACTTCGTTCAAGATCCGAGGGCGGGAGCTCCGAGTCGATTTCCTTACGCCTCTCTTCGGTCCCGAGTCGGAAAAGGCGGTCTTCCTGCCTGCCCTGGGCGTTTCCGCCCATCCGCTGAGATTCCTCGACTACTTGATCGAGAGCCCGGCGCAGGCTGCGGTCGTCGGCGGCGCCGGTGTCCTCGTCAACGTCCCGGACCCGGCGCGGTTCGCCTTGCACAAGCTTTGGATCTCGACACGGCGCTCCGTATCCGAACAGACCAAGGCGTTGAAGGATCTCCGGCAGGCGGGCGATCTCCTCGAGGTCCTACTGGCGGATCGGCCTGCGGACGTCGATCGAGCCTGGGAGGCTTTGCTGCGCACCAAGTCTCCAGCCGCCGCCGTGCGCAAGGCGATTCCGCGGCTGCCTTTGGAGCTTCGAGAGGCCCTGACCTCACGCCTGCCGTAGCGCGTCGCGGTTGATCCCGTAGTGGCTGGCCTGCCAGGCGACCTGGCCTTTGCGGAGAAGGAAGATCTGGGGCGACTCGTGGCGGACTCCGGTGCGCTCGGCCACGGCGTTGGAGACCGCGCGGGCGACTTGAATCTCGATCACGGCAAAGACGGGACCGTCCGCCGGAGACTCGGCAGCGAAGCGCTGGAGCTCGGACCAGGCGACGCTCGAAACGCCGCAGGTGAGACTGTGCTTGAAGAGCCAGACGGGCGTGTCGTTCGACCGCGCGATCAGCGCGTCGAGGGCGGAGATGTCTTCGATCCTCTGGATGTCGGCCATCGCGGTAGGGTCCTTCCTTAGCAGAGATGACAACATTGTAGCAGGCTCCAGAAGCCGCCCGAGCCGCCTCGGTTCGGAATAGGATGCGCCCATGCTCCGGCGACTCGTCGTTCCCGTCCTCGTTCTACTACTCGCACCGGTCGCCTTTGCCGCTGAGAAGGCAACCCATTCCGCGGCCCGCCGGCAGGTGCCCGGCCGGGAGAAGAACGCCGTTCTCCTGCCCAATGGCTGGCGGATCGCTCCCGCCGGCCGCCACCTGACCGTGGGAGATCTCCCGCTCGCCATGGCCGAGTCGCCGGACGGCGGCACGCTGGTGATCACCAACAACGGCTACACCAAGCCGAGCCTCACCGTGGTGGATCTCCGGCGGCTGACCGAGCCCGCAAGCTTGGCCGTCGACGACGCCTGGCTGGGCCTTGTCTGGCACCCGGACGGCAAACGGCTCTACGCCTCAGGCGGTGCTACGAGCACCGTGCAGGAGCTGCGGCTGGGCGAAAAGGGCCTGGAGAAAGGCGCAGTGTTCACCCTCAAGAAGCCCGCCAAGACGAGCTTCGTGGGTGGACTCGCGGTGAGCCCGGACGGCAAGCGGCTCTTCGCCGTGCACGTCTTGGGGCAGACGCTCTCGGCGATCGATCTGGAAACCGGCCAGGTCGCCCAGACCGTGGATCTCCCGGCTGAGGCCTACACGACGCTGGCGGCGCCGGACGGCAAGTCCCTCTTCGTCTCCCTATGGGGAGGCGCCAAGATCCTCCTCTTCGACGCCGCGACGTTGGCGCCTCAGGGCGAAGTGGCGGTGGGCGAGCATCCCAACGCCATGGTGCTCTCGAAGGACGGCGCCCGGCTCTTCGTAGCCTGTGCCAACACCAATGAGGTCTGGGTGGTGGACCTCGCGGCGCGGACGGCGCGGGAACGGATCGGGATCGCTCTCGAACCGGCCGCGCCCCCGGGCAGCACGCCCAACGGCCTCGGCCTGTCACCGGATGGCGCCACCCTGCTGGTGGCCAACGCCGACAACAATACGGTGGCCGTGGTGGACGTCTCCCGGCCCGGGGACAGCCGGGTGCGAGGCTTCATTCCCACCGGCTGGTACCCCACGGCGGCCCAGTTCAGCCGCGACGGCAAACGCATCTTCATTCTCAGCGGCAAGGGACTGACCTCGGCGGCAAACCCGCGGGGGAACCAGCCCGGAGTGAAGGGCGCTTCGGGCCAATACATCGGCGAGCTGCTCCAGGGCTCCCTCTCCGTACTGCCGGTGCCGGACGACAAAACCCTGGCCGGCTACGCGCAGACCGTCTACCGCCTCACGCCGTACACGGCGGCGAGCCGGCTGACGCCCCGTCTTGCTCCCGGTACCGTGCCCGTGGGTTCGCCGGTGCCCCGCAAAGTGGGCTCCCCGTCGCCCATCAAGTACGTTTTCTACGTCATCCGCGAGAACCGCACCTACGACCAGATCCTGGGCGACCTGCCCCAGGGTAACGGCGATCCCAACCTCTGTCTGTTCGGCGAGGACGTGACGGTCAACGCCCATGCCCTCGCTCGCGAATTCGTCCTGTTCGACAACTTCTATGTCAACGCCGAGGTCAGCTATGACGGCCACGCCTACTCGATGGGCGCCTACGCGACGGACGCCGTGGAGAAGATCTGGCCCATGTATTACGCCGACCGCGGCGGCGATTACCTGAGCGAGGGCGGCGGGCCGCAACGGAACCCGTACGGCAACGTCACGGCCCCCGCGAACGGCTATCTGTGGGACGCCTGCAACCGCGCCAAAGTCAGCGTTCGCAGCTACGGCGAGTTCGTCTCCTGGCAGGACGAAAAGACCAAGAGCAAGGTTCGTTCTGCGGTCCCCGGGCTGGCGGGAAAGATCGACGAGGACTTTCCGCCCTACGATCTCGACATTCTCGATGGCCGGCGGGTGGATCTCTGGCTCGAAGAGTTCCGGCGCTTCGAGGCGGACGGCAAGCTGCCGCGTTTGTCGATCGTCCGTTTGCCCAGAGATCACACCCTGGGAACGCGGGAGAAGTCTCCGACGCCGCGGGCGATGATCGCCGAGAACGATCAGGCCCTGGGGCGCCTCGTCGAGGTCATTTCCCATAGCCGATACTGGAAACAGTCGGCCATCTTCGTGGTCGAGGACGACGCCCAGAACGGCCCGGACCACGTCGACGCCCACCGCTCCGTGGTCCTGATGATCAGCCCGTATTCTCGCCGGAAAGCCGTGGACAGCACGCTCTACACCACGGCCGGCGTGCTGCGGACGATGGAGCTGATCCTCGGTCTGCCGCCGATGAGCCAATATGACGCTGCCGCGACGCCTCTGTACCGGGCCTTTCAGGCGAAGCCGAATCTGACGCCCTTCAATCGCCGCGAGCCACGGATTCCCCTGGATGAGAAAAACGCACCGACAGCCTGGGGCGCCGAGGCTTCGGCGGCGATGAACCTGGACACCGAGGCGGACCTCGCCCCCGAGCTGGCGCTCAACGAGATCCTCTGGAAATCCGTGCGCGGCGCCGCCTCGCCCATGCCGCCGCCCGTCCACGCCGCGTTCGTGCGGCCGGTGACGGCCGTCGGGGATAGGGACGATGACGATCGATGAGTGGCTCCAGTGACCCTCCGGGGACTGGCAACACCCTGCCAAGTTGGGGTAGCGTCCCCGTCCGACGAGCGAGCTCGTGCAGCCCTGGAGGAGAAGACATGCCCACCAAGTACGTTTACGCGTTCGGCGCCGGCTCGGCGGAGGGCGACGGCAACCAGAAGAGCCTTCTTGGCGGCAAGGGCGCGGGCCTGGCCGAGATGAGCCGGCTGGGTGTCCCCGTGCCGCCGGGATTCACCATCACGACCGAGGTCTGCGCCTGGTTCCAGGAGCATGCCGGCTCCTATCCTGACGGCCTGACGGAAGAAGTCGGCCAGCATCTCGCGTTGCTCGAAGAGCGGTGCGGCCAGCGCTTCGGCGATCCGTCTGATCCGCTGCTGGTCTCCGTACGCTCCGGCGCCGCGCGGTCGATGCCGGGCATGATGGACACCGTCCTGAACCTCGGCTTGAACGACTCCACGGTGGAGGCGATGATCGCGCGCGGCGTCGACGAGCGCTTCCTGCTGGACGCCTATCGGCGCCTGCTCACCATGTACGGCGACGTGGTGTTGAACGTTCCCCATCACGATTTCGAGAAGATCCTGGGCGACGCGCGCAAGCGCCAGGGCGCCGCCAACGACTTCGAGCTGACCCCGGAGTCGCTGCGCGGCGTCGTCGCCGATTTCAAGCGGATCATCGCCGAGCACGGCAAGCCGTTCCCCCAGGATCCACAGGAGCAGCTCTGGGGTGCCATCCGCGCCGTCTTCCAGAGTTGGAACAATCCCCGGGCGCGGGAGTACATGCGGATCGAGAAGATCACCGGCCTGCTGGGCACGGCGGTCAACGTCCAGTCCATGGTCTTCGGCAACCGCGGCTCCGACTGCGCCACCGGCGTGGCCTTCACCAGAAACCCGGCGACCGGCGAGCGGCGGGTCTACGGCGAGTATCTGACCAACGCGCAGGGCGAGGACGTGGTCGCCGGCATCCGCACACCACGGGAGATCACGCCGGTGGACGGCGGCCCCGGCCTGGCCGCCGACTTCCCCGAGGCCCACGGCCAGCTCGTAGAGATCTGCGCCCGGCTGGAGCACCACTTCCGCGACATGCAGGACGTCGAGTTCACCATTCAGCACGGAACGCTGTTCATGTTGCAAACCCGCGCCGGCAAACGCACCGGCCCGGCTGCCATCCGCATCGCCGTGGAGATGGTGGAGGAGGGGTTGATCGATCAGGTCGACGCCCTGGGCCGCGTCGAGCCGTCGCAGCTGGCCCAGATGCTGGCGCCGGAGTTCGACGCCGAGCAGAAGAAGAAGGCCGTGGCCGCAGGGAATCTGCTGGCGCATGGCCTGCCCGCCGGTCCCGGCGCTGCCTCCGGCCGCATCGCTCTCACCGCCGAGCGGGCCGCCGAGATGGCCGCCAAAGGTCCGGTGCTGCTTGTGCGGGCGGAGACCTCGCCGGAGGACATCGTGGGTATGCACGCCTCTGTCGGCATCCTCACCTCCCGCGGCGGCATGACCTCCCACGCGGCGGTGGTGGCTCGCGGCCTCGGCAAGCCCTGCATCGTGGGGGCGGGGGACCTCGACGTCGACGAGCACGCGGGCGAGCTGCGGGTGGCCGGCAAGGTTTTCCACGAGGGCGACGAGCTTTCTATGGACGGCACGACCGGCGAGGTGATCGCGGGCGCGATCGCCACCAGCCAGTCCGAAGTGCTGCGCGTGCTGCTCGACGGCGCCGCGCCGTCGCCGGCCGCCAAGGCCTTCGTCAAGATCCTGGAATGGGCGGACGGCGAACGGCGCCTGCGCATCCGCGCCAACGCCGACACGCCCCACGATGCCACCGTGGCCGGCTCTCTGGGGGCCCAAGGGATCGGCCTCTGCCGCACCGAGCACATGTTCTTCGACGAGGAACGCATCGCCTGGGTGCGGCAGATGATCCTGGCCGACGACGAAAAGACCCGCACCGCCGCCCTGGAGCGTCTCCTGCCCATGCAGCAGAAGGATTTCGAAGGGATCTTCGAAGCTCTGGCGGGCTTGCCTATCACCATCCGCCTGCTCGATCCGCCGCTCCACGAGTTCCTGCCCAAAGAGGAGAAGGCGCTCAAAGTCCTGGCGGAGCAGATGGGAATCGACGCCGCCGCCGTCAAGGCCCGGGCCGAGGTCCTGGCCGAGATCAATCCCATGCTTGGCCTGCGCGGTTGCCGGCTGGGCATCACGGTGCCCGGGCTCTACGAGATGCAGGTGGAGGCCATCGTCCGCGCCGCTGTAGTGCGGGCCAAGGCCGGTGAAAAGGTGCGACCCGAGATCATGATTCCCCTGGTGGGCACGGTTCCGGAGATGGTGCGCCTGAGGGAAATGACGGCGGGCATCGTCGATCGCATCCTCAAGGCAGAAGGGCTGCAGATCGACATCCTCATCGGCACCATGATCGAAGTGCCCCGAGCGGCCCTTGTGGCGGGCAAGCTCGCCGAGCACGCCGACTTCTTCTCCTTCGGCACCAACGATCTCACCCAGATGACCTACGGTTACTCCCGCGACGACGCCGGCCGCTTCCTCCCTCTCTACGTGGAGCAGAAGGTGCTGCCATGGGACCCGTTCCAGAGCATCGACGAGGAGGGCGTGGGGCAGCTCGTCCGCCTCGCCTGCGAGCGGGGCCGGGAGGCGCGCGAGCATCTGCATCTCGGCGTCTGCGGCGAGCACGGCGGCGATCCGCAGTCCATCGACTTCTTCGAAAGGGTGGGCCTCGACTACGTCTCCTGCTCGCCCTACCGCGTGCCCATCGCCCGCCTGGCCGCGGCCCAGGCCGCGCTGGCACTGCGGAAGAAGCAACCGGAGAAGAAGTCGGTCGCCACCGCCCTGGCCGTGGCCGGGCACGCCATCGCGGAGGCCGTGGCAGCCATTTCTGCGAGGGTAGGGGAGTAAACCTAAGAGCAAGGACGTCAAGGACAACAAGGACGTCAAGGACCTGCCCGGTCCGGTGTTTTTGAGCGTCCCTGCTGTCCTTGTTGTCCTTGACGTCCCTCTGGCTCGCTTTCGAGACGCGACTTCCATGTCCCGCATCCTCCACCTTTCCGATCACCTGGTGAGCCAGATCGCCGCCGGCGAGGTGGTGGAGCGCCCGGCTTCAGTGGTCAAGGAGCTGGTCGAGAACGCCCTGGATGCCGGAGCGAGTCTGGTGGAGATCCAACTCGACGGCGGCGGCAAGGTGCGGATCGAGGTGGCGGACGACGGAATCGGGATGGGCCGGGACGACGCCCTGTCGGCGTTCGACCGCCACGCCACCAGCAAGATCGCCAGCTTCGAGGATCTGGAGCGGGTGGCCACCCTTGGCTTTCGCGGCGAGGCGCTGGCCACCATCGCCGCCGTGTCGCGCGTCGAGCTGACCACCGCGGAGCAACCGGGCGAGGGCAATCGGGTGTCCATCGAAGGGGGGCGCGTCCGCGTCGCCGAGCCGTTTTCGCGACCGCGGGGAACGACCATCGAGGCTCGGTCCCTGTTCTTCAATGTCCCAGCCCGCCGGAAGTTCCTCAAGGCGCCGCAGACCGAGCTGCGCCGCTGTCTCGAGGTGGTCCAGGGTTACGCTCTGGCGCGGCCGGACGTGCGTTTCCAGGTCGTCCACGAAGGCCGGGAGCTGCTGGACGCCCTGCCTGCTCCCGGCACGCCGGCAGGATCGCGCGAGCGGATCGGCCAAATCTTCGGCAATACCTTTGCGGCGCAGCTGGCGGAGATTCCGCTGGGACCGGTGAGGGAAGGGGAGGCCATTCGGGGATTCGTCGGCACTCCTGAGACGGTCCGCGGCCGGCGTTATTTCGTCTATGTGAACGGCCGTCTGGTCCGCGACCGCGCGGTGATGGCGAACTTCTATCGCGCCGTCCGCGACGAATGGAAGAGCGAAGATTTTCCGGCCCTGTTTCTTTTTCTGGAGGTGCCGCCGGAAGAGGTTGACGTCAACGTCCATCCCCAGAAGTCCGAGGTCCGCTTCCGCGATCCCAGCCTGCTCGATCGTGTTTACGAGGCTCTGCGCCGCGGCTTGGAGCATTCCCGGGGCGAAGAGGCCGCGCCTCTCCGACCGCCTGCGTCCGCGCCCTACGTTCAATTTGCATGGCAGGGCCTGGGGGAAACCCGATCCGCAGAGCCCTCGAACGACGGTCCTCCCGCTTTTGTAGGGGCGGGGCCGCAGCAGCCCGCGACCGTGGAGTTGCCCGTCACACCCACCCGACTTGCGACCCCGTCGTACGCCCCCATCGAACGTCCGATCGTCCCCCTCTCCGGCCGGCGAGGCGAGACGCGTCCGTTCCGGCTCCTGGGTCAATACAAGGGGACGCTGATTCTCCTCGAAGGGCCGGACGGCCTCTACCTGGTCGACCAGCATGTGGCTCACGAGCGCATTCTCTACGAGCGACTGCGCCGGTCTCTGGCGGCGGAGCGGGCCCCCGTGCAGCATCTGTTGACGCCGGTCCTCCTCGAGCTCGCCCCGGCGGAGCGACTCCGCCTTATGGAGCTGGTCCCCGGCCTCGAGGAGCATGGATTCGGAATCACCGGTCTTTCCGGCAACACCCTGGCCTTGACGTCCGTGCCCGGCGCGCTTTCGGCTGATGCCGCGGAGGCGTTGCTGCGCAGTCTGGCCGCGGACTCCGGCGATGGCGCGGGGGGACCGGCGGACCTTTCGCGGCGCATTCTCGAATCGCTGGCGGCCAGCATGGCCTGCAAGGCGGCGATCAAAATGCACCATCCGCTTTCGGCGCCCGAGATGGAAGCTCTGATGGCTGAGCTGTTCGTGGCCGAGCAACCTTACGCCTGCCCCCACGGCCGGCCGATCGTCCTCCAGATGACGGACTCGGATCTGGAGCGGCGGTTCGGGCGGCGGTAGCGGCGGGAGAGCGTTCGGGCTCTCCCGCTGCTAGCATTCACGGATGGCTTTCGGCCGCCGTCCTGCCACTCTGCTCGAAGAACGCCTGGGGTATCGCTTCAAGCGCTTCGACCTCCTGAGCCTCGCCCTCACGCACCGCTCGTGGGCCAACGAGCAGGGGATTCCCGAGCACTACGAGCGCCTGGAGTTCCTGGGTGACTCGGTTCTCGGCCTGATCAGCGCCGAGTGGCTTTACGTTCGCCATCCGGAGCTGCCGGAGGGTGAGCTGTCGAAGCTCAAGGCGCAACTCGTCAGCCGCCCGGCCCTGGCCCGGCATGCGGAGAAGATCGAGCTGGGCTCGGCGCTCAAGATCGGAGTGGGGGAGGACCGCTCGGGCGGCCGGACCAAGGCGTCCCTCCTTGCCGACTCGATGGAGGCCGTAATCGGCGCCCTCTTTCTCGACGGCGGTCTGGAGGCGTCCCGCAAGGTGGTCGAGACCATGATGGAAGCGGCGTTTCAGGAGCGCGCCAGCAAGGCGTTGACCGATTCCAAGACCCAGCTTCAGGAGGTTTCCCAGGCGCTGGGCTGGGAGCTGCCCGAGTACCGACTGACCGCGGCTTCGGGGCCGGACCACAACAAAGTCTTCGTGGTGGAGTGCTGGCTGGCGGGAGAGCTTGGAGGCACCGGCGAGGGTCCGAGCAAAAAGGTGGCGGAGCAGCGAGCGGCCGCCGACGCCCTCGCCAGGCTTCCAGAGCTGCCGGAGAAGTAGAGTACAATCCCGCCCCCATGAGCCAGGCCATCCCCATCCCCGTGACTTCGATTCGTGAGCTGTCCCAGAACGTCGGCCAGGAGGTCGAGCTGTCGGGATGGATCGACAATAAGCGTTCCAGCGGCAAAATCGCTTTCCTTCAGGTAAGGACGGCCGGCGGTGTCGTGCAGGCCGTGGCCGGCCGCAAGGACGTCCCCGAAGAGACCTGGGCGGAAATCGAGCGCGTCACCCAGGAGTCCACCGTCCGCGTCCGCGGCACCGTCAAGGAAGACAAACGCTCGCCGATCGGCGTCGAGATCCAGGCCAACGGCTTCGAGATTTTGAGCCTGACGCAGGACTATCCCATCACTCCCAAAGAGCATGGCACGGCGTTCCTCATGGAGCACCGGCATCTCTGGCTGCGCTCCAGCCGGCAGCGCGCCGCCCTCCGGGTGCGCAGCGAGCTCGAGCAGGGAATCCGCGACTTCTTCTACGACCGGCAGTTCACTCTCATCGACTCGCCGATTCTCACGCCAGCCGCCTGCGAAGGCACGTCCAACCTCTTCGAGACCGACTACTTTGGCGACAAAGCGTACCTGTCCCAATCCGGCCAGCTCTACCTGGAGCCGGCCGCTGCCGCTTTGGGCAAGGTCTATTGCTTTGGACCCACCTTCCGCGCCGAGAAGTCCAAGACCCGACGCCACCTGATGGAGTTCTGGATGGTGGAGCCCGAGGTGGCGTTCCTCGAGTTCGAGGGCCTGTGCGCGCTGACCGAGGAGTTCGTGGGATATCTCGTGGCGCGTATCCTCGACCGCTCGCGGGAGGATCTCAAAGTGCTCGAGCGGGACACCGCCAAGCTGGAGAAGGTGGTGCCGCCGTTCCCGCGCATCACCTACACCCAGGCCGTAGAGATCCTCAACCGCGAAGGCAATCCGCTGCAGTGGGGCGACGACTTCGGCGGCGACGAGGAAACCATCCTCGCCAGCCAGTTCGACAAGCCGGTGATGGTGACCCGCTTTCCGGCGGCGTTCAAGGCCTTCTATATGCAGCCCGACCCGGACAATCCGGAGACCGTGCTGGGCCTCGACCTGCTGGCGCCCGAGGGTTACGGCGAGATCATCGGCGGCAGCCAGAGAATTCACGATCACGACCTGCTGCTGTCGCGCATCCACCAGCACAACCTCCCGGTCGAGGCGTTCCAGTGGTATCTTGACGTCCGTAAATACGGAGCGTTCCCGCACAGCGGCTTTGGCATGGGCATCGAGCGGTTCGTGGCCTGGATGACGGGCTTGACGCACCTACGGGAGACCATTCCCTATCCGCGGATGCTGTACAAGATCTATCCCTGACGTTCCTGAAGGAGAAGCGGCACGCCGAAACCGGGGCGTTTTCTCACCTGGGCGACCCTCGCGGCGCTGATCCTGATCTGGGGCACCACCTGGGCCGTAATCCGGGTGGGCCTGCGGGGCCTGCCGCCGTTCACCGGTGTGGCGCTCCGGTTTTCCATTGCCTCGGTGGCGCTGCTAGCCCTCGCTCCCGTCTTCGGAGTCAAGCTGGGACGCATCCGCACCGAGCGCCGCATCTGGTGGGCGAACGCGGTCTTCACCTTCATCGTTCCCTACAGCATCTTGTATTGGGCGGAGCAGACCGTCCCCTCGGGCCTCTGCGCGGTCATCTTTTCGACCTTCCCGCTGCTGACCGCGCTTGCGGCGCACTTCGTCCTGCCGGCCGAGCGGCTGACCTTTCGCAGCATCGCCGGCATCCTCGTGGGATTCGCGGGCATCGCGGTGATCTTCTCCTCGGATTTTCACGCTTTGGGCGGCAGCCAGGTGGCAAAGGCCGCCGCCGTGCTGCTGATCTCCCCCCTCTTCGCGGCGCTGGGCAACGTCACGGTGAAGCGCTGGGGAGGCGACCTCCCTCCGCTGTCGGTGGCGGCGGTGCCGATGGGGATCACCGCCGTGGTGGTGGGGATCATGGCCCTGCTGTTCGAGTCCGGCCAGCAGATCACCCTCAACACGCCGTCCATCCTCTCGATCCTCTACCTGGGACTGATCGGCTCCGCCTTTCCCTTCACCCTCTACTTCTGGCTCCTCCGCCACCAGTCGGCCACCAGCCTGTCGATGATCAACTACGCGACCCCCGTCCTCGCCGTGATCGTCGGCAGCCTCGTCATGGCCGAGGCCTTCCCGCCGCGAATCCTCGCCGGCTCCGCGCTGGTGCTGGCAGGCGTGGCGGTGGCGGTGACCAAGGGCCGGCAGAAGGTGGAGCAGGGGGATCTAGTGGAGGAGGGGAGCCCGTAAAGTATTATGGGACAGCAGCTTCGGCGAAGCGGTAAGCCGTCTTCCTCTCCTTCTTGGCCGTCGCGAATTTTAGAGGGCGCATGACGCTCCCCGCGTACAAAATGAAATCGAACGCGTTCAAAGTGAAATTGAACGCGTACAGAGTGAATCCGAACGCGTACGACGGGACATTGAACCGGTACGAAGTGAAACCGAACGCGTACGTCGTGACCTTGTACGCGTACGAAGTGACATCGAACGCGTTCAACGTGACCCTGTACGCGTCCAGAGTCACTTTGAACGGGTACGGCGGAACTTCGAACGCGTCCAAGGTGAGTCCGAACGAGTACGAAGTGACATCGAACGCGTTCAGCCTGACCGTGAACGCGTCCAGAGTCACTTTGAACGGGTACGGTGGAACTTCGAACGCGTCCAAGGTGAGTCCGAACGAGTACGAAGTGACATTGAACACGTTCAGCGGGACGTCGAACGGGTACGAAGTCAATCCGAACGCGTACGAAGTGACATCGAACGCGTCCAGAGTCAGTTTGAACGGGTACGGCGGAGCTTCGAACGCGTCCAAGGTGAGTCCGAATGCATACGAAGTGAGATCGAACACGTTCAGCGTGAGGCTGAAGGATTACAGGGCGGCGGCGGCAGCGAGGGGGCCTTTTGGCTCCAAGACCGACGTGACATCTTTTCCGCAATCGGGCGCCCAAGCCTCCCCGGCGTTCAGTCACCCGAAGTGATGATTCTTACGATTTCGGCGGAAATCACCCGTTCGGGTGACGCGCAGTCAGGAGGTCAGGTCCCTAGAATGAGCCGTCTTCAACTGCGACCCCAACCTCACAACCCTGATAAGGAGAACAGCAATGGGAAATGGAATTTTGGCGATGATCCTGGCCTCGACTCTCATGACCGCAGGGCTCCATGCAGCGACTCCCAAGCCTGATGTCGGACCGGGCCGCATCGCGTGGTTCGACATCTCCACGACAGACCTACCGCGGTCCAAGGATTTCTACGGGAAGCTCTTCGATTGGCAATTTACCCCGGTCCAGGGCACTGATCTGGCGGCGGAGATCGTCGCGGGTGGCACGGCGATCGGGACACTACGCGTAGCGGAGGGCAAGATCTCCGCGTTCAACGGAGTGGTCTATGTTCAGGTGACCGACATTCAGGCCAGTTGCAAGAAAGCGAAAGAGCTGGGCGGAACAATCCCACCTGGGTTCCCCTTCAACCTGTCGGATGGCAGAGGAGCCATCGCCTTGGTCGCCGATCCAGCCGGCCACCCCGTTGGCCTCTACTCGAGGACCCCGCTCGCGCCGGCGCCCTCGCCGGCCCACTGAGGATTCTGACTCGGTTCGGAACTGCCGGAGGCCGCAGCCGGATGTGGTGCCGGGTCAGATACCCAGCCCGTTGGGTTGGGCTTAGGGATCTCGGACCTATGGCCCGGCCTTCCGGTGAGGTTGTTCCCCGTCGCGGACGTTGACGAGACAGAAGAGAGGGTCGCCCCGTCGGCGAGGGTGTTGGTGAATCGCGCAGGCGTCGGTGTCAGGACGGCCCAAGGGGCCGTGATTCTTCAGCCCAGGGCATCGCCCTGGGTGCCAGTCCGGTCCGAGAGGTGCGGCCTGAAGGGCCGCGATACCGTTGTGTGGGGCGCTGGGTCGACACCAGTCCGAGGCGCCGGCCCTGGCACCGAGGGCGATGCCTTGGATGGGCCCGACCCTTCATAGCCCGATTCCAATATCTACTGAGAAGCCAGGGAGCGATGTCTCTTGACGGGCTACGGTATGCTCACCGACACGAAAATCGCGGTTACGGAGTCTGGACATGCGGCAGAACCCTTCGCTGAGCGTCCTCTGAAAGCCACACGGTGGCTGTTGGGGGGGTGTGGAGGCCGGCAGGGCGTCGCGCGAAGCGCCTGCGAGGGATTGAATCCCACAGAATCGCCTCGGACTCCCCTGCGGCTTCGTTCACCCTGCATCATCCGAAATCCCCCCGGGACCCTTGAGGACTCCTGGATATTTTCTTGGGGGAGGATCTCGCCGAAGGTCCGTGCATGCCACTTCGTGAAGCCGTTGTCCCAGAGCTGGATGCGGGAGATCCGCAAGTACGGTTCGATGAGCGGCGGCGGAAAACGGAGTGCCGGCCGTGACTGAGGCATCGGCATCAGGCGAAAGCCGCCGGCAACAGCTACTCCCTTGACCTATAGCCCTTTGCAGAGTTCAGCGTCGGAAATCGCTGAACCCGTCCGTCTAGAGGGAAGAGGAGGCGTTCCCGATGGCGACCAGCAGGAAAAAGGCGAAGACCGACATGGTTGCAGTCCGCCGGGCGACAACCGATCTGCACCAGGGAATGAAGATGATGGCGGAAGCGCGGCGGGCGCTGGCGAGCGCTACGCGAGCCGGCGCACTGTACGTCGTCGTCTCCGCCGAGTTGCGCTGGGCATACAAGCTGCTGAAGGCGCGCGCCAAAGCTCTGAGGGCGTATCCGGGCGTTGTCGGCTATGGCTTGGGGCGCGTGATGAAAGACGGAAAGCTGACCGGAAAGCCGTGTATCACCGTGTTCGTGCGCAAGAAGCTGACGCCGCCGGAGCTGAAGCGCCGCAAGCGTAAGCTGCTGCCTCGCTCGCTGTCGGCCAAGGGGAAGCGGATCCGCGTCGACGTCGTGGAAATCGGCGAGATCGAACGGGATGCCTTCGTCGGGGCGAGCCTGGGTCCGACAAACGATCCACGCCATCGGGAAGGAACGATCGGCGCGTTCGCCACAGACGGAGTAACCAACGCGCCTGTCGCGATCACCGCAATGCATGTCAGCGGGCTCAAGCTTTTCCCTGATGGCCAACAACCGCCCGAGTTCTCCATTCCGAGTCCACGCCAGCAAGACCCCAATATGACGCGGCTCGGCGTCCTGACATTCGGTACGATGGTCGGCGTCGACGCCGCGAAGATCGCGCTCGACGATCCTGACGCGGCATCCCCGGAGATCCCGGAGCTCGGGGCCGTCCAGGGATGGCGTCCCGTCGCGATTCCGGGAGACGAGGGATTGGCTGTCGCGATGTTTGGCGCCGTGAGCGAGCTGCGACGCGGAAGAGTCATTCATCCTGACGTTGCATTGCCACAGGACGACCTCGACGCGGTGCTCGTCGTCGATATCGCCACGCAACCAGGCGACTCGGGCGCTGCGCTCCTCGATCCGAACAACCACGTTCTCGGTTTCCTCGTCGGCCGGGCGACCAGTGGTCCTTATGCCGGCAAGTGCATCTTCACGTCGGCCGCGGCGGTGGTCGACGCCCTCAACTGCGATTTCTGATTTGAACGGAGGAAAGATATGCGTTCACGATCCTCGAAGCTCGCCGTCTTCATCTCTTTGCTGTTCCTGACGGCTACCGTTGCTCGAGCCGAGCCGACAAAGGTCAATCTCCTCGTCGCGTCCGGCCCGAATGGCCTCATCGCCACGGGCGTCACGAAGAACCAGATCATCGATGTCACTGCCGACGGCGCGGCGCTTTCGATTTCTTGTGCGACGGACGACATGTGCACGCCGATCATTGCTGTAGTGAACGGCCATCCGGCGACGCTCGCGGGAGCGAATCCAAAAACCGTGACCGTGGCGGCCGACACCATCAGCTCTGCAGGCACAAACGTCGTCGTTCGCAAAGGAGCCGGGGGGCAAAAGATCGTCGTCTTTCAATTGCGCAACCCAAGCTCAGGCGGCAAGAAGGCCGGTCAGGCTCAAGGTGCCAGTCTCGCGTGCACACCGACGCCCCTGCTGCAGACCTACGACGAGGACGGCAACGTTGCGCATTTCGTCGTCACGCCGGGCGGATCGATCCTTCAACGGCCCGATCAGCCGATCGATGAGGACGACGTCGTGATCGTCCATGTGTACGGGGACGAACCGGTCGTCGACAACATCGAAGTAGCCCGGACCTCGGCGACGCGTACCACCGGAACGCTCAGCATCGCCGGCGCCGGTGAAAAGCCTGACCTGTCGCTATTCGACGCGGAGGATCTCGTGTGTGTGGAGCGCCAGTTCACCCTCGGCGACTTCGCCCCCGGCGAGGCCACGGTCGAGATGTACACCATCGAAGCAGGGACGAAGACGACGCTCGGCTCGTTCAAGTTCAACGTCAACACTCTCTATCACGGCATCCTCAGCTTCGGCCCGGTCTGGACGCGGCAACTCGGAAACGAGACGTTCAAGCTCGCGCCGAGCGGCACGGATAAGATCATCGTCGCCAGCGAAGAAAAGGACCGGAACGTCATCTACACCGTAGCCTACACGTATTACTTCCTCGGACGGCGCGACCTCGAGAAGAGTTACTCCCCGCTTCGCCGCTTGAACCCGACCATCGCGGTGGCGATCAACGATATGTCGGATCACGCGATGGCCGGCCTCTCTTTCGACCTTGGCCAGATCATCATCACCGGGGGAATCCACTTCGCGCACGTGACGCGCCTCAGCTCCGCTTCGGGGCTCGTGCCGGGGAGCAAGTTCATCGGAACGGATGCGGACATCCCGACGTCCAAGAGCTGGGAGCACAAGCTCTTCGTCGGTGTCACGGTCGATCTGCGCGCGGCGACCGCGCTGCTCAAAGCGGTTACCGGAAAATGACGACATTGGGGGAATCCAAGCAGTGGGACCGGACTACATAGGTACCAGCGACCTGCTGAGAAATTCGTCGGGAATCGAAGAGAGCCGGCTTGAGGCTCGCCCTGAAGGATTCAGCATGAAGACTTTTCGGCCGGGGAGGCCTCTTTGACTCACCGTTGGAGACACCTCCGGCCTGCCAGCCGCGGCTCGCTGTGGAGATTGGCCGTCTGACCGGGCTGACTGCTGGTCAAAGAACGTCGCCGGCAGGGCTACCCGGCGACGAAGGGTTGCCCCCGGGGGAAAGCTGCCCGCTGGGAAGGCTCTCCGTGCTGCCTTGCAGAAGGCGTGGAGGAGCGGCGCCGAGGAGCGCGCGAGCTTCGTGGGGCGGTGGAGAGGTCTTGGTGAGGATCACTTTGACACCGGATGGCAGTAACCAAGAGGGAACGCCCTTGGTGCCGGAAACGTTCCCAAACTGACCCTTTGGTTGTAGCCTTGCCGAAGAAGGGGGGAGCGCCGACGCATTCACCTGTCAAATCCAACTTGGTTTTGCCGTGCAACCCCGCTTCCTCCGAACGGCCGGCTTCGCCGTCCGCACGGTGAAGCGTCAACCCGTTAAACGCTCCACCATTTACCAGCGATTCATCATGACCACCGACCAGATTGGCGTTATCCTCAAGCGATTCGAAACCCCTGACGAAACGCGCGTCCTCGAGAATGGCAAGTTCGAGCTGGTCCATCTTGGTAGCATGACCATTGGCCGCGCCACCTACGAGCCGGGATGGCGATGGAGCGAGCACGTCGGCCCCGGTGTTGGGGCCACTCGTTGCTCAGTCGAGCATGTAGGCATGGTGTTGTCCGGCAATGCCACCGCCGCTTTTGACGATGGGCGGGTCTTTGAGTTGTGTGCCGGAGAGTGTTCTACACCCCACGACAGTTGGGTCCTTGGCGAAGAACCCTACGTGTCCCTTCACTTCCTCGGCGCTGACCGCTACGCCAAGTAACGCGGTCCAGAGTGACGTTGGCCACCAAGAATGATCGGCTCTAACCTGAAGGGACTCCCGAGTCCGGATCCCGCCCATGGCCATACGATCGTCGTAGGTGCAGGGCCAGCCGGGCTGGCCGTCGGGGCTTGCCTCAAACTTTCAGGAATCTCCTGTCTCATCCTGGAGCAGGCCGATAAGGTGGGCGTGGCCTGGCATGGACATTACCAGCGGCTCCACTTACATACCGACAAGAAACACTCCGAGCTCCCCTTCGCTCCATTTCCAAAGGAGTACCCACGCTACCCGTCTCGGCTGCAGATGATCAGCTACCTGGAGGCGTATTCCAAGAAATTCCAATTGGAGCCCAGGTTGGGTCAACGGATCATTTCAGCCCGCCAGAGCCATGGCATTTGGGAAGTCCAGACCCAGGATACCCTCTACCAGGCATCGAATCTCGTGATCGCCACCGGCTACACCCGGGAACCCTGCCTTCCCACCTGGCCAGGACAGGACTCCTTCCGGGGCAGTATTCTGCACAGCTCCAAGTATCGAGACGGCGAACCCTTCAGAGAGCAGGAGGTGTTGGTCGTTGGCTTCGGCAACTCAGGCGGCGAGATTGCCATTGATTTATGGGAGCATGGCGCACGGCCGAGCCTGGCCGTTCGAAGTCCAGTCAATGTGATCCCGCGCGACTTGTTCGGCATTCCAATTCTGGCCATTGGAATCCTGCAAAGTAAGCTGCCGCCGCGTTGGGCGGACGCTCTGAACGCTCCGCTCTTGCGCGCCGTCATGGGCGACCTCACGCGGTATGGATTGCGCAAGTTGCCACAAGGTCCGATCACGCAGATCCAGCGCGACGCGCGCATCCCGCTGATCGACGTGGGCACGATCAAGCAGATCCAGCGCGGCCAAGTCAAGGTTTACCCCGGGATCGAGAGATTTACTGAAGATGGCATCCTGTTCACCGATGGAAAGCAAAGGAAATTCGATGCCGTGATTTTGGCCACCGGGTATCGCCCGCGGGTCAACGCCTTCTTGGAGGGAGCCCTGACCGCCTACGACGACAACGGTACGCCTCTGTTCAGCGGACCGGAGACGCCAATCCCGGGGCTTTATTTCTGCGGATTTCACGTGTCACCGACGGGCATGCTCCGTGAGATTGCTCTGGAGGCCCGGCGAATTAGCGCGGTGATCGCACAGTCGGCCGGTGACTGAGTGCCGCTGATTTGATCTCATTAACGATCCCAGAACGGTCAGCGCCGCTCAGGGATCTCGTGCCTGGCCAGATCGACAAGGAGGCGGAGAGCTCGGTTGACCGACTCCGAGTCTTTGAAGGTCTGAGCGACGTCAGGGTCGAGGAGAACTACGTTGGTCCCCTGCTGATAGCGCTCGTAGTACTTGCCGCGCACGGCTCCTGAGAAGTCGTACTCCGGCTGCAGATCATCGTCGTCTTCAGGTTCCTGACTCACACCGAAAGTATACGGCGGAATCCTATGGACTCTGCCGTCCTCTTCAAGGGTCGATCCGTTCATCCCACCCTCCTGAAAGCAGCCGGCACCGCCCTTGCTTGTCGAGCCTGTTCAGAAGTCTGTTAACGGCTCGTTTTTCAGGAGGAGGATTCATGACTCTTTCAGTCCGATGGACGACTGCGGCGGCAGTTTCCCTGTGCCTCTCTCTGTCTTTGAGCGCCCAGGAGGCGCCGCGTCCGCCCCAGGAGCAGGTGTTCGGCGAGTCGATCGACGTGAGGGTGGTCAACGTCGAGGCGGTGGTCACGGATCGAGGAGGAAAGCGGGTCCGGGGTCTGGCGGCCGGCGATTTCCGGCTTCTGGTCGACGGCAAGGAGGTTTCCGTCGACTACTTCGCGGAGGTGGCAGAGGGCGCCGCGGTCTCCACTTCCGGCAGCGGCGGCCCGGTGGCGGCCGGCGAGGAGGTGGGGCGGAACTATCTCGTTTTCATCGACGATTCCGTTGCGATCCAATCTCAGCGCGACGATTTGCTGAAGAAGCTGAAGCTCGACCTCAACCTCCTCCGGCCCGCCGACCGCATGGCGGTGTTGGCTTTCGATGGCGTTCATATCGATGTGCTGGCCCCGTGGACCCAGGACGCCGCGACGCTCGAAGCGGCCCTCGACCAGGCTCGGGAGCGTCCCACCAACGGCGCCGTAACGATGGTCCATCGGGAGGCCCCGCAGTCAGAAATAACGCTGTTCAAGGATTCGGCGATGATCTTGAATGACGGTGACTCGTCGGGGGGCCCCGATATCTTGCTGACGGAGCTTGCGACTCTCGAGGGCGATGCCATCAGTACGGACGCTTTTTCGGACGCCCATCGAGCGGCGGACGCGGCCGCTTCGGCGCTGCGGGCCTTCGAGTCCCCTCCCGGCCGCAAGATCATGCTGCTCGTCTCCGGTGCCTGGACGCTCCAGTTCGCCCCTCGGTTCTACGGTCCCGTGCTGGGAGCCGCCAACCGCCTTGGCTACTCCGTCTATCCGATCGACTCCGCGCAGTCAGCCACCTTTGCGATCAAGGCCGCCGACGTCCTGGCTCGGCTCACCGGCGGCACGGCGCTGGCTCCGCTCGACAACCGGTTCTTCAAGTCGGCGGTGGAGGAGACAGGCAGTTACTACTGGCTCGGCTTCACTCCCTCGTGGAAAGCAAACGACAGGACCCACCGGGTGACGGTGGAAGTGCGGCGGCCGAGCCTCGCCGTGCGGTCACGGCACGGTTTCTCCGATCTCTCGAAGGCGAGCGAAAGCGCCTTGAAGACCGAGTCTGTCCTGCTTTTCGGCGGCGCGGAGCAGGAACGGCGGCTCTTCGTCAAGCTCGGGGCGCCCCACCGGCGGGGGAGGGAGCTCGAGGTGCCGGTCACTCTCGGTGTGCCTTTTGAGGCCCTGACGATGTTGCCGATGGGCAAGGGTTATATGGCCGAGGTCCCTCTGGGGCTGGCCGCCAAGGACGAAAAGGGCGGACGTTCCAACCTGCGCACCCGCCTCAAGGTCGCCGTCGCGGCGCTGCCCAAGGCCGGCAACTACGTCCGCTTCCAAACCGTCGTCCGCCTTCGCGACATCGGTCAGAAGCTGGTGTTCACCGTTCCCGATTCCCAGACCGGCCGTGCGATCTGGGGCGACGCCAAGGTCGAGCGGCATCGGTAGGTTTTTGTCCCCTGGAGAGGACGCTCGTCATCCTCTCCTCGGGTCATCTCATTCCGCCGTACCGGCCATTCAGCCCGGCATCTCCTTTGCTATCAGTTGATTTCAGCAGTTGAGATCCTTCGATCTGAGGAGGAGCCATGGTTTCGCGTGGTGCAATTTGGGGGCAAGCCGACTTCCGGCTCGATTCCATCGCTACACTAGGTTAAGGAGGTAAGGGATGAAACGCTTCGGTGTCGCAACGCTTGCCACGATCCTGATCGCGGTCACTGCGGTCCTTACCGCAGTCATCGCCAGCCCTGCCGGGGCCGTTACCGCGGTTGCCGCGGTGCCGCCGCCCACGGTCAAGCCGTTCGGAGAGTCGATCGACGTCCGTGTGGTCAACGTCGAGGCGGTGGTCACCGACCGCAAGGGCGCGCGGGTGTCCAAGCTCACGGCGGGGGACTTCCGCCTGCTGGTCGACGGCCGCGAGGTGCCGATCGACTACTTCACCGAGGTGGCAGCGGGGCAGGCCGTGGCGCCGGCTCCGGTGCGCGGGGGTGAGGCGGCTGCCCCGACAGCTCCCGCGACGATCGCCGAGCCCGGCGAGGCCGTGGGCACCAACTATCTGGTGTACATTGACGATCAGTTCTCGATCCAGCTGAAGCGCAACCTGGTGCTCCAGAAGCTGGCCGCCAGCCTCGGCCGGCTGGGCCCTCACGACCGCATGGCCGTCATCACTTTCGACGGTCACAAGCTGGAGCGGCTGAGCGACTGGACCGGCGACCGGAAGGCTCTGGAGAAGGTGTTCGCGGACGCCGAGGTGCGGCCATCCTTCGGTCTGCTGGCGCTGGCCGAGACGCGTTCGGACCTCAATGACAACGAGATGCTGCCGGATTCCGCTTCTGCCGCCGTGTCGATCGGCTGGGGAATCAACATCGGGATGCGGGCGGTCGTGGCGGCGATGCGCGGCACTCCCGCGCCGCCGGGACGCAAGGTGATGATGTTCCTCAACGGCGGCTGGGGGCTTCCCGATGTGCCGCAGCCGGACCGCGGAGCGCCCAGCGCGGTCAATCTTCCGGAGGCCCAAAAGATCTTCTCGCCGGTGTTCGAGACCGAGAACCTTCTCGGCTACACCCTCTACACGATCGAGGTCCCCAATCCCCAGGTCTTGTCGTCCTGGAACGACGCGAGCGCCATGGGATCCACGCCCCACGACTTCATCACCAGCTCGTATGGGCGCAGTGTGCACGAAGACCTGGAGGTGATGGCCGGGCAGACCGGCGGCAAGGCGATCCTCAACTCGGCGTGGCAGGACGCTTTCGAGCGGGTGACCGCGGACACCAGCTCCTACTATTGGCTCGGCTTCACGCCGCAGTGGAAGGCCGACGGCAGCCATCACGAGATCAAACTCGAAGTGCGGCGGCCGGGGCTCGCGGTGCGCTCGCGCAGCGGTTTTTCCGATCTGTCGCGGGAGACCGAGGCGCAGGTTCAGGCGGAGAGCCTGCTGCTCTACGGCCACTCCGCGACCGAGCGGCCCCTGGCGGTAACCGCCGGCGTCCTGCGCCGGGTCAGCTTCCTGCGGCGGGAGTTGCCGGTGACGGTGGAGGTACCGGCCGACGCTCTCGCGCCGCAAGTGGAGGAGGGGCTCTGGAGTCTGGTGGGCACGCTCTCCATCGCCATCCTGGAGAAGGGCGGCGCCAACCCGCATTGGCGGACGCTGCCGGTGCACTTCAAGTCGAACGGATTGCCGCCGGCGGGCGCCACGACGAGCGTGCAGACGATTCTCAAGCTGCCGCGGTCCACCTCCAGGGTGGTCTTCGCCGTCGGCGGCGAGCACGGCGAGGTCCGCGCCTGGAGCGAGCTCGACCTTCAGACCGTGCAGCGAGAATGAAGAGGGAGCCAGGCTTGTTGTCAGCCATAGAGAACCCGGGAGCGGCCCCGCCAGCCGCTCCCCCAAGGTGGAGAAACTCATGAGAAAGCTCCGTTCCGGCGGCGCGGCCGTCGTGACCCTGCTGGCCGTCCTCGCTGCTGTCCAAGCTCCCACCTTTGCCCAGGCGCCGCCTGCCAACCCGCCGCAGAGCGTTTTCGGCGAGCAGATCGACGTTCGGGTGGTCAACGTCGAGGTTGTGGTAACGGACAAGCAGGGCAACCGGGTGGCCGGCTTCACGCCGGAGGACTTCCGTCTCAAGGTCGACGGCAAGGTCGTGCCCGTCGAGTACTTCAACGAGGTGCGTGGGGGATCGGCCATCGCGCTTGCCGAGTCGGCGGCCTCCACCGTCAAGGGACTCCCGACTTTGGCTCCGGGCAGCCCGGTGGGCACCAGCTACCTGGTGTTCATCGACAACTTCTTCTCCCTCGCCACCCGCCGCGACGACGTGCTGCGGTCGCTCAAGGACCAGCTCTCCAGGCTCGGACCAGACGACCGCATGGCGATCGTGGCTTTCGACGGCCGCAACGTCGAGATGCTGACCTCGTGGTCGAATTCGTTGCGGCAGCTCGGCTCGGCGATCGAGAAAGCCATCGGCGAACCGGCCCAGGGGCTCGCCCGGATCGCCGAGCTGCGCAGCTTCGACTCATCGCGGCGTCTGATTGGCGGCTCGGCCTTCGAGCCGGGTCCCCGGGCGTCGTTCACCCAGCGCCTGAACATCGAAGAAATCGAATACGCCAACCGCCTGGCGGATCAGTCCGAGCGGGAAGTTTCCGCGGCGGTGAGCACCCTGCGCGGCTTCGCCTCGCCGCCGGGTCGCAAGGTCATGCTGCTGCTGTCCGGCGGCTGGCCGTTCTCGCCGGCCGACTACGTGGTGAACAACCCCAACCGGCCGATCCTCGACCGTGACGTGCCGCGGGGCGACGAGATCTTCCGGCCCCTGGCGGACACCGCCAACCGTCTCGGATACACCATTTATCCGCTGGACGTGCCAGGCATCGAGGGCACGGTGGTCGACGCCTCCCAGGCGTCGCCGTCGCCGACGGGCCTCAACATCCGCGAGCAGGAGCACGAGGCGTCGCTCAACTGGGTGGCGCAGCAGACGGGCGGCCGGGCGCTCCTCAACGCGCTCTCCCACGACGCGCTGAACAGCGCCGAGGCCGACACGCGCTCGTACTACTGGCTGGGCTTTACCCCGACCTGGCAGGGGAACGACAAGCGCCACAAGGTGGAAGTCGCCGTCACGCATCCGGGCTTCAAGGTGCGCTACCGCGAGGACTTCCTCGACCTTTCGCGCAAAGCCGAGATCTCCATGCAGGTGGAGAGCGCCATGGTCTTCGGCAACGCTCCGGACTCGGCGCCGCTGGCAATCCAGCTGGGACAGATCGTGGCGTCCGGCCGGCGGGAGATGGAGCTGCCCATCACCCTCGGCATCCCGGCGGACGCCATCACCTTCGTGCCGGTGAATGGCAAGTACACCGCCGAGGTGGAGCTGCGCATTGCGGCCGTGGACGCCGGCGGCGCCCGGGCGCCGGTGCCGGTGGTCCCGATCACGATTACGACGGCGACCCAGCCCAAGGCGGGCACGGCCGTCAAGTACGATACGAAGCTCAAGCTGCGGCGGCTGGCCCATCACCTGACCCTGGCGATCTTCGACCCCCAGAGCGGCAAGATCCTCATCGCCCAGACGGACGTTGTGCCGCCGAAGAAATGATGGGCACGGGAAGTCGCTATAATCCCCTCGGACCCGAGTCCAGGAAGAAGAGGCATATGAGCTCAAGGTTGCGTCACTTCACGATAGGTTGCTTGCTAATGCTCCTGGGGGGCCTTGTTGCCGGCGATACGGCAGAAGCGCAGAAGAAGGCGCCGTCCGTTCCGCCCGTAGCCTCGAAACCGGCACCGCCGGCCTCGGGTAAGGCCGCGGCGGACTCCAGCTTCGTCGACATCGTCAACGTCAGCGTCGTCAACGTCGACGTCTATGTGACCGACAAGAAGGGCGCGGTGAACGGGCTCACCAAGGACGATTTCGAGCTCTACGAGAACGGCCGGCCGGTGCAGATCACCAACTTCTACTCCGTCACCAACGGCAAGGCCACTGCCACGAGCAACGAACCACTAGCACCGGCGACACCGGGGTTAACGCTGGCGCCGGGAACGGCCGGCGCGCCGGTGCCCGGAGCTCCCCCAGGACCGCGGCCGCAGGATCTCGACGCCGGGAGGCTGCCGCCGGACCAGCGCTTGCGACTGGTGATTTATATCGACAACTACAACTTGAAGCCCTTCGACCGCAACCGCGTGATGCGCGAGCTGCGGGCCTTCATCGGCCAGAAGCTGAGCAAGGACGACGAGCTCATGCTGGTCACCTACGATCGCGAGCTCCACACCCGGCGTACCTTCACCAGCGATCCGGCCCTCATCGCCACCGCGATGCTGGAGCTGGAGAAGATCTCGGCCCAGGGCGTCCACGACGACTCGGATCACAAGGATTTTCTGCGCAAGATCAACGACTCCCAATCGGTGTCCGAGGCCGAGGGTTACGCTCACACCTACGCCGAGTCGACATACAACGATCTCTCCTTTTCGATCGACGCGCTGAAGAAGATCGTCGACTCGCTCGCCGGCATGCCGGGACGCAAGGCCGTGGTCTACGTCAGCGACGGTCTGCAAATGATCGCCGGCCAGGATCTCTTCTACGCCGTGCAGAACAAGTACGGCGAGCAGACCTCGAGCATGATCACGACGATGCAATATGACGCCTCCAAGCGTTTCAATGAGCTGACGGCCCAGGCCAACGCCAACCGCATCACCTTCTACACCATCGACGCCGCCGGCTTGCGCGGCTACGAGTCGACCACCGCCGAGAACCAGGGTCCCGGGCCCTCGAATCCGGGCTTCAGCCAGCTCGTCGACCAGGTCCGCTACTCCAATCTCCAGAGCACCCTGCAGCTCATGGCGGAGAACACGGGCGGCCAGGTGATTCTCAACTCCAACGTCATCGCGCCGCAGCTCGAAAAGATCGCGCGTGATTTCAACAGCTATTACTCGCTGGGCTATGCGCCCACCCACTATGGCGACGGGCGGTATTACAAGCTCAAGGTCAAGGTGAAGCGCAAGGACGCCACGGTGCGTCACCGCGATGGCTATCGCGACAAGGGCACCGACTCGAGGATGAACGACAGCACGCTGGCCGCTCTGAGCTTCCCCTTCGAGGAGAACCCGCTCGGCGTGACCCTCGAGTTCGGGCAGGGCCGGCCGCGCGACGACGGCTTCTTCCTGGTGCCCGTCATGGTGCGCATCCCCATCGGCAAGCTGGTGCTGGTGCCACGCGAGGCCACGGAGGACGCAAAGGTGAGGCTGTTTATCGCGGCCGTCGACTCCAAGGGCTCGACCTCCGACGTGCAACAGACGCCGGTGCCGATCAGCATTCCGAAGGCCGAAGTCGCCGGCGCCCAGCGCAAGACGTTTGTCTACTCGGTGACCTTGCTGATGCGGGCGGGAGAACAGCGAGTCTCCGTCGGCGTTCGCGACGACGTCGCCGCCCAGGCGTCTTTCGTCAGCGGCGGCTTGACGGTGGGTCGCTGAGATCTTGCATGAAGGGGAGGGTGGGATGACCGGCTGGATTGACCTGTTCCGCTCGCTGGGCGAGTCGCTGCTGGAGGTGATGCGGGCGGAGCTCGCGGGCCTCCAGGACGATCTCCAGCGCTCGGGCCGCCACTTCGGCGTGGCGCTCGGGCTCTTCGCCGCCGCCGCCGTCCTGTTTTTCTGGCTGATCGGATTGCTGCTCTTCGCCCTCATCGCCCTGCTGCATATCTGGCTGCCGCTGTGGGGCGCCGCGCTCGTCGTGCTGGCCCTCTTCTTGATCGCGATCGGCGTACTTGCCTTCTTTGGGATGCGCCGCATGCGCAAAGTTGAGAATCCCGTTGAGACCGTGCGCCAAAGGTTGGACAACCACCTCGACTGGTGGCAGCACTCCTTCCTCAGCCGGCCGCGGATGTTGGACGTCGACGGAGTCGCTGACGACGAGCCGTTGGGAAGGGAGCTGCCATGAGCCGGCTGGAAGACGCGCGCCGCGAGGTCGAGCAGCGCATCGAAGAGAGCCGGCGCGAGGCGGAGCGCCGGCTGGCCGAAGTCCGCTCCGCCCTGGAAACCGAAGTGGGCTTCGCGCCGAAGCGCAAGTACCTGCTGATGGCGCTGGCTGCCGGCGCCATGGGCTTCGCCGTGGCCCTGGGACGGCGCCGGCGGCGGAAGAAGCTGAAGGGCTGAGGGCGCACAAAGCCGGTCTGCGTTAATCGTTGGCCATGGATTCCGAGACCTCAAGAGGCACCATGCCTGGAGCCGGCGACATTCCGGCGGAGTGGCTAGCCGAGTTCGAGGCCGCTGCCCGCCGGCCATTGCGGACCCGCTTTCGCTACGCCTTCATCCATACCTACAAGCCAGTGCTCGACGACGAGCCGTTTCGCGCCTTCGATACGACGGCAGACTACCGCCGCTGGTGCGAGGAGAACCTGCCGGATTGGCTGGGATATGGGCGCGTTTGAGTACCGGCAGGCCGACGCCTTCACGCTCAGTTCTGCGCCACCGCGTCCCAGAAATCCTTTTCATACGCCTGAAGAAGCCGCGCTGCGCGCTTGATGTCCGCGGTGCTGGCGCAACTGTTGAGGCCGTCCTGGATGACGTTCAGGGCGTCGGTCTCGAAGCTTGGAGGTAGGCTGCCGAAGAAGTCGAAGTAGGCGGTGTCGTGCGCCGAGAAGCCGTAGACGTTGCGCAGGGCAACTCCCATTCGTCCGGTGTTGGCGCCGAAGACGGGGAAGTTGATGAGGAAGGCGGCGGCGACGTCGGCCTGCGAGCCGTAGAAGCCGAGCCAGGCGGCATACGAAGGGTAGGTCTGGGCATGGGGACGAGGCTCGTAGGCTTGAAGATCCTGCTCGCTCAAGCCCAGGGCATGGGCGAAGTCGAGGAGCAGCGCCAGACCCTGCGCCTCGCCCGTAACGTTGTCGAGGAAGAACTGATGGTGGGGCTGGTTGCCGAACCGGCTGAGCATCTCCGAGTCGCTCCGCAGGTCGCTGCGCGAGATGTAGTACTCCTCGCCAACGAAGGCCCGCAGGCTGGCGAGCGACACCTGGTGATGCTCCAGAGCGGTCAGGTATGGGGCGGCGGCGATTTGATCGTTCAACGGCTTGAGGTCGGCGCGAAGCTGATCGATCAGGTGGCGCGCCTGCGCCAGCGGGTCACCGCCGTGGTCCTTCAGGTCCGCAGCCAGCGCCGGCCTGCCGAGGCTGGTCAGGAGGAGGAGCGTTGCGATTCCAAGGGTCTTGAATTCATTCCGGTTCATCTCTTGAGCTCCTTTCTTCGGGCCGCGGGCTTTTTCGGGCCCGGCGCGAGTATTTTAGCGCGGCCTCAGTCCTTCGGCCAGGTCAGCGGGGTAGAGACGTCCCAGCCCGTTTCACGATACCGACCGCAGGCCCATAACGGCGGGACGTCTCCGAGGCGGGAACCCGACCCGATCAACCCCAACCCATGGCGGGGGAGGGACCTTGTATTGAGGAAACCGGGAGCGCCGAGAGGCGGTAGCGTCCCGTCGTAGGTTCATTGTCTTTCGGGTGGTTTTGGCCGCCGCCGAGACGTCCCGCCGTTATTGCCGTGCGGAGGGTGTCGTGGACGGGCTGGGAACGTCTCTACGTCCTTCGCTGAAAAGATGGCGTTGTCGTACTCGACCTCGGCGAGCCGCAGCAGCTTTCCGTTCTTGATTCCGGCCCAGCCGGTGCCTCTACGACGGTACGCACTTCGACGCCAGAGAGCTCCCGCTTGAGCAGCCGCGGCAGGTTTTCGTCGAGGAGGACGCGCCTCACGCGACCTGCGCCAGCAGAGCTCGGGTTACAGCCTCAAGGCCAGAGCGTCCCTTCCGCAAGCGCGGTGAGGAGCTTGGCGAGCGGCCAGACCTCGATTCCCTCCGGAGTGCGCAACTCGCGAGTGCCGGTGTAGACCAAGACTCGCCGCACGAGTCGCGGCAGGTCGCCGATGGCCGTGAGGCCGGAGAGCCAGGCGGGCGAGAAGCGCGTCCCGGCTTTCACTTCAAGGGCCAGGTGCTCGCCGCCTCGCTGGAGGAGGAAATCGACCTCGACCGATCGGGTTTCGGCCGGCGACCAGTAGGCGATCTCGTCGAATAGCTGACCGGTTTCGCCGTAGGCGCGAAGCAAGGTGTGGATCCAGCCTTCGAACAGGGAGCCCGCCTCCTCGGAGGATACGGAGCCGGTCTGCTTCTTGATCGCGCGCACCAGGCCGGGATCGAGCCAGTAGAGCTTCGGGTGCTTTCGTTCCCGCACCCGCAGGCGGGACTCGAACGCCGCGAGCCGCCAGGCGAGAAGGGTGTCCTCGAGGATCTCGATATAGCCCTGGACGGTTGCGCGCGCGGTGCCCGAATCGCGGGCGATTCCGGCGACGTTGATCACCTGGCCGTGAGCGAGGGCGGCGATCGGGAGGAAGCGGACAAAGCCCGGAAGATTCCTCACCAAGGCTTCGCCTCGAATTTCCTCACGGAGGTAGAGCTGGACGTAGGCCCCCAAAGTCGCGGCTCGATCCTCGGACGCCACGACCAGAGGGATGCTGCCGAACTGCAAGGTGCTCTCGAGGTCGAAAGCGGCGCCCAGCTCCTGCGGCACGAAGGGGTACATCGTTCGCCATAGAGCCCGGCCGGCCAGGAGGTTGGTCCCCGAGGTTTTGAGCTTTCGGGCGCTGGAGCCGAGCAGCGCGAAGCGCAGCTCCAGCTCCTCGATCGCGCGGTGGACCTCGTTCAGGAGCCCGGGGATGCGTTGCACCTCGTCGACCACCACCCAACGGCCCGGCTCGAGCGTTCTCAGCTCGGCTCCGAACAGGCCCGGATCGGCCAGGAAGCTTTGAAAAAGCCCCTCGTCGAGAAGGTCGAAGCGGTGGGCGCCCGCGAGGGTTTCGCGCGCCCAGGTGCTCTTGCCGACTCCCCTGGCACCGAACAGGAAGAAGCTGCCCTTCGGGGCGAGCGTGATCCTTTGGACTAGCTCTTTGCTCATGTCGCCGGCATTTTACGCCGTAAAATGCCGGCATGGTGTACAAACTTGCAGGAGCCGGTCCTCGCTATGGAAGCGGCATGCGTTGGTAGAGGAAGCCGTTGAGGTAGCTGCAATCGAACGTGGTGACGGGAACTGAGTGGGGGTTGAACGGGTCCGCCCCGGGCGGAAAGATCTTGCCCTGGCAGCTCGCGGCCATGGTTTTGAAATTCGCCGAGAACTGGTACACGTAGTCCACGACCGCCGTGCCCGAGAACGCGGGCGGTCCCGAGACGTCGAAGTTGAGGTTCAGGTAGCGCGCCGTCAGCTTGCGCGGCCCCGCGATCTTCCAGGAGCCGAGGCTGTCGCTGAAGGTGAACCCCCCGGCGCCGGACGTGACCTCGTCCGATAAGGTGATCAGCGCCGTGCCGTCCTGGTGAAGCTGGAGGATCTCCGCCCGCGTCGGGAGGGAAGCGAGATAGGTGCCGGTGAAATCGCCGCTGCCGCCGTCGGCCGCGGCGAGGCTCGCTCCGAGAACGAGCAGGCCGAGAGTCGAAAGCAAAGAGATGAGCTTCATGGGATTCTCCTTATTGGACGTATCCGTTGGATTCTCTTGCGGAGAGTAGTCTTCTTTTGGGGATTTCGCATCCTCTCCAGGGAGGAGGCCGGAGGGATTTGGGGTCCGCCCGCCGGGAGAAGCGGTCCGAATCCTGAGGCCTCACAGTCGCTCATCCTAAGTGGCACCAGGAGCAGACTCAGGCGTGTAGTCCGCCAGCGCCGGCGGCGTTGCCGTGACGTCTTCGAGCACTCGCAGCGCGGCTTCGAGAACGGCGAGCTGGCGGAGTGGGTCGGCGGGCCGGTCCAGGGGGAAGCCGTGGGGGAAGGGCACGAACAGGGCTCGCGGCGGGCGCATGGCTAGAGGCCTGCCGCTCGCGCAGGCAGGCCGCCGCCGTGGTCTTCAGAATGGCTATTGGCCGGCACAAGCCGGGGTGGCGGTAATAAAGGTGTTGTCATGCCACCTGTTGGTGCCACACGCCGCGTTGTCATCCACCAGGTCGGTGCCAGCGGAGTTGAAGGCGGTGTTGCCCAGAGCGGTGTTGTGTTCGACGACATTGTTGCCGGAGCCGCTGGCGATGTGGATGCCGCTTGCGACGTTGCCTGAGCTTACGTTGTCGTGGATGTGATTGCCGGAGGATGCGGAGCCAACGCCTCCGACTCCAACCGAAATGCCGTCGATGTACCCCAGGGTGGTGTTGTTCTGGATGTCGTTTCCGCTGCCGCCCGTAACCGCGATTCCGGCGGTGCCGCCGCTTATAAAGACGAAGCCGTTCATCACGTTTTCCTGAACTTGTCCGTTGGTAGAATTGCCAATGGCCACACCGATACTTAAGGCTAGTGCCAGCACATTCTTGTTCAAGTGGACATTCGTGACCGTCGTGCCGCTCACCACCCCAGTTGCTATGCCGACGAAACAAAAGGACGCGGTGACACCCTCCACGTTGGTATTGTCGGTATTGTCGAGCTCAATAGCCTCTCCGAAGGATGAGACCACGCCGGGTCCCTTGATCTGCACATCCGTCAACCGGCTCGTGGCGGAGTATACGACAATGCCTCTGTCGGTAAAGGATGAAGATCCGGCGAGTTGGTGGGTGTTCAAGTTCAGGTGGACATGGCTCGCCTGAATCGTGATCGCGTCACCCGTGCACGACAGGTCCGCGTCAAGCCGGTAGTCGCCCGGCGCCGTGATGGTGTAGGGGCACGCGGTGATCGATGTCGCGGCGTGCGCCGGAGTTGCAAGTAAAGCCCCAATGGCGACCAGAGCGACCGCGCTCAGCTTCGTCGTCCTCATTTTCAAGGCGCGCTTCATGACTCTTTCCTCCTCAAAGAAATACTTCGTTTTCGAGCTCTCCGTCGGCTGCGCCCGGTCTCGCACTCTGCGGACCGGCGCGCGCCGACTTCGAAACCAGTGTGTCCGTCACGGGTTCAGTAAGAGGTTAAAAGCTCTGAAGCGCTATGTCCATCCTCTCTAGGGAGGATTTTTTGGGGGCCCGGCCTCCTCTCTAGGGAGGAGGCCGCCTCTACGAAAAAGTGGTAACGACTACGGCGTCGTAGAGTTGTAGAGACGTTCTTTGCCCGTCCACGAAATCCACGGCTGGCCCCGAGGCGGGAGCCCCGACCCGATCAACCCCAATCTTTGGCATGGGAAGAACCTTGTATCGAGGACCTAGGGAGCGCCGAGAGGCGGTTTCGCCCGGTCGCAGGTTCATCGTCTTTCGGAGGGCTGTGGCCGCCGCCGAGACCCGTTATAGCTCCGCGGAGGGTGTCGGGGACGGGCTGCGAACGTCTCTACGTCCTTCGCTGAAAGTCGTCCTTGCCGCGGCTCCGTTCCGCGATCAAAGCAGCCGGGCGAGCTCGGCCTCCGTTGTGTAGTCCGCCAGCACCGGCGGCCGGGCCGCGACGTCTTCGAGCACTCGCAGCGCGGCTTCGAGAACGGCGAGCTGGCGGGGTGGGTCGGCGGGCCGGTCCAGGGGGAAGCCGTGGGGGAAGGGCACGGTGATCGATCCCATGAAGGAGAGGTGCCGCGGGGCGACTTCGCCGATGCGCCCGGCCGCCCGCTAGGGGAGGGACGCGAGATAGGTGCCGGTGAAATTGCCGCTGCCGCCGTCGTCCGCGGCAAGGCTGGCTCCGAGGGCAAGCAGTCCGAGAATCGAGAGCAAGGGGATGAGCTTCATAGGACTCTCCTTTTTGAGCGTAGCCGTTGGATGCTCTTGGAGAGAGTAGTCTTCTTTTGGGGGTTTCGCATCCTCTCCAGGGAGGAGGCGGGAGGGGCGGAGGGTCCTCCTCCCAGGACCCTCATCACCCCGGCCCTCTTCTCCCACCGCACTCCCCCCGACCGGGGGAAGAGGGAGGACCGCAAGAGCACTCCTGTAGCGGCCTTGGGCCGCCGTACCCAAGCTAGTGGGCTACGGTCAGGCGGCGGCCCGTGAAGGTGTCGGTGATGGGCGTCCCGGTGTCGCTGCCGGGATTGAGCGGATCTTCGCCGGCCGTGAAGAAGCGTAGCGAGAACGACCCCGCGATCTTCGAGCACCCATGCCCCACCGTGTGGAAGACGACGTCCACGCGGCCGATGTTGAGCAGTGCGCCGCTGGCGTCGAACGAGAAGTCGAGGAACACGCCCTTGTTGTTCCCAGAGTCATCGCTCTGCCATACCCCCTGCTGGTTGCTGAAGTTGAAGACTTTCTGGGTCGAGCTCGTGCCGAGGAACGTGCCATCCTGACCAAAGGTCCAGATGCTCTTGGCGCCGCTGCCTTCCTGGGTCAGGAAGGTGCCGGCACAGTCTTCCGGGAAGCCATCGGCGAGCACGGACGCAGAGAAGCCGAGGAGCAGGAGGACGAAGAGCAGGGTGGAGACGGATTGGGTTCGCATGGCTGTCTCTCCTTTAGAGTTTCGGACGTTACAGGATAGATACTAGCTCAGGTGAGAGTCCGGAGTGGTGACGGTGAGGTTACAGAGGCGCCAGCGAAGAAAAAAATGGCGGCCGGGAAGAGCCGGCCGCCGGAGATACGGCGTTTTTCAGGAGGGCGGTTACGGCGTCGTCGGGGGTGATGAGGGTCTTGGGTGGGGCGCTTGGGAGGCGGCGGCATCGCCCCGTCACAGATCATCGTCGTTCGGGGGCTCGTGCCCACTGCTGAGACGTCCCGCCGTTATTGACCTGCGGAGGGTGTCGTGGACGGGCTGGGAACGGGTAGTCGTCAATATACCTGGGAACGTCTCTACGTCCTTCGTTGAAAAGCCCCCATCAAGGGGCCTCTGCGGAGGACCGCCGGAGGGAGAGGCGAGCTTTAAGAATCAGGCCGCGACGGGCCGCTTGAAGACCATGGCGATATTGTCCGTTGCGCCGGTCTTGAAATTGACGGAGGTGATCGAAACCAGCTCCCAGCCTTCCTCGCCGAGTTGATTGAGCTGTGTGGCGGAGTTGGGATCGAGGCGATAGTTTTCACTCCGAATGTTGATGATCTTGTATTCCCACTTAGTCATTCCACTCGCTCCTTCCCTTGCGATCATCGGGCTCGCGCCCTCGGCACCTCCATTGTAGCTCCATCTCCAGAGCGCTTGTCACCCGATTGCCACCTCCCAAACGACGGTGACCGCGGCACCGCGGGCGACTCCCCAGCGGCGGGCCAGGTCGTCGCCGTTCAGTGACAGCTCAACGGTGCCGAGGGAGCCGGTCAGCAGGGCCGCCTCGCCCGCCGGAATCTCGGCATAATGGCCCACCCGAATTGATGCAATTAGCCCGCCGGGCTTGCCTCCACTCACCTCGGCGCGACAGGGTCCGGCGGGAAGCCAACTCGCCGGGATGTCCGTCACCAGGTTGCCGTAGCGGTCGACGTGGACGACGCGGCCGGAGATCTTCCCGGGCCGGCGCTGAGGCGGCGGGGCGGGCAGGCGGCTCGGGTCGCCGATTTCGGACCCAAGCTCCGCTTCGCCGCTGCCGTTCAGCAGCCACGCCGCCACCGGCGCGAAGCGGTCGCGGCCGTGAAAAGTCTGCCCCGGGCCGCCAAGGAACAGGTCGCTGCGTTCCACGGAGTGGATGGCCACAGCAGTGTCCAGCACCGGCGTCAGCAGGCCGTTGTCCGGCGCCACGAAACGGGCCGAAGGCGTCCGCACGGCCAGGATGCGCCGGCTGCTTCCCACGCCGGGGTCCACCACCGCCAGGTGCACCGTCCCCTCCGGAAACGACGGTGCCGCGGCGGCCAGCAGGAAGGCCGCGGTCTCGACGTCGCCCGGCGGCACCTCGTGGGAGATATCCGTAATCGTCGTGCCGGGCGCCAGGCGCAGGATCGTCCCTTTGACGGCGGCGACGTAGTAGTCGGCGGTGCCGAAGTCGGTTAGGAGGGTGAGGAGGGCAGTGGGCATTGTCGATTGCTTTCAGTCCTGTCTCCTGGCCCAGGGTTCCACTCTCCGAGCCCTCATCACCCCGGCCCTCTTCTCCCAGCCTCCCCCCCGCCTGACGGGAGAAGAGGGAGAACAGCCACCGGATCTTCACCTTTGTTGGCCTTCCGGCTCCCCTCTCTCCCGTCAGGTGGGGGGGAGGCTGGGAGAGAGGGGCTGGGGGAGTGAGGGTCTCGAGGCGGCGAACAGAGGTCCGTTCACCGGATGGGTCGGCGTCACGATCCGGGTTCGCGGCGAACCTCACTTTCGAGACGCCCTCTCAGTCCTGTCCCCTTTCCCAGCGTTCCACCCTTCGAGGCGGCGGGAAGCTGCGCGAAGAAGCACAGTACAATCCCCGTCCATGTCCCGAGCTCCCTCGCCCCGCCGCCTCCTCCTGTTCACCAAGCCCGCCCGCGCGGGGAGGGTGAAGACTCGCCTGATCGGAGATCTTACGCCTGTGGACGCGGCGCGGCTTCATGTGGCTTTCCTGGACGATCTGCTGGCGCGGCTGCGGGGCGGCGACTTCGAGTTGCGCATCGCTTGGGCTCTCGATCCAGGGGAGGCGGTTCCGGCGAGCCCCGTTCCCGGGGTGCGGCAGCTCGGGAACGACCTCGGCGAGCGGCTGTATCGGGCGCTCTCCGACGCGGCGGCTTCCGGCGCCGGCGCCGTGGCCGCCGTGGGCAGCGACCACCCGACGATTCCGTTGGAGTTGGTCCACCGTGCCTTCGCGGCGGTCGAGTCCGGCACGGACGTGGTGCTGGGGCCGGCCGAGGACGGCGGTTATTATCTGATCGCCCTGCGTGCCGGCGCCGTTTCGCCCCGCTTGTTCGCGGAGATCGCCTGGAGCACGGAGCGGGTGTTGCCGTCGACCCTGGAGCGCTGCCGGGAGCTCGGTCTCGAGGTCGAGATGCTGCCCACGGCCTCGGACCTCGACACGCCGGACGATCTGCGCCGACTGGCCGCCCGCATGGCCGCCTCCGATCTCGGCTGCCCCCGCACCCGCGAGCTTCTCGTCTCTCTGGGTTTCATTGCGGCCGGCTCAGGTCGGGAATCGGGTTCGCAATCGAAAATCCATAATCCAAAATCCAAAATCGGCGCCACCGCCGCGGAGCCTTCGCCATGAGAATCCTGACCGCCGAGTCGATGCGCGAAGTGGAACGCGCCGCCATCGAGGAGCTGGGTATCCCCAGCCTGGTGCTGATGGAAAACGCCGCCATCGGCGTCGTCGAAGCGCTCTGCCAGGCGTATGGCGACGCCGACTCGGTGGCCGTCTTCTGCGGGCCGGGCAACAACGGCGGCGACGGCCTGGCAGTGGCGCGACATCTCGCCGTGCGCGGTTTCGAAGTGCGCATCTTCCTGGTCACCGGCGGCCGCGCACTGGAGGGCGACGCCGGCGTGCAGCTCGGAATCTGCCGCCGCTCCGAGCTGCCCATCCTGGAGATCGCCTCCCGCGAAGTGCTTCCCTCGGCCCGCGAGGCGGCGGGGGAGTGCGACGTCGTCGTCGACGCCCTCTTCGGCACCGGACTGGCGCGTCCGCTGGAGGGCCTGTTCGCCGAGGCTGTCCAGGTGATCAACGAGCTGGACGCGCCGGTGGTGGCGGTCGATCTGCCGAGCGGCCTGGCGGCGAGCCAGGCGCAGCCCATCGGCGTCCACGTCCTGGCGGACCTGACGGTGACCTTCGCGGCCCCCAAGGTGGCCCACGTCTTCCCCCCGGCGGCCGACGCGGTGGGTGAGATGGTGGTCACCGACCTGGGGATTCCGTCGCGGCTGGTGGACGATCTGGAGGAGGAAACCGGGGATCTCCACCTGCTGCGGGCCGACGAGCTGGCCGATCTGCTTCCCGAGCGCGAGCCGGAGAGCCACAAGGGAGATTACGGTCACGCCCTGATCGTCGCGGGCTCGTCCGGCAAGGCCGGAGCGGCCATTCTCGCCGCTCGCGCCGCCGTGCGCTCCGGCGCCGGATTGGTCACCGTGGCGGTGCCGGAACCCATCCTGCAGACCGTGGACCTCGGCTCCATCGAGTCCATGACCTTGGGACTGCCGGCCGCCGCCTCCGGGCAGATCGCCGAGCGCGCCGCCGACGTCGTGCTGGAGGCGGCGGAGGGCAAGGCCGTGCTCGCCCTCGGCCCCGGCCTGGGACAGGACCCGGCGACCTTCAACGCCATTCGCCGGATCGTCCAGGAGTGCCCACTTCCCCTGGTGCTGGACGCCGACGGCCTCAACGCTTTCGCCGGTCGCGCGGGCGACCTCAAGAGCCGGCGGTCGGAGACGGTGCTGACGCCGCATCCGGGCGAGCTCGGGCGGCTGCTGGGCTGTTCCACGGCGCGCATCCAGGAGGACCGCATCGCCGCCGCCCGCGGCGCCGCCGAAGAGACGGGCGCCATCGTGGTGCTCAAGGGGCACCAGACCCTGGTGGCCTCGGGCACGGCGGTGTTCGTCAATCCCACGGGCAACTCCGGCATGGCGACGGGCGGCGTCGGCGACGTGCTCACCGGCATTCTCGCCGGCCTGCTCGCTCAAGGGTTGGACGCGCTGGACGCCACTCTTCTCGCCGTCTACCTGCACGGCCTGGCGGGCGATCTCGCCGCGGACCGGCTGCGGTCGGGGAACCTGGCGGCGGACGACCTGGTGCGGATCCTCCCTGGGGCCGTCAAGGTGCTGAAGGGGGAGGACGACGAGGACGGCGAGGATCACGGTCACGCTCACCATTACTCGTAGCGAGGCGGAGACCCGCGAGCTCGGGCGCGCCCTGGCCCTGGAGCTGGCGCCGGACGGCGTTCTCCTGCTTTCGGGCGAGCTGGGCAGCGGCAAGACCGTGCTCGCCCGGGGCATCGGCGAGGGGCTGGGGATCGACTCCCGCGAGGTGCAGTCGCCGACCTTCAACCTCATCCGCGAACATCAGGGGAGTCGCGGACGCCTGGTCCACGTCGACCTCTACCGGCTGGCGCCGGAGGAAACGGCGGGACTCGGTCTCGACGAGCTGCTGGCCGGACCGGGGGTGAAGGTGGTGGAATGGGCCGAACGGCTCCCTTTCGCCGTGCCCGGAGCGCGCCGGTTGCGGCTGCGGCGATTGACTGGCGATGCCGGCGATGCGGGCGAGGAACGGGAGATCAGAGACCAAGACAACGAAGGTATTTGAGAGATAGGAGAGCGCGATGAAGAAAATCAAGAAAGTGGGAGTCCTGGGCTCCGGCCTGATGGGCGCCGGGATCGCTGAGGTGGCGGCCCGGTCCGGTTACGAGACGGTGGTGCGCGAGGTCACCAGCGAGCTGCTGGAAAGAGGGCTGGCGCGCATCCGCGGCTCGATGGACAAGGCGGTGGAGAAGGGGAAGCTGGAAGCCGCGGCGCGCGATCAGGCGAGCTCCCGTCTTTCGGGCACCGTCGACGACCTCTCGGCCCTGGCGGATTGCGACCTGGTGGTGGAAGCGATCGTCGAGAACCTCGACGAGAAGCGCAAGACGTTCAGCGCGCTCGACGTGGCGGTGAAGGAGGACGCGATCTTCGCCAGCAACACCTCGTCGCTCACCATCACCCAGCTCGCCATGTTCACCAAGCGGCCGGAGAAGTTCGTGGGGCTGCACTTCTTCAATCCGGTGCCGGTGATGAAGCTCGTCGAGGTGGTGCGCACCATCCTCACCTCCGGCGAGACCTTCGACCGCGCCTTCGAGTTCGCCCGCTCGCTGGGCAAGGAGCCCATCGCCTGCCGCGACAACTCGGGCTTCGTCGTCAACCGGCTGCTGGTGCCCTACCTGCTGGACGCCATCCGCGCCCTGGAAGAGGGAGTGGGCACCGTCGAGGACATCGACAAGGGAATGCAACTCGGCTGCGGCTATCCCATGGGGCCGTTCACCCTGCTCGACTTCGTGGGCCTCGACACCACCTACTACATCGCCAACATCATGTTCGAGGAGTATCGCGAGAAGCGCTACGCGCCGCCTGCCCTGCTGAAGCAGATGGTCCTCGCCGGCCGCCTGGGCCGCAAGAGCGGGCGGGGATTCTACGAGCACGGGAAGAAGTAGGAAGAGTCCCTCAGCAGCCGGGAGTCCCCTTACCGGGAGAAGAGGCCCTCATCACCCCGGCCCTCTTCTCCCATCGCCCTCCCCCCGACCGGGAGAAGAGGGGGGCTTGACGGGGTAGGATCAAGAAGGATCCGACAACATTTCCGCTTCGAGCTTTCCCCCGCCACTTCCTCTCAGGCCGAGATTCTTGCTTTTCTCCCTCTTCTCCCGGTCGGGGGGAGGGCGATGGGAGAAGAGGGCCGGGGTGATGAGGGGTCTTTCTCAGAGAGCAGCCTCCTCATCCTCGCGATGACCTGCCGCAGCCCTTTGTTTGAGGCCCAACGGGCCGCCCTTCTTTAGCCCAGCCCAACGGGCTGGGTCCGCGAAGGCAACCCAACCACCGCGAGCCCCAACGGGGCGCGATAATCGGCCTTTCCCTTCCTCCCAGCCCTCCCAGGACCTGAGTCCCTGGGCATCAGGCTGCCCCAAAACCCCCACCCTGAGACGTCTTCAAGCCTTTCTCGGCCCTCCGGAATTTACTTTCCGGTTGCCTATTGACATTTAAAGAGCGATGAAGAATGATTCCGCCTGTCAGCAGAAATGAACAGGCAGTTGAGAGCAGTTTAGGGCATCAAAGATTTCAAGTACCGCAGTCGACGTAGGCTGCTGGACGATTTTCGAAGAATTGACGGTCCTCCGAAGCCATGAAGGCTTCGGATGTATGAGCCCCGAAAGGGCTCAAGAAAGGAGTAAGACCATGGCTAGTAAGAAGAAGAACGCGGATGGAACCCCGAAGCGGCTGAGATCGGCGCGGCTGGGGGATCGGAGAAAGGTCTGGAGGACGGTCTCGGGCTCGGTGGCCGCCAACGTTGCCGACCTGCCGCAGGCGGTGATCCCGTTGGCGGGCCTGGACAAGATCCTCGCCGAAGCGGATCAGATCTTCGTCGACCAGGCCGCCTTCCGGGCGGGCAAGCAGGTGACCTCGCAACGCCTCGTGACTCTGTTCGAGCAGGGGGACAAGCTGGCCACCGTGCTGAAGGTGCTCGTCAAGCAGCACTATGGGAACGGCAACGACAAGCTGGTTGAGTTCGGCATCCAGCCCCTCCGCACCCGCCCCAAAGCGACGGTGGTACCACCCGCGACCCCGGCTCCCGAGACCGGAACGCCGGCCCCCGTTCTCCCCGCCATCACCCTGCCCAGCAGCAAGTAGGAACCTCACCGGGGGGCGTGCCAAGTGCACGCCCCCTTTTTTTGCGTTTCCAGCTCTTCATCGACCCTGCCGCGAGCCTCGCCGGGCTTACCTGACGCTTCACCGGTCCCGCCCGGCGTCTCGCCAGTCCTGCCCGGCGTGTTGCCGGGCGAGGCAGGCGTAACGCAGGACGTGGCAGGCGGAGGACATGGCGTGGCAGGTTGAAGACCGGGCATGGCAGGTAAAACATCTGGCATGGCAGGTGGAAAATCTGGCATGGCAGGTGGAGCATCGGACATGGCAGGCGGAACATCTGGCATGGCAGGCGGAACATCGGGCATGGCAGGTTTACCGCAGGGCGTGGCAGGTAGAACACCTGGCATGGCAGGTGGAAAATCGGGCGTGGCAGGTGGAACATCGGGCGTGGCAGATAAACCATCTGGCATGGCAGGTAGAAAATCGGGCATGGCAGATGGAAGACCGGACGTGGCAGATGGAACATCGGGCGTGGCAGATTGAAAATCGGGCATGGCAGGCTGGCATGGCAGGCGGAACATCGGGCATGGCAGGTGAAACATCGGGCATGGCAGGCGAGTCACCGGGCATGGCTGGTAAAACAAATGGCGTGGCAGATGAACCATCTGGCATGGCAGGTGGAAAATCGGGCATGGCAGATGGAAGACCGGGCGTGTCCCGAGGAACCGCCGGCAAACACTCCGTAATGCAGCCTGTAAGCTTTATCTCCTAGGTTTCGTGTTAGCAAATCTACACGCTTACAGAGCCTCTTTCTCTTCGGAGGTTGCGTCATGACATATCCTCGTACCCGTTCCTTCCTGGATTCCGCAACCGAGTCGCGTCCCCGCGTCCTGCTCGCCGACGATCATCCATTGATGCTCGTGGGGCTCAGGAAGCTTCTGGAGCCGGACTGCGAGGTGATTGGGACGGTCACGGATGCTTGCATGCTCCTTGAGATCGCCGAGCGGGAGCGGCCCGACCTCGTCATCACCGACAATTCGTTGCTCGGCCTTGACGGCATCGCGGCCACGCGCCGGCTGAAGGAGACCGTCCCCGGTGTCCGGGTCATTATCCTGAGCTTGCGCTCCGAGCCCGCCTGGGTGAAGGCGGCGTTCGAAGCCGGCGCTTGCGGCTATGTCACCAAGACCTCCGCGTCCGAGGAGATCGAGCGCGCCGTCCGCGAGGTCCTCCAGGACCGCTTCTACGTCTGCCCGCTGGTGGCCCGCGCCGCCATCCTCCCTGAGTCGATACACCTGGAAAGCGCGCCGCCGGAGGCCGAGGCGATCCTGACCCCGCGCGAGATCGACATCGTCCGGCTGGTGGGCGCCGGACTGGGCAACAAGGAGATCGCCAACCGGCTCGGAGTGGCGGTGACCACGGTACGCACCCATCTGAGCAGCGTCTACGACAAGCTGAGGCCCGCGAGCCGTGTCGAGCTCGCGCTCTACGCCTCGCATGCCGCCGGAGCCGCGATGTAGCTCGCGGAGCCTGACATGCCCACCATCTCGAAGGGGGCCCGCGTCCATTCCTTCGAGGCGCCTTCCGAAGGAATGACACTTGTCAGAGGTCCACGTCACGCTGAGGGTCGACGGCGGTGATGCGCACCTCGAGGTGGCTGACGATGGCGCCGGTTTCGACCCCGGAGCGGCGCGCCGGGCCGGCGGCCAGCGAGCACTGAGAGGGTGGCATCCTCTCTAGGGAGGAAGCGGGGTCCTCTCTAGAGAGGAGGCGGCGACCCCAAAAAATCCTCTCTAGAGAGGATGTTCAAGCCGGAGCGCGGCTGCTAACCTGCCGGCATTCCGAAGTAAAGCCGCGGCAAGATGCCGCGTTGCTGTATGACTCCGGATCTATGAAGGGAGCCTGATCATGAAGCTTAGAGTTGCGTGTTGTACCGTCGTGGTCGCCGTCCTTGCCCTCGGCGCGCCGGCCTGGGCCGCCAAAGTCACGATCTGTCACGTCCCGCCGGGCAACCCGGCCAATTCCTTCACCATCAGCGTAAGCGAAAACGCCGTGCAGGCCCACTTGAACC
>Ga0134121_10000147_pt1 | contig 81464 bp, 77 predicted proteins | sample KB301_FD_96463 | JGI IMG/M metagenome (GOLD analysis project Ga0134121, IMG submission 96463) | Terrestrial soil microbial communities without Nitrogen fertilizer from Kellogg Biological Station, Michigan, USA - KB3-0-1 | ecosystem: Environmental > Terrestrial > Soil > Unclassified ...
GATCTCGCCGCCGACCGGCTTCAACCGAAACCTGTTGTGCGGCCGGTTCGACGCCGTGTTCCCGGACAACGATCCGGCCCTCTTCGCGCGGTTGCGGCTCGGCGGAAGTCTCAACACCCAGCTCTCGGACCAGGGGACCACCAGGAATGTCAGCCGCAAGGAAGCGGTCGCCGATTTCTCTCTTGCCTACGGGCTTCCGGGGAAGCCGGGTTATACCTACAGACGTCCCTTCGACTACTTCAACTTCGAAGTGACCGGGAGCTCCAGCACCAACTCCACCTTCGAGAACGTCATGGTCCGCGGCCTCCTGTACGGGGCGGAATGCCGGGAGGGAAGCGGGTATCGGGGAATCTGGGGGCTCTATGGGAGCTACGACTACATCTCGCCGGAAGTCTTCCGGATCTCGAGCTCGGCCCTCTCCCTCGGGTCGACCGGCCAGCTCTGGCTGTCGCGCGCGGTGGCTCTTCAGGGCACGGCCCTGGCCGGCGTCGGTTTCGGGGCCTCCGGCACGATTGCTTCCGTCGGCGAGCGCGATTATCACTACGGCACCATTCCGCAGGCGCTGTTCGCCATGCGCCTCATCTTTGATGACGTAGCGATGCTCGACCTGACGGCGCGCGAATACTACGTCACCGGCACGGGGATCGACGGACGGCATGGATACGAGAACATCCTTCGAGGTCAGGTGTCCTTCACCGTGCGAATCTACGGCCAGCATGCCCTGGGGATCCAGTATGTCGCCTCGGAGCGCGACTCCTACTATCGCGCTTTCCCCGACCGCCATCAGACGATGGGAACCATCAGCATCGTCTACAATTTCCTGGGAGACCCCCGGTTCGGCGCGGTCGAATGGCGGAACCTCGACGGCCGCTGAGCGTCATCGCCCGGTTCCCGAGATCTGAGGAACCGCCGGCGCATCGGCGCGTGAACGCGAAGATTTCCGGAGGCGCAGCGCTTTCGCGCGTTCCCGGAGCTCGTCCTGCGCTGCGGCAAGAGTGCCCAGGACGATGGCTTTCCGGTCGGGCGCGATCCGGCTCTCCAGCATGCTGGTGTCCGTGAGGCCCCAGATCCCGACCAGGATGGGAAGCTCGGGGAAGCGCGCCCGCAGCCGTTTGTAGAGGTATCGAGCCCGCAGAATGTTGGAAGGGGGAAGGGTGGAAATGACGACGATATCGGCCTTCTCGAGCTCGACCGCTTCGAGCTTCTCGCCGGCGAGCGACGCGGCCGGCAGGCTGCGCGCCTGGTAGCGGTCCAGGGTTAGGAGCCCGGCGAGCATGGAAGCGGCGAGCTCATCCGTGCCGTCGCTCGCCGGCAGGCACAGGATCGTCACGTCGGACGGCTCAGCGCCGACGGCGGAGTCGGCGACGGATTCCCGCTTCTGAATCTCCCGCGCGGTATCGTTGGCGTCGTTGGCGAGTTCCCGGATCTCTTCGATGACCTCCAGGGCCTTCTTTTCATCGATCTTCCCGTCCTTCCGGTCGGCCTCCGCCATCCGAAGCACCGGGAGAAGGAGATCATCGAACTGCTGCACGAGGCTCTTCCCGTCGGTCTCCTTCTCGATCAACTCCGCGGCTTCCACGTGGTTGTGGGCCAGCAGGCGGAGGTAGATCTGGACCTTCGGGTCCGCCCTGGGCAAGCTGGGGGATGTGTCTCCCCAGCATGAGGAGGCAGACGGTCAGCGGAACGGAGAGCAGGAGTCCCATCCCTCCCCACAACCAGGCCCAGAAGACCGCGGTGACGATGATGGCGAGGGGCGACAGGCCCGTTCGGTTGCCATAAACCAGAGGCTCGATGACGTTGTTGCTCAGCGTCTCCAGGGCGATGATGAACCCCGCCACCCAGAGAGGGCGGGACCACGTGGGAAAAACCGCGATGGAAAGCGCGATCGGGAGCAGGCCGCTCACCACGGGCCCGAGATAGGGCACGAAGCGCAGGAGGGCACCGGCGAATCCCCAAAGGAGGGCATTGGGGACGCCGAACGCCCAAAGTCCGAGTCCCAGGGCGGTCCCATGGGCCACATTGACGACGACCTGGAGCGCCAGGTAGCGCACCACTCCGTGCATGGAGGCGGAGATCGTCTGGGAGGCCAGGGTGCCCTGCGCCGACCCGGCGAGGCGGATGACCCGGTCTCGAATCTCGGTGGAATAGATCAGGAAGAACAGCACCAGAAGGATGATGGCCGCTCCGTTCCCGAGGGCGCCCATGGAAGGGACGAATGCGCCGGCCATCATGCGGAACAGGCTGGGGGATGACTCGACGACTTCAACCCTGACGGGATCTTCTTTCGCCCCCGGCCTCTTCGCGAGTCCGGGCGTCTTCGCCTCCTCCTGGACTTCCTTCACGGCATCCTGGACGTCCTTGACGGTCTTCGAAAAGGGCATCTTGAACGACGCCAGCTTTGCCCGGATGTTCTGATGATACTCCGGCAACTTGCTCCCCACCGAGGCGACTTGCCCGACGATGACAACCCCCAGGCCTCCCAAGGCGGCGAGGGCGAACGTTAAGACCCCGATGACGGCCAGGACTTTCGGGAAATGGAGCTTCTTCAGGAGGTTCACCAGGGGAGCCAGGATGAAGCTGAGGAGAGCGGCGAGCGCCAGCGAAACGAAGAACTCCTTGCCGAGCTTCAATCCGGCAACGATGACGAAAAGGCCGGCGATTCCCAGAATCCGAGGAACCAGGCCGTCCCCGCGCGGTATGAAGTCCTTCATCATTTCAAGCCACGGGCCTCGTCGGCCCCTCGTTCGCGATGAACGAGCCTCCTGTTTATCCGCGCGCCGTCCCTTCAGGACTCCGAGAGGCGGCCTCGTTGGAGCCGGCGAAGCACGCGACGACGACGGTGGCGTCGTCCTGAGCTCTCATCTCCCGGGCCGAATCGGTGAGACTTCGGCAGAGCTCCTCCGCGGATCCCCCCTTCAGAAGGAGACTGCGGATCGTCTCGTCGGTCAGCGGGTTGGAGAGACCGTCGGTGCACAGCAGCAGCGTATCGTCCCCTCGGAGCACGTCGATGCGGACCTCGGGGTGGACGTCCGGATCCCGGCCCGAGGACTTCCCTCCGAGGACGTTCCAGACGAGATGCTTCCAGCGGGAACGATCCGCGCCCCTGGAATCGATGACCCCCGCGTCCATCAGGGATCGGGCGAAGGTCTGGTCCTCCGTGAGCCTGCGAAGCGCGCCCTCGCGGAGGAGATAGGCTCTCGAATCGCCCAGGTGGAAGATAAAGAGCCTCGGCCAGAGGATGACCGCGGCCGTCAGGGTGGTCGCCATTCCCCAGTAATCCGGATGACGTCGGACTTCTTCCGCCAGGGCCGCCTGGCAGCGTCTCAGACCCCGGTGGAGCGTCTCCACGATCTCGGCGTCGGGGCGTCCGGGCCGAAGCAGACCGGAGCTTTCCTCCTGGATGAATGCCTTGAGCGTCCCCGCCGCGAGCAGGCTGGCCCGTTCTCCGGCGGGCGCAGCTCCGACGCCGTCCGCGACGCCGATCAGATAGCCCGTCGTCGGCGTGAGCGTCGCGAGACCGGCACCGTGCGAGAACTCGTGCGAGAACGGCATGATGAAATACCTGTCCTGATTGATGGTCCTCAGCCGGCCGATCTTGCTGTCCCCATGGCAGTCGAGAACAATACGATCCGCCGGAGACGTCTGGAGGAACATCGAATCGCTTCCGTCCTGGGAGCTTGCGTTTTTCCACATCGTGCACCTTTGGTTCGCCGGCCGTATCTACGGCGTGCGCTTCAGGAGGTGGCGACGGGCAGCCTTTCCAGGAGTCGATCGACCGCGCTTTCAATTCCATCCCCGGCCGCCGGCCGGCCGGCGTCCCCGGTCATGAAGAGCACCTGCGTCGAGGGCGAGATTTCGCGGATGGAGAGCTGCAATTCGGAGCTCTCGATGTCCGGGAGCCTCGCGGCGCTCAGAACGAGGTCCGGCCTGTACTCGGCGACGCACTGGAGGGCGTCGATCCCGTAGGATCGCCGGACGACGTGATAGCCTCGCCGGTCGAGCCGCGAGGAGAGGGCGGTCGCGCGATCCGCATCCGGATCGACGACGACGATGATGGGTTGACGGCTGTTCATGTGCTGCTCCTGTAGCATCGGAATCTACGAGATTCGGGCGTCGGGGTTACTCCCCTCCTTCTCGATCAATATGATGTCTTGGCCCCGGGCTCGACGTCGCCGCCTCCCCGCACGCAGCGAATGCGTCCATGGCACGGCAATTGCTCCACTTGGGTTAGAGGGTCTCCGTCGCGGGACATCGAGCAGGAGACCGAACAATTCATGAGCCCAACTCAACCCGGCTCTCGGAAGAAGGCGGCGAGCGCCCAACGAGATCCACGAAAGCATGGAAGTATGATCACAGTGCGAAGGTCCGGGGCCCGTCGGCACGTCCGGAGCGGGACTCAGGACACGTGGCTGAGCTTCGATCAGGACAATGAAGCCGACCGCTTCCGCAACGGATTCCGGACCCTCGAGGCCCTGAACGAGGAGACCCCCGCCTCGGAGATGAACCTCCATCCCCATCCCTCCGAGGACGTCGAAATCGTGACGTATGTTCGAGAAGGGGCGCTCGTCCACCAGGATCGGGCAGGGGAATTGGGCCGTCTGGAGGCCGGGGAATTCCAGCGGACCAGCGCGCGCGGCAAGATCCGCCACCGGGTCATCAACGGATCGCTCTTGAATCCCGCTCACGTGTTCCAGAGCTGCATCACGCCCGATGGCTGCGAGTTCGAACCCGGCTGCGAGCAGAAGCGGTTTCCGGTGGTGGACCGCGAGGGAGTCCTTCGACTCGTCGCGTCCCCGGACGGCAAGGACGGTTCGCTCTCCATCCAGCAGGACCTTCGGATGTATTCATCGGTCCTGCTGATCGGCCATCATCTGATTCACGAGCTGAACCGGGGCAGGGCCGCGTGGCTCCACGTGGTCAAAGGTCGGGTTCTCCTCAAGGGAAGAGTACTTCTCGAAGATCAGCATCTGGGCACCGGAGATGCTGCAGCGGTGGAGGACGAAAGGGCGGTCTCGTTCACCGCCGAAGTTCCCTCCGAGATTCTTCTGTTCGATCTGGCCTAGTCGAGGGTAATTCGTGCGCGTCGAAGAACTCGATCTGAAAGAACTCCTGGAGGTCGATTCGGCGGGAGGACAGGTGCGATTCGCCGGTCAGCGCGCCCTCATCTTCGATGCCGTGGCCCAGGGGTTGCTCCGAAAGGAACTCATCGACACCTTCGGCATGCGGGTCGCGCGCGGTCTTTTCAGCCGCTTCGGCTACGCCCACGGCTGGCGCATGGCCGAGGCGATGCGCAGCCAGTTCAACTGGGACACTCTCGAGGACTGGCAGCGGGCCGGCTCCAAGATCTACGCCCTTCAGGGCCTCTTCATGCTGGAGCCGGGAAGCGCCTACTGCTTCGACAAGGACGGCGGGACGTGGCGGGTCTCCTACGAAGCCGAGCAACACCTGCTCCACCTGGGCCAGTCGAATTATCCGGTCTGCTGGACGCTCGCCGGCCTGGCCAGCGGATACCTGAGCTGCGCGATGGGACACGAGGTCTATGCGGTCGAGGACCGGTGCATGGGCAAGGGCGACTCGGCCTGCCATATCTCGGTGAAGTCGATCGAGGACTGGGGCGACACGTCGAGCGAGGCCCTGGGGGTGTTCAAGCGGGAGGACATCGACACGGCCCTCAAGGAAGTCACCGAAGCGCTCAAACGGACCGAGCGCAAGCTCCGGGATCGGGCGCGCAAGCTGGCGCTGGTGGCTGAAGTGCAGGCGGACCCCAAGGAGATCGTGATGGTGTCGCGCAGCCCCGGGATGCGGCGCGTCATGGAGCTGGCCAAGACCATCGCCAAGGTCGATTCGACGGTCCTCATCACGGGAGAAAGCGGGACGGGGAAGGAACGCATCGCGCGGTTCGTGCACGAGCACTCGGCCCGCGTCGACGGCCCCTTTGTCGCGATCAACTGCGCGGCGATCAGCGAATCCCTCCTGGAAAGCGAGCTGTTCGGCCACGCCCGGGGCGCCTTCACGGGGGCGACGGTCGACCGGCCGGGCCTCTTCGAAGCCGCGAGCCGGGGGACGCTCTTTCTCGACGAGGTGGCCGAAATCCCCCTGGCGATGCAGGTGAAGCTGCTGCGTGCGCTGCAGGAGCGCGAGGTGCGCCGGGTCGGCGAAAACCAGAGCCGGCCCATCAATGTCCGCATCGTCACCGCGACCAACCGAGACCTGCTTCCGGAGGTTGCCGCGAAGCGGTTCCGCGAGGATCTCTACTACCGCCTGAAAGTCGTCGAACTGGCCGTTCCGCCGCTTCGGGAGCGAAAAGAGGACATCCTCCCGCTGGCGCGCCTTCTTCTGGCCGAGGCATCCATTCGGATGAAAAGGCAGGTCGAAGGGTTGAGCGGACCCGTCGCGGACCATCTGTTGAGCTACCCCTGGCCCGGCAACGTTCGGGAACTGGCCAACGTCATGGAGCGCGCCGTTGCGGTCGCCGTGTCCAAGAGGGTGAACATGGAAGAACTCCCGCCGGAGCTGCGCTCCGCCGTGCCGGCGGCTCTCCAGCCCTTGTCGGGCGCTCTCCGCCGTCTCGAGGAGATCGAGAGGGACTATATTCTCGCCGTCCTGGAAGCCAAGGCGGGAAACCGAACGCAAGCGGCGGAGATCCTGGGGATCGGCTCGGCAACGCTCCATCGGAAGCTGAAGTCCTATCAAGCCGGTCGGCCCGGCCCTCCCCGCGCGGAATGATCGAATTGATCTCTCCGCAACTCGATTTGATCGTCCTTCCACCCCCTCCAGGGGTGCCACGCCGTACAGGAAAAAATGGTCCGGGACTGGCTTCCCTTTTGCTTGTCTCTCTCCCCGATAGTGCCCTATTCCGTGCCGTCCGAAGGAAGAGCATCGTGCTGAGTGAATCGAGGACAGGGAGATGATCAAGCTGCAACGGTCGACGGATCGTCGTTACGTCCGGAGCGGGTCGCAGGAAATATGGATGAGCTTCGATCAGACGGGCTTTCGCGCGTTGGACGTGCTGAACGAGGTGAAACTGCACCCGGGAAGGAACTCCCGGTTCCAGTCCGATGGGGATCAGGAGAGCATCACCTACGTCCGGGAAGGTCGCCTGGTGGCCCGGCACCGACCGAGAGGGGACGAGTACCTGGGACCGGGGTATTGCCAACGTGCCACCTCGCATTCCTTGCTGATCACGAGCGCTCCCGACGAATCCCCTTTCCGGGGGGCGCATCTCTTCGTGAGCTCGATGATCCCGCGTCAGCCGGAAGGGGAACCCTCCTGCGAGCAAAGGCACTACCCGTATTCGGATCGGCGCGGGATTCTCCGGCTCATCGCCTCGCCGGACGGCTGCGACGCCTCGCTTCGCCTGCAGCAGGATGTCCGCGTCTACTCCTCGGTCCTCGATCGGGGCCGTCACGTGGTCCATGAACTCGGCACGGGAAGGGGCGCGTGGCTTCACGTGGTCACGGGCCGGATCTGTCTCGTCGATCAGACTCTCGAGACGGGGGATGGAGCGTCCCTGGACGACGAGTCGGCCGTCTCCTTCACGGCCGAGAAAGCGTCCGAAATCCTGCTGTTCGATCTCGCCTGAAGGAGATCAGAACCCATTGAGATGGACCGGGGGGTACGGAACCGGAAGCGCTCCCGCGATCCGGAGGATCTCCTCCCTCCGAACGGGCTCGAGAAGAGCGTCGCCCGATCCTTGCATCAGCAGGTCGGGGAGCAGGAGAATCTGTGCCTTCGGAGACAGCTCCTGGATGGTTTCGAGCAGCCGCCCTCCCTCGTCGCCGGGCAGGAGATTGCTCGTGATCACGAGGTCCGGCTTGTACTGCGTGCAGTACTTGAGCAGATCCTCCTTCGAGAAACACGGAGCCACGAAATACCCTTCGGCGTCCAGGAGGGTATAGAGGGCCATCAGCGTGCGCCGGTCCGAGTGAGCGATGAGAATCAGCGCTTTTTCGTCGAACATGTCCATACTCCTTTCGGGGACCTCCTCAAGCCCGGGAGTACGGATCCCCGAGATCCTGAAGGTTGTGCAGGGCCGGCGTGATCGCCGCCGGTCCTTCCTACGAGATCCGGGCCGCCGCGTTGCAACCCCCTAGAGGATCAGACGAAAAGCGTAGAAGAACTTTTCCACGAGCCGGGGAAACCAGCCTCGTTTCCTCCAGACCTCCCGCGTCAGTTCCCGGCTCGCCTCGAAATCCTCCGTGAACATGGCCTCGAGGCGCGCGCCGAAATCACGGTTGAACACGACGGCCGTCAGCTCATCGTTGAGGAGCAGCGAGAGAGGGTCCATATTGTAGGAGCCGACCGTCGACCACAGGGTGTCGATCACGGCCGTCTTGGCATGCATCATCGGGCCGGGCCATTCGAAGATCCGGATGCCCCACTTCAGATACCGTTCGAAGAGGCGCTGGGACGCGAACCGGGCGGGGGGGACGTCGCTCGTCCGGGGGACGAGGAGCCGCACGTCGACGCCGCGTCGCGCGGCGCGGCGCAATTCTCCCCGGAGGGAGCGGCTGGGAAGGAAGTACGGATTGGCGATCCAGATCCGCCGCCGGGCCTGGCGGAAGGCGAACCGCAGGTTCCTGCTGATCCTGAATCGATCCTGGAGGCGGGAAGAGCCGAGGATCAGGACCGGACTGCCGTTCGGTTGCGCGGGAGGCCGGACCACGCGAATCAGGGGCGCCGGGTGTCGCTTTTTCTCCTCCGGCCAGAATTCGAGGGACAAGCGGGCAAGCTCCGCCGCCGCGGGGCCTTGGAGCTCGATCTCCGTGTCCCGCCATCCGCCTCCGCCGTCCTCGATCGACGCGTATTCCCGCGACAGGTTCAGTCCTCCGACGAACGCCGTCCGGCCGTCGATGATCAGGACTTTCCGATGGTTCCGGCTCCGATATCGGAGTCCGTAAAGAAAGGGGCGAATCGGATGAAACGCCTGGACACGGATGCCCTGGGAACGCATCCAGCCGAAGAACTCGCGAGGCGTCGCCCTGGACCCCAGGGAGTCGACCAGGAGTCGGACGTCCACCCCCTCCAGGGCCTTGGAGGCCAGGGCGCGGGCAAACTGCTGCCCCACGAAGTCGTCCGAGAACATGTAGGTCTCGAGGAGGATGAACTGCCGGGCCTCGGCGATGGCCTCCAGCATCCGAGGGTAGGCGCTCGCGCCGTCCCGCAAGAGATCGATCCGGTTTCCCTGACTCAAATCCTCGAGCCGCAAGGCGAGGCGGGCGGAGTCCGCGGATTCTTTAGCCTCCGGCACGATCCGGCGTTCGGGACTTGCCAGCTTCTGGCCGGTCATTCAGGCGGTCTCCTCGCTTCGGCCTCCGTTCCTGGGGCGGCCTGAAGCTCGGTTCTATCTACGTCCTCCGTCGCGGGAAGTGCCCGCTCCTGCCACGTGCGCGGCTCGATGCCGTAGATACGGCCGATAGCCCGGCGTTGCCGGGTCGGACGCAGGAGCATCGGAGGCGATATGAAGATCTTGATTCTGTGTGTGCTGGGGTTCCTGGGGACGGCGACGTTCTTCTGGACGGAGTCGGCCTCCGACAGCCAGAGCGCCCGGGCGGACCTGATCAACGGCAAGGGCGAAAGCATCGGCTATGCGGATCTGAGCCAGGTTCGTGAAGAGGTCCAGATCCGCGTCGTGGTGACGAAACTGCCGCCCGGGTGGCATGCGATGCACATCCACACGACCGGGGAGTGCCACGGTCCCGACTTCAAGTCGGCCGGGGCGCACTTCAATCCCTACGGGAGGAAGCACGGCGCGAAGAACAAGGACGGACCTCATGCCGGCGATCTTCCCAACTTCGAAGTCCGAGAAGATGGGACCGCCCAGGTGGAGCTGACCTCCCTGCTGGTCACCCTGCGCGAGGGCAAGCATTCCCTCTTCCCCTCGGGGAAAACGTGCCTCGTGATCCATGACCATCCGGACGACGAGGTGACGGATCCCACCGGGAACGCGGGAGCGCGTCTGGCGTGCGGCATCATCCTGAAGCAGTGAAGCCCCTGGAGGTCGAAGATGGACAGGAATGAGTCCTCGAAGCCCGTGTTCTGGGTCGCCCGCGAATCGGGGGGCCTTCGCATCAACGTGCCGGTCCAGTCCGAGCAGTATCGGACCCTTCTCAATCTGGTCTGGGTCCTGGTCTGGGCCGCGGGTGAAGTCGCGATCGTCTTCTTCATCCTGGCGGGCTTGAACGCCCCGGAGTCCGTCCCGTTCCCGCTGGCAGGTCTGTTCCTGGCGGCCTTCACCGTCGCCGGGGGAGTCGTGCTGTGGCGCTTGCTGTGGCGCGTGGGAGGCCGGGAATCCTTTCTCGTGGCGCGGGAGGCGCTCCTGGCCCGGAGGGAGATCTGGGGCATCGGACGCTCCCGAAGGTTCGATCATGGGAAGACCCGGAGCGTGAATGCCGCCCGGCTGAAGGACCGGGTCCTCGACTCCTCCTGGGGCCGGATGTTCATCGGCCAGGGCGAAGGCGAGATCGTGATCCATCATGCGGGTCGGACCTACGCTTATGGGAAGGGGCTCGAGATCGCCGAGGCCGCGGCCCTGGTCGATCTCCTGGAGGAAGAGATGGACTTCCAGTTCCACAAGGTGTCGCCACGCGAGGCGAAGCCCCCCATCTTCATCTGATCGAGTCGGAGCCGAAAGAATCGGGAGGATTCATGATTGCGAAGGAAGTGCTGGACGTCGCGGCGCCGTACCGGCCGTGGGATTTCTCGACGCTGGTCGGACTCCGGAACATCCCCGACCCGCTCCTGCACGCCCACCTCAAGCTGTATGAAGGCTATGTCCGCAACACGAACCTCCTCACCGACCGCCTGAAGTCGGCAGAGGTGGGAACGCCGGAATGGACCGAGATGTCGCGTCGCATCGGTTTTGAGGTCAACGGAATGCGGCTCCACGAACTGTACTTCGACAATCTCACGCCTCATCCCACGGGTCCTGACCCGTTGGTCTCCGAGAGGATCGGCGCAGGGTGGCATTCCGTGGCGGAATGGGAGAAGGAATTCCGGGCGATGGGCCACACGCGTGGAGTCGGCTGGGTGATCCTTTACCGGGATCCGGTTCTGGAAAGACTCTCGAATCACTGGATCACGCTCCATGAGGAGGGCCATCCCGCCGGATTCACGCCGCTCCTGGTCATGGATGTCTGGGAACACGCGTACAGCGGCATGGACCGCTCCCGGTACATCGAGGCTTTCTTCGAGAACCTCCGCTGGAGCAGGGTCGCGGACCGGCTGCGTTCGTAGGGGGGGCGTCGTTCAATCCGAGTCGTCCAGCCGGAACCCGATCTTCACGGTCACCTGCCAGTGGGCGATCTTGCCGCCCTCGAGACGGCCGCGGGTTTCGACGATCTCAAACCACCCCATGTGGCGCAGGGTCTTGCCCGCGCGTTCCACGGCCTTGTTGACCGCGTCTTCGATGGAAGTGGCGGAAGAGCCCACCAGCTCGGTGGTTTTATAGACGTGGTCGCTCATGGGGTTCTCCGATCACGTGAGGAAGAAGCTCCTACCGCCGGCTGTACCAGTAGCCGCCGCCGCCGCCGAACAGCACGACCACCACGAGGATCAGGATGATCATTTCCGTGCTCATGTCTATTCCTCCCAATGAAAACCGAACGGGGGTATCTACGCCGGCTCGTCCGCGGGGTTACCGCGGGGAAGGGGTCCCTCCATTCGAGCGGGTTCTCCCGGCGCGGGTAACCTCGGCGCGCCGACGGCATAGCTATGGTCGTGAGTCACTCGCCGTCCGAGCGCCTCTCCAGGCGCAGCCAGGCGTTCATCCCGATGGAGTACGTCGAAGCCTACACGTTCCGCGCCGTCGATCGGTGCAGGGAAGGGGACGAACCGGGAGCGATCGTGGCCCTGGGCAAGGCCCTGGCGATGGATCCGGCGAACGAGCAAGCCCTTCTCCTCCGCGGGGCCTTGTGGCTCCTCCGGGAACGTCCGGGGAAGGCCATTCGGGACTTTTCGAAGGCGCTCGTCCGCAACAGCCGCAATCCCGCCGCCTACTACAAGAGGGGCGAAGCCCATCAGTTGCTGGGCCACTTTCGCGCGGCCATCGCCGATTATTCCCGAGTGCTCCTGCTGGATCCCCATCATTTCGAGGCGCTCCTCCATCGCGCCGTGCTGTATTCGTACTTCAACCAGGTGGATCGGGCGTTATCGGATTTCGATCGGCTGATGTCCACGGACCCCCGGATCGCCAAAGCGCTCGCCCGGTGGGGAGTGAAGAAGTTCCTCAACTGCGGACGGTAGGGTCGGCGCCGGTCCGCAAGGCGGTCTTCCCGCAACCCCGGCGGCAGAAGAGAGTAGGTAACTGCGGGCGAAGACGGATTCTAGGAGGTCGGCCATGACTCGCGAAGAAGTCGAGAACAAATGGGATCTGGTGGATGCAAAGTGCAGCGCGAAGTGGGGGAAACTGACCCGCGCGGAACGAAGCGACATTGCCGGAAGACGGCACTCGTCCCGGCCGAAGCTCCACGAGCTTTACGGCGTCAGCGAAGATGAGGCCGAACGTGCGCTCGCGCTGGAGCGGAGCAGACCTTGAACCCACCCCGGATCCCGATCTCTCCTGTAACTCCCCTTCGGCGATCTCGTAAACAACGTCGTGCCTCCTTCGAGAAGTTCTCCGCAAGCGCAGCCCGTCCCGGTCGGACGTCCGGGCGGCTCCTGGCCCCTCCACCCGGGAGGTCAGAGACTTCCGTGGAAGCGCCAGCGACCTCTGTTTCCTTGGGCGTTCGTCGCGGCCCGATCCAAAGAGGGAAGGCCCTGAGGAACGCTCAGGTCGTCCGCCGGTTTCCAAGCGAGATCCTGAAGGCGGCACAGCTCGAGGTGATGGCGCTGTTCTCCCGGTTCGACGCTCTGGGTCGCGGGGGAAGCCCGGAAAAGCGGCGGCTCCTTCATGAAGTCGGGCAGGTGCTCGGAATCCAGCTCGAACTCGAGGAGGTGTTCTACTACCCCGCGGTGCAGCAGATGAAGGGGGAGTTCGTCCGTCGGTCCGTGGGGAGGGCGCTGCGGGATCACGGAGAGGTGAAGGCTCTCTTGAAAAAGCTGGCGGCACTCGGCTCCGAGAACCGATCGCTCGATGCGATGGTGAGGGCCCTCCAGAAATGCGTGCTGTCTCATTTCGAGCTGGAACAATCCCAGCTCTTTTCCTATTCGGAGACCCTCCCGCGAATAGCCCTTCACCGGGTGAGCGCCGAGATGGAATCGCTGCGGGAGCGGCTGCGGATGAACCAACGGTGGGCGATGGCGCCGCCGCACGATCGAACCGAGTTGTACCCCACTCTCCAGGACAGGAACGGCGCCCCCGAGGATGATCGGGACACTCCGCGTTCATTTGAATCCCCGGATCAGGGGAACGAAAGGCACCCCAGCGACTTCGACAACTGGGGATCCGGTTAGGCCGGTTCCCGCGATCACAACGATCGGCCCTTCCATCACTTTGATCCCGATCCGGATCGATGGTCGGGAACCAGGCCCAGCCCCCTCGCGCGGCCCCGGATTTGCTTCTCCGGTGGTCTTCCGGGCTTGCTGTTGTCTTCCTCAAAGGAGATCGATTCATGAGAAACGCTGCAATGATGGCGTCCTGTCTGCTTGCCCTGGCCGCCCCGTCGTGGGGGCAGCAGAACGGGAAGGACAAGTCGGGGACGACCGACGCGCGTGAGATCCGCGCTTATCTGGTGAACAAGGACCGGCAGCCGGTCGATATCGCCGGCATCACGGCCGTCCTGCTCGTCGAGGGGAAGGACGGAGCCGAGCTCCGGATTCCTCTTCAGGCGATCACCCCGAAGGCGGAGGAGAAGAGCGGCCTCCAGTCGTCGACCGCCCCGAGAGAAGTGGAAGGGACCAAGTACTTCGCGAGCCTGATCGCCGTTCCACCGTATGGAAACAGGCGATCCGAATCGGAGGATGCCGACCGGCGACTGGCGAAGGGATCGATCCCGGAACCTCAGCTCCGGCAGGAGCCCGAACTCGACCGGAATCGTTTCGCTCTCGAAGGTCCTTACTTCAAGGCGGATCTGACGCGGGAGCAACTCGGCGCCTTCACGTGCCGGGCCGCCGTGCAGTTCACCATCAACGGGGAGGCTCGGACGGCCAAGGGGTTCAGCTGCACCCTGACCAAGGGGGGCGGGACTGCGGCGGAGAGGTGTCCGCGGCTTGCCGAGGACTGCAACCAGGTGGAGCGTCATCTCAAGGCCGGCGAGATGGACAAGGCCGGATCCGTCGTCGATCGCCTGTCCGCCTCGCTCTGCGAGCCCTGCGGCGAAGTTTCGTGCCGGCGCGCGCGGCATGGATGCGCGTCCTGCTGCAAGGACCTCCGCGCGGCCATCTCGGCGGGAATCCGCGAGAAGGCCCTGGCCGCGCTCGAGGCGCTGAAGTCGCAGTGTTCCCCGTGCTCCCCCTCGGAGATCGAGCCAAGAACGAACGGAGACCGGAAGTAGAGGGACGGAGCGCCCCTTTCTTCAGGAGCCCCGCCGGAGGGGCTCCTGTTGAAGGGGAGCCGCCGCCTGGAGCCCGCTGATCCTCCGAAGTCTTTCCTCCGCCCCTGACTCCGGATCCAGGAACTCGATCGCGAAGGCGGGGTAGCCCAACGAATGGGTCCGGAGGATGCGGCCGGCGATGCCGCGACCCCCGCGCGACTCCAGGGCGGGTCCCAGCTCGATCCGGAAGCAGGGCGCCAGGAATGAGCCCCAGGTCAGAGCCACGTCGCCGAGATGAAGTCCGGAATAGGACAGATTCCGGATGACGCCGGTGCCCTTGTCGAACAGGACCCCGTCGGGGCGAGCCAGAGTGATCTCGATCGGGATCTGGACGCGGTACCGCGGATGCCGCCGGCAGAGGATGGCATCGGCATGACCCGCCGGGAATTGCCAGAGTCGAGCCAGGTTGGCGGTGGTTCGCCTCGACCCGCTCGCTTGCGGCGCGAGCCCCACTCCCGGATCTGCGACGATGGCAAGAGCCTCTGGCGTCATGATGGGTCTCCTTCAATCCCTGGAATCCAGCGAGGAGATGTGCTCCGGTTGCAGGGCGGTAACGCCCGTGCGGGCTTCGATCCGGACGCGGGTCTGCCTCCTCGAGCCGTCCCCCTCTCTCACGGGTGCGAGGTCCAGGAGCTCTTCCAAATGTTCCTGTTCATCCTTGAGAATGTCCTCGAGCGTGCGGCAGAGCAGGACATTCAGCCGAGGGATGGTCGCGAGGATCCTGGAGTACTCTTCAATCGCCCCGCGCTCCTCCTCCAGATTCGTCTCGATCATTTCGCCGAGCGTGACGGCCGCCGGGCGCTGGCCGCCGTCGACGTCCATGGTCGGCGTGCCCCCCAGGGCGCAGATGCGTGCCCGAAGTTTCCCGGCATGGGCGATCTCATCCGACGCGATCTCCTGGAACCGTGCGGAGACGGGGTCGACATAGGGGCCGACGACCATGGCCGCATGGGTGGCGTACCGGATCGCGCAGGCATGCTCCTTGGCCAGCATCCGGTTGAGGACTTCGATCAGAAGGGGACTGTCATTGTTCTGCATGAGGGTCTCCAGTCTTGAGGCGGTGCTGCAGCGGCCGCGAATTGCTCAGGATCACCGGCGTTTGGCGGTGATCCTGAGCGAAGTCCCGGGACAGAGTTAGGATCATTACCGTTCCTGCCGCTGATACGGGGGGAGAAGCAGGATCCGGACTCCGTCAAAGTGACCCGCCAAGGCTCCCCGTACCTGCTGCGCTGCGGCGAAACTGACGTCCTCGGCGCCTTCCAAGGCCCCTTGAGCGGCGGCGGAAGCCGCCCGGGTGACATCCACTCCGAAGTCCAGTGCGCTCTGGATCGCGCCTTTGACGATCCCCGTGGTGACGCTGGTCACGTCGCTTCCCGTCGTGGCCGTGTGATGGAGGACGGTTCGGGCCGCCTGCGAGATCGTGTCGAGCGCCGCTTCGCCGCGCTCTCCGCTGCCGTGAAGAACTCCGACGACGATTCCTTTGCCCGCCTGGGTCAGGTCGCTTCCGATCGCGAGAGCGCCGCGAATGGCGCCGAGGGCGACGTGGGTTACCGCGCCGACGGCGGACGAACCGCCGCGCCTGGCGGCCGCCAGGCTGTTTCGGACCGCGTAGGAGACGGTATCCACGGCCGCCGCATACGCGTCATCGGTCTCCCTGCTGGGACGGGCTCGGAGCCCTCTTCTCTCTTCTTCAGTCATGGGTCACTTTCTTTCTGCCCGCGCCCCTGTTCAATCGGTCCGGCGTCGGCGATGGTACGTATGCTGTCGCAGGTCGATCGTTACGCCCCTGCCCCGGAGGGCCTACGCATGTCGAATCCGGGGGGAGAGGAGAAGACCCAGGCCCATCACTCCGGCGGCGGCGCTGCCGACGTAGAGCCACACGGTCCGGTCTGAGGGACCGCCGCGAAAAAACCGGGAGAAGTCGGATTGAATCGTTCCGGAGGCCTCCAATCCCCAAACGAGGAGACCCACGGCCACCAGCAGGAGCGCAAGCCCGGCAAATTTCATCATCGTGTCCTTCTTTCCATCGGAAGTTACCAGGGAATGACGAGGGTCAGGGTCGCCCGATTCAGCAGCCCGAGATCCGGCCTTGGAGAGGCCAAGAACTCGGGCGGCCTGATTCATCCGTCCTCTCTACTTCCGGAGATGGAACGTCCACCCCACGCAGAGGCCGAGGATGAAGGTTCCGATCATGAAGGGAACCGCCTGCCGGCTGACGAAGGCTTTTCCTTCGTCCACCGAGGTCTGGGCGAAATCCCGCGCGTCGGAGACCAGACGGGAGGCCTGATGGCCCATTCTTGCTCCATTGATTCTTGCCTTTTCCATAGGTGCACCTGTTCTTTCATTTCCACAGACGAACTTCGAAACACGGTTCAAGATTCGGCTTACGGCGGGGAAGAACGTCGATAGTTCATCCAGCCCCGGGTCAGGGTGACCAAAAACATCGCGAGGAAGAGGACACACATCACCTGCGCGATTCCCGCCGCGCTCCCCGCGACCCCTCCGAAGCCCAGGATCGCCGCAACGAAGGCGACTCCCAGGAACACCAACGCCCATTGCAACATCGCTTACCTCCTGGCCGGATCCGTTCCGGCCCGTTGAACGCTGCTACCTACGCTGTGTCCGGGGGGAGGTTACTCGGAGCGAGCGAGGCTCGATATCGGGTCGACGGTGGTAACCGTCGCCGGACGACGCCGTAGGTAGGCCTGATGAAGGACCGGTCCTTCATCGGTAACTCGACCAAATAGGGAGAGCCTCGCGATTGAGGATGAGCTCGCGCCCCGAAGGGAAGGACCTGCAGGATGCGCCCCGAGAAGAGAACGTTCTGGCTGCCGCTGGCCCGACTGGGGGCGTTCTTCGGCGGGGTGGTGATCGCCAGCAACGCCGTCTGTCACGCGTTCCGGCCTGCCGACGCGTCCCTTCCGGAGGATTCCGTCGAGGCCGTCGACCCTTTCCCCCGCCGGATCAAACGTCTGGAGCGCCACTTCTTCCGCCTGATCGAACGGTTTCTCGGAACTCCCGCCTCGGCGGCCACGACCGACCAGGAAAAGCTGGCGGTGGCGGTCGCGAGTCCGGAGCTGGACCGGATCCCGGCAACGTCCGGAAGCTTGGAGCCCGAGGTTGCGCCGTTCCTGTGGCCCACGCCGCTGGGGAAATCCTTCAGGCCCGAGATTCCACTGCCCAGATCCCTGGGCTTCCTGGAATGGGAGGACTTCAGGGCCGAACTCGTGACCGACCTCTACCGTCGCACCGGCCTGGATCTGCCGGCGGATGTCGGCGATGCGCTGCTGAGAGGGCCGGAAATCCTCTTCGACGGGATCTCCAGCTGCATGGGCAGCATGTCGGGCCGCTTCTCCGTCCGGACTTGGGAAGAGGAGGAGACCCGAAGCGTCACGGGAAGGATGCTCGACTTCCAGTTCGCCTTGCGCGATCAGCGGATCTTCTCGATCTTCCTGCAGCAATGGATCGAGCGCGAGCGGAAGTATCTGAGCGCATTCTCGGATGAGTCGCGGGCAAGTATGCCCGAATTCCGGGATCGGACGGAGGGCGCGGATACCAATGAATTGGCGAAGGATCAGCGCAAGATCGTCCTGGATGCGCTGCAACGGACCTATTTCGCCCGATACCGGATGTACTCCGGCGACCTCCTCCCGGACGAGGCGTGGGAATGCCGGCGCTGGAACGGCTTCGACGTTGCGGTCTTGCCTCCCCTCATCGGCGGCCTTCTCTACTTTCGCGGAATCAATAAGCGGATCTCGATCGGGGAGACGATGCTGCGCATTTCCTTCGAGCCCGCCTCCGAATTCATCCATCGAAAGCACGACCGCTCGGTGATGGCGGCGCTGGAGTGGACGGTGAAGGGATTTCCGGTGGGCGTCATCGTGTCCGCCGGCGTTCACGACGGCCGGTATGGGATGGATTTCGTGGGCATTGGGACGAGCATCGGGGCCGCTCGAAGGGCCGTGGAAAACCAGTACGACGACGGGCGGCGGTAGCCCCGCGGGTGCCGCCGATCCACCGATCCGGAATCCCGCCCTCGGAGCCGATCCGTGGCACGAGATCTGCTTCACTCCAGCCTCCGGACTGGAGCGACGATTCGCGCGGTGCCTCGCGAGTCTCAGAGGCCAAGAATCGATCGCATTGATCGAAGGCGGCATCATTCTGATCGAGCACGGGAGGGGTTTTTGCATCTAAGCTGGATTCGGTTGCCGGGAATTGCCGCCGCCGACTCCCTGTCGGCCTTGGAGGATCGGGGTCCCATTCGAGGGGAAGCGCTCAGCCTGGAGGATCTCGAGTCCAGAGCGCGGACCCTCTCCTCAAGCTTCACCCTCGCCAGGAATCCCCGACCGGGGACCCGTTCTTTTTTCAGAAGGCTTCGGCAGAATGAAGAGATCCTGCGCCGCGCTCAAGACGCGCTGGCTGGAGACGTGCAGCAGGCCGAGACCATCTCGCCTGCGGCCGAATGGCTCCTGGACAACTACAATCTGGTCGAATCCGAGATCCTCGATATCTGGCGCAATCTGCCCCGCCGTTACTACGCGGAGCTGCCCAAACTGGCCTCGTCCGGACTGCAGGGAACCGTCCGCGTCTACGCGATGGCGATGGAGATGATCCGGCACAGCGATGGCCGGCTGGATTCCCTGCGTCTGGAAAGGTTCGTCGCCGCCTTCCAGATCGGGAGCCCCCTGACCATGGGCGAGCTATGGGCCTGGCCCATCATGCTCAAGGCCGGCCTCGTGGAGACTCTTCGCAGGCTGGCCTCGGAGCTCCTGGACAATCGCGCCTCCCGCATCCTCGCCGATAACCATTTTTCCGCCCTGGAAGTCGGCGAGGTGAAGGAGCGGATGCCCGAGCAGACTTCAACCGCGTTCCTGGTCCAACTGTTCAAGCGGATGCGGGAGCATGATCCGCGCGTGGCGCCGTTGCGCGCCCAACTCGAAGAGCGCTTGTCCGGTTACGGCATGACTCCCGAGGATGCCATCCGGGCGGAACACCAGTGGCAAGCCAATCTTCAGGTAGCGACCGGCAATGCCGTCACGAGCCTCCGATTCTGTTCGGCCCTGGATTGGAACCGTTACTTCGAGCGAGTGAGCCTGGTCGAACAGGTGCTCAAGCGCGACCCCGCCGGCGTTTACGCGAAGATGGACTTCGGAAGCCGGGATCGCTATCGGCACGCGGTGGAGGAACTGGCCGAGCCCACAGGGGAGGGGCAAGTCAGCATCGCGCTGCGGAGCATCGACAACGCGAGGCATGCGGCGGAGCAGCGACCGGCCGATGCGCAAGCTACTCACGTCGGGTATTGCCTGATCGGCAAGGGGCGTCGCGCCTTCGAAAGAAAGGTCTCTTTCCGTCGCAGCCTCCTGAAGCGCCTTCGAGGGGCGTTCTTCGCCCACTCCGTCGGGCTCTACCTGGGAACGCTGGCCGTCCTGACGATCGGTCTGGTCCTGCTGGCGGCGCTCGCCGTGGAGGGCTCGGGGTTCTCGTTCCTCGTCACCCTCCTGGCGCTGCTCCCCGCCAGCGAAGCGGCCATCGGCTTGACCCAATGGGGGGTCGGCGCCTGGGTTCCTCCGCGGCGACTTCCCCGGCTGGATCTGGAGAAAGGAGTCCCCGAGGAAGGCCGGACGATGGTCGTCATTCCAACGCTTCTGACCAGTGTGGAGGGCGTTCGGGACCTCCTGGAGCATCTCGAGGTCCAGGCTCTGGGGAACATGGACCCGCACATCACGTTCGCCATCCTCGGAGACTTTGCCGACGCTCCGGCCGAGCAGATGCCCGCCGACGCCGAGATCCTTTCCGAGGCCTGTGCCGGCATCGACGCGCTCAATCTTCGCCATCGCCGGGGAGGCCGGGATCCCTTCTATCTCTTTCATCGCAAGAGGCTGCGGAATCCCAAGGAAGAGTGCTTCATGGGATGGGAACGCAAGCGGGGGAAGATCGAAGAGTTCAACCGCCTTCTGCGCGGAGATTCCGGGACGTCGTACACGACCCGGATCGGCGACCTTTCCGTGCTTCACGCGGTCCGATTCGTGATCACGCTCGACCGCGACACTCGACTCTTCCGGGACGCCGCCAAGGAATTGATCGGGATCATGCTTCATCCGCTCCATCGGCCCAGATTCGACTCCCCTCAGGGACGAGTCCTCGATGGGTACGCCATCCTCCAGCCGCGCGTCAGCGTCACCTTGTCCAGCGCGATGGGATCGCTGTTTTCCCGGTTCCATTCCGGAAACATCGGCATGGATCCTTACACGACCGCGGTCTCCGACTGCTCCCAGGACCTGTTCGGGGAAGGGAGTTATACGGGGAAGGGTCTTTATGACGTGGACGCGTTCCGCGCCGCCTTGGAGGGACGCGTTCCCGACGATTCGCTGCTGTCGCATGACCTCTTCGAGGGGATCCATGCCCGCGTGGGGTTCGTATCGGACGTGGAGGTCGTCGACGACTATCCCTCGAACGTGGTGGTCCATGCCCGTCGCCAGCACCGCTGGGCTCGAGGGGACTGGCAGCTGCTCCCGTGGCTGTTCCCGCGGGTTCCGGACCAAAAGGGGAGCCGGCGAAACGTCCTGTCGGCGCTGGGCATCTGGAAAGTGTTCGACAATCTCCGCCGGAGCATGGTCCCGACGGCCCTGTTCCTGGGATTCGTGGCGGCCTGGACGGTCCTGCCGGGCTCCCCGCTCTGGTGGACGCTCGCCCTGGTCGGGGTCTCCTTGCTGCCCGTCCTGCGTCCCCTGATGCGGCTGAGGGCGGGACCGGATCGCCGGGAGCCCCTGCGAGTCTTCGTCAGGCGTTGCTGGGAGGAACTGGGCGTCACGTTCTCCCAGGTCCTCATCACCCTCCTGCTCCTCCCCTATCACGCCTGGCTCTTGACGCATGCCGCAGCCATCACCCTGCTTCGGCTGTTCGTCACGAAATCCCATCTGCTCGTGTGGGAGACCGCAGCCCAGGCGCATGCCAACGGTTCTTGTGATCTGAGTCGTTTTCTGGGAGCGATGGTCGTCAGCCCCTTGTCGGCGGTCGCGGCTGCGGTGGCGATCGTCGTCGGGCGCCCGTCGGCGCTCGCCGTGGCGGCACCCTTTCTGGGTTTCTGGCTGGCGGCGCCCTTCATCGCGGGATGGTTGAGCCGGCCACTCCAGGCGGTGCGAACGGAACTGCCGGCGGCCGGCCGGGCGAAACTGCGGAAGCTGGCCCGCAAGACGTGGAGGTATTTCGATACGTTCATGCGGGAGGAGCATCATGATCTTCCTCCCGACAACTACCAGGAAGTTCCGGTGGAGGTGGTCGCCTCCCGCACGTCGCCCACGAACATCGGAATGGGGCTGGTCTCCACGATGGCGGCGTTCGAGCTGGGAATCATCTCCGCCCGCCGGCTCTCGGACCAGCTGCAGCGGACGTTGTCGACGGTGGAGTCCCTGGAGCACTTTGAAGGGCACCTTCTCAACTGGTATGAAACGAAGACCCTGGCCCCGCTGCTGCCGCGCTACGTCTCCACGGTGGACAGCGGCAATCTCGCCGCGGCGCTCCTCTCCGTGGTCCACGGCCTGAGAAGGATCTGCACCGGCGGACCGCGGAGCGCCTCTCTCCTTTACGAGAACGTGAGAGACACGGCCGGTCTCCTCGAGGAGGCCGTGGAATCCTTCCGCAAGGGCCGGTCCTCATCTCCCATGACCGTGATGATCCTCGTGCTTCAAATCGAAGTCCTTGAAAAGGTCTCGTCGACCGCGGGCTCCGATGGGGAGAAGCTCGGAGGCCTCCTCTCCCTGGCCCCGCTCTTCCGTGAACTCCTTCCGATGCTCGATGCGGAAGCGTCCGATGCCGCGGCGTTGAGCGAAATCCGATACTGGCTCCGGGAACTTTCCGAGATCCTGTCGCGGGGGGCCGACGGTCCTCTTCCCGCGGATCTGGTCCGTTCGCTCGAGGACGTCTCCTCCCGGGCCAGCCGAATCGCCGACGGGATGAACTTCGGCTTTCTGTACGATCCCCAGCGCAAGCTTTTCTCCATCGGCTACCGGCTGGCAGCGGCGGACGGACCGGGGCGGCTCGACGGGTCCTACTACGACCTCATGGCGTCGGAGGCCCGGCTCGCCAGCTTTGTGGCCATCGCCAAAGGCGACGTGCCCCAGAGTCACTGGTTCCACTTGAATCGCTCGCTCATCAGCCTCAAGGGTCGGGTGACGCTCGTCTCCTGGAGCGCGTCGATGTTCGAGTACCTCATGCCCATGATCTTCATGAAGACGTATCCGGAAACGCTCCTCGACCGGTGCTGCCGCGTGGCCGTCCAATGCCAGATCGATTCCGTGAGCGATCGAGGGGTTCCCTGGGGAATCTCGGAGGCCGCCTTCAACCTGGTCGACCTTCAGGGAAACTACCAGTACAAGGCCTTCGGCGTCCCCGGTCTCGGCATGAAGCGCGGCCTGAGGGACGAGCTCGTCGTCGCCCCGTACGCCACGGCTCTGGCGTTGATGGTGGATGCCAAAGCCGCGTTGCTCAATCTCGACCGGCTCGCGCAGCTGGGGCTGGACGGCCGTTACGGCCTCTACGAGTCCGTGGATTTCTCCCCGCCCAAGAGCTATCGAAGCCAGGAAGGGAAGCCCCCCGCAACGCCTCCGGAGCGGACCCCGGGGGTCGTGATTCGAGCGTTCATGGCCCACCATCAGGGCATGACCCTGGCGGCGCTGGCGAACGTCCTCCTGGACTCCCGGATCGTGGAAGATTTCCACGCGGATCCCCGCATTCAGGCCACCGAGCTTCTTCTCCAGGAGCGCGTGACGCGCCTGCTCCCCGTCAAGCCGCTCCGACTCGCGGAGATGACCTATTCGGACCAGTCCTTCCTCCCCGAAGCGGCGACCCGGCTCCGCACGCCCCATACGCTCTATCCTCAGGCCCATTTCCTCTCCAACGGCCGGTACACGACCATCGTCACGAACGGCGGGGGAGGCGCTTCGGTCGCGAATGGGCGATCGCTGACGCGATGGAGAGCGGACCGGACTCGGGATGCGGGCAGCCAATTCATCTACCTTCGGGACGTCCGCAGCGGGGTCGTCTGGTCCGCCACTCATCAGCCGGTGATGAAGCAAGCGGAGGAATACCGGATCACCTTCCTTCCCGAGAAAGCCATTTTTCATCGGAAAGACGAGGGCATCGAAACGCTCCTGGAGATCGCCGTCTCACCGGAGGATGACGTCGAAGTCCGGCGGCTGTCGCTGACCAACCGGAGCGATCGTTCCCGGGAGATCGAGATCACGAGCTACGCCGAACTTGCCCTGGCGCCCGCGGTCGACGACCTGGCCCATCCGGCGTTTGGGAAGCTCTTTCTCGAAACCTCCTATCTCTCCGCGTGCTCGGCGATCCTTTGCGGCCGGCGGCCTCGCTCGTCGAGCGAGCCGGGGATCTGGGCCATCCATGCCTTGAGCCTGGAGGGACGCCTGCAGGCTCAGGTGGAATGGGAGACGGATCGGGCGCGCTTCCTGGGCCGCGGCCGCGGCCCCGAGGACCCGGTCGCTCTGGACGGCCGCCCTCTCTCCGGAACGACGGGAGCCGTTCTGGATGCGGTCGCCAGCCTCCGAACCCGAGTCCGCCTGGCTCCCGGAGGGTTCGCCCGGGTGAGCTTTGCGACCGGGATGGCCGCGACTCGTGAGGCCGCGGTCGTTCTGGCGGGCCGATACCACAACCCGGCGCAGGCCGGCCGCACCTTCGCCCTTTCCTTCACTCATACCCAGATCGAGCTCCGCCACCTGGGCATCACGGGGGAGGAAGCAAGGCTCTTTCTGGAACTCGCCTCGCCCGTCTTCTTCACGGATGCCTCTCTTCGAGCCGATCCGGATCTTCTGGCGCGCAACACGATGGGGCAATCCGCGCTTTGGAGATATGGAATCTCGGGGGACCTTCCTCTGCTTCTGGTTCGCATCACGGAGGAGAGAGATCTCGCCCTCGTCCGGCAAGTGCTCAAGGCCCACGAATTCTGGCGCCTCAAAGGGCTGCGGGCGGACGTCGTCCTCCTGAACGAGCACCCGACGGGATATCGGGACGAAATTCATCAGCTGCTGACCGCGCTCCTGGAAAGCGGGTCCTGGGCGGCCTGGAAACGGCGTCCGGGAGGGATTTTCCTGCTCCGGAGCGACGCCATGGGGGAGGACGATCGCATTCACCTCGCCGCCGCCTCGCAGGCCGTGCTCCTGGGCGAGCGCGGGGATCTCCGCAACCAGTTCCCCCTGCACCTGTCGGAGCCGCGCCGGCAGGCGACGGCGGCGCTTCCGATTCTCCCGGCCTCGCCGCGCTCCTATCCCGTCCGTGATCCGGTTCCCCCCGAACTTGCGCTGTGGAACGGCCTGGGAGGATTCACGCGGGACGGGCGGGAGTATGTCGTGGTTCTGGAGGGCGATCGCGAGACGCCTCTTCCGTGGGCGAACGTGATGGCCAACCCCGGATTCGGCACCGTCGTGACGACCGCCGGAGCCGCTTTCACCTGGGCGGAGAACAGCCGGGAGAATCGCCTCACCCCTTTTGCCAATGATCCCGTCACGGATCCCACGGCGGAGGCGATTTATTTCCGGGATGACGAGGATGGACGGATCTGGACGGCCACTCCGGGCCCGCTCCGGCACCGCGACCGCTCGGGGAAGTGGGTCGTCCGTCACGGGGCCGGCCACTCGTCCTTCGAGCATTCCGTCCACGGGATCGCCCATGAGCTGAAAATCTTTGTCCACCCGGACGATCCAGTGAAGTATTCGCTGCTCACGCTGGAGAATCTCTCGCCGGTTCCCCGACGGCTGAGCCTCTACTTCTACAACGAATGGATCCTGGGACCTCCGCGGGAAAGGCACGCCCTTCATACCGTCACGGAGTTTGATCCGGAAACCGGGGCGGTCTTCGCGCGCAACCCCTGCACGTCCGACTATCCCGGCAGGATCGGATTCGCCGCCTTGAGCGAGCGCGCGACGTCGGCCACCGGGGATCGACTGGAGTTCATCGGCCGTCACGGCACGCCGGCGCGGCCCGCCGCGCTGGCGCGCCGGAACCTCGCGGAGCGGTTCGGGGCCGGTCTCGATCCGTGCGCGGCTCTTCATCTGGTCGTCGAACTCGGCCCCGGCGAACGTCGCGCGATCACCCACGTTCTGGGACAGGCCCGGCACCGGGTGGAGGCGCGGGACCTGCTGCGACGACATCGGGGATCGGATCGCGCCCTGAATGTCGGACGGGAGGTCGCCGAACGCTGGGATGCCCTTCTCGGCGCCGTGGAGATCCATACGCCGGATGATTCGTTCGATCTCCTCATGAACCGATGGCTCCTCTACCAGAGCCTTTCGTGTCGCGTGTGGGCTCGCACCGGGTATTACCAGCCCGGCGGGGCCTACGGCTTTCGCGATCAGCTCCAGGATGTGATGGCCCTGGGTCTTTCCCGCCCGGACCTCTACCGGGAGCATCTCTTGCGCGCGGCTTCCCATCAGTTCGTGGAGGGGGATGTCCAGCACTGGTGGCATCCTCCGGGCAATCGAGGCGTGCGGACCCGGTGTTCGGATGACCTGCTTTGGCTGCCTTACGCCGTGGCCCACTATGTGGAAACCCTGGGAGACGAGGACGTGCTCGATCAGAGGGTCGGCTTTCTGGAAGCGCCCCCGCTCGGAGCCCAGCAGATGGATGCCTACGACATTTCCAGGGAGGCTGCCGAAACAGGGACGCTCTACGAGCATTGCACCCGGGCGATTGAGCGAGCCCTCTCCTATGGAGTCCACGGACTGCCCCTCATCGGCTCCGGCGACTGGAACGACGGCCTGAACCGCGTGGGAATCGGCGGCAAAGGAGAAAGCACCTGGCTGGGATGGTTTCTTCATGCCGTCCTGACTCGCTTCGCCGTCGTGGCGGATCGGCATCAGGATGGTGATCGAGCCTCTCGATACCGGAAGGAAGCGCAACGGCTTTCGGAAATGCTCGAACTGGCCTGGGACGGGGAATGGTACCGGCGGGGCTATTTCGACGACGGAACGGCGATCGGATCCCTTCATAACGAGGAGTGCAAGATCGACGCCATCGCCCAGTCCTGGGCCGTGCTCTCGGGCGCCGCTCCACAACGGAGGGCTGAACGCGCCATGGATTCCGTGAGGACCCAGCTGATCCGGCGGGGTTCCGGCGTGGTCCTGCTGCTCGCTCCCCCGTGGGATCGCTCGACCCAAGACCCCGGATATATCAAGGGGTATGTCCCGGGAATACGGGAGAACGGCGGACAGTACACCCAGGCCGCACTGTGGACCGCGATGGCCATCGCCCGGCTGGGGAGCGGGGATGAAGCCATGGAACTGTTCCACATGATCAATCCCATCAATCGGACCCGCACCGAAGCGGACGTCGAGAAATACAAGGTGGAACCCTACGTGATCGCCGCCGATGTCTACGCCCACCCCTCGCATCTCGGACGGGGAGGATGGACGTGGTATACAGGCTCCGCCGGCTGGGCGTACCGCATGGGATTGGAATCGCTCCTGGGCTTGATTCGTCGAGGAGCCGTCTTCTCCCTCGATCCCTGCATTCCGTCGGTGTGGAAGGCCTATTCGCTGACGTGGCGCCTCGGCGGCACTCGATACGAGATCCGGGTGGAGAATCCCACAGGTTGCTGCCGTGGCGTTGTCGCGGCATGGCTGGACGATCAACCGATCGATCCCGCCGCCATCCCGGTGGTCCTGGACGGGCGCCCCCATCACGTGCGGGCCCTTCTGGGCAAGGAGGCCGCCGGCGTTCAGCCCTCGCGATCCGAGTCCGCGCAGGTCGCTTCCGGGGGGCTCCTTCCCAGGACGACGTGATCGGATCACTTCGATGCGCCGCGAGGTCGTCGTTGTTTTAGCCAGACGCGAATATTCTCCGCCACCTCCTCGACGCGACAGCTTAGATGACCGTGGTCATGAGCCAGAAAAGGATGTCCGAGGTCCTCTCGCTGGAATACCGCGCTCTCCTGGAAAGACTCGGCGAATTCGAGAAAGCCCTGACCCGGAGCTCGGTGATCCGTCTGCAGGAGATCGTCCGCTCTCTCGAGGAGCACCTGCTCCTCCATCGCCGGCGGGAAGAGGAGGCGCTCTTCCCGGCGATGGCGAGGCACCTTCCCGGAGAGGGGGGGCCTGTCCATCGCAGGCGCCTCAAGGGTCGGGAGCACGGGGAACGGCTGAAGGAACTTCGAAGCAACATCCAGATCGGCCACCGGGGAAAGTTCCTCTACCAAGGGCAGTTGTTCGTCGCTTCCCTCCGGGACCATCTTCATGGCGGCGGCGCCCAGCTGCTCCCCCTGGCGGTGCGGCTGTTGTCGCAGGAGGAATGGGACCGCGTCCGCCGGGGCTTCGAATCGATCCGGATGGCGGCTGAGCCGGTGGCCCCCGAATCGACGATTTCGGCCTAACCCAGGGAGGGATCGATGATGACGAACGGGATCCCTGGCGAGGAGGGGGCGCTCAGCGCTGCCCTGGCCGGAGTCCTGGGCCGTCTCCGGAAAATCTCCTACGGACGTCCGCCGGGCGAACCCGAGGAGGATATTCACCGCGAGGCCGAAGCCTTCGGGGATCGGCTCGCAGCACACTTCCGGCATGCGGAAGAAACGATCTTCCCGGCCCTCCGAACGGCCGGGCCGGGGTCCGCTTCCGGGATCGAAGAGCTTCAGAGCGACCATCGACTCTTCGGCCTCTACGCTCGCGAACTGGCCGTCCGGATCAGGAGCCAGGAGCGGGAGACGGCGTACGGCCTTGCGCGGTCCTTCCTGGCCGCGCTGCTTGACCACATCCGCCGCGAGAACTCCCATCGCATCGAAGGAGATTGAAAATGTTCCAGCGAATCCTGGTCCCGCTCGACGGCTCTTCGCGCGCGGAACTGATCCTGCCGCACGTGGAACACCTCTGGAAGCGGGAGGCGTCGGAGCTGCTGCTCGTCCGTTCGGTCTCCGCCGACGGCCCCGCGAACGGGGGCTACGATTCCGCCGCCGCTCTCGTCCACGAGCGGAACGAGGCCGAATCCTATCTCCATGGCGTCGCGCGTCGACTTGCCGCCGGGGGGGCGAGAGCGTTCACCCGCGTGCCCGAAGGGTTACCGTCAGGCGCGATCCTGGACGCCGCGCGACGGGAGGGAGCGACGATGATCGCGATGACCACGCACGGTCGGACCGGCCTCCTGAGGTGGCTGATGGGGAGCGTGGCCGACCAGGTCGTGCGCGCGAGCGACGTGCCGGTGCTGCTCCTGCGCCCTTTCCCTTTGCCGGCCGTGGAGTCGGCGATCTCCCACGGCGCCCCCTTCCGACGCATCCTGATCGCCACGGACGGCAGCCTGAGCTCGATGGCCATCGTCGACCCGGCGATGGAGTTTGCGGCGTTGTTCGGCTCCGAGATCATCGCGCTGCACGTCTGGGACTCCTACGTTTTCGACGGCGCTCCCCTGCCTGGAATGGAGGCGGGAATGCCGATTCCACTGGAGGCTCCGCTCCCTTCCGAAGACGAGGTCACGGAGCGAATGGCCAGGAGACTCGGTCCTTCCGGGCTCAAGGTGACCCGGGCGACGCGATACGGAGAGGCCGCCTCGGAGATCCTCGATCACAGCTTCGAACACAAGGTCGATCTGATCGCCCTTGCGACCGACCATCATCGGGGGCTGTCGCGTTGGATGACGGGAAGCGTTGCGGACCGCGTGCTCCGGTCGGCGGGAATTCCTCTGCTCCTGGTGCGACCCACGGAGAAGCCCGCACTCGTGTGAGAGCGGTCCCCGATCACGACTTTCTGGATATCCGGGGGACCCTCCGGGGGGACTCGGAAATCCCCTCCAGGAGTCGTGAAGGACGATTCCCGATTCGCCGGGACGGCTCGTCATCGACGCACAGGATTCGCCTGGGGATGGGCCAGGAGGGGGTGGGCCTCCCCAGTCGCCCCGGAAACGCGCATTCAATGGTCTCGAGGATCGTCTGGTCCTTGACGGGCTTGCGTCCCCAAAGAAGGAGGTCCAGGCCCCCGGCGCTCGACGTCGGCGGGGAGTCCCCGCGGAGGAGAATGATGCCCGCACGGGGGAACGCCTCATGGAGGAACGTGCCCAGCTCGACCTGACCGTCCGATTTCAGGTCATCGTCCATGACGACGATGTCCGGGGCAGCCAGCGCCGCCTGATGGATGGCTTCATCCGACGATTCTGCTAGCAGAATCCGGGCTCCCCGCTCGCGAAGTTCTCCCCGCAGCCGATGACCCGGCCGGGGATACTTGTCCGCGAAGAGGATCACGAGCGGCGATGGTTTCATGGGGTCACCTACCCCTACCTACGTGGGGTCGGCCGAAGAGTGACTCGATTCCCGGTGTCGCTCGGAGAATCCGACGAGCAGGTCCGGCCTGCTCGTCGGAACGGCGTTGCGGACTTCAGTTCACCGCTTTCCAGTACTCCTCGGGCATGTCCGCGGCGAGCTTGAGGGCGCCGTTGGCGCCGGCGTAGTCCGGCTCGTGGACCTTGACGACCTTCCCGCCGCCGTACTGCTTCAGATCCTCTTCGATGAGACGGTCCAGGCCGCGCAGCTGGCTGCCTCCGCCGGCCAGGATGACGTTCTGGAGCATGCGGCGCTGGAACTCGGCGTCGAACGAGCTGACGAGCTCGCGCAGACCCTCCACGATGTCCGGCACGATCTTCCGGCAGGCTTCCTTGAGCTCCGCGGTGATGTCGAAGGAGGTGGGCCGGCCTTCCCGGTTGGGCCACGTGACCATCGCTTTGTCGTCGACGTCGTTCACGAAGCTCAGCCGCTCCTTCGCGTCGCGCACCATGTTGATCGTGAACTGCGCGGACGGATGGCGTTCCTTGATGAGCTTGAAGGCGCAGTCGTCGATATAGTCTCCTGCCTTGGGGATCGTGATCTGGTCCTCGTCCGACGGGATCGCGCCATGCATGCGACAGAGGTCGGTCGTTCCCGCGCCGATGTCCACGACGAGCGTGTCCTCGAACTGGTTCATGCCGTAGGCCACGGCGAACGGCTCCGAGACGATCATGACCGACTCGAACGTCCCTTTGCAGGCGTCGATGAGCGCCTGCTTGTTGAGGATCGACGCGCGGGCGGGAGAGCCGATGACGCCGTAGACCAGCGTCCCCCGGGGCGGGCGGCACAGGGAAGCCACATAGTGCACCAGCTCCCGGGCGGCCAGCTTGTAGCGGCCGAGCTTCTCCTTGGGGATCCCCGTCGCGGCGTCGTCGACGTACTTGAGGGCGCCCCTCTCGAAAGGCCGGACGGTGTCCAGAGCCAGGCGATGCCGGTAGGCTTCGTTGCCGAAGACGATGTCCTTCCCCAGCATCTTGCGGGAGACCGGGTCCTTGGGCCAGCCCACGATCGAGTGGACGATCTCCCGAGTGCCGTTGGTCGCCGCGACCGAGGTCTTGTAGCACCCCAGATCCATTCCGACGTAAAGCACGCCGGCGCGGACCGGCGGTTCCGCCTCGGAGGGGCGATCCACGTGCGGGGCGAGCGAACTTCCATAAGTCATACGGAACTCCTTGAGCAAGCATCTGAAAGAGATTCGGCGGCATCGGTAAAGACCGCCCTCTCTTCGGGGGCCTCCAGCGTGATCCCGCGCGCGGCGAGCTCGCGGGCCTTCTGTCGGATCCCCTGGTTCGTGTCGAGGACGATCTTGAGCATTTCCTTCTTCTTCTCGAAGTTCTTATCCTCCTGGGCGAGGCCGAGCTCCCGGAGCAGGTTCTGGACCTGCTGATTCGAGAACGTCTTGGCCGTCGAGAGCGTCTTGAGCGCGGCTTCCATCGTGGCGACATGCGCGAGCAGCTTCTCCATGCGCTTCTGGAGAATCGCGATCTCGCGAACCCCGCCGGGGGAGGGCGCGAGGGCGGTCCGGTCGTTTGCCGGGGGGCTTTCCTTCGGAAGCTCCTGCTCGATCATCCTGCGGGAATGCTCGACGGCGCTCGTGGCGTCGGTCGTCTGCTGGTATTGAAGAAGGAGTTCCTCGAATTCGGTCCGGGACTCCTCCTCGATCCCGGCGGTGCGGGGACCGGTCGCGAGGCGATGCTTGTCGACGATGGTCCTGACGGATCGGTTGATGAGGTCATCGACGATGGCGCGGGAGAGCAGGTGGATGTACTTCTTCCCGGTCTTGACGAGGTGATCGACCCTCACCCGGGTGGAGGCCTGTCGGATCATGCCCTCGACGTCGATCCTTTGTATTCCGGCGGTGGGTTCGCCAGGAAGGGGCAGGAATCGCATCATACCTCTTTCCCGAAGGGCCATCTCCGGCGCGAACGGTCGCAGTGCCCGATCAACGCTCCCGGCCCACGGCAATCCTGGACCACCGGCGTCTGCCCCGGATCCTGGCGACGACGTAAAGCGCGAAGATCCCGATGAATCCGAACAGGTAGATCTGCGCGATTCCCGCCTCGCCGCCGGCGTGGCCGACGAGTCCGTAGGCCGCGGCCACGACCGCGATCACGACGAGGACGATCCACCAGGGGAACATCGGCAGTCTCCTTGAGCGGGCCGATCCGGCCCGTTGAGCGATGCTAGGTACGTGGTCTATCGGGGAAGGTTACGGGATGGATCGAGGGGCCTGGTCAGGGATCGTCATCGTCCGGGTAACTTGGGGTTCGGCGTGGCGTAGATACGCCCCGGAGTGCCGTCTGCCGGTGGAAGGAGAAAGACCATGTCGGACAATCCGAAGCCGCTGGTCCTGGTGATCGACCCCGACCCAAAAACAGCAACCTCTCTGCTGCCGCTCCTGGTTGCGGAGGGGTATCGTGCCGCATCCTGCTCTGCGATCGCCAGATCGCTTTCGGCCGTCCAAAGGCGACGTCCCGATCTGGTCCTTGTCAGCAAGGAGATGGAGAACTGCGATGGAATGATCCTGATCGGGAGGATCAAGGAGATGTCCCCCGATACGAGGGTCATTCTACTCATTGAGCCCGGCGACTGGCCCAGTGTCCTTGACGCGATCGAGGCCGGCGCGGACGACCTTCGGAGCAAGCGCTCCGGGAGGGAGAGTGTTCTGAGGAGCGTGCGTCGACTTCTGGCTCCGGTGTTCGCCTCGGAGGCGGGAGGAAGCCTCGCTCTGCGCGCGCGCTGAAGTCGAGAAGAGGGGTCCGGTTCACTCAGGGGTGAGGGAATGAATCGCATCGAATGGCTCCAGGCGCTGGGACGCGCCCACACGTACAATCTCCGAAGGAATCCGTGGCTGTCCGCGGGGTTTCTCCTGGGGATGATGGCGATGATCCTGCCCCTGGCCGGCGAGGAGCGGCCGGCGCGCCTATTCTCCCTCTTGTTCCTCGCCCACCCCGTACTGTTCGGGCTCCTCTTCGGCGCCATCGGGACGATCCGGCGGGATGCCGACCTCCTGCACGAACGCGAGCTGCGGACGCTGTCCGGCCTGGCCATGACCGACCCTCTGACCGGGTTGTATAACCGGCGCTATGTGGAGGAAGAGCTCAAGAACATGCTCCACCGGGCCGAACGGACCGGGGAACCGGTTTCCGTGGTCTTCTTCGATCTGGATCATTTCAAACAGGTGAACCAGAAACAGGGCCATCAGGGGGGCGACGTGATGCTCAAACTGGTCGCCGAGGCCCTGCAGTCGGTGCTTCGCCAGGGGGAAATCCTCGGCAGGTACGGGGGAGACGAGTTCCTCCTGGTCGTGGCGGCGGACCTGCCTTATGCCACGAATCTCGTGGATCGCGCCGTCGCGGCGGTGAGACTCTGGACGCGCCAGTCGCTGAGCGCCGGAATCGCGAGATCCATGGACGACGGGACGACGCCGGCGGAATTGATCGCCTTCGCGGATGCGCGCCTGGCGAAAACGCAGGCGAAACATCACGCCGAGAAAAGCCTCGCGCGCGGGTAGATTCGGGTCTCCGCGGAGGTATGACGGGGAATCGACCTCTCGAGATGGTACAGTGGAGCCGTCCCACCGAGGTGAACCGTGCGTCTCGAAGAACTCGATCTCAAAGAACTCCTCGAAGTCGACGCGGGAGGAGGGCTGATCCGGTTTGCAGGACAGCGGGCTCTCATCTTCGACGCTGTCGCGCAGGGCGTGCTCCGCAAGGAGCTCATCGACACCTTCGGGGTCCGCGTGGCCCGCGGCCTCCTGAGCCGGTTCGGCTATGCCCACGGCCAGCGCATGGCCGAGGCCATGCGCACCCAGTTCAAGTGGGACAGCGAGGAGGACTGGCAGCGGGCGGGCTCCAAGGTGTATGCGCTCCTGGGATTCTTCACGCTCGAACCCGGCAGCCCCTTCTCCTTTGACGAGAAGGGCGGGTCGTGGCGCGTTTCCTACGAGGCCGAGCAACATCTTCTCCAGCTGGGCCGGACGGACTACCCGGTCTGCTGGACGCTCTGCGGACTGGCCAGCGGATACCTGAGTCGCGCGACGGGGCGCGAACTGTTCGCGATCGAGGACCGGTGCATGGCCAAAGGCGACTCGGCCTGTCACATCACCGTCAAGTCCGCCGAGGAATGGGGCGAGGCGCAGAGCGATCAACTGGTGGGCTTCAAGCGCGTGGAGATCGACGCGGCCCTCCTGGAAATCACGAAAACCCTGAAGCGCACCGAACGGGAGCTCCTCAGACACACCCGGAAGCTCGCCCAGGTGGCCCAGGTCGACGAAGATCCGTCGGACATCGTCGCCCGAAGCCCGGGGATGCAGCGCGTCATGGAATTTGCCAGGACGATTGCCAAGGTGGAGTCCACCGTGCTCATCACGGGGGAAAGCGGGACCGGGAAGGAGCGAGTCGCGAGATTCGTCCATGACAATTCGGCGTGCGCGCACGGTCCGTTCGTGGCGGTCAATTGCGGCGCGATCAGCGAGTCGCTTCTGGAGAGCGAGTTGTTCGGTCATGCCCGCGGGGCGTTTACGGGGGCCACCGGGGATCGCCCCGGGCTCTTCGAAGCGGCGAACGGCGGAACGCTGTTCCTGGACGAAGTGGCCGAGATTCCGCCCGCCATGCAGGTGAAGCTCCTTCGGGCGATCCAGGAGCGCGAGGTGAGGCGGGTGGGGGAGAACAAGAGCCGTCCGATCAACGTGCGCATCGTCACGGCAACGAACAAAGGATTGGCTCCCGAGGTCGCAGCAAAGAGGTTCCGCGAGGACCTGTACTACCGCCTGAAGGTGATGGAACTGGTGGTTCCTCCCCTCCGGGAGCGCCGCGAAGACATCCTGCCGCTGGCGCGCATCCTGCTGGCGGAAGCTTCCCTTCGGATGAGGCGGTCGGTGGAAGGTCTCTCCGGTCCGGCAGCGGATCGTCTCCTGGGATATGGCTGGCCGGGGAACGTCCGCGAACTGGCCAATGTGATGGAACGGGCGGTCGCGGTTACGACGAGGAATCGCGTGGATCTGGAGGATCTCCCCCCGGAGGTTCGTGTCGCGCAGCCTCTTCCGAACCTGACGGGAGGGATCCGGCCGCTCGAAGCCATCGAGAAGGACTATATTCTTGCCATCCTCGAGGCCAAGGGGGGAAACCGGAAGGAAGCTTCGGCGGCTCTCCAGATCGGGGTGGCGACGCTCCAGCGGAAACTGAGGGCGTACAAGGCGGAGCCTTCGACCCCTCGCGGTCCCGGAACGGGAAAACGTCCGCCTCGGCGCCGGTCCCCGGACTCGGCTCCGTAATCCTCCATCCCTGCGTCCTGAGCCATCCGATCCGGTCCCCTGGCCTGGATTCCCGAGTTGATCGATCACGGGTGTTTCCTTTCCAGAGCGATGACGTAGATACCGCCGAAGCTTGGTCCTGAAGAATCGCGCGTCGCATTCAAGGGCCGAGAAGGAGGCGACGATGTTGAAGAAGATGCTGGTTCTGGCGCTGCTGATTCCGGGCGTGGGAGGCTGTGTCCTGCGGGAGGAGAGCGGTTCTTCAGGCGGGCGTCGCAGCTATCGGCAGACGACGGTCACGCCGGCTCACGTGCACTGTGACGGTTGCGGTCATGTGTACCGGGGCGGCATCTGGGTGGTCGTGCGCTGAGCTGCCCGCGGATCCGGTTCAGGAAGGACGAAGAGAGCATGTCCGAAGCGATCCCCAGGCCGTCCGCCCGCGCCGTGCCGTTCGTGGTCGCGGCCCCGGAGGCCCTGTATGTCGAGGTGACCGGCGACTTCACGGGCTGGGTCCCGCACGGGATCCGGCTGGGTCATCACGGCAACGGCGGGTGGCGGACGATTCTCACGCTGGAGCCGGGCGATTATCAGTACCGGCTCCGGATCAACGGGGAGTGGAACGATCACGCCGAAGCGACCCGACGGGTTCCCAACTCGTTCGGGACGGAGAACTGCATTCTCGAGGTCAAGTAGTCCACGTCTTCCAGCGTCGACTCCGTGCGGTCCCGTCTTCCGGTCCAGGCACGATCCGGGCGTCACGAGCCGAACGGGATCCGTGTTCGGCGGTTCTCCCGGCCCGTCCCGGAATTCCCAGGGTAACGATTCGCCCCTGGTCCCGTAGATACCGCCGACTCGGTTGAGAATCGCGATGAAAGGGCGGACCGATGATGAGAGAACAAGCTCCGGAGATCGTGACTTGCGTCGACAGCCGAGCTTTCGAACCGCCCGAGGCCGCGAAGCTCATCCTGCTGTTGCTTCAGATGATCGCCGCGGTGGGAGGGCTCGTGCTGCTCTTCGCGGCCCAAGCCGTGATCACGGCGTGGAGCGGGTGTGCGCTGGCGACGCGGCCCTTGAGAAGGTGCCTGACCCCTGCAGGCCGAAACGCGTTTCTCCCGATGTGCGCCTGGCGGCATGTCCTGTATGTGTTCTATCTGGGGAGCTCGGCGAGCCGGCCTTTCCGTCAGGAATCCTCCGTTCGAGCCGAACACCCGGCACTCTCCCCTCCCGGCTCCCGGATGACGCTCCTCGAGTGCTCCGGTGGAGATCGATAACGTCCCGCAGGTCGTCCACGGGGCTCGGGGGAATGGCGGTGATTCCTTGCCCGGTGCGGCGTCGGCCACGTATCGCCTGCTGACGTACAACGTCCATCGCTGCGTAGGCCTGGATCGCCGGCACGCCCCCAATCGGATCGCCCGGGTCATCGAGCAGTTCAATCCCCACGTGGTGGCCCTTCAGGAAATCGAGGACCGCAATCCCCGCACCGGGCATGTGGATCAGGCCAAAGTGATCTCGGACATCCTCCAGACGGAATTTCACTTTCATCCGGCCCGTCAGCGCGGCGGAGCGAAATTCGGGAACGCAATCTTCAGCCGTCTTCCCATGCGGATGATCCGGAGCGCGATCCTGCCGGGCCTGCCCCCCCTTCCGGTCCAGTCGAGGGGAGCGTTGTGGGTCTCGATCGGGATCGGCGATGTGAACCTGCAGATCATCAACACGCATCTGGGACTTATTCCACGGGAGCGTCTGCTCCAGGCCGGCTCCCTGGTAGGTCGGGAATGGCTCGCCCATCCGGAATGTCGGGAGCCGCGGATCCTGTGCGGCGACTTCAACGCCACCTCGGCGTCCCGGATCTATCGTCTGTTCGGAGGTTCCCTTCGAGACGTCCATCGGGAGAATGGCGAGAAGCCGGCATCGACCTGGCCCAGCTTCTTCCCGATCCTCCGATACGACCGCGTGTTTGTCGACCCGCGGGTCATCGTCTGCAAGGTCCAGGTCCCCCGCACGCCGCTCACGGCGGTCGCGTCCGACCACCTTCCCCTGGTGCTCGATTTCAAGATCCTGAACGCGCAGCCCCGCTGAAGGGCGGGGCTCACGTCCGTCCGGCTCCGACGTTCTGCGCGTCGGCGCTCTGGAGGAGGCGGCGCCTCGTCTGCCCGCCCATCAGCCAGGCGAGGGCGACTCGGGCCACGCCTAAGAGGTCGTCGAGGTTTGGGGAGCCGTCCGTCCGAAGGCCCGCCAACTCCTGAATGAAGCGCCCGGCGAGAGGCTCATCGCTCCTGCCGGCGTCTGACGCAGCCCCCTCCAGATCGCGCAGCAGATCCGTCACGAGCGGCCTCCGGAGATCGTCGAGCGGGGCGGTCGAGGGTGAAGCGCGTTGCAGTTCTCTCAGCCGGTTGACCTGGGCGCTCACGCGGCTCACCCAGGAGCGGCGGTCGCTCGCCCCGGCGCGGCGGTCCTCCGCCGTCGGAGACATCGACACCCGCTCGCTGCTTCGCGGCGGAGGAAGCAGGATCGTTCTGACGAGGCGGAGGCGTTCCGCACTTCGATCCGATTCCTCCCTCAGGCTGTTTTCGGCCGGGCCGTCGGACAGTCCTTCCAGGATTCGGGAAAAGAAAGACTGGCGTTCTGCTTCGAGAATCTCCACAAAGTGCAGCGCAGCATCCCGATCCATGAGCCCTTCGCCGGTTCGGCTGAGCGCCGAGGGCAGGACTCTGGAGAGGAGTTGATCGTATTCCTTCGCGGCGAATGCGACGTCGCCTCCGCTCTGAAAGGACCAATCCAGCCGTTTGAGGGAATCGGCGCTTTCTTCTTCCGCGGCAATCTGCTCCTTCAGGAAGTTCGCCAGAGGCAGATCCAACGGACCACAATGGCGGAGAATGTGTTCCAGCCGCCAATGGCACAGCGCGACAACCCCCCGGGACAGCCACACCCGCTGACGGAGAGCGAAGTGTTCGCCGGGCAGCCGATGCTCCGAATGCAGCGACGTGTGCGTTTGTGGAGCGGGCATGGCACTCTCCCTCCTTGCTTGGACGTCCCCAGGTCCCCTCCGGGACAGGAGCCTGGTAGGAGCAATTCCATTGCCATTCATTCCTGAGAGCGCTGTTCCAGGGAATTCGAATATCTCCTTGGCTTTCAAGGAGCTCGGCCACCGGGGACCCTCCCGCGTTGCAGGTGTTCAGCAAGAGGACATCAAATTGACTGGAACGGTGATCGTTCTGATCTTCACGGCGTGACCCGAGGCGCCCGAGGGAGGGTCGGCCGGCCCCGCCATCCCCGGCAATGATGCAAAAGGGGCCCGCAGGAACGTCATGGTCCGCAGCTTGCGTAGTTGATCTGCATGAGAACGAAGCTCGGGCCAGCACGGAGTCCCTTCCGTCTGGGGAAGAAACCGGTCCGGTTGGATCGACGGCTCTTCCATTTCAAGTGGGGATCCGGATCGCTTCGCTGGATCCGCGGCGATTCGCTCCCTCGCCCGACCATCAACGGAATCGATCGAGAACCCGCGTGAACCTCTGAACTCTTTCGGGAGAACTTCAAGATGGAATCCGGCACAAGGCTTTCGGCGGCGAGTCGGGCATCCCTGGCTCTCGCGCTCCTGGCGATCTTTGCCGGCGGCTGCGGGAATCCGGAACCCCTGCAGTCGATGAACGGCGGCGCCAGAGAGATCCAGGCGGGCTTCAATCTCGTGATCAGCGAGAACGCCGGCCGGATGATGGAGGAGGGCAGGGAGACGTTCCGCTCCGCCACCTTCGGAAGCGAAGGATTCTGGGGCGATGCCTTGGGTCTTCACCACGCGATCCAAGGGTCGGCGAACGGAGGAGTCGGCGGCGGGGTGAGCCCCAAGACGGCCCTCGCCGTGGGCCTCAAGGTCGATGCCGAGGCTCTTCCGGCCCCATTGATCGCCTCGATCAAGAAGGGGGAGGTCGATCTCGACGACCCCGCAACCACGCTCGCTCTGCTGAAGCTGGACGCCGTCGTGGGCGTGAAGGGCTTCTTCAATGAGAAGGGCACTCTTCGTTCCATGGGGATCACCTGCGCCCTCTGCCACTCCACGGTGGACGATTCCTTCAGCGTCGGAATCGGACGTCGATTGGACGGATGGGGCAACCAGGATCTGAACGTGGGTGCCATCGTGTCTCTCGCGCCTCATCTCGATCCGATTGCCGATCTCCTCAAGGTCGATGCCGGTACCGTGAAGAAGGTGCTGGCGAGTTGGGGACCCGGCAGGTACGACGCCGTGTTGGACAAAGACGGGAAGGCGTTCAGACCCGACGGGAAGTCCGCCGCCACGCTCATCCCTCCGGCCTACGGGCTGGCGGGAGTCAATCTGAGCACCTGGACGGGATTCGGTTCCGTGACCTACTGGAATGCCTACGTCGCCGTGACGCAGATGCACGGTCTGGGGACCTATCATGACGCCCGTCTGAAGGACGCCGCGCAGTTCCCGGTTGCCTCGCGCTCCGGTTCCTGGAATTCCCGGGGCAATCCGGACCAGGTGACGCCGAAGCTCGCGGCGCTTCATTTCTACCAACTGTCCATTCCGGCGCCCACGCCGCCTCCGGGCTCGTTCGATTCGAAGGCTTTTGAGCGCGGGAAGAGCCTCTTCGAGGGAAAGGCGAAATGCGCGACGTGTCACGTGCCGCCGCTCTACACGGAGCCGGGCCACAATCTCCACTCCGCGCAGGAGATGGGGGTGGACTCCTTCCAGGCCGATCGTTCGCCCACGCATGCCTACCGGACGGCGCCGCTCCGGGGACTGTGGGCGCACCAGAAACGCGGCTTTTACCACGATGGTCGTTTCGCGACGCTCGGGGATGTCGTCGACCACTACAACGGCCTCCTGAAAATCGGGCTCGCGGACTCCGAGAAGGGGGATCTGATCCAGTTCCTGCTGGGCCTTTAGGTGGGCGCTGCGCGGGGGGCCGAACTTCCGTAACCCCGCGACGAGCGCGACGTAGAAAGCGCAGGTCGAGGACTGACGACGACGAGAGGAGATCGTGATGCTTCGCTGGGCCATCGGATTCCTGGTCATCTCCATCATCGCGTCGATTTTCGGCTTCGGCGGCATCGCCACCGGAGCTGCGGATGTCGCGAAGATCCTCTTCTTCGTGTTCCTTGTCGTCTTCTTTGTCTCCCTCATCGCGGGGCTGGTGATGGGCCGCCCAGCCCGATCTTGACGGCTTCTCCCAGAACACGGAGTGAACCGATGAATCTCAAGCCAATGCCCTGGAGGATCCTGGCCGCGGCATCTCTCGCCCTGGTTCTGGCGGCGTGCGACAACGGCGCTTTCGAGAAGGCCGGGAAAGCCGTGGATCGCGCGGGCGAGAAGGCAGGAGACAAGATCAAGGAGATCGTGAAGTAGCGGATTCCTTGGCACGGTCATTGCTGTACTCTCCCTGCGATCCTGGGGGCTCCGGCCGATCCGTTCGTCGTCCGAAGCTTCTTCAGCGATAGAAGATAAGGATCTGAGTCTATGGAACTTTCCCGGGCCGACACGAAGGACCTGCAGGGAGACAGGGACGACGCCTGCGCGCCTCCCATGGTTCGGCGCGCGATCCCCAGCCGTTTTCGTTTCCAGAGTTCCTCGGGAGCTTCGCGATTCGCCGAGGCCCCCGAAGAAGGGACTGATCCCTCGGCGATGAATCGGGGAGCCCCTCGCGGCGGAGACTGGTTTCAGCTCTATCTGCGCCAGATGTCGGAGATTCCTCTCATCGCTCGCAACGATGAGCTCGCGCTCGCCAAGCAGATCGACGTTCATCGGAAGCGGCTTCAGGCCCGGCTGTTCGAGTCCCCGATGGTCCTGGCGGAAGTCCTTCCCATCCTTGAACGCGCGGGACAGGGAAGGTTCGCCGCCGGCAGGCTCGTCGCACCGGGAGACCCCCGAGAACTCGAGACGACGATTCCGGAGACGATCGGCTCCATCGAGCGCTTCCTGCGGGAGTGCGCCCAGGGGCGCCCCGCCGTGCGCGCGCGCCGCCGATGCACCCTGCTCCTGGAGCGAGTGGGGATCGATCTGCGGAAGCTGATTCCGTTCATCCACCGCCAGCAGGAGCTCTCGCGGCGTTATGACCGACTGGAGCGAACCCTTGCGGCGAGCCGGCATCGCCTCCCGGTGGGGAAGAGGGCGGCCCTGAGCAAAGAGTCCGAGCGGATCCGCAAGGAGACGCTGAAATCGCCCGAAGGGCTTCGCCGGTGGACGCAGGAATTGGGGCTCGATCTGGCCCGCTATCATCAGTGCACCGGGATGCTGGTCAGCGCGAACCTCCGCCTGGTCGTCTCGGTCGCCGCGAGATACCTGAACCGGGGTATCCCCCTCCCGGACCTGGTCCAGGAAGGCAACCGGGGGCTCATGCGCGCGGCCGAAAAGTACCAGCATCAGCGAGGGTTCCGGTTTTCCACCTACGCGATCTGGTGGATCCAGCAGGGGATCCTTCGCGGCATCGCGGACTTCTCCAGAATGATCCGCCTCCCCGACCATGCCGCCAAGGACCTCCAGAGACTCCAGGCGGCTTCCGGTGCGATGGCGCAACAGGCCGGGCGGGCTCCCTCTCTGGAAGCGGCGGCGGAAGAAGCGGGTCTCCCGCTGTCCGCGATCCGCCTGACGAAGGTCTCCCGCCGCCCCCTGTCCCTGGATGAGCTGCTCGGGCCGGAGGATGACTCCGGCCGGGACTTCATTTCCGACGCACGGATCCCGAGCCCGGGCGCTTCCGTCCTGAACGAAACCGTCCGGGAACGACTTCACCGGGTGCTCGACACGCTGAGTCCACGGGAGCAGGAAATTATCCGGATCCGTTACGGAATCGACGGTCGGACTCCCTGCACCCTCGTGCAGCTCGGCCGTCGGTTTCGCATCAGCCGCGAACGGATCCGGCAGCTGCAGCGGCAGGCACTCCTGAAGCTCAAGCAGCACCACGAGCTGGTCGCCCTGCAGGAAGCGCTGGAGCACCGCTTCTCGCCCTTGTCTCTCCATACCCCCCGCCACGTCGGTGTGAAGGCGTATCTGGGGTCCGCTCTGCCGCTTCTTCCGGACGCGCCGGCGACCGTTTGCGGCAAAGCCTGAGCACCCCATCGCCGCCGCGTAACGGCGGCTCGCAGACCCCGTAGATACGGGCTGTTCGACGACCTAGGAGATGTGGCCATGAGTCTCTTTCTTGCCGTTCTTCTCCTGACCGGGGCCGCGACGTCCGTCCAGGACGTCGATCCTCTCTCGCAATTCATCGTCGATCTCGGCCACGAGCGCGCGACGGTCCGTGAATCGGCCCTGCAGGCGCTGATCGCCTCGGGCCCCAAAGCCATTCCGCGCCTGCGCGAGGCGCTCAGGAGCCTCGACGTCGAGGTTCAGCAGCGGGCGTCGCGCGCGTTGGTCGAGCTGGAGCGGGACGAAAAGCTGGCCGGCGTCATGCGAGCTCGTCCCCCGCTCACCCTGTCCCTACAGGCAGTTCCCTTCGCCCGGGCTCTCGAAGAAGTCGCCCGGAGGACCGGAATCGAGTTCAAGGGGGCGGTCAACGTTCCGGACCGCGCGATCACGGCGACCTTCACCCGCGCGCCGCTGATGCAGGTCCTCGACGTCCTGGCCGCGGGCGCCGAACTGCAGTGGTCGTTCGAGGACGACGGCACCGTCCGTTGGAGCAAGGATCCGCCCGTGCTCCGGCCGAGCTGCTACTCCGGCGGCTTCCGCGTCTCCCTCCGTCGGGTCGACGTCTACCGGTCGTGGAATTTTCAGTCGGGAGATGGCTTCGGCTGGCTTTATCTGGAAGCGAAGGTGGAACCGGGCATCCGCCCCATCGGGCTCCCCCGATTCGAGCTGTGCGAGATCCGGGATGAAGCGGGGAACGAGGTGACGAGCGACTCCGAAATGCAGGGCTGTTTCCTGGTGGGACCCTCGCCGGGCGGGGTGGGCCGAAAGTCCGGAGCGCTCTATGAAAGCAGCCCCTTTACGCTTCGGCTTCTCGAACGACCCGCGAGGAAGCTTTCGAGGATCCGCGGGCGGGCCGCGTTCCTCTTCCCGCTGGACACCGCGGTCCTCGAAATCGTCGACCTGACCGAAGAAGCCACGGCCACCCGGGGCGAGCTCGTCTTTCAAGTGAGCGACATCCTGACGACCTCGCTGAAACTGACGCTTCGGAGCAGAGGCGCGGTCGGCCTGCTGAGCCATCACGTGAACGTCGAATCGCTGATCCTCATCGACGCGGAGGCTCGGGAGTACGTCCGGGGGACGGACTTCGAGGTCAGCGTGGATCCCACGAGCGTCGACATGCTGCTCTATTGCGTCGTTTTCAACGACAACGTGCGTTTTCAGCCGGTGGCCCTGCGTGTCCAGGTGACCGGCCGGTTCTTCGAGAAGGTCGTGCCGTTCGAGTTCAAAGACGTCCTTCTCCCCTGAGGAGAGGCGACCGGGGAGTGCGGCGACGGCCGGCGCTTCGTCCGGGTAACGCCCCGGGTGGAAGGACGTAGATACCGCCGTTCTATGAAGGAGGGAATCATTCTCCGCACGGAGCGGAGCGCTGCCGGAGGTTCATCCAAGGTTTGAATGTTCGCTGACAAGGAGAATTTATGAAAAAGCATCTAGCGTTGGGCGGAATCGTCATGCTCCTGGCCGCGTGCTCCCACGAGGGCAGTTCGCCCTCCGCGAAGAGCGACTGGGGCACCGGGCTCAACACGATCGAGCGCAAGTACGGCAAGCCGGCTTCGGAAACGTATGACGCCGTCATCTCCTCCCTGGAGAGCCTGGAGCTCAAGATCGACCGCAACCGCCATGACGAGATGGGCGGCGAAGTCGTCGCCCTGCGCGGCGACCGAAGCAAGGTCACCGTCAACGTGACGGCGGTGGACAAGAAGAGCAGCAAGGCCTCGGTTCGAGTCGATCCAGGGGACAGCACCCTGGCGACGCTGATCCATGAAAAGATCGCCGACAAGCTCGGGATGGCGTCCGCGAAGGCGGCCCTCTTCGGAGGCAACTCGGAGGATTTCCCGTACGATGCGGACCTGGCGAGCGGCATCGATGCCGCCGACCGGACCGTCCGAGCGCTGGGTTGGAACCTGACCGGCAAAGTGGTCAAGACCGGCGAGGCGCGGATCGAGGCCCGGGCCGAGGACTCCACTCCCGTCCGGATCAGGCTTGAGAGCATCAGTGACCGCGCATTCCCTCTGAAGGCCACGTTTGTCGCGGGCCACGGCAACACCGAAGGGGGAAAGACGTTGATCGGCAGGATGCACGAGGAGTTTGATCGCCAGCTGGGCGGTCACGTCAAGTAGTCGTCGGATCCTGCGATTCAGGGGCGCAAACCGTCCATCAGAGGCTTGCGCCCCTGAACTCATTTACGGGACGGGGAGGGGTTTCCGAAAGCGAACCGCAGGGTCAGTCGCCTGCTTCTTCCCGGGGCCAGAGGATGGTCTTCATCGCCGCGAGCGCGACGAGGATGGCGAAGACGCCGGGCAGCAGCCAGGCCAGCCACAGGGGACAATGAAGCGCCTCCAAGCCTTTCACCCCGGCCCCGAGCACGAGGAGGACGCCTCCGGTCGCGATCGCGGCCCCGATCCAGCCCAGGACGAGTCGAAGAACCGTCCAGCGGACGACGTCCCGGGCTCCTCGCTTTGCGCGCCGAACGGCCGCCCGGGCCATGCCGTCGGTCAGATGATTCAGGAGGATCTCCAGAACCGACGGGGAGGCGCCGTTCTCCCCCTTCCCAGGGCGGGCTGACGCGCGCCGGCGATGGGTGCTGCTGTTGATCATCGATCCATCCTCCAGGTTTTCAGGCGCGTTGCCCTCTCAGCGACGGAGGCGCATCCCGAGCGCGAACCCCGCCGCGAGGCCGAGGCACGTCGACAGCAGGGGGTTCTCGCGGATGAACGTGTTGATCCGGTCTCCGGCTTTGTGGGCGAAACCGGGCTTCAGGGCGTTGCGGACGATCTTCGGAATGGAGGTTTCATCATGATCCCGACGCCGATTGTATGCCATGGTTTTCCTCCTGGTCCCCGGTTCCTTCACGCGGTGGCCCCCGGCCTCCGGTCGGCACTGTCTACGTCGGCTCGGCGGGAGGGTTACAGAGGAATCCGGAAGTAACGGCGAAACGGCGGCATCGTAAGTACGGCTGTCTCGCGCGGGCCATTCACGCCTGGAGGTCTCGATGCATCAGTTCGGGTCGCGTCCCTCGCGGCTGGCCGCGGCGGCCCCCGCTGTCCTGATCATCGCCGCCCTCCACTTCGCCCAAGGGCTGTTTCTGCCCCTGGCGCTGGCCGCTCTCCTCAGCCTTCTTCTCCTGCCGCTCGTCAAAGGGGTGGAATGCTTGAGAATTGGCCGGATCCCGTCCATCCTCGTCGTGGCCCTGTCGGCATTTCTCGTCATCGGGGCGTTCAGCTGGGTCACGATCGGGCAGGTCTCGGACCTCGGGAAGCGACTTCCCGAGTACCGGGGGAAGATGATCGCCAAGGCCGGGTCGCTCGGCGCCGTGGGAAGAGCCATCAAGGAGGCTCAGGCGGCGTTGGCCGAGGTCGGGGACGAAATCGCGGCCTCGACCGCCGTGGCGACGACTCGCGAGAAAATCTCCACGGCAACCAAAGTCGAGGTCGTGCCTTCACCGCCGAAGCCCCTCGAGATCATCGGCCGGGCCCTCGTTTCGGGAGTGGGCACGCTCGGGACGACGGTGTTCGTTCTCATCCTGGTGATCTTCATCCTCATCTATCACGTCAATCTCATGGGCCGCCTGGTCCACATGGTGGGGGACTCCCGAGTCAGCGTGACCACCCAGACCGTGACGGAGGCGATGCACGGCGTGAGCCGCTACCTGTTTCTGCAGGCGGCCGTGAACGCGGGATTCGGGATTCTGGTGGGACTGGGTCTCTGGGCGCTGGGGATTCCCAACGCGCTTCTTTTCGGAATGCTGGCCGCGTTATCCAGGTTCGTTCCGTATGTCGGAACCTGGGTTGCGGCGCTCCTGCCGTTTCTCCTCTCCGTCGCGCTGACCGACGGATGGACGCAGCCCCTCGCGATCCTGGGAGGATGGCTCGTGGTGGAAGTCGTGATCGCCAATGTCGTGGAGCCCTGGGTGTACGGCACCAAGACGGGACTGTCGCCGCTGGCGGTGATCCTGTCGGCGTTCTTCTGGACCTGGATGTGGGGCGTTCCCGGACTGCTCCTCGCCATTCCGCTCACGGTGTCCCTGGTCGTGCTCGGAAGAAATATCCCCCAGTTCGCCTTCCTCCAGACGCTCTTCGGGAGCGACGGTCCGCTCGAACCCAACAAGGTGCAGCTCTACCATCGCCTTCTGGCTCTCGATCAGCAGGAGACGGTCGAGCTCGTGGACCGCTTCCAGGCGGAGAAGCCGCCCAATGAGGTCTACGACGAGCTGCTCCTGCCGGCGCTCTGCATGGCCGAGTCGGATCGGCAGCAGGGTCGGCTGGACGAGGAGCGGGAGACGCTCATGCTCAAGAACATCTCGGATCTCCTCCTGGATGTCGGCGAGCGGCTTGAAGCGGAAGGCACGGGCGAGACGCCCGGGCCGATGGCCATTCCCCCGTTCGTTCCCCGAATCGTCTGCCTTCCCGCCGCGCGTCCGGCAGACCGGGTGGCGGCCTCCATGTTGACCCCTCTCCTGGCCGCGAAGGGATTGCGCATGGACGCGGTCGAGGAGGGTGCGACCGCCGGCGAGAAGGTGGAGTTCATTGCGGAGTCGGAGGCGGATCTGGTCGTCATCTCGGCCGTGCCGCCCTCGTCGCTCATCCAGGTGCGCTATCTCTACAAGCGGATCCGCAGACTTCATCCGAAGGTCGCGATCGTGATCGGCCTGTGGAACGACCCCGGCGAACTCGCCGTTCTACGCCGTCGTGTCTCGTCTGATTCGGACGCCCGCGTGGTGACGACCCTGAGCGAGGCGGTCGAGCAGATACGCCAGATCAGCCAGACGATGATCGTCGCGCACGCCGGGCCGGTCGTTCTGCTCCAGGGCACAGCTCTCCAGCTGCGGTGACCGGCAATCCATCCCCCGGAACTGCATGGCCCGCCGATTGCGTTGTTGACCTGCATGAGAGGCAATCCCAGACATGCCCCAACCCCGTTCTTCCTGGGGCGATGGCACGGCAGAAGGATCGCGGGGTCTCCCATTTTGAGGGAAGGCCTACATCAAATTGATGGATCCCTCGAGCTCGTCGGACCGGTCGGCGTCGAGCATCAACATCCAAGAAGCGAGGCGGGTGTATCGTGAAAGTCACCGATTTCCCCATGCTCCTGGTCGAGGATGATCCTGCTGAAATCGTCCGCGTGCAGGAGGCCCTGGCCCAGGCCAATCTCGTCAATCCCCTGCGGATCGTCAACGACGGCCGCAAGGCGATCGCCTACCTTTCGGGACAGGGGGAGTATGCCGACCGCACGTCCCATCCCTTTCCGTCGCTCGTCCTTCTGGACCTGACGCTTCCGGAGACGTCGGGCCTGGAGGTGCTGGCCTGGATCCGCTCCCAGCAGAGCTTGAAAACACTGCCGGTCATTCTCCTGACGTCTCCCGGGTCGGATCATGGCGATTCCCGGCCTTCCGAAACCGACGGAGAGATCTCCTGTCTCGCCAAACCTGTGGACTGCGAACGGCTTCTCGAGAAGATGAAATCCATCGGGATGTACTGGATGATTCTCGACAACTCCCGTCCCGAGGCCGGTCCGCCGGGAGCGCCCCTCCAGAACCGCCATGTGCTCGTGGTCGATCGGGACGCGGACTTCCTCCGGAGCATCGGCGAATCGTTGCGCCGCCGCACGCCGCCCATCGTCGTGGATTCGGCATCGGATGCCGCGGACGCCCTTCGAAGGCTGGCGAGAAATTCCCTGGATGGGCTGGTCTACGAACGCGGATTCGACGGGGGCGAGGATTTTGATTTCCTGACCAAGGTGCGGGCGGCGAACGCGCACCTTCCGGTCATCGTCCTCTGCGCGGAGCGGGACGAGGCGTTCGCGGCTCAGGCGATCCAGAAGGGAGCGACGGGCGTCCTGCAGAAGCAGATCCGGCAGGATCAGTTCTCGGACCAGCTTCATGCCCTTCTCGTGGCGTCGAAAGTCCCGGACATCTCCGTGGCGCCGGCGGAACCCGAACCCCGGCCCGAGCCGGACTCCACGGACGTCGTCCCGTACCGGACCCATCGACCGGGCGGCGGTTCCGGGCGGCGTCAGGATACGGACATCATGGGCAACCAGATCACGTTCCAGAAGACCTCGTGGGACTTGGTGCGGGCGGCGCCCAACCTGGCGGCGCTCGATGCCCTGATCCGACTGTACTGGAAGCCGCTCTATTTCTTCGTCCGCCAGCGGGGCTTCGGCAACGAGGAGGCGAAGGACATCGTCCAGGAGTTCCTCGCGGTCACCCTCGAACACGGCATGATTCCCAGGGCGGACCCCCTGAGGGGGCGCTTCCGGACGTTCCTCCTGGCGGCGCTGACGAACTTCCTCAAGGATCGTCGCAGAGCCCGGGGGCGTCTGAAGCGCGGAGGAGGGCATGCGCCGATCTCGCTCGACCTCGAACTGGGCGAGCCGAAGTATGCCCGCGCCGTCAACACGGGAGAGCCGCCGGAGACAATCGTGGATCGCGCCTGGGCCAAAGGCCTGCTGGGGCAGTGCATCTCGGAATTGCAGGGAAAGAGCTCCCATCTCCGGGCCTTCGACCTCCAAATGAAGGGCTTGGACTACGTGAGCATCGGGAAAGAGACCGGGCTGACCGAAACAGCGGCGAAAACGGCGGTCCATCGGCTTCGAGTGAGGCTTCGCGGCATCATCCGCTCGCATCTCTGTCTGGAGAACGCGACGGAGGAGGAAGTCGGACGTGAGGTTGCCGAGTTCGCGTCTCTTCTCGCGTAATTCGGCCCGGGGGCCGGGAAGTCCGGGACGGTTCTTCGCGGCAGAGTTTTGACATTCGATGAGACTCGCATGAAAGGCGCATTCAAGGTTCGTGAGGACCGCGTCCTGGGCGAAGGCGCGCTGGGGACCCTCTATGAGGGGCTGGACAGCTCCTCCCGGAAGCCCGTGACCATCACGGTGCTGCGCCAGGAGTTTTCCGGAGATCCGGCGTTCAGCCGGCGATTTCACCGCGAGATCGCGCGAGCCTGCCGGGTCGTGCATCCCAACGTGGTCCGGACCTACGGGAGCGGGGTTTGGAAGGGCAAGCTTTTCTATGCCACCGAGACGGTCGAAGGGAAGGAGCTCCGCAGCCCGCGAACCGGCGAAGATCGGCTTGCGGCGGACGAGATTCTCAAGATTGCCGAGGGGAGCGCACGAGCGCTCATTGCGGCCGAGAAACACAAGATCACTCCCCTCCATCTGAGGAAGGCCGGCATCTTCGTCACCCGGGAGGGGACGGTCAAGGTGGCGGAGATCGGGCTGTCCCGCATCCTGGACAAGGAAGCGGAATACCAGCGGGTGTTCCGATCCTCGCCTTATCTCTCCCCCGAAAGGACCCAGGGACACAAGGCCGACGTTCGTTCCGACATCTTTGCGCTGGGCGCGATTCTTTACGAGCTGGCCACCGGCAATCCCCCCTTCGAGGGACACGAATCCAAGACCTCCTACCTGTATCAGCTCCTGCATGTCGTTCCCGTGCCTCCGAGGGAGGCGAAGTCGACGGTGCCCCGGGAGCTCGAACGGGTCATTCTTCGCTGCCTGGCAAAGGATCCGGGAAGTCGATATCAGAGCGCCGCCGGGATCCTCGAGGAACTCCTGGCGGTCCGCCGGACGCTGAAGCGGGAGCATCCTGCCGCGGACCTGGGGGAGGATGATTCCGGAGACTTCGAGATCGACGAAGACCAGATCATCGGCGAAGGGGGCATGGGAACTCTGTTCCGAGGCCGCCAGAGGTCGCTGGATCGGGTGGTGGCCATCAAGGTCATCCGGGACCTCCTCACCGAGAACGTCGCCTTCCGGAAACGTTTTCGCCGGGAGGCGGAGCTCCTGGCGCAGGTGAGGGACGGCAACGTCGTCCAGGTCTTCGGCGCGGGCACCTGGAAGGGACGCCTTTTCTATGCCATGGAGCTGGTGGAAGGCAAGGATCTCCGGCTGCGCGTTACCGAGGGCCCCCCGCTGACCATCGAGGAGATCCTCCACATCGGCCAGGGGGTCGGGAAGGCGCTTCGGGCGGCCTGGAGCCACAAGATCGTCCACCGCGACATCAAGCCCTCGAACATCCTCCTGGCGCGGGATGGAACGATCAAAGTCACCGATTTTGGATTGGCCACCAGCCTGAGGCTCCGCCGGCCGGATTCTCAGTTCATCGTCGGGACCTTGGGGTATCTGTCCCCCGAACAGGGAACGGGGGAGGACGTCGATATCCGGTCGGACATCTATTCCCTGGGCATCGTCCTCTTCGAGCTCGCCTCGGGCACGCTTCCCTTTGGCACCGATGGGACCCCGAGCTCGATCATGAAAAAGCACGCGTCGGTGCCGCCGCCTTCGTTGAGCGGAACCGGGAAGATACCGCCCGCCGTCGACGCGATCATCCAACGATGCCTGGCGAAGAATCCCGATCACCGGTTCCAAACTCCCGACGAGCTTTTGACGGCGATCCAATCCGCACGACAGCGACTCTGGGCCGAGGCTCATTCCCCGTCGACGATTCTTCCGAAAGCCCGGACCTGGAGCGATCAGACCTTCCCCTCGCCCGACGGCGTGTATCCCGGGTCCGTCCGGGAGATGTTCGAGCTGGCGATGGCGCTGGGGGACCACGAGATCGCCGTCCTTCTTGCGGAAAGCGAGTTCGGCGTGCCTTCGGAAGAGTACCGGAATGCTTCGGCTCGATCCCTGGAGGCGAACCTCCGGGAGTCCGAGCGGGCTGCGCTTCAAAAGTTCGTGGCGGAGGACTGGACGGGCGCCGCGGCGGCCTACCGGGAGATGATGGGCCACGCGGGGACCAGGCGGAAGGCGGAACTGTTTCTCGCCGTGGACTACTGCGATCGTCTGGCGACCGCCCAGGAGAAGGGAAGCCTCCCTCGCTCCAAGACGCGAAAACAGTCGGCGGACCTCGAACCGAACGATTCCACGATCGGCCCAAGACACTCCGGGTGAGGGGACTTCCCCTCGAAAGGGTCACGAACGATCGAGGCCGTGACTCTGCCAGCTTTTCCCCCACTGCTCCATCACATCTTTGGGCGGGACGGGCTGGAGTTCCGGCGCCGCGGGGGCGGAGGGGCTCCGCGCGGGGGCGACCGAATCCCGATCCCAGTTGCTCGAATCGGGCCAGTGGCCCTTGTCGAAGCCGTGCGCCTTCAGGAGCGTCTTCCGGTCCAGCTCGAGGATGACTTTCTTTCTAGGCTGGTCCACCTGAAGGGACGACCAGGGAAAGGCGAAGAGCTTGTTCCCGAGGCTCAGGACCCCGCCGATCGACACGACGGCGTAGGCAATCCGCCCACCGTCGGCGCTGATCATGAGGTCTTCCACTCTTCCAAGGCTCTCTCCCTGTGGATTCTCGACCTTACTACCGAGCAACTTCTGGCCCGACAGAAGGCTTCCCGCGGGGGTTTGCGTGTCTGGTGCCATGGCATGTTCTCCCATTGGATAGTCAGGTTCGGTTTCAACCCTGAGCGACCTGCAGGAGCCGTTCAATTCTCTGGATCACCTGGCTCTCCGAGTACGATCTCCTCAGAAGTCCGTCCGCCCCCGCGTCGATCGCCTCGGTGACGATCGAGGAGTCGTTGGAGTCCATGAGAAGAAGGACGCTCGTCTCCGGCGAGAGCGCCTTGATTTTCGAGACCAGCACCGTTCCCAGCCGATCCGGTCCGACGCTCCCCGCGATGACCAGATCGAGCCTTTGCCCGGCGACGGCCTTCAGCGCCTCTGCGGAGGAGGAGCACGTGGTCACCCGAAAGCCCTCGCGACTCAGGAGGGAGTCGAGCGTGGTCAACGTGTCCAGGTGGCGGTCGACGATCAGGATCAGCGGTTTCTGTTCTTCGGACATGGCTGGCTTCCCTTCAATTGGAGGTCCTGACGGGGGTATCTATGCCGCGCCCGGGGGAAGGTTACCTGGAGGCCTTGCGGAGGGAGGAGGTAACGACGACGGGAGAAGAGAGTAGATACCCGCGATCGACGGGTATTCGGCTGTTGTTTTAGGCGAAAGACGTATGGCCCAGTTCCAGATGTCCAGCGCGCCCGAGCTCCTGCCTCCGCTCGTTCAGGGTGAGCTTCAGAGGATCTCGCCGACGATCGACGTCGTCGGAATGATCCGACAGGCATCGACCCGGGTGAACATCCATCAGCTGATCCGGAGCGGGAGGAGGGACGTCCAGATGCTCTCCCGTGAATGGCTCGACGAGCTCGTCAGCCGGGCCGTCCGGACGATCGTGGAGAAGGATCGTGCGACGGGCCTCCCGGCGGACCCGGTGTCGCAGAGACGGATGGAGGCCGAGTCGAAGCAGGAGTTCTACGATCTCCTCAACCAGCATCAGCAGACGGCGAAGGCCGAAGACGACCTCTCCCAGTCCAAGGCGGCCCTGGACAGGGAACTCCAGGACATGCGGAACGACCTCGCCCAGCAGAAGACCCTGATGGACGGGCGGCTTCCGGCGGAGGTCGAGCGAGCCATGGTCGAGAAACGGTCCAAGGCCCTGTACGCTCACCTGGGGGCGATGGACCGGGCGCTGGGAACGCTGTTCTCTTCCAAGCTCTATTCCTACCGACAGCTTCAGAATCTCCTCCGACACGTCACGGCCGCCCGGAAGACGGCCGCCCTGCAGGCCAGGAGCGCCTCCCTTCGCGCGTCGGCCGCGCGGATCGGAAACGCCCGCGCGGAGAACGCGCCCGCCACGTTGGACGCCACTCCCGGCCGTCGGATCGAGCCCTTCAGCAGGATGGACGTGGAGCTCGGTCGCGGACTGAACGTGGGCACCGTCAACATCTGCGCCGCCGCCCGGAGGAAGGGCACCGGGGAGACGGCGTACAACATCCAGCGCAACGCCTTCCTGGACGTGCGGGACAATGCGTTCGCGAGGAAGCTGCCGAACTACGGCATCGACTACCTCGTGCGGGGCGAGAGAGGTTACGTCGTCGGGGATCCGGCGTTCGATTTCGCCACCCTCTTCGAAAAGAGCGTCCGCAGGCCGATGAAGGAAGGCATGATGTCGGCCGATGAGCCGGACGCGCTGCTCGTCGTCAAGCACTTGGTGGAGGAGGTCCTGGGTCCCCCGCAGCAGGCGGGCGAGATCTGCGTCTTTTCCGTCCCCGGCGATCCGATCGACGATGACCGCAACTTCATCTATCACCGCAGCGCCCTCGAAGGCGTGCTGTCGAACGCGGGGTACTCCCCTCGGCCGATGCTGGAAAGCCACTTGATCGTCCTCGGCGAGCTCGGAGGACAGGACTACACGGGGATCGGCGTCTCCTGCGGCGGCGGCATGGTCAACGTCTGCGTGGCCTACAAGAGCGTTCCGACGCTCGCCTTTTCGACGTTGCGCGGAGGCGATTGGATCGACGAAAGCGTGGCAGCGGCCATCGGGCTCCCTCCGACGCTCGTGTGCGCGATCAAGGAGGGGGGAATGGACCTGAGGAGTCCGAAGGACCGGGTGGAGGAGGCGATCGTGATCCACTACCGCAATTTCATCCAGCACACCTTGCAGATGATGAAGCGGAGGATGGAAGGGGCGCAGAGCATGCCGACGTTCGTCAGGCCGGTCGATCTCATCTTCTCCGGGGGCACGGCGATGATTCCCGGGTTCGTCGAGCTCGTCCGGGAGGAGTTCGCCACGATGAACTTCCCGATCGAGGTCGCGGAGATCCGACTGGCCGCGAATCCGCTCAAAGCCGCGGCGGAGGGATGCCTGCAGGCCGCCCTCGCGGAAACCCGGGCCCTCGAGGAGGCGTCGATCGAAGTGTCGCCCGCAGCGCTGGAGCGAGGAGAGATTCGGGGAATCCCCATGGCGGACCCTGAGGCAGCCGTGCAGCTCGCGCGGCTGCAGAGCGCCGCGATCTTGCCCGGGGGCGAGGCGATTCGGAATGGGAATGGGATGGACGGCTGGGGCCGGGGGGAGGATTCCCGAGGCGACGCACGCTGGTGACGGCGGCCCGGCGAGCGGCGGCGTCAAATTGATCAACCGGGAGATCGGATTGATCGAAACCTGGAACGCGGAGCCAGGGCCGCCCCTCGACGTTTTCGGCCTGTTGCGAAGTTCTTCAGCCAAGGAACCTACAGGCCTCTCGTCGGTGAGTCGAATTGATCAATTCCCTCCGTAAACAAGGGATCGCCGCTCCGTGTTTCCACAATTATCGCACAGGACAAAAGGAGCTGTTTTGTCCTGATTTGACTTCAAAGTCCTCCCTTCTGGCATGCGCCTTGCTGAACTACCCTGGTGCAACCGGGGGTAACCAGGGTGGCGGATCAGCCGCAACGTGATCGCGATCAAACTACCTGTTCCCTCTCTCTACGGTCGTGGGAGTCCCTCCCGGGGCTCCCACGACCTTTCATCGGAATCAACCTGGAGTTGATTGAACGTTCGGATTGTCCGGACATCGACTTCAGGCATGCTGCGTTCGCCAGGAGGTCGGTCTATGAGTCAGCTATCGCGCGAGGAATGCATCGAGCTGGGCCTTTCGGTTCCCACCGGTCCGTTGATCGGTTGGGCGACCGAGCAGCTCGCCGTCGCCAAGGGGAGAGAAGCGAGGCTGGAGCGCCGCGGCGTCACCGCGCCGTTTCTGAATGAAATCAAGATGCTCATCGGGATGGTCGCGGAGCTGCGAAGCACGCTCGTGAAGGAAAAGGCGACGCTTCCCGTGGAACTGGCCAAAGTGCAGCGGATCCGCGAGGAAGCCTATGCCTACTGGCAGGAGGCGAAGCAGATCGTCAAGGTCGAGTTCGGGACGAGTCCGGAGGTTCAGTTCCGGAGCCGGCTGGGGGTCCGAACCGGACGGTTGCTCGCGAACCTGATCCGGGAGATGGAATGCCTCGTGGCCGTGCTCCGGGAGCATTCGACGCAACTGAGCTGGCTGGGTGCGGACGAAGCCTTCGTCAACGCCGGCGGCGAGCTGATCGGAAAGCTGAAGGAGGCTCAGGCGAAGCAGGACGAGGCAAGCAAGTCCCTGTCTCCCGCGCTCGCCGAGCAGTGCGTCGAAAAGGGAAAGCTGTACGACCTGACCCGAAAGCTCGTCCGCATCGGACAGCTGGAGTACCTCCACGAGCCGGAGCAGGCGGCCGCCTTCAACTACACTCTGCTGAGGAAGGAACTCCGCGCCGGCTCCGAGGTCCGGGCCAAGACCATCAAGGCCGTCGTTCGTTGATCCCATGAACCACCCAATCCCCAGGCAGTGGTCGGGGCCGCAGCCGCACGGCTGTGGCCCCGGCGTTCATCTGAGCCAGCGAGGAGGTCGTCGATGAGTACGCTGTCGCGCGAAGAGTGCATCGAGCTGGGCGTCTCGATTCCCAACGCTCCGCTGATCGACTGGGCCGAAGGTCAGCTCGCCGCCGCCAGGGCCAGGGAAGCGAGGCTGGAGCACCGAGGCATCCATGCTCCCTACCTGAAGGAAATCCAGACCCTCGTCAAGACGATCACCGCGGCGCAGGCCGGGCTCGCACGGACGAGCGCCGTGCCTCCCGCAGAAGTGGTCGACGCCCAGCGGATCCGGGAGGAGGCGTTCGCCTACTGGCAGGAGGCCAAACAGATCGTGAAAGTGGAGTTCGGATCGAATCCGGACATGCTGGTGAAATTCCGCCTCGGAGTCCGGACCGGTCGGCTGATCGCGAATCTGACCAGGGAACTCGACTGCATCGTCTCCCTGCTGGGCGCCCATTCGGAGCAACTGGGATGGCTCGGCGTCACCGACACCTTTCGAAAGGTGGGGGAAGTCCTGATCGGGAGACTGAAGGAAGCCCAGTCGAAGCTGGATTCGGCCTGCAAGGCGTTGCCCCCCGCCGTCGCCGAACTCTGCTTCCTCAAGGGACGGCTCTATGATTTGACTCGGAAACTCGTCCGGGTTGGACAATTGGAATTCCTTCGCGAGCCGGAACAGGCGGCGGCGTTCAATTACTCCGTGCTCCGACGGGAACTCCGCGCGGGCTCGGAGGTTCGCCTCAAGTCGGTCAAGTCCGCCGTCCGTTGAGCGAGCTCTCCAGAAGGGGGTTTCATGGAAGCCTTGAAGCGATATCCGAAGAAATTCGCGGGACGTCTCACCCTTCGCCCGATGGAGGCGTCGGACCAGTCGGCGCTCCTGGACTTCTTCCGGCGGATCCCGGTCGATGAGCGCCGGCTCTTCAAGGACGACATCACGCGGGTGTCGGTGATCCGGGGATGGATCCGGAACCTGGACTACCTGAACATCCTTCCCCTGCTGGCGTTCGAAGGGGCGCGCGTCGTGGCGGACATCTCGCTCCATCGAGACCGGCGCGGCTGGGCGCGCCACGTGTCGAAGATCCGGCTGACCCTCGATCCGGAGTATCGCCGCCAGGGCCTGGCCCGCGCCCTCCTCCTGGAACTGATCGATCTGGCGAAGGGGCTGAACATCGCCATCCTGCAGGCGGAGATCCTCGACGTTCAGAGGGAGGCGCGCCTTCTCTTCGAAGACCTGGGATTCCAATGCGTCGCCACTCTTCCTCAGCATGCGATCGACCTGGCCGGGAGAGTTCACGACATCCTCATCTATGTCCAGACGATCACGCCGCCGGAGAGTCTGGCGCCCGAAGCCCGGCTGACCGAGGCGGAGGCGGACGTCGGGGGAGGATAGCGCGCGGCTGGAGCATCGGGATCTTCCGGCGACACCTTTGCGACGGGGAAGCGTAGATACGATCGCCGGGGCCGGCATCGTTGGAAGTGATCAAACGACCGATCCAGCCTGCGAAAGACAAGGCATAGGTCCTAGAAGCGGCAGCACAGATTCTCCGGGTGCCCCTGTTCTTCCGCAGGCTGGATCAACCAAATAACCCTGTCGAGAACGCGCAATACGGGACAGGGAAGCCGTGCAGAGAGCGGAGCGCAGGAGGCGGATTCGGCCGGCTCCAACGCTCCTCCTGGATGCTCCCTCTCTGGCCGGCGACCGCCGCTGCAAAGACTTCGCCCAGGCCTTCCTCCGACGAGTCTTGCACATTCCATTTAGAATGTCTTCCGCGGTAACGGACTCCGCCCGGGAGAGTAGATAGCCTCGCAATCCGTGGGGTGTTCTGCCCGACGGGAGGACGACTTGCAAGGGAGGCTCGGCGATGTGCGGCATCGTGGGATACGTGGGGAAGCGTCAAGCCTTGGGCATCCTCCTGGGGGGACTCCAGCGCCTCGAGTCCCAGGATGACGATTCGGCGGGGATCGTCGTCCAGAACGGGCATGGACTGACTTCCGAAAAAGTCCCCGGCAAGGTCGCCGCGCTCCGGGCCCGGATCTCCGATCGCCCCTTCAACGGCGGATCGGGTCTGGGACACTCGCGCCGGGCCACCCACGGCGGAGTCACCAGGGCCAACGCTCATCCTCACTTTTCATGCGACGGGAAGTTCGCCGTCGTCCACAACGGCATCGTCGAGAATCATGACGAACTGCGTCGCGAGCTCCACCGGCACCGGTTCTCGTCGGCCACGGACACGGAAGTCATCCCCCATCTGATCGAGGAGAGATACGAGAATCTCGGCGGGGATCTCCTCCGCTCGGTGATGCTGACGCTCAAGAAGCTTCGGGGCAGCTTCTCGCTGGGGGTCATCACGGCGCACCGGCCGGGGCTCCTGGTGGCGGCGCGCGTCGACCGTCCGCTGTTGATCGGCCTGGGGGAGGGGGAGGCCTTCCTGGCCAGCGACCTCTCCGCGCTCCTTCCCCACACCCGGCGTATCGTGTCTCTCAAGGGATCCGAGATCGTGGAGATGGACGGGACAGGGATGCAGATCTTCGACGCGGATCTCCGACCCCGGAGCCGCGAGCCCCGAACGGCCTCGAGCCTCCGTCACCTTTCGTGCCGGACGACGTAGATGACGGTGCTCGAGATGCTCCATGAACTTGAGGAGACGGATTCACCCTGCGGGAAACGAAGAGCCGGAGAGCCCAAAAGGCCAAAAGCAATAACTCCGCGAGCCCTCGGTCTCCCGCAGGGTGGATCCCCCAACAGTGAATAAGGAAAGACCTATGAGGCTCAGAGTGCTGGACAGCATCGATGTGCAAGAACTCCGGGAGTTGCTTCTGGATCGCAGCAAGGTTCTCAAGGTCGATCTCGCCGGTCTTGAAAATGAGACCACGGGGGAGGGCGCGGAACGGGCGGGAGCCCAATCGTCGGCGCCGGGACACCTTGCGGAGCTCGCGAGCGACGCCTCGGAGAAAGCCGTCATGTTCGGCCAGATGGAGCGTCAGAGCGACGAATTGGGGGAGGTCCGCGACGCCCTCGATCGACTAGACAACGGAGCCTTCGGGCTCTGCGACGATTGCAACGAGGAGATTCCCATCGAACGTTTGCGGGCGATCCCCTATGCCCGCCTCTGCAAGGGATGCAAGAGCGCGGAAGAAAGGGGATAGGCGGGTTCGGGAATCGCGCCTGCCGAATCACGGCGGTCCGTCCCCCTCCGCCTCCCTGGAGGAGTGCCAGTGGGACCCTCCTCCGTGATTCGGCCGGCGCGATTCGCTGGGATGGCCACTTGGGATTCAGAAGGGAAGGTCCGATGGAACTGCAGGAGATCCTGAAATCCCTCTGCTCGATTCAAGACCCGTCCGCGGCGGTGGTGACGCTCGCGCTGGACGTCTCCAAGGCCAGGAATCGAGTTCTCGATCGGCTGGGGTCGGAAGAACTTCCGGCGGCCGCGCGGGAGATCCTGCGGGGCGTTTCCGGAAGGATTTCGCGATACCTCGAGACGCAGCTGCGGCCGGAGACGGAAGGGCTGTTCCTGGTCGCGGGTCCCGGCCTCTGGCAGCCGTTCGCGCTCGGAGTCCCGGTCCAGGACTTCATCCATGTCGGACGGACACCCTACCTCGCTCCGTTGCTGGAGGCGCTGACGCGGATGCCTCGAGCGTATGTGCTCCGATTCGATCAGCAGGAAGGAATTCTCGACGAAGTCCTGATGGGCGCAAGGAAAGAGATCGAGCGACTGTCCTCCGCCGTCGTGGAGCGGAATGCTCAGCATCAGATGTCCAGTCACACCACGCTCCAGGCCGGATCCGCGCGGTCGGCGACCCGCATGGGCGGGGGCGGACGCGACCGCTTTCAGCACTGCGTCGAAGACGCGGTGGAGGCCATGCTCCACAAAGCCGCCGACCGAGTCCTCGCCCTGCAGCAGGAAGCTCCGTCGGAGTCGATCTACGCGTTCGGCGACCGGAAGCATTTCCCTTTCTTTCGGGACCGCCTCCCCGCAGGTCTGCGGTCTCAGGCGATCCATGTGGGACCGGTCCCTCACCGGCATGAGGAACTCCTCGACAAGAGCATCCGGGAACAGCAGGCATCGCGGCTGCGGAATCGCATCGATGGGGAAATCCTCGAGTTCCAGGCGCGTCGGGCGGAGCAGTGCCATGTCGCCTCCGGACCCGAGGAGATCCTGCGGCACCTCGACACCGGCAAGGTGGCGCGAGTGTTTCTGGACCCCGGCGACCCGTTGACGGGGACGAAGTGCGCCGCCTGCGGCGCGCGTGCCGGGGCGGGCAAGGAAAAGTGCGAGGCGTGCGGAAGTTCCCTGGCGGCGACGTCGATGACCCAGGAGGTCCTCTCCCACGTCCTGCTTCACCCCCCGGTCCCGCTCACGTTTGTTCCGCGCGGAGAATCGTGGCTGGAGGAGTCGGGCGGAATGGCGGCGCTGCTCTCGGAAAAGGGAATCCACTCCCGGAGGTAGGATCTCAGGGCCCGGCTCCCGCGGCCCGCAGTTGTTCGAAAAGCCGGCGCTGTTCATCGCTCAGCCGGCGAGGAATCCCGACCTGGATCGTGACGATCAGGTTCCCCCGATGGACGCCGTCGGACAGACCGTGGCCCGCCAGGCGGAAGAGCTGGCCGGGCTGCGTGCCCGGAGGGATCGTCATCTCCGCGGATCCCTCCAGCAGCGGGACTTCCGCCTTGCCGCCGAGCACGGCCGTCAGGAGATCGACCGTCACCTCGCGCTTGAGATCGAGCCCCTCGCGTTCGAAGGGGCCTCCCGGCTGGATGTGGACATGGATCCGAAGGTCTCCCGGGGGGCCGCCTTGCCTCCCGGGGGCGCCCATCTGCCGGAGTCTCAGGACCGTTCCGTCATCCATGGCCGGCGGGATCGTCACTTCGATAGTTCGGGGCCGGGTTTCGATCCTGGCCCCTTTGCAGCGAGGGCACGCGGAAGCCGGGTCGACTCCGCTCCCGCGGCAGCCAGGGCAGGCCGTTGACACCGAGAAAAACCCGCCCGCCTGGCGGGCGCGCTGACTGACGTGGCCGGTGCCCTGACAGGTCGGGCAGGGATGAGATCGTCCGTCGGACGAGCCGGTTCCGTGGCAGGCGTCGCACACACCGGGAGCGTTCGTCGTGAACGTCTTCTTTCCCCCTTTGGCCGCCTCCTCAAAGGGGATCGATAGCTCGACGTCGTAGTCCTCGCCCGGCTCTTGCGCGGCGGCCCGCCGGACTTGATGCCCGAAAAGGTCTCCGAAGATGTCCCCGTAGCGGGAGAAGATGTCTTCCGTGGTATTGAAGCCGCGGAACCCCGTGTCGGCCTCGACCTGGGAGGATCCTCCCCGATCGTACGCGGCTCTGGCTTTGGGGTCGTCAAGGACGCTGTACGCCTCCGCGATCATCTTGAACTTCGCTTCCGCCGCCTTGTCGCCGGGATGGCGATCCGGATGGTACTGGGCCGCCAGCTTTCGAAAAGCGCGGCGGATGTCCTCGGCGGCGGCATCGCGGGCCACCCCGAGTTCGGCATAGTAGTCGCGTTCGGCCATGCTCTACCGGGGTTCCAGGCGTTTGAACTGAAGCCAAAGCACGCCGTCTTCGTATCTGGACTTCAACAGCTCCGCCGCGTAGGGAAGGGTGACGTCGCGGATCAGAATCCCCCGCTTGATCTCCCGATGAAGCGAGGCGCCGCGCGGGGCCGGCCGCTGAGCCCGGATGACGATCCGGCTGCCCTCGAGCGTGATATCGATCTCGGTCTCCAGGACGCCCGGGAGGGCGACCTCGAGAAGGAGAAAGTCTCCTTCTTCCAGGAGATCGAAGACGAAATCGAAGAATGGTTCGGACATGGGCAACATCATACCTTCCCTGGTCGCGCGGACTCGCCTCAATCAGCGGACAGGTGGGGAAAGGTCCGGTGCAGGGGAGGAGATGGGCGGCTATCTTCCTGAAGCACCCCTCCGGGGGCGCCTTTTCGCGGCCGACGACGATCTCCGGAGGCGGACGTAGTCCTCCAGCCGCTGGTCCGCGGCATCGAACGCCTCGCGGATCGCCATGGGGAGGTCCTCCCCGGTCTGACGATTGATCGCGATTTCCGATCCAGGAACGGTGAGATAGACGCGAACCCGGATGCGGCCGCGCCGGGCATGTTGTCCGGGACCGTCAACGGTGACTCGGCACTCTTGAATCCCCCCGAAGAAGTGTCCCAGTTTTTGGGTCCTCTCGCGGATGTGCCCGACAAGGCCTGGCGAGAGCAGCTCTCCTTGATCGATCAGCTTGAGGGGGATGGTCATCAGGCCTCCTCGCATCCGTCGTACCCGCGCCTATTGAACTGACGCTGGACCGGGAACAAATGTCGCGTGCCTCCCGAAGGCACCGGGAAGAGGCGGACCGGTCTAAGCCTGCACGGCGTGCAGGAGCCCATTCACTCTTTCGATCACCTGGCTCTCCGAATACGGTCTCCTTAGAACGCCGTCCGCCCCGGCGGCGATCGATTCCGCGAGCATCGAGTCTTCGTCGGATTCGATGAGGACGAGGACATTCGTCTCCGGCGAGATCGTCTTGATTTGCGAGACAAGGGTCGAATGGGGTAACGGTCCGACCCTTCCCGCGATGACGAGGTTCAGCTTCTCTCGGGCGACGGCCTTCAGAGCCTCCGAGGAGGAGGAGCACATGGTCACCCGATAGCCCTCCAGGCTCAGAAGGGCGTCCAGCGAGAGGAGCGTGGCCAACTGTCGGTCAGCGATCAGGATCAGCGGTCTCTTTTCTTCCGACATAGGTTCCTTCCTTTGAATGGCATCGACCTTCACCGGGCTTATTTATGCTGCTCCGGAGGGAACGTTACGGAAGGGAAGAGGGGAGCGCCGCTGGGGACCGGCCGTTCAGCATCCTCTTCGACGCCAAGGCGGCAAGAGCTTACGGAACGGAAGGGTCACGCGAGCTCAGATCCGTCCGAAGGCCGCAAACCCGACTCAACGCCTTCACCAGGCGGTCGAGATCCACGGGCTTGCGACGGAACACTTTCGCTGCCTTGAGGCGCCCTAAGGAAGATCCGATCCTGGTGGCAGGAAATCGCAGCTTATCGGGTTCTTGGGCTGAGGGCTGGAGCGGCTGCGTTGCGTCAGGTCTTGATTCCACGGGATCCTTCCGAGGTCCGTGAGCCGCCTCCCGCCTGAGACCGACCTTGATGTCGCTGGAAATGAAGTCGGCTCGCGCTACCTCTGAACTTCCGGCACTCTTGGCCCCGATGCACCCGATGCAATCGAAGCGTCCTGATAACGCGATCGACAACGACGTTTCCTCGACAATGCCCGAGCGCGGGGAAAATAGATCATGGGGAAGCGGGTTTTGAAGGCCTCGCTCTCGAGAGTCTGATCATAAAATTGGGTGAGCTGGCCTAACTTGTCCTTGAACACATCTCCAAGGGGCATTTCATGGCGTAGTGGACGCTAGAAGGACCGCTGACGCGATGTGAATTCGCCCAAAGTTTGTGCCATTAGTGTGCCAACTTAGGGGACTTTTCGGGGTTTTTCATGACCCAACACGACTCGAGATGACGAAAATCGAAAACAGCTTAAAACGTGTCCAAAGCACCGTTTAGACGCATTCCGAGCAATCTCGACTCAACGCGACGCATAACCCATGGGACGATTGCCAACGAGAAGGTCGCCGGTTCAAATCCGGTCGCCCGCTCCATTAACCCTCTGATCACAGGGGGTTGCGCACGCCTCGAAAAACCCCCACTTCGCGGAAGCTCAAAGAATTAGCGCGGCGATTGCTCCTGCTCTTGCGACTAGCCCCTGCCAGCGGAGCGAGGCTCGGTCAGGGACTCCAGCGCCTCGATCCCGACCGGCGGCGTCGCCAGCCAGGGAACCACGAATGTCCGACGGGATAGGCCTTGGGCGATCCGGCCCGCCTGTCGGCGCTCGCTTTCGATCCTCGCGAGCAGGACAGGGTCCCGGGTACCGCTGACGGCGAGGCTCCGATTCAAGATCCAAGCATAGGGCTCGATCTTGGCGCGGCGCAGATCCTCCTGCAGGGCGGCGGCCTGCGAGACCGGCGTCACCTCGGGCAGAGTGACGATGAGGATTCGCGTGTAGGACGGATCCTGCAAGCGCATGAGCGGCGTCGTGAAGCTCTTGAAGCCTACGGCGCCGCGGTATTGGCGGACCATCTGTCGGTGGTAGGCGCCCGTCGTGTCCATGAGGAGGACTGAGTGCCCGGTCGGCGCGGTATCGAGCACCACGAATGCGCTCTTCGCTTCGTTGATGACCCGGCTGAAGGCGCCGAAGACGGCGACTTCCTCCGTGCAGGGCGACTTCAGATCCTCAAGCAGGAGCGCTTTCTCTTCTTCGTCCAGGTCCCGGCCACGGGTGGCCAAGGCCTTGTTGATGTAGGCCTGCGTCTCCGCCTTTGGATCGATGCGGTCAACAGTGAGTCCCGGGAGGTTCCCCTGAATCGCGCCCGCCACGTGAGCTGCGGGATCGGTCGTCGTCAGGTGGACGCGGTGACCTCGCTTGACGAGCCCCACCGCGAGAGCCGCAGCGATCGAAGTCTTGCCGACCCCTCCCTTTCCCATCACCATGATGAGGCCGTGGCCGTAGCCCGCCAGTTCGTCGGCGAGGTGCGAGAGGGGTTTAGCGGGAATGGTGGCAGTTTCCGTCGTATTCTCGGCCGACTGCGGCACGATGAGCGATCCGTGGAACAGGGCGCGGATCGCCGGCAGCCCTACCATGTCGAAGGCGCAAAGCGGCACCCGGTCTTGGGGAAGGGCGGCGAGGGTTTCCGGCAGGTGGAGCAGGGCATCGCGGCCGAGGGCTGCGACGGCCTCGGCGACATCATCACCGGGGCTGGAGGGTTCGAACACGCCGTTAATGACGAGGCGCTGGCGGGTGAGTCCCAAGACGGTGAGCTCTTGGGAGGTCCGGGCTGCCTCCTCAATCGGACGGGGATCCGGCCGGGTGACGAGCACCACGGTCGTGACGTCGGGGTTGGAGAGTGCAGCGAGGGCGTTCCGGAAGCGGGTCTCCTGCATCTTGAGCCCAGAGTGAGGGCCGAGGCAGGAAGCGCCGCTGTTATTGCCCGCGAGGAACCCGGTCCACGCTTTCGGCAGGCTGAGGAGGCGCAGCGTGTGGCCGGTGGGGGCGGTATCGAAGACAACATGGTCGAAAGTCGTCCCGCCGTGATCCCGGACCTCCTCTCCTGCGAGGAGCGCCGCGAATTCGTCGAAGGCGGCGATCTCGGTCGTGCAGGATCCGGAGAGCTGTTCGCGCACCGTACCTCGCTCCTCCTCGGAGGCGCTCGGGCTCATCTGTTCCACAACGCGGTCGCGGTAGGCGTTTGCGGCGGTGTCCGGGTCAATGTTCAGGACGGAAAGGCCTGGAACTCCCGGTACTGGCACAGGATGATTCTTGAGCGGCACCCCCAGCATCTCGTCGAGGTTGGATGCGGGATCCGTACTCACCAGCAGGACGCGCTTTCCGGAATCCGCGAGGGCGACCGCCGTTGCCGATGAGAGCGATGTCTTCCCGACACCTCCCTTCCCCGTGAAGAAAAGGAAGCGGGTGGGGTGACTCAAAAGGCCAAGACTCTTTCCCTCGGGGACGCTCGTGTTATTTGCGGGAGCTTTTGGACGGCTCATAGGGGAAGTATCGCAAAAAGAGCGTCCGACTCCATTCAATAGCCGACTGATCCACCAGATCATGCACGCGACCTGGACCAGGTCCTTGCCCAGAAGTCGAAGACCCGTGACCACCCAGGTCGACTCTTTCCTGCACCCGGGCTACGACTACATCGGGTTGGGCAGCCAGAGGAAGACGAGGTCGAACTTCCAGCCGACGTTCAGGAAGGGAATGAAATCCTGTAACCGGTCCGGATCGGCGGATCAATCCGGCAGGAAGTGGAGGGTGCCTCCCATGACCGTCGAGAGAGCATTGCGCGGGATCGCAGGCGCGTTCATCCTGGCCAGTGTGGCGCTGGCGTTCTTCCATAGCCGGAACTGGCTTTATTTCACCGGATTTGTCGGACTCAATCTTCTCCAGTCGGCCTTTACCAACTGGTGTCCGATGGTCTGGCTCCTCCAGAAAGTCGGCCTACGGCGAGAGTCGCCCCTGCCGGAAGGTGCCCTGGAGTCCAGGTGAATCGAACAGCGGAGCGCGGGAATTTCCACGAATGTCCGGGGAATTCCTGACCGGGATCAGAATCCGCATGTTACCCCATCATAGGGTCGTCCGGCACCTTAATTGCTCGTACCCTGGAAGTTGGAGTCCGTCCTCGTGTGGAGGCGATTCTGAACTCGGCTATGAGAATACTCTGGTCCGCGGCTGTGATGGCCGCCTTCGGAGCCGGATGCGCGTCGAGGGAGGTTTCTCCGTATCCATCCGGGTTCGAGAGCACTTTCGCTAGAGAGGGATCTCGGGGCAGGGCTCCGGCCCCGCTCCCCTCAGGCCCCTTGAGCCTCGAGCAGGCGGTCACCCTCGCCCTGGACCGGAATCCCGACCTTCGGGCTGCGGCCGAGCGGATCGGAATCGCCGAAGCTCACGTGGCGGAAGCCGCCTCGAGCTTCTACCCCCAGATCGGAGCACGCCTCTCCTACGGCCGCACGGACAATCCCGCGCAGGCGTTCGGAATGATCGTCGCCCAGCGCCGATTCTCCCCCTCGACCGACGTGAACAATCCCGGCGCGACCCAGAACTGGCGTCCCGAACTCGTGGCCACTTATTCGATCTTCCGGGGTTTCCAGGACGCCAGCGGAGTCGGGGCGGCGAAGAAAGGCACCGAGTTGGCCGCGTTCGAGCGCTCGGCGATCAAGAACGCGTTGGGCCAGGCCGTGACGGAGGCGTATTTCGTTCACCTTGCCGCCCGGCAGCAGGTCGACGTGGCGCTCGCCTCCGTGAAGGCCGTCGACGGCGAACTTGCCGAAGCCCGCAATCGCTTCGATGCGGGCGCGCTTCTCAAGAGCGACGTCCTTTCTCTGGAAGTCCGGCTGGCTGCCGCCAAGGATGGCGAAGTCCGCGCTCGGAACGGCGTCGAGCTGGCCCGGACGAGCCTGCGGGTCCTCCTTGCGCTGGCGCCCGACGAATCGGTGGAACTTTCTACGGATCTTCCGCCGGAAGATCCGTCCCTGCCACGGAATCGGAGCGACGCGCTCACTCGGGCGATGGAGTCGCGGCCGGAGCTCCAGGCGGCCGCGCGTCTTGTCGACTTGAGGAAGGTCGAACTGGCCGGGGAACGTGGCGCATGGCTCCCGAGCTTGAACGCGTTCGCCAGCTACGGACAGGATGCGCCCGAGCTCGTCTTCTCCGGACGCCAGGACAACTGGGCCTTCGGGTTCTCCCTCGACGTTCCCCTCTTCAACGGGTTCCGGACCCACTCCCGGGTCGTTTCGGCCGAGCGACGGGTGGACGAAGCCCGCGCGATGGAAGACAAGGTGCGCCTCGCCGTCGAGCAGGAAGTGCGGATCGCCATCCTGCACCGGGATGAGGCGCTCGAAAGGGTTCTGGTGACGGAAAAGGCGGTCGCGGCCGCGGAGGAGGCGCTCCGATTGGTCCGGGAGCAGTACCAAGCGGGGACCGCGACTGTGACACGATACCTCGAGGCCGAAGCGGCGCTGGCAGACGCGCGGTCGCGGGCCATTTCGAGCCGAACAGACGTCCGGCGATCCGGGGCGGAACTTCGGAAGGCGATCGGCGGCTGGAAGTGAAGCAGGAGGCGAGGCATCCATGAAAACCGAACCGGTCCTGACCAAGGTGGAGACCCCGCCGTCGGAGTCGACTCCGACGGTCTGCCAACGCCTCAGGGAGTCGCTGACCCGTGTGGATCGACGGGCGCTTCGAAAAGTGTCCTTCTCCCTCCTGGGGGTCGCGGCCCTTCTCTTTCTTCTTCTCTACCTTCAGGGCACTTTCGGAGGCCGCAAGGTGCCTCCTGGAATCGTTCCTCTGAGTCATCGGGACGCGGCTCCGGAAAGCCGCTCGGTCGCCGTGATGCGGCGAGAAATCGAAGACGTCCTCGAATGGCCGGGTACCGTAAGGTCGCGGACGGAAGTCCAGGTGGCGCCGAAGCTTCTCGCCCGAATCCTGGAGCTCCGGTGCGAGGTCGGCACTTCCGTCAAGGCGGGGGAGGTGATCGCCGTCCTCGACGATCGGGATCTGACTTCGAAAGTGGAGCAGGCAAAGGCCGCGCTCGGGGCTGCCGAGGCACAGGCCACTCAAGGAGAGGCCGAATACCGTCGGATGAAGGGCCTCTTCGAGAAGCAGGCGGCGACCAGCCGCGATCTCGAAACCGCTCAGGCGCGTGCGACCTCCGCGCGGTCCCAGGTCGATCAGGCCCGTCAGGCCGTTGCCGAAGCGGAAGTCTCCCGATCGGAAAGCATCCTTCGCTCGCCGTTCGACGGAGTGATCACCGGGAAGTGGGCACAGTCGGGAGACACCGCCGTCCCCGGGAAACCGCTCGTCACTCTGCAGGATCCCCGTCACCTGAGGCTCGAAGCTCACGTTCCCGAGAGCTGCGCCAGGAAGGCCGTGCTCGGCATGGAAGTCCGCGTGCGGATCGACTCGCTGGGCCGCGAGACGATCGGCCGCATTGAAGAGATCGCTCCGGTTGCGGATCCCGAGAGCCGGACCTTTCTCCTGAAAGCGAGCTTGCCCGGCGACACGGACATCCGGCCGGGGATGTTCGGCCGATTCATCCAGCCCTGCGGCAAGAAGGCGGCGCTCCTCGTCCCCGCCTCCGCCATCACGCGTTCGGGACAACTGGAAATGGTCCAGGTTGTCGCGAATGGAGAGGTGCAGTCGCGTCACGTCCGGACGGGGAAGAGCTACGGAGATTTGATTGAAGTCCTTTCCGGGCTTCGCGAAGGCGAGAAGATCTTGCCCGAAGGAAAATGACATGGGTCCCTCATCGAACGGAGAAGCGGCAGGTCCCCGCCGAAGCCTGACGGCCCGGATCGTCGAGGTATTTCTCACCTCCAAGCTCTCGATTCTGTTCCTGGTGGCTTCCCTGGCCGCCGGAGTCGTGGCGCTCGCCATCACGCCTCGGGAAGAGGAGCCGCAGATCGTCGTTCCCTTCGCCGATGTCATGGTCCGCTTTCCGGGAGCCTCGGCCGAGGAGGTCGAGAAACTCGTCTCGACCCCCCTGGAAGCCAAGCTGTGGGAGATCGACGGCGTCGAGTATGTCTACTCGGCCTCCCGACCGGGCGAAGCGGTGGTCACGGTCCGCTTCTACGTGGGTCAAGACCGGGAGCGGAGTTTGGTCAAGATCTGGAACAAGCTGATGTCCAATCAGGAGGTCCTGCCGCTCGGCGTGACCTCCTGGACGGTGAAGCCGATCGAGATCGACGACGTGCCGATCGTGCTCTTGACGCTCTCGTCCGAGGGATACGGCGGCCCGGAACTCCGCAGGCTGGCGGACGAGATGCTCGACAAGCTGGGACGAGTCCCCAACGCCGGGAAGAGCTGGGTCGTCGGTGGCGAGCGTCGCCGGGTAACCGTCTACCTCGATCCCGCCCGGCTTGCCGCGAGCGGCATCGCCCCCGCGGACGTGGTCCGGGCGCTGGGAGCCGCGAACGTGAACCTCACCGTCGGCCGGATCGAACGCGAGGGTCGGGAGGTCCTTGTCGAAGCCGGACCGTCGTTCTCGTCGGCGGAGGAAGCGGGTACGACGGTCGTCGGCGCCCAGGGAGGGCGATCCGTCCATCTTCGCGACGTGGCCCGGGTCGTCGATGGGCCTGCTGAGGCGACGGCCTACACCCGGATCGGGTTCGGGCCCCAGGCCGGGGACATCCGGCGCGTGGGACAGGACGGTACCGCAGGCGCTCCAGGGCAGGAGAGGGCGGCCGTCACGATTGCGGTGGCCAAGCGGAAGGGGACCAATGCCGTCCGCGTCGCCGAAGAGGTCGTCCGTGCGGCGGAGGATCTCCGCGGGAAGATCATCCCGAAGGATGTGCTGGTTTCCATCAGCCGCGATTACGGAGAGACGGCCAATCACAAGGTGAACGAGCTGGTCAAGCACCTCCTCATCGCCATCGCGACGATCATCGTTCTCCTCGCGATCGCGCTCGGGCCCCGGGAAGCCTTCATCGTCGCCATCGCGGTACCGATGACGCTCTCCGTGACGCTCTTGCTCGATCTCGTCTTCGGCTACACGATCAACCGGGTGACGCTCTTCGCTCTCATCCTTTCATTGGGATTGCTGGTTGACGACCCGATCGTCGATGTCGAGAACATCTTCCGTCACTTCAAGCTTCGCAAGCAGCCGCCGCTCGAGGCCACGATCACGGCAGTGGACGAAGTGCGTCCGCCCACCATCCTGGCGACCTTCACGGTGATCGTCTCCTTCCTCCCGATGTTCTTTATTACCGGAATGATGGGCCCCTATATGGCCCCCATGGCTTTCAATGTCCCGGTCGCCATGCTCATGTCGCTCCTCGTGGCATTCACGGTGACGCCTTGGGCGAGTTACCACCTCCTCAAGAAGGAGTACGCGACGGGGCACGAGGCTCCTTATGACATCAAGACCTCGAAGGTGTACCGCCTCTACCGCAGAGTGATGGAGCCGCTCCTGGCCCGGCGGGGCCGCGCGGCGCTCTTTCTGGGCGGAGTCGTCGTGGCCCTGATCGGCTCGGGTGCGCTGGCCGTCACCCGAGCGGTGCCGCTCAAGATGCTTCCCTTTGACAACAAGAACGAGCTCGCGCTCGTCGTCGACATGCCTCGGGGATCCACGCTCGAAGAGACGGACGCCGTCGTCCGCACCCTCGGCCGCTACCTCTCGACCGTTTCCGAAGTGACGGACTACGAATCGTATGTGGGGCTCTCCTCGCCCATCGACTTCAACGGGATGGTCCGGCATTACTACCTGAGACAGGGGGGCAACGTCGCGGACCTCCGGATCAACCTGCTCCCCAAGGAGCGTCGCCGGCAGCAGTCGCACGAGATCGCGCTCCGGATCCGCCCGGACGTGGAGCGGATCGGGAAGGCCTCAGGGGCGAACATCAAGATCGTGGAGGCGCCTCCCGGCCCGCCCGTGCTGTCGACGCTCGTGGCCGAAGTCTATGGCCCGCCCGAGGCCCGATACGGCGACCTGGTCGGGGTGTCCAAGGGGATCCGCTCCGCCATGGAGAAGACCGCCGGCGTGGTCGATGTGGACGATTGGTCCGAAGCCCATCACGCGAAAGTGAGATATCGGCTCGACCGGGAGAAGGCCGCCCTCGCGGGGATCACCGTTGCCGAAGTGGCCGAGACGCTCCGACTGGGTCTCAGCGGAGCTCCTGCGGGCCTCGTGCACGTCCAGGGCGAGCGGCAACCCCTCGAACTCGTCGTGCAGCTTCCGCGCGAGCTTCGCTCGTCGCTCAAGGATCTCGCGGCGCTCCGGGTTCGCTCCCGGTCGGGAACGCTGGTCCCCCTGGAGGAGATCGGGACGCTCGATGACGCATCAGGCGAGAAGGCCATCTACCATAAGAATCTCCAGCGCCTGGCCCTCGTGACGGCAGAGATGGCGGGTCGGAGTCCGGTCGAGGCGGTCCTCGATCTGAAGAAACACCTCGGCGGCCATCCTCTGGCCGCGGGCTACCGGGTGGAGTTCGCCGGGGAGGGCGAGTGGCAGATCACCGTCGATGTCTTCCGCGATCTGGGGATCGCCTTCGCTGCGGCGAACCTGCTGATCTACGTGCTCCTCGTGGCCCAGACGGGATCGCTCGGCGTGCCCCTGGTGATCATGGTGGCGATCCCCCTCACCGTCATCGGCATCATGCCGGGCTTCTGGCTCCTGAACACGCTCTTCACGACTCCCGTGTCGGGCTATGCGACGCCCATCTTCTTCACGGCGACCGGCATGATCGGGATGATCGCGCTCGCGGGCATCGTGGTGCGGAACTCGATCATCCTGATCGACTTCATCGAGCACATCCGCAGACGGGGAGATGGGACGACGCTGATGGAAGCCATCATCGAGGCGGGGGCGACGCGGTTCCGCCCGATCCTGCTGACGGCGGGGGCGGCGATGTTCGGGTCCGTCGTCATCACGCTCGACCCCATCTTCTCGGGCCTCGCGTGGAGTTTCATCTTCGGTATCTTCGCCTCCACGGCGTTCAGCCTCGTCGTCGTTCCCCTGATCTACTACCTGATTTATCACCGCAAGCACGATGCTCCTGCGGCGGCCCGGCCGGTGGTGCAGCCTGCAGTCCAGGACGCGCTCCGGTCGTGATCGTGAGGCAGGGCACGGCACCGGTGGTTTACTCCGGCGCCGTACCCTTGGTCTCGCGGGCTATCGTCAATTCCAGTCCGACCGGTCAGGCCGAGCCGAGGTGCTGTTCTCGTGGTAGAGGTAGGCCCAGGGGTTGGAGTCGAACGTTTTTGCGTTCGCCTCGTTTTCGAAGTAGTAGGTTTCACCCAAGTAGCGTCGGGGGACTGCCTTCGAGATGTCCACTGTGTGATTGCTGATGTGATCCAAAGCGTACTCGCCGTGATTCGTGTGCCAGGTGTGAGTCACCCAGCTGAAGTCTCCTGATTCGGACGCACACCCTCCCAGAAAGAGCCCCAAGAACGCCAGCACCAGTACGTACTTCATGAACCACCTCCGATTATGGCTTCGCCATATCCCGATCACCGGGGCCAGATCCAATAAGACGGCTGGCCCATTCAGCCCTGCAGTCGCCACGATTTGGGGTCACTTTCCATTGTGTGATTTGAAAGCGGCTCGCCGCCGTCACCAATCGGGCCGCCAGAGGTGCACCCCCTTCAAGTGGCATTGCGGTCGTAGACATGATCATCTCCTTTCGAAAGGGCTGTAGTTCGTCCCGGCAATGCAGGGTGCGTTGACGTACCAAAGCGATGCGAGAATGGGATTGCGGACGTAAGGGGGATCGCGGTCTGGGGCTCGAATGAAGGCTGGAGAAGATCAGATATTTCCGCGGTCCGGAGGTAGGTCTGCGTCTCCAATCGGGTCGGATGACGTCATGATGATCCATCGATCCATGTCCCTGTTGACCTGAACCCAAGTCTTGCTTTTGCAGGAGGGGCATAGGATGGCCTGAACGCCCTTCCGAATCTCGAAGGGGATCAGCTTGCCTCTGCAATTGCGGCAGGGAATGGGGATCCTATCCCCGGGGCGGATCTCCATGGCTATGAAGTCATGCGGAAGGGCGAGAAGAAAGGCGGGATACCCCGATTCGAGTGCGGTACTCTTCGTCGATCAGCCTTCAACGGTGGCCCCCGCGGCCCCCTCCACCGGAGCTTGAATGGCCTCCGCCGAACCCGGAGTGCCCGCCTCCGCTGAAACCGCTGCAATGGCCGCCGGTACTGAAGCCGGAATGAATGCCGCTCAACGTGGATCCGCTGTACGCGCCGTAGCCATAGGTGCTGCCGGCATATCTACCGGTATTGTAGGAAGTGGTGCACGAGCCGCTTCTGTAATACCCGAGGGAGTACCGACTCCCGCAGTATCCAGTTGCGAGACTCCAACTCGGACTGCAGTACCCGGAGTAACCGGAGTAATAGGAAGGGGAGGAACCAACGAAGTACACAGACGGGAGGTAGTACGGGACCGGGTCATCGACGTACGTGGTCGAAGGGCTTTCCGGGTAACGGGGAGGCGGAGTCACGGCCGGAGCCGGGTCGTTCATGAGCGCCGCGAGCAGGCTGTTGCTGGCTCCAGCCTGCTGCAGTTCAATCAGGTCATCCACGGTCAGCCTCGGCAAGGGGCCATTGGCCTTCACGAAACTGAGGATGACGCTGTCGGATATCCCGGCCGAGGTCAGCTTTTTCAGCTCCTCCTTGGTTACTTCGGCAGACAGCGACAAGGGCGCCGCTGCAAGAAGCATCGACATCAGGACCACGTTCCTCATCGCAGACTCCTTTCGACCCGCTCCGAACCGCCCAGCATCCTATGGTCGCAAGCCTCGACCATGTCTTTTGGAAAAGTTGTGGGACATCCGGCAACCTTCTCGAAAACGCGATGACGTGCGACCTCCTCATTTCGACCAGCCGGAATGCGCTCCAGTAAAGCCGTTCTCCGTGACTCCCGGAATCCCTCGTGACCAAAACAAAGGCGAGGAGACTGGATCGGACGAGCCGATGGACCGCCACGGATCCATGAGGCTCTTGGGGAGCCGGGGACTTGAAACATCCGAAACCAAGTTGGACTGACCCCGCGGAGTTTCCAGCGGAGTATTTTCGAATTTCATGGAGCCGTCCTCGGACTTGAAGCGGCGGACTCTGTCGATGGGAGTACTGGTGTGGTCCGCGATGCCAATCCTCATGCTCTCATCCTGAGGGAGCGAGACGACGGCCTCCTGCTCCCGCACGGCGGAACCCGGCCAACTGACGCCCGCCTGGACTCCGGCGCATCCCCCTGTCAGGAGGATGGCCCCGATTGTTGTCGCGATCTTCATATCGTGGACTCCGATACGTCTGGAAAGCATGGGCATGAGCCGCTAACGCATACTTAACGGTGTCCGCCGTGCGAACTCGAGGACGGGCAATCTCGGGAGGTACTTCCGCTTCGGTAAGAAGAGACGCCGCAAGATCTGGAACCAGAAGGCGGACAATCTCGGGGGGATGGGGCCTCGCATCTGTGGGACTTATAATGGCCGCCCGTGTAGGCGTCGCCATCGTAGGTACCGAAGCTATTGGAAGAATAGTCGTCCGGGCAGCCGGACCAAGCGTGCCGCCGATCAAAGCAGCAGGCCCCAAGAGAGGACAACAGAACCAGCCCGAGCAAGATTCGAAGTCCCTTTTTCATACCACCTCCATCCCTTCGCGGCCGGGCGCAACCTTCACTGGTATAGTCGCGCATGTCTCATGCACCTTTTGAAACAATGGAAGGAACTGGAGGCCTTTCAAGGAGGGCGGGCAGCAGATTCCCAAGTGATGAATTCCGTCCTATGCGCCTGACAGGGGCCCGCATAAAGCGGGGTGCCGCCGCAATCGCCATACTGCTGGAAGAGTTACGCCTCGCCGATGCAACCACGCGACCAGGCTATGGGGATCTCTTCACCCCGCCGGGACTGGTGGATGGGGCCAGGCGCGGCTTCCGCAACCGGGCGTCCGCCGTGGACGCCGCGCGCCGCTCCGATCATCGATCCCTTGGGCGCTCAAACCGGGAATCGTCGAGCTCCGGGTTCAAAGAGACCGTCTCGTAATTCTCGGTGACCGTGAGGGTCCGGTCCGAATGGATGACGTTCATGCGTTTCACCGGGAAGTGGGTGCTCGCATCCACCCAGAGGATCACGGCGTTCTCCTTGATGAATGCGGAGCTTCCCTTCACCTTGAACTCCACGGGGATAACCTCCCGTCGATCCAACTGCTCCTTTTTCCACAGGACGAATTCCGCCGGTTCAGGGACCGGAAAGAACGCGACAGCGACGACTTTCTGGGGATCCTCGTCCTTCGACTTGATGCGATCGATCTCCAGGCCCGTGGGGAATCCGCCGCGAGTGATGTTGTTGAGGACCGTCTCATTCCAGTTAGTCGTGGTTTTAAAGTCGTTCCAAGGCTCCTGATTCTCACGGATGAACAGGGACGTTCCGTTCGACACCATGAACGTTCGGTGAGAGTAGGGTTGACCTTCCTTGGTGCCCTTGATTTCGACCTCCAAACGCATCTTGTTGCCTTGCTTCAGGAGCAGGGAAGCCGCGACATTGGCCTCAAATCCGTCCGTCTTGAAATGAGCTTTGCAAGCCAGTTCAAGCGACTTGGCCTTTCGGAATGCCCCGACCATCTCGTGATAGATTGCGACGGCCTCGGCGTCACCCCTCGCAGCCTGCGCCCCCGCACTCAATTCCTGGACGGGGAGACAGAGGAGCGAGAACAATCCCGCACGAAGAACTGCGGAGATTCTCCGTTGAAAGAAGCTCATGAAAACGACGGCGATCAATCTCATGGCGACGTCGGCCTGAACGTGGTTTCGTCCTCGTGATGGGAGTGGAGCCTTTCTGTGCTCGGGAGCACGGTCCAGGCGCTCAAAGCCAGCAAGATGGAGAGAACGAGTGTTCCCCAAGGACCATTGAAGGAATCCAGGAGCTGGGAGGTCCCCTCCTCGGCGCCGGCGTGAAACATCAGTGCGAGAGCCAGAAAGGTACCGGCGGCCATCGCCGGAAGCCGAACCGGGCTCTCCCTGCGGCGGAACAGCAGGGTCAGACTGGCCGCGATGAGGATCATGGAAAACCAAGCGACCGGCCGTTCCGGCAGGCGTTCGCAGAGGAAGCCGAGAGCAGCCGATGGGGATTCCGAGTGGAATGCCAGGGCGGCAGATCCCGTTGCTGCCAACAGCAGGACTCCCCCGAGCAAACGCGACGAAAGGGGCGATTGCGCGCGACCACCCAGCATCAGACCCGCGGCCGCGCACCCTACCGCCCCAAGGCCGAACGCGCCCGGCGTGAAGCTGAAGATCGTTGAGGCAGCCTCCAGGAGCGTAGGAGCGCCGGTCGCCGCTCCTGCGAGGTACGTCGTCATGGCGAAGGCCGAGAAGAGAGCCGTCCCAAGAGCGGAACGAAGATCGAATCCTCCGCGGACGCGGGACCCGATCAGCGCAACGGCGCCGAGGATCGTTCCAGCGGCAACCATGACGAGCGGCCCCCCCCATCCTCCGGGGACGGGAAGGAGCGGCGCCAAAATACCGATCCCCGGGGCGTTCCAGCGGCCCCCGGCCGCCAGAGCTCCGGCGGAGAAGAGCATGACGCCGGCCGCCATGGCCGAGGTTACCCGGAGCCCCGGATTGGCCCGGAAGAGTGCACCCCAAGAAGGGCGCGCGCGGCTGCGGAATGGGGCGAGGGCATTCAGGACAGATTGCGCGTCAGACGGTCGATCTTCGGGGTTCGGGGACAGGAGCTGTCCTATAAGCAGGCGGATGTTCTGGGGAACTTCCTCACCGAGAGGCACGAACGGAAGCCTTGGATCCGAAGGCGGGCGTACGCCGGTGAGCATGTAATGGAGCGTCACTCCGAGGGAGTAGAGATCTGCCCGGCCTTCGACGGTCGTCTTTGCAAACTGCTCCGGCGCCGCGAATCCCAAGGTGCCCAGAAGATCTCCGGTGGCCGTGAGCCGATGAAGCTCCGAGACGTCTCTTGCAATGCCGAAGTCTGTGATCTTCACGGTCCCGTCTTTGCCCAGAAGGACGTTCGATGGTTTGATGTCCCGATGCACGATTCCCGCGGCGTGGAGCGCCTCGAGGCCCGACGCGACCTCCCAGGCGATATCCATCGCCTGCTTCAAGGGAAGGTGCCCCCGCCTTTTGAGGAGGTCCGCGAGGGTCTGTCCGTCGACGAACTCCATCACCGTGAAATGGATCCCGTTCTCTTCGCCGGTGCGGAACAGGCGGACCACGTGAAGGCTGTCCACCCGGGATGCGGCCCGGGCCTCCCGTTCGAATCGGGCCAGGATAGACGGCTCCGACGCCAGAAATGGAGACAGGATTTTCACCGCCACCCGGCAACGTCGACTCAGGTGCATGGCGCGATAGACACTCCCCATGCCGCCCTTGCCGATACGGTCCTCAAGCCGGCAACCGCCCAGGATGCTCCCCCGCAAGCGATCCGGGCTGGCCAAGGACTCTCCCTCGGTATCCATTCCATGTTCTCCCGTGAGATTTGGGAGCCGGGGCTAGGAATCAAACAACTCCAGATTTGCCAGATCCTGGGGCAATCGCCGGTAGTGTGCCGGCCTCTTATACACCAGCACGGGAACCGGCGCCTGGTGAATGACCTTCTCGGCGACGCTGCCCAGGACGAGCCGCTTCAGTCCCCCGTATCCGTGGGTGGTCAGGACGAGCAAGTCGCCGGGCTTGCACGCTTTCAGGATCTCCTCGGCTGCGTCCCCGCCCTCCACCAGAGCGTCTGCCCGGATGCCCTGAGTGCGGAGCGTCTGGACGCGGCGCTCCAGAACTTTCGTGACGCTTCCGGAGGCCGATCTGGATCGCGTGGAAGCGGCGCCGGTTCTGACGTGGAGGAGTGCGAGGCGGGCCCGATGGAAATGGGCGAATCCTTCCGCAAGGGGGAGGATGGTGCGAGCCAACGGTGAGCCGTCTTGAGGAACGAGGATCCTGCGGGGTCTCACATGAAGAGACGGAGCGACGGAGCTCCTGACGATGAATACCGGGATCGGCGACAGGCGCATGACCTGCTGGGTCACTCCGCCAATGAGCCATCGGACCACCTTTGACGCTCCACGAGAAGTCATGATGATGAGATCGCATGCTTCACGCCGCGCGGTCTCGACGATGGTCCGCGGCACCGGCTCGTTCCGGAGCAGCATCTTTGTGGGGATCCCGGCGTAGTTCAGTTCGCGCTCGACCCCTTGCAGATAATCCCGAGCTTCCGGAGCACCGGCCCGGAACGGCCGGCCTTGGAGCGGGTATTCCGCATGAAGAACTTGGAGGAGAACCACCTGAGCCTTATCGGGGCCGGCGTACTGCTTGGCCCAAAAGAGCGCTTGCTCCGCCGTCTTCGACCCGTCAAGGGGTAACAAGATCTTCCTAAACATAGGTAGCTGATCAGCGAGTTTCGGAGCCTAAAGTCACGGATGGGCCTCCTGGGAAGGTGCGTAGTGGACGCTTTTCTGGTCATCCGGGTCGAGCGAGGGAGACGCGGACGATGCCTTCCGCTGGACCATGGCGAAGATCGTCGGGAGCACCAGCAGCGTCGCCGCCGTGGAGCCCGCGAGTCCCCCGATGACCGCCCGGCCCAGCGGCGCCGCCTGCTCGCCGCCTTCGCTGGCGCCGATCGCCATGGGGATCATGCCCGCGATCATCGCGAGGCTGGTCATCAGGATGGGGCGGAGCCGGCTCCGCGCCCCTTCGACGGCGGCCTGCTCCGAGGTCATGCCCTCTTTCCGGTACCGCTCGGCGAACGTGATGAGCAGGATCGAGTTCGCCACCGCGACGCCGACCGACATGATGCCTCCCATGAACGACTGGATGTTCAGGGTCGTGCGGGTGAAGAAGAGCATCGCGACGACTCCCGCGAGCACCGCCGGCACGGTGGAGACGACGACGAAGGCCAGTTTCCAGGACTGGTAGTTCGCCGCGAGCAGGAGGAAGATCGCCACGACCGTCACCACGAGGCCCGATTTCAGGCCGTCGAAGATCTGGTCCATGGTCGAGATCTGGCCGCGCACCGAGACCGTGACGCCTCGGGGAGGTTCGCCCATGGAGGCCAGCGTGCCCCGGACGGCCTTCGACACCCGGCCCAGGTCCTCGCCCGAAATGTTCGCGTTGATGACCATCTGGCGCTGCAGGTTGTAGCGGTCGTACTCGCCGAGCGACGTCCCCTCCTTCACGTCGGCGACGTTCCGCATGAGCACCGACTTCTTGCCGTTCTTCACGATGGGGATGTTGCGGACCTCTTCGATCGAGTCCATGCGGTGTTCGGGAATCTCGACCTCGACGAAGTAGGTCACTCCGGACTTGGGATCCGCCCAGAAATTCTTGGAGAGGTACCGGCTGCTCGACGTGGCGGGAACGAACGAGTCCGCGATCTCCTGCATCGACAGGCCGATCATCCCGCTCTTCTCCCGGTCCACGTTCACCTTCACCGTGGGGTAGTCGAGGGTCTGGCCGATCTGCAGGTCCCGCAGGGACGGGATCTTCCCCAGTTCGGCCATGATCTTCTCGGCCATTTCCCGATTCCTGGCCAGGTTCGGGCCGCTGACCGACACCTCGACCGGCGTCGAGGCGCCGAAGCTGAGCACCCGGCTGACGATGTCGCTGGGCTCGAAGGAGAAGCCGACGCCCGGCAGCTGGGCCGCAAAACTCTTCCGCAGCTTCTCCTTGAACTCCTCGATGTGGATCTTCGAGCCGTGGCGCAGCTGGACCTGGAGGACGCCCTCGTTCGGGCCGCTGGTCCAGAGGTAGATCGCGTTGATGGGATGGTCGCACGACTGCGCGCCGACATACCCCAGCGTCGAGTCGACGTTGTCGGGCCCGGCCTCCCGCTTGATGACGTCGAGGATCTTGAGCGCCACCTTCTCCGTTTCCTCGATGCGCATGCCTTCCTCGGCTCGGAACCGCAGCGTCAGCTGTCCTTCGTCCGACTGCGGGAAGATCTCCGTTCCCAGCAGGCCTCCGAGGACCACGATCGTGAGCACCGAGAGGGCGAGGAATCCCCCGACGAGCGGCAGTCGGAGCTTCAGGAAGAGCGCGAGCACGCTTCCGTATCCCGTCTGGACGTGCGCGAAGCTGATCCGCGAGCGCCGCTCCGTCGGCACGGTCTTGGGGGCGTGTCCTTTGAGGAGCCACGTGGAGAGGATGGGCACGAGGGTCACCGACAGGATGTAGGAGCCGATCATCGCGAAGCCGACGGAAAGGGCCATCGGCACGAACATGGCGCGGGTGGCGCCGGTCATGAAGAAGGACGGTGTGAAGACGGCGAGAATGCAAAGCATCGCCAGGAGGCCCGGGATCAGCGCCTCCTTGGTGGCGTCGTAGACGGCTCGCGCGGTCGGCTTCCCGCGGGCCTGGTGGGTATGGATGTTCTCGATCACCACCGTGGCTTCGTCGACCAGGATGCCGACCGAAAGCGCCAGGCCGCCCAGCGTCATCAGGTTGATGGTCTGGTTCGTCAACCAGAGTCCCATGATGGCGACGAGGATCGAGAGCGGGATGCTGATCACGACGACGAGCGCGCTCCGCCAGTCCTGCAGGAAGAGGAGCGCCATGAGTCCCGTCAGGAGCGCCCCCAGAAGTCCTTCGACGGCGAGGTTGTGGATCGATCGCGTGACGAAGTAGGACTGGTCGAACTCGTAGGCGATCTTGACGTCGGAGGGCACGGCGTTCTGGAACCTGGGCATGTTCTCCTTGAGCCGGTTCACGACCTCGAGGGTGGAGGACTCGGCCCGCTTCGCCACCGGGATGTAGACGGTGCGGCGGCCGTTGACAAGCGCGTAGCCGGGCTCGATGGCCGCCCCGTCCTCGACCGTCGCGACGTCGCGCATGAAGATCGCCGGGTTCGTCCCCAGCCGGACGGGGACGTTCCCGAGCTCCTTGATGTCCGACACCATCGAGTTGAGCGATACGATGGGCATCGACGTGCCGATCCGCGCGTTCCCCGACGGGCTCATCGTGTTGGTGTTGAGCAGGGCGTCGACGACCTCGGTCGGCGACATGTTGTGGGCCCGGAGGCGCTCCGGGTCGAGGTGGATGACGATGGACCGTTCGCTGCCCCCGAAGGGAGGCGGCGCGGAGATGCCGGGCATCGAGGAGAACATCGGGCGGATCCGGTTCACCGCGAAGTCCTGGAGCTCGGTCTGCGAGCGAGTCTCGCTGGAGAAGACGAGGTTTCCGACCGGGACGCTGCCGGCGTCGAACCGGATGACGAAGGGGGGGACGGATCCCTTGGGCATGAACCGCTGGGCCCGCTGGATCTGGTTGATGGTTTCGGCCATCGCGTTGGCCATGTCGGTGCCCGGATAGAACTGCAGCTTGATGAGGGCCAGGCCCGGGACCGACTTCGATTCGATGTGCTCGATGCCGCTGACGTAGAGGAACTGGATCTCGTAGCGGTAGGTCAGGAACCCTTCCATCTGCGCCGCGTCCATGCCGGCGTAGGGCTGGGCGATGTAGATGACCGGGACGTCGAGGTTCGGGAAGATGTCGCGCGGGATGCGCGTCAGCGCGGCCGAGCCGCCGAGCACGACCGCAAGCACGATGACGAGGATCGAGATGGGACGCCGGAGCGCCCCGCGGATGATGTCCATCGGTTGTTCGTCGGCGCTACTTCGGCGCCGCGCCTCCAGTTAGAGTGTCCACGGTGGCGACTCCCGACTCCGCCAGGAGCAGGAGCTGCGCCTGGTTGAAGCGGGCAACGGCGGCCAGGCGACGCAGGCGCGCCTGGTCGGCCGACTGTTGGGCCAGAAGAAGGTCGTTCTCCGGAAGGAGCCCGCCCTCGTAGTTCGCCCGCGCGATCCGGAGCGCCGCCTCTGCGGCGGTCAACTCCCTCTGAGCGGGATCCAGGTTCTGCCGCGCCAGGGCCAGTTCCTGGTAGGATCCGGCCACCGACGCCTGGAGCCGGTCCCGGAATCGTTCCAGGGCGATGTCGGCCTGCACGGCCCGCGCCTCGGCGGCCTCGATCCGCCCGGGCCCCCCGAGCGAGAAGGTCCAGCCCAGCGAGACGATGTAGTTGGCGCGGTCGTCGACCGTGTTGAACGACTTTCCGAGTCCGCCCCACGCCGCCCCCGCCGAGACCTCCGGACCCCAAACGGACCAGCGTGTGGCTGA